>Ga0207674_10004760_pt1 | contig 16272 bp, 14 predicted proteins | sample KBSCornC72_FD_184303 | JGI IMG/M metagenome (GOLD analysis project Ga0207674, IMG submission 184303) | Corn rhizosphere microbial communities from Kellogg Biological Station, Michigan, USA - KBS Corn C7-2 (SPAdes) (version 2) | ecosystem: Host-associated > Plants > Roots > Rhizosphere > Soil ... | reverse complement strand
ACTGGCGGAGATGACAGGATTCGAACCTGTGAAGGGCTTTTGACCCTTAACGGTTTAGCAAACCGCCGCCTTCAGCCACTCGGCCACATCTCCGTGCCCTGTTCAGGCGAAGACCAATTCTAGTCGGCATGAAAAGATTGTCAAGGTATGGAGAGAGTGGTCTTTGCGCTTTGGACTTAGAACTTTGGAGGTCTTGTCGCTTTCTAGTTCAAGTCAGAGGGCTTAGAATTCCGGAGTGTCCAGGTCTCGTATAAGCAGGCGACAGTTCTTGTCCGGAGTTGCAGCCACGCCGTTACTTGCGGTCGCTGCAACGTCAGCCTACGCCCGTCTGATTGAGCCCTATAATTACCTCGTTTCAGAAACTGCCATTTTTATTCCCAATTTGCCCGAGAGATTTGAAGATTTTCGAATCACTCAATTAACCGACATTCATCACAGTCGCATTCTCGGTATTGATGAAGTTGTAAGAGTTGTCGAGCTCGCGCGAAAAACAAATCCCGACATGTTCGTGCTGACCGGCGATTACACAACTTCCTATCGAAGGTATATCGAGCCTTGCGCCGAAGCTCTTTCGTCACTAAATGCACCGGAAGGCGTTTGGGCCGTGCTCGGTAATCACGACCACTATACAGATCCGGAATTGACAGTTCAGGCACTGCAACGAAACAGGATTAAGGTCTTGTCGAATGCGAATACGGTTGTGAGTCGGGGTCCGGACAAACTTCAACTGTCGGGAATCGATGACTGGAGCTGGGGAGCAGCCGATTGGCAGCGCGCGTTTGCGGGTCTCGACGGCCGGATTCCTACAGTTTTACTTTCGCATCAGCCGTCAGTCTTAGACCTGGACCAGGCAAAACGAACTTCGCTCATCATCAGTGGCCATACTCATGGTGGACAAATTGATCTACCGCTGCTCGGTGCACCCGCGCGGTTTGCGACGAAGGACCTGAGGTACGCTCAAGGTTTGTTCCAACTTGGAAATACGCAACTCTATGTTTCCAGCGGCACAGGCGTAATTGGACTCCCCGTTAGATTAGGGGTGCGACCTGAGATTGCTGTGCTTCGTTTGCGGAATGCCAAGAGCGCAAGTCAGGCCACAAGCGACGCCGGCCTTGGCGCTCTTTGAAGCTGAGCGGGAAGGTGGGCCGCACAGCTCAACTTCTCTAGCCTGATTTTATCGTTGTGCATTTCGGGATTTCTCGCGAGCCATTCCCTTACGTCACGAAAAATACGCGCAGCGTCCCTGTCACCGGGCTCACACAGTCGATAGTGCATCCACTTTCCCTCGCGTCTAGTTGATACCAGGCCAGCCCGGCGCAGGTAAGCGAGATGCCGGCTGACTTTGGGCTGACTAGTGTTCAAAACTTCTACAAGAAAACAGACGCAAACTTCTTCATTACCGACCAGGTTGATAACGCGCAGCCGGGTACGATCGGCAAAGGCACGAAACAGGAGCTCAAAATCGTACTGCTTATTCTTCATACCCTACGTACTTCAGTGATTTGTACGATGCCTTTGAGTGTTGAGTTCCTGACCGTTCGTTAGTCCACGCCTACACTGGCGCTTCGACGCTCAAGCAAAACGGTATCTTTCCAATCTCCATCCAACTTTGCGATCTTTTGACGATGTCCTACTTCTCGGAAGCCACATTTGTGATGAAGTCGCAGGCTCGGCTCGTTCTCTGAAAAGATGCTGGCTTGAAGAGTCCAAATATTATTTCTTTCAGACTCAGCTATTAAAGATTCCAGTAAAAGAGCACCGCAACCTTTACCTCGAAATCCGGCGTCGATGTAGACACTGACTTCCGCCACTCCCGCATAGACCGTGCGCGACGACACCGGAGAGAGCGCCGCCCATCCCTGGATTTGATCATCGTAAGTGGCGATAAGGCGCGCAAAAGTATGGTGGGTCGAATTCCAGTGTTCCCAGGCAGGTACGGTTGTTTCAAAGGTCGCCTGTTTAGTTTCGATGCCTGTACGATAAATCTCAGCGACTCGATCCCAATGTTCGGGTCGCATGGGTAAAATTGCCAACTGTTTTGTCGAGGGTGTGATCATTGGATGATTATGATTTGAGATTCGAGAATTGTTAATTGTTTGGCCGCTCAAGCCCTGAACCGACGGAACTGCCTCATTACAACTCCACCCATGTCGCTTAACCGTTCGCAATTTACAATTGACAGTCGTCGCGTAGCAGAGTACTTTGCATTATCAAGTACTTCACGTTAGGCGAAGTTGAGTGGAGTTTAATCGATTGATGCTAACTAGAAAAACCGACCATTTAGGTTACAATGCCGCCACAATGAGCCTTTTAGAGACGATTAACTCGCCGGCCGATTTGCGTGATTTACCTCCCGAACAGTTGACCACCGTAGCTGACGAAATCCGCACTTACATTTTGGAAACAATGTCCCGCGTAGGCGGACATACTGGAGCCTCCCTGGGCGCCGTTGAGCTCGCCGTTGCGCTGCATTACGCCTTCGACACGCCACGCGATCGCCTGGTTTGGGACGTCGGACATCAGGCCTACGCACATAAAATTCTTACCGGGCGCCGCGACCTCTTACCTACTATTAAACAGTATGGTGGAATCAGCGGCTTTCTCCGTCGAGATGAATCCGAGTACGACACCTTTGGCGCAGGTCACGCTTCAACCTCGTTGTCCGCGGCACTCGGGATGGCGATTGCGCGCGATCGCAAAGGTGAAAACCATCATGTCGTCGCTTTAATTGGTGATGCTTCTTTAGCCGGTGGAATGGCGATGGAGGCCATTAACCAGGCTGGCCACCTTAAGAGTCGATTGATCGTTGTTCTTAATGACAATGAGATGTCGATCGCGCCCGCAGTCGGTGCGTTGACTGGATATCTAAATCGCATTCGTGGTGCTCACGGTTATCATCGTTTCAAAGACGAAGTTGAAGAGAAGCTGCTTGCGATTCCCTCTGTCGGTGAACGACTGCATCAAGCGGCGAAAACCATGAAGGATGTTATTGCGGCCGCCGTTTTGCCCGGTGCGCTGGTCCATGAGCTCGGTTTCAAATACATCGGCTATGTTGATGGTCACAATCCTCGAGCGCTCGTTGCTGCTCTACGAGAAGCAAAGCAGATCAAGGATGGACCAGTGATCGTCCATGCCCTGACGACAAAAGGCAAAGGGTTTCCCGAGGCTGAAGCAGACTACTATCGTTGGCACGCCACCGGACCGTTTGATCTGGCGACCGGTAAGGCTATTAAGAGCGCAGCCAAGTCTCCTACATACACCCAGGTGTTTGGAGATACGCTGTGCGAGTTGATGGAGCGTGATGAGCAAGTGGTCGCTTTGACTGCCGCCATGCCGGATGGGACGGGCATTTGCTCGGCGCTCGAAAAGTTTCCTGAGCGAGCCTTCGACGTCGGTATTGCGGAGCAACACTGCGTTACGTTTGCGGCTGGCATGTCCTGCGAAGGGCTCAAGCCTGTTTGCGCGATCTATTCGACATTTTTACAGCGCGGATTTGACCAGCTCATCCACGATGTCTGTATCCAGGATCTGAATGTCAAATTCTGTCTTGATCGTGGAGGTATCGCGGGCGGCGATGGTCAAACACATCATGGTCTGCTCGACATTGCCTACTTACGTGCCGTTCCCAATATCGTAGTTATGGCGCCTAAAGATGAAGGCGAGATGCGCGACATGCTCCATACGATGTTGGAGCACGTTGGGCCGGCCGCGATGCGATATCCACGTGGTAACGGTATTGGCGCAGACATTACTCGTAAACCCGAGTTACTCGAAATTGGTAAAGGTGAAATCCTTCGCGATGGAGGCGAAGTCGCAATCGTAGCCTACGGTTCTATGGTTCATCCATCGCTGGCTGCCGCCGAACATCTAGCTAAAGAAGGCATTGAAACCACGGTTGTGAATGCCCGCTTCGTCAAGCCTCTCGATGCGCCTCTCATGCTTGCGCTGGCACGCACTAAACGACTCATCGTCACTGTCGAAGAAGCATATCTCGCTGGAGGCTTTGGATCGGCGATCCTGGAACTCCTCGAAGAGAATGGGCTTCAAGATAAGGTGCGGCTGGTACGAATGGGAATTCCAGACCGTCTCATAACACACGGCGATCCAAAACTTCTCCTTGCAAAATACGGACTCGATGCGGATGGGATTTTCAACCGTGTTCGAGAGAGTATTGAAGTTTTGGAAGACCGCCGAGCGAAGCCTCAGCGCGTCCATTCCTAAACCCTTCTTACAGTACCGCGAGCGCAGCGACCGGATGCCACACTCAACTTCTGGCGCGATTCTCGAGATCGCACCATTGAGAGTGGCATCCGGTCGCTCCGCTCGCGGTACCGTAAGGGTGGTTCGACTCTCGAGATCGCACCATTGAGAGTGGCATCCGGTCGCTCCGCTCGCGGTACTGTAAGGGTGGCTCGGCTCTCGAGATCGCACCATTGAGAGTGGCATCCGGTCGCTCCGCTCGCGGTACTGTAAGGGTGGCTCGACTCATTCGACTTTTTGCGCTTAGTCAGGGGCAAAGTTTGCGAGCGTTTTTGCACCAAATGCAACGGCCTGCCTCTATTTCCGTCTGTTCGCACTCAATAGACGGCGTAAACGCAGTAAAAAGAGCACCTAAAGTGTGGCCCTGCGATTGCAAAGATACCACTGGCCGGACAGTTCATGGATAAAGGGTTCTTAATGCAGAGACACGAGAATTTTGATGGTTTTGAGTTCGACGCGAATCGAGCGACGCCTCACTTTAGCGATGCTCGCGTGATTCAAGAGGCGCGCCCAGTCGTTCCACTTGTGGAGACTGAAAACCGAAGCAAAAAGAAAAGCCGGTTTTTCTTAACGGGGGCTTTTGCAGCAGCGATGCTCCTGGGCGCCGCGGTAGCACTAATCGCGGCTCGTTTGGAGCGCCAGCGATTTCAAGAGGCAGTTGTCAATGTCTCGAAGGTCGAAACAACCAACCAATCCGTAACCCCTGAACAGCAAGAGGGCCAGCCAGCTGAAAAGCGGGATGAAGAGGTCGCGCAACCAGAAGAGCCGGAAGTAACAGAGCCGGACGAAAGCGCCGCCCAATCGTCATCTGATCCTGTTGAACTGGAGGAGAAGCCTGCCAGGACAGTCACCAAAAAACCCGCAGAGCCGGTCTCTCAGCCTCATCATAACGATCAAGCTGTTGCCAACGACCCAGCTGCAAACGATTCAGCCGAGCCGATTGGTGATCCGTCTGACGATGACACTGAAAAAAATACTCAGCCAGTTTTGGTTGATCAGTGGCAAGAGAGACGTCTCAGACGAATTGAAAAATTAGACCGTCGAGCAAGACGCGCTGCACAGCGTCGTGACCTGATGCGTATCGACGAGATCTTTGAAGGCTCACATCGTCCCCAACAGTGAAAAGTTTTCTTTGTCATCGATTCATATCAAAGAAACAATCTTCAATAATTGATCAACATATTGACTGATTGTTTATCGAATGGCATCATGCATTCAAAGCGACGGACTTTCCCAAACGATTGGCACGATCGCTTTACCAGTCGAGCTAAAGCTCACATCTTGCGGCAAACCCCCCGACGCCTAAAAATAAGGTCAAGGTCTCGCACCATGTGGTGCGTGGAAATGGTGAAACTCATGAGTAGACAAGTGTTTCGTGAGCGGGAGTGTATCCATCGCGATGAAGGCGTTGATGGAGAGTTCTACGCCGGAGTATTTTATGTGCAAGCTCTGCAGAAACTCCGTGTCGATCAAGCCGTTGAAGTAGCTCATAAAGTGAGCTCGTTCTTCTGGTCTGACGCACCGAACATCCTGGTCTGGCTCTGTCACGAGTGTGCTGCCGAACTGCGCTTGACTGAAACTCCACGAGCCTTTACTCAAACCGCCCGCAGGCAGGCCTAATAGGTCTCACTTGCCAATAATTCAATAAAACTAAGCAGTTCACTCCAACTTTGATGTAATGTGCAACACATCTCAAAGGTGAGGCACATCCTGGGTTGAAGCGTGAACGAATCGATAAATTGCTCGTCGACCGCGGCCTGGCCCCGTCTCGCACCAAGGCTCAAGCGATGGTAATGGCCGGCATTGTCCTGGTTGATGACCAGCGCGTTGAGAAACCTTCCGAACAACATTCCCCACAGGCAAACATCAGAATAAAAGGCGCTGAGGATCCAACCACTCGATATGTTGGTCGCGGAGGTCTCAAGCTTGAGGGCGCTTTACGCTCATTCAGGCTGGATGTTACCGGCATGAATGTCCTCGACGTGGGAGCATCGACCGGCGGCTTTACCGATTGTCTTCTGCAGAATGGGGCAACAAAGGTATGGGCTGTTGATGTGGGACATAACCAGATTGACTGGAAACTCCGGACGGATCCTCGAGTTGAAGTAAGAGAGGGAGTTAATGCCCGGTATCTTCAGCCGTCCGATTTCCCGGTCAAGTTTGATCTTGTTGTGATGGACGTCTCTTTCATTTCAGTGAAGCTGGTCTTGCCGGCGATTCTTCCACTCCTTAAGGACGATGGCTGGATAATTACTTTGATCAAGCCGCAATTTGAGGTCGGCCGAGGTCAGGTCGGGAGTGGCGGAATCGTTCGAGATGAAGAACAGCATCGACGTGTCGTTGCGGAGGTTAACGCGCTCGCCGAAAGCATAGGACTTCATTTGGTCAACGTCATTGATTCTCCGATCCTGGGTGCGGAAGGTAACAAGGAATTTCTGGCGCTCTATTCAAGGTAGTTCTCTGCTCAGCAAAGTTTCTGGCGTTCTCGGAAGCTGGTCAGTACCGATACGCGGGAGCGTCGGGTGAGTTTCGAGATTCTGACAGCTTGATGATCAACGAGTCTCACCCGACGCGAATCGGTGCTGACCAGTTCCGGCCCCGTCTTTCCTGGGTTGCGGCCCTGCCGCGCGGTGAACGGTTCGTTGACACTAAAAAGATAGCCTGCGTATCATCGCCGCTGCTTTAATTACCTAAGAATCAGGGCTAGTCAGAACTAACTATCTGCGAAACCTCGGCGACCTCCGCGTTTCTGCGGTGAAAAGTTTTCTTTCTGGACAACACAACTTTGCTTTCATAGCCACAATCAAGATTCGTTTTCAATCATGTCCTCCATAAAACGGATAGGCATCTTCATCAAGCCACATCAACCAGAGGCTTTGCAGACCATTTGTGAACTCACGCAATGGCTGGCAGAAAGGGGTATCAGCCTGGTTGGTGGACCAGAAATCGATCGAGAGCGCATTGAGCACGAGACCGGCTGTCCCGTCGAACAACTCGATACCGATAAGCTTGCCGCCGCAGTCGACCTTTTCCTTGTCCTTGGAGGCGACGGGACGATGATTGCGACTGCAAGGTTGATAGGCGATCATGAAATTCCGGTTCTTGGTATTAATTATGGAGGGCTGGGCTATCTCGCAGAATTTAGGATTGAGGAACTCTATGTAGCTCTTGAATCGATCCTGTCGGATAACTACCGGCTTGATAAGCGGGTGATGCTTGCTGTTGAAATGTTTCGAGGTTCAGAACCGGCAATTCATCATCGCGTGCTAAATGATGTAGTGATCAATAAGTCTGCGCTTGCCCGCATCATCGAGATCGAGGCGTATCTGAATCAGCAATTCGTCAACTCGTTTCGCGCTGATGGCTTGATCATTTCAACTCCGACTGGTTCAACAGCCTATAATCTCTCGGCCGGTGGTCCAGTTATATTTCCCTCAATGAACGCAGTAGTTATTACTCCCATCTGTCCTTTTACACTTTCTAACAGGCCTATAGTTGTTCCTGATGACGCTTTGATCGAATTGCGTCTAAAGACTGAGCAGGAAGATGTGTCTTTGACTTTGGACGGTCAGGTTGGCTTCCCATTGAAGACCGAAGACCTGGTTGTAATCCGGAAAAGTAAGACCACATTTAATCTCATTCAACCGATGAACAGAAACTATTTCGATGTACTTCGAGATAAGTTGCGCTGGGGCCGTTAGCGCTAAATCAAGACGCCGAGTCTCACTACTTATGCCTGAAGACAACAATAGACGTTTCTCCGAACAACTTGATCCGGCTGGTTTCGAACACGAAACAACGACGGATCTTGATGAAGAGACTCCCGATAAACCAAAAGGCCTGGCGCTTCATCACCGAATATTGATCGGACTCGGCGTTGGAGTGCTCGCGGGTATTTTGGTCAACCACTATTTCGGTGGAGAGAATCCAAAAGTTGTTTGGCTCATCGACAACATCACTCAGCCGGTCGGACAGCTTTTTCTGAGATTGTTGCTGATGATCGTCGTACCCCTCGTTTTTTCCTCTCTTATAGTGGGTGTCGCGGGAATCGGAGACATTCGAAAGCTCGGGAGAGTGGGTCTCAAATCGTTTGCGTACTGCCTGGTCATCTCCGGGATTTCAGTAGTCATTGGTATTACGCTCGCCAATACGATCAAGCCGGGAAAGCGAATTGACCCAAACACTTCCGCGGCGTTGCAACAGCGTTACGCCACTGATGCATCGCGTCAGGTCGAGGACGCAAAGAAGACGAGTGCTCAGGCCCAAAAACCTTTAATGGCAGTAGTCGAGACCATCGTGCCCAAGAACCCGTTTTATGCGGTGGCGGGCAAAGAAGATCCGAACATGCTGCACGTGATGTTCTTTGCACTCGTGATCGGAATTGCCATAACTTTGATTCCTGTTTCTGTAACCGGACCACTGCTGCGAGTGCTTGAGGGGCTCTATGAAGTAACAGCAAAGATCATTGAGATGATCATGAAGTTTGCGCCTTACGCCGTTGCTTGTTTGCTCTTCAACAACACAGCGCGGTTTGGACTCGATCTTCTGCAAGCGCTGGCATGGTTTGTCATTACGGTCCTGCTCGGATTATCGATCCACATGTTTGGGGTTTATTCGCTTTCGGTCTACTTCCTTTCGCGCATCTCACCGATTGAATTCTTCAGACGAATACGCACAGTTATTCTGACCGCATTTTCGACATCATCGTCCAATGCAACATTGCCAACTGCCCTGCGCGTTTCCGAGCAAAACCTCGGAGTGCCGCAGGAGATCAATAGCTTCGTGCTGACCGTTGGTGCTACTGCTAATCAAAATGGTACTGCGTTGTATGAAGGTATTACTGTTCTGTTTCTCGCCCAACTTGCTGGTGTCGACCTGTCTCTCGGTCAACAGTTGATGGTCGTATACCTCGCGATACTCGGAGGAGTGGGGACTGCGGGAGTTCCCTCGGGATCAATTCCGTTCATCATCGGCGTGCTGGTAACAATCGGAGTAAATCCAGCGCTAATCGCGATCATACTCGGCGTCGATCGCATTCTAGACATGTGCCGCACGACTCTGAATGTTGCGGGAGATATTACGGCGGCTACGTTTGTTGCACGCTCCGAAGGTTACGAATTGTTGCGACCACATGAACCCGCGATTGTACATGCGGGTGTGGTGATGGATCGTGCAATAGATTGATGTCTGATGTCCGATCTGCTCGGCTTGTCGGAGGTGACAGAACGATTTAACATCGAGTTCGGTCAGGTTACGACAAGCTAAAAGCTCCTCGTACATGAAGTGGCAACAACACCGTAACAATCGGCGTATAAAGTGTCTTAAGAAAGCGCCGTTACGGGAGAAGAGATGGTTTTTCCGCTATACGACGACAATTCGGATCGCACCAGTACACCGATTGTTAACTACGTGATTATCGCGATTAACATTCTGGTGTTCGTGTTTCTGCAGGGTCTGGGTTCAAATCAACAGTTTACTTACGCGTTCTCAACAGTGCCGGTTGAGATTCTTACTGGTCACGACGTGGTGACTCAAAGTCGCATCATGTTGGATCCAGTGAGCGGTCAACGGGTACTGGTGCCTGGTCTGGGCGAAACTCCAATTTCGGTTTACATAACATTGATCACCTCAATGTTTATGCACGGCGGTATCGCTCACATTGCCGGGAACATGCTCTTTCTGTGGATCTTTGGCGATAACATTGAAGATCGCCTGGGCCACGTTCGTTACCTGGTGTTCTACTTCGTTTGTGGCATTCTCGCTTCGTTAGCTCATGTGTTTACCACTGCGGCTTTCGCTGGTGGAAATGAGAGTAGTTTGTACATACCGAGCCTTGGTGCGTCGGGAGCGATTTCCGGCGTGCTTGGCGGCTACATATTGTTGCATCCGACTCGACGAGTGACTGTGCTCTTATTCAGGTTCCTCACTGATGTTCCTGCATACGTCGCTATTGGAATCTGGTTCGCGTTCCAGCTAATTAGTGGGCTGGGTATGTTGGGCGGCGGATCTCAGTCAGGTGGAGTTGCGTATGCAGCTCACGTCGGAGGCTTCGTGGCGGGTCTCGTATTGATAAAACTCTTCGACATGGGTCACCGCCCTCGCCCGATGCCCGGGTATTAGTTGGGCGAAATACCACTGGCTTTAGTGACTCTGTGAAAACTTAACCCTCTCATTCTCCCCGAGCTTTCAGCTTGGGGTCACCAGACATGTGTGTGAAGCCGTCAACCGTTTTGACGGTTTATCTTTATCTCAGAAAATCCTAAGCATTGATGCAGTTCCGCAAACCGTTAAACGGTTTTCGAGATTCGAACTGGGGCCGCTAACCCCAACCTAAAACTTGGGGAAAATGAGAAGTTCAATTTTTCTTATGGTCTCTAAAGCCGGTGGTTTCGCGGCAATGATGCGCACGCGTAGCTAGGGCAGAAGCTAAAGTACCAGGCGGCAGAGGCCGGTCGTTTCGCTGAAAGTTGATCGCAGAGAATCAACGCGCAATTGCTGCCTAACTTACTTCTCAGTTAACATTCAGCACTGTTAAGGAGCAGTATGACGACACTAGCAACACCGCCAAACCAGCAAGGGCTCGACATCCAATCAACTCCGCGTGAAGGGATGCAACTCTTCCCGCTGGACACTTTCCCATATGAGTTCCCTGGAAAAGAGATAGCTGTCAATTTCGAAATAACCGAATTCACTGCCATCTGTCCTTTTTCGGATTTCCCGGATTTCGCGACAATTCGCCTCGAATACGTTCCAAATGAAAGATGTATTGAACTGAAGAGTCTTAAACTCTATATCAACTCATTTCGCGACATCAAAATTTTCCACGAACACGTTATCAACGTTATCCTTGAGGACTTTATTGCCGCTTGTGACCCTTTACGTGTCTCCATTGAAGGTGATTTCCACGTTCGAGGGAATATCAAAACTATTGTCAAAGCCAACTACGTACGGAAATAGCCGCGTTCGATCTAATGGACCACACCTATCTTTACTCAATCCTTGCCGGTATCGTTCTTGTCTTCATCTTCGTCGCAGTCCGAGTGGCCTTCCGTTGGTTCGTGCGAATCGCATTGACTGGCATAGTGCTACTCGTTGTAGTCGGCGGCATTGCCTGGTGGTGGTATCGGGAACCAGTCAGATCTCAAACTGAAACACGTCCAACTTCATCAAGACGTCGATGACGGACCGTTAACAATGGCCGACGCCGATACCGACGCTCCCGATCAGCCTGACACGAGAATTGATCACATCAAGGCGGGGGAAAAGACTCCCGGTTTGTGGCAGCGATACCGCCGGTTACCACGAAATGTCTTCGCAATTAGCCTGGTAAGTCTTCTCAACGACGCCTCAAGCGAAATCATCTATCCGCTATTGCCGATCTTTCTTGCGTCGACCCTGGGCGCGTCTGCTAAAGCCATCGGAATGATCGAAGGCACCGCGGAATCGATCTCGAGCCTTCTCAAACTCTTTGCCGGCTACTTGAGTGATCGTTGGGGTAAGCGCAAATGGTTGGTGGTATTTGGCTACGCACTGGCGGCATTAGCGCGGCCGTTACTTGCATTTGCAAACTCCTGGCAACAGGTGCTGCTAATTCGCTCAACGGACCGCGTAGGAAAGGGATTTCGCAGTGCTCCTCGCGACGCAATGATTGCGGATGCGGTCGCAACGGAACAACGCGGAATTGCATTTGGTTTTCATCGCGCTATGGATCATGGCGGCGCCGTCATTGGACCGTTGCTCGGTTACCTGCTGGTCTTTCTGTTAGTCGCAAATCGCGATGCACCGACGAGGCGCGAATTCACTCTGGTATTTTTGTTCGCCGCTATCCCCGCGCTAGCTGCCGTGATGGTGGCCATCTTCTTTATGCGAGAATCGAACCTGACTTCAACTCCGAGGGAACAGGTTCCGAAACTGACACTCAGGGGATTCGACAAGAACTTCAAGAGATTCCTTCTCATACTTGCGCTGTTTACTCTTTCCAACTCATCGGATAGTTTTCTATTACTGCGTGCTCGAGATACAGGTGTGTCGATCACGGTAATTCCGTTGTTGTGGGCAGCTCACCACGTTAGTAAGGTATTGAGCTCGCTTTGGGGCGGAGATCTTTCAGATCGAATGGGCAGAAAACGCCTCATAGTTTCCGGTTGGATCTTGTATGCTGCCGTCTACGCTGGTTTTGCTTTTGTGTCGCATCAGGTTTCAGTCTGGATTCTGTTTATGATTTATGGAATCTATTTTGGTTTGGCCGAAGGTGCTGAAAAAGCCCTTGTTGCGGATCTGGTACGACCTGAACAACGTGGTACGGCATACGGTCTATACAACCTGGCTTTCGGCATTACTGTTTTCCCGGCGTCTGTTCTCATGGGTGTCATCTGGGATTGGCAGGGACCCAAAACGGCATTTCTGGTGAGCGCCTCAATGGGACTAGCCGCGGCCGTGTTGTTATTTTGCAGTATTCGAACTAACCCAGGGGCGAAAGGTTCTCACCTGACTTAAAGAAAGGTCCTCCCATGACACGACATGTGCTACTTCCCCACGCGGGTTTGTCAAAAGGTATTGGGTATTACTTAAGCGGAATGGAAGAAGTCCGCAGCCAATTGATCGACGCTGTAAAAGTAATTCCGGACGAGTCGATCGGAAAACCCGCTTTTTTGGGAGCTCACTCAATTGGCGGTCTTGTTTTGCACATCGGTGAAGCTGAATGGTTTTGGATGCAGATGGTAGTTGGCGGCCGCGATTTGAGTGATGAGGTCAAGAATTCTGTTTACTGGGATGTGCTCGATGATGTGGATAGAGTGGCTCGCAACAATCATTCAACCGAATTCTGTTTGCGTGAAATCGACAACATTCGCAACCAAACTCGTGAAGTACTATTCTCTCTAAACGATTCTGACCTGGACACCATCATCCCGTACGAACGAGGTGGAACTATTCGCGAGCATAGCCTTCGTTGGATTCTCCATCATTTAATTGATCACGAGGCACAGCACAAAGGTCAGATTTTGATGTTGAAGAGGATGATGGGTTAAATTGTCTTCTTGGGACTTGGACGGTATTTGGCAGACATAGATGACGACGAATTACCAGGTAGTTAAAAACGCAGAAGATCTCAGACAAGCAGTTCAAAAGATTTCAAGCCAGCCAGCGGTCGGACTCGACACAGAAACAACTGATCTCGATCCTTACACCTCACGGTTACGCCTGATTCAGCTCGCCACTTCAGACTGCGTCTACATTGTTGACCTCGACGCATTCTCGACTGAGAACTTAGCGCAGGCTGAGGCGCTTGCCCCTCTGAGACAATTACTCCAGGCGCAACGTCCAATCAAGATCGCTCACAATGCAAAGTTCGACGCGAAATTCATAAAACACAACCTTGGCGTTAGCCTCGGTGGACTCTTCGATACACTACTCGCGAGTCAATTAGTCGGTGCGGGAGACATCGAAGAACGACATGGGCTCGATTCCGTCGCCAATCGTTACCTCAACGAGGTCGTAGATAAATCAGAGCGGCTAAGTAATTGGGACTTTGAGCTGTCCGAAGCTCAACTGGAATACGCGGCTCGTGATGCTGCCGTCTTACTGCCCCTCAGAGAGAAGCTCATTGAGCGGTTGAAAGCAGATTCTCTGGTTAAGTGCGCTCAACTTGAGTTCGAATGTGTAAACACGGTGGTCGACATTGAGCTGGCCGGCTTTTTCATGCACAAGGACCGCTGGTTGGACCAACTGGCGATTGTCGACAAGCGGCGTACGGAACTGGCAGATCAACTCCAGGAGATTCTCGCAGAAGAGTCGTCGCAAGGTTCTCTGTTTGGTGGCCCACAACGCGACGAAATAAACCTGGATTCACATCAACAACTGACCCAGGCACTGACGCGGCTAGGTATACCTGTTCCGGAGTCGACTCGAAACTGGAAGATGCAGCCGCTCGCGGCGCAATACCCGGTTATTGAGAAGTTGTTGGAGTATCGTACCGTGCAAAAGGCGTTGACGAGTTACGGTCAAAACATGATCGAACTGATCAATCCAGTCACTAAGCGTTTGCATGCTGACTTCAGGCAAATCGGAGCACCAACCGGTAGATTCGCATGCACGAACCCAAACATTCAACAAGTACCGCATGCGGTCGAATACCGGCGCTGCTTTAGTGGACATCCCGAAGGCAGAAAGCTCGTAATTGCCGATTATTCGCAGATCGAACTGCGAATTCTTGCCGAATTCTCGGGCGATGAAGGGTTTATCAACGCCTTCCGGTCTGGAGCCGATCTGCATCGAGTCACCGCCTCGCAAGTGTTCAGCACTTCGCTGGACCAGGTATCGAAAGAGCAACGTGATTTTGCCAAGCGGTTAAACTTCGGAGTGGTATACGGGATAGGTGCACAGCGGTTTGCTCTGATGACTGGAGTAACAGTTCCTGAGGCGGAAAATGTTTTGCGTCGCTACTTTGGTACATACCGGGGGTTAGACGCCTACCTTCGTGAAGCGGCCACTCGTGCTGTTACCGATCGCCAGGCACGGACTGCATCAGGCCGTCTCGTTCGGTTTCGCTATGACGAAAATGATCGACAACAAATCTCGATGACACAGCGGAACGGAAAGAACACTCCGATTCAGGGTACGAGTGCAGACATACTTAAGCGAGCCTTGCGACTCTTGCGTGATGAACTTGCCAGTAGTGGCGCTCAGATTGTGAACATCATTCACGACGAGATTGTGGTTGAAACTAGTGCTGACGATGCGCAGGAGACTGCTCAAAAAGTAGAACGAGTTATGTGCGCGGCGGGTGAAGAATACCTCAAGACAATTCCGGTTAAAGTTGAAACTGAAATTGCCGATGAGTGGGTGAAATAGGGTTACGACTCAGATGATAAATCGCTTCTCCGCCAGATCAGGTAGACGGGAATGCCTGTGAAGACCAGCAAATATCCGATGCCGGATGTCGAAGGTGCGAGGATCGCGAGGTCGACGATGAAAAGTCCCGCAAGCACAACATAAATTATCGGAACAAGTGGATAGCCAAAGGTTTTGTAAGGCCTTTCAATTTCCGGCGCCTTCCGTCTCATCACAATTACAGCGCCCACCATCAAAGCGTAAAAGATAAGATCGGCGGAAACTATGTATTCCAGCAGTTGGGTATAGACATTTCCCAGAGCCACACCATTCGGTTGTTGCTGATTGACGCTCACCGTCCGGGGCAGGACGAGCAGGGCTGCCCATAGTCCTTGAGTCAAAAGCGCAACTGCTGGAACGTGCTGCTTATTGACCGAACCAACACTGCGGAAAAATAGACCATCTCGCGCCATGGCGTAATAAACACGAGCTCCGGCCAGGATTAGCCCGTTGTTACAACCAAACGTCGACACCATGATTGCCGCAGCCATAATCACCGTACCCTTTGGACCAAGTACGCTCTGCATTAAAGCAGTTGCCACCCGGTTCTGTGGAGCGTTCTGAATGTCCGTGAGTGGAAGTGTGACTATGTAGGCAACATTAGCTAACAGGTAAAGCGTGACTACGAGTCCACAACCGATAAGTAAGGCGCGAGGTAGATTCTTGCCCGGATCGCGCACTTCTCCAGCAGTGAAAGTGACATTATTCCACGCTGATTGAGCGAAGAGCGGTCCAACCATGGCCCTACCGAGCATCATAAGCAGAGCCAGGAACAACAGCCCGCTCGTCGCGGGTTCAAACCAAACCTGGGAAGAGGTAGCTTTCCAACCGTTAACCCAGGGCTCCCACCATGAAGATGTATAGGCCGCACTATTAGTATTCCAGCCCAGAAAAATCCCAATGAGAATAAGTGCGAGTAAGGCCGCAGTTTTGGTAAAGGTGAAAGTGTTCTGAATTATCTTTCCGGTTTTTAGTCCACGAGTGTTTATCAATGTGAGGAATAAGATCATCAGCACGGCAATTAATTGTTGAGTCGAAAGAGTCAACGCGTAGCCGTTGAACGATAGTCCCGCAAACGAAAAGGGACTTATTAGTATGATTGGCCCAAGTAGGTAATGCTCC
>Ga0207674_10004757_pt1 | contig 16279 bp, 13 predicted proteins | sample KBSCornC72_FD_184303 | JGI IMG/M metagenome (GOLD analysis project Ga0207674, IMG submission 184303) | Corn rhizosphere microbial communities from Kellogg Biological Station, Michigan, USA - KBS Corn C7-2 (SPAdes) (version 2) | ecosystem: Host-associated > Plants > Roots > Rhizosphere > Soil ... | reverse complement strand
GAGTACTTCGGGATCAAGCCGGACCTCGCCTCGTTCGCCAAGGCGATGGGTAACGGCTATCCGGCGGCGGCCTTCGGCGGGCGGCGCGAGATCATGGAGCTGCTGCCCGACAAGGTCAGCCACGGCGGGACATACGCCGGCAACCGTGTCGCCGCTGCCGCGGCCGTCGCGACCCTCCAGATCATCCGCGACACGAATGCGCTGGAGACCATCCACGCGACGGGTCGCACGATCCAGGACGGGATCAAGGAGATCCTCGACCCGGTCGGCATCCCGTACCACTTCACCGGCCACCCGTCGATGTTCGGGGTCATGTTCCGTGACGAGGTCCCGACCGAGTACCGCGACTGGGCGAGCAGCGACCACGAGCTGTACGACGCCATCGCGATCGGGATGCACGCGCGCGGTGCGATGCCGGAGCCGGACTCACGCGAGCCGTGGTTCATCTGTGAGGCGCACGCCGACGCCGACATCATCGACCGTGTGTTGACCGCCTTCGAGGAGTCGCTCCATGTCGCTCTCGAGGAGCGGGCTCGCGCCGGACTCCATGTGACGCCTCACGGCGGCATGGCGTCCCCGGCCGCGGGCTGATCGAGGGGCAGCGGATGGTCCTCGACGGCAACGCGGTCCGCTCGGTCGACCGGGCGGCCGCGCTCCTTCTGGCTCTCGGGGACTCGCAGGGCGAGGCCGGTGTGACCGAGCTCGCCCGGCGATTGGGCCTCCACAAGTCGACCGCGTCGCGGTTGCTCGCGACGCTCCAGAAGCGCGGCCTTGTCGAGCAGGACGATGAGACCGGCAAGTACCGGCTGGGTCTCGTCGTCATCCGGCTGGCCGAACGCGCCGAGCGCACCCTCGACCTGCGTGGGCTCGCCATGCCGGAGCTCGAGCGGCTCGCGCGGCTCACGCATGAGACGACAGGCGTGGGGATCCTGGACGGCGAATCGTTGCTGACCGTCGCTCAGGTCGACGGACCGAACCTCATCGCCGTGGGCGACTGGACCGGGCGCTCGACGCCGCTGCACTGCGTCGCGTCGGGCAAGGTCCTGATGTCGTCGCTGGCCGAGCGCGAGGTGCTCCGGATGGTCCGGCGCGGGCTCGTCCAGTACACGGAGCGAACCATCATCGAGCTCGAGCCACTCCTCGAGGAGCTGGCACGCATCCGCCGGCGCGGCTACGCGACGGCGATCGGTGAATACGAGCTCGGGCTCAATGCGGTGTCCGCCCCGATCCACGACGCCCGCGGCAACGTGATCGCGGCGGTCGACATCTGGGGCCCGGCCTTCCGCCTCACGCCGCGCCGCATCCCGGAGCTGGCCGCGCAGGCCCGCGAGGCCGCAGCGGCCATCTCGGTCCGCCTGGGCGGGACAGTCCCGGAACGCCAGGCACCGACCCCCGTCCCCGCCACCGCGTAGACACGGCAGCCCGCCGCGCCGAGCGCGGCGACGATCCGGCCTCGCACGGAATGGCTAGGCTGTAGGCATGCCCGATCTCACGTCCGCAGAGGTCGCCGCGTCGCTGCGCGACACGCTCCTGCCGATCCTGCTGATCGCCGTCTTCGCGGTGCTCGCGATGCGCCTCGCCACGCTATTCGTGCATGGCATCGTCAAGACCCTGCTCGACCGCGAGGCCACCGAAGGCACCGCCCAGGAACTGAGCGCGGTCGAGCTCAAGAAGCGGATGGATACCCTCGACGGCTTCGCCGCGCGGACCATCCAGTTCGTCATCGTGACCATCGCCGGCCTGATGATCCTCGCGAAGCTCGGGCTCGATATCGGCCCGGCCGTCGCCGGTCTCGGGATCGTCGGGATCGCGGTCGGGTTCGGGGCACAGACCCTGGTGCGCGATTACCTCACGGGCTCGCTGATCCTCGTCGAGAACCAGTTCAGCGTCGGTGATGTCGTCCGGCTGGCAGGCGTCGAGGGGACGGTCGAGGACTTCAACCTGCGCCGGACCACCGTCCGCGACATCGATGGTGTCGTCCACAGCATCCCGAACGGGGTGATCACGGTCGCCTCCAACCTGACCCGGGTGTGGTCACGGATCAACCAGGACGTCACGCTCGCGTATGGGACCGATGTCGACCGCGCGATCCAGGTCGTCGACGAGGTCGGGCAGGCGATGAAAGCCGATCCCGCCTGGCGCAAGGCCATCCTCGAGCCGCCGCGCGTCGACCGGGTCGAAGCGATCAGCGACCAGGGCGTGACGCTGAAGATCCTTGGCTCCGTTCGGGCCCCCGAGCAATGGGCGGCAGCAGGGGAGTACCGCAAGCGGCTCATCGCCGCCCTGGACGCGAACGGCATCGACACACCGGGCCGCGTGCGTCCGCCCGCAGCACCACCCTCTGTCCCCGGCACGGCGCGGTAGGATGGCCCGGCCAGTGAGTGAGCGTGAGGAGTGTCCGTGAGCGCAGATCCGACCTCGCCCCAGTCCGCCGCGATCGAGAACCTCCTCGCCGAGAACCGCACCTTCCCGCCTGACCCTTCGTTCGTCGCACAGGCCAACGCGAAGCCGGATCTCTACGCCGAGGCCGAATCGGATCCGGTCGCCTTCTGGGCGCGATTGGCACGGGAGCGGCTGGACTGGGACGAACCGTTCACGACCACGCTCGAGTGGGACCTGCCGTTCGCGAAGTGGTTCATCGGGGGCAAGCTGAACATCGCCTACAACTGCGTCGACCGGCACGTGAAGAACGGGCTCGGCGACAAGGTCGCCTACCACTGGGTCGGCGAGCCCGGCGAGACGCGCACCCTCACGTACGCCGACCTCCATCGCGAGGTCCAGAAGGCTGCGAACGCGCTCAAGGAGCTCGGTATCCGGACCGGCGATCGGGTCGCGATCTACATGCCGATGATCCCGGAATTGCCGATCGCCATGCTCGCCTGCGCACGGATCGGCGCGCCACACACGGTCGTCTTCGCCGGCTTCTCAGCCGAAGCGCTCAGCGGCCGCATCAACGATGCCCAGGCCAAGCTGGTCATCACGGCCGACGGCAGCTATCGACGCGGGAAGGCGATGCCGCTCAAGGCCGCGGTCGACGAGGCGGTGGCGAGCAGCCCGACGATCGAGCATGTCCTGATGGTCCGCCGTCTTGGCGACGAGGCTCCCGACACGACGTTCGATGACGGCCGCGACGTCTGGTGGCACGACCTCGTCGATCGGCAGGCCGCTGACTGCCCGCATGTGCCGCTCGACTCGGAGCACATGCTGTACCTGCTCTACACCTCGGGCACGACCGCCAAGCCCAAGGGGATCATGCACACGACCGCGGGCTATCTCCTGGGAACGAGCTACACCCACGAGATGATCTTCGATCTCAAGCCCGACGACGTGTACTGGTGCGCCGCGGACATCGGCTGGGTCACCGGGCACAGCTACATCGTCTACGGGCCACTGGCCAACGCCTCGACGAGCCTCCTCTACGAGGGCTCGCCCGACACGCCGGCGTGGGACCGCTGGTGGTCGATCATCGAGGAGTACAAGGTCAACATCCTGTACTGCGCCCCGACGGCGATCCGCGCCTTCATGAAGCAGGGCGAATCGTTCCCAGCCAAGCACGATCTCCGCTCGCTGCGCGTCCTCGGGTCGGTCGGTGAGCCGATCAATCCGGAGGCCTGGCTCTGGTACCACGAGAACATCGGCGGCGGGCGTGCCCCGATCGTCGACACGTGGTGGCAGACCGAGACGGGCCAGATCCTCATCTCGCCACTCCCCGGCGTGACCACCACGAAGCCGGGAAGTGCCACGTTCCCGTTCCCCGGCATCGAGGCGGACGTGGTCGACGGCGACGGGAACAGCGTCCCCTTCGGCGGGGGAGGCTACCTCGTCCTGAAGCGACCGTGGCCGGGCATGCTCCGGGGCATCTACGGAGACCCCGAGCGGTACAAGGAAACGTACTGGAGCCGCTTCCCGGGGATGTACTTCGCAGGGGATGGGGCGAAGCGCGACGACGAGGGCTACTTCTGGCTGCTCGGCCGCGTCGACGACGTCATGAACGTGTCCGGCCACCGGATCTCGACGATCGAGGTGGAGTCGGCGCTGGTCGACCACAAGTCGGTCGCGGAGGCGGCGGTCGTCGGCAAGAACGATCCGATCACCGGTCAGGCGATCTTCGCCTACGTGATCCTTCGAAGCGGCGTGGACCCGACGGAGGCGCTCGCCGAGGAGCTGCGGGGGCACGTCGCCAAGGTCATCGGACCGATCGCGAAACCGAAATTCCTCTTCTTCACGCCGGACCTGCCCAAGACCCGCTCCGGCAAGATCATGCGTCGCCTGCTTCGTGACATCGCGGAGGAGCGCGCCCTCGGCGATACGACGACCCTCGCAGACCCGAACGTGGTCGAGACGATCCGCTCCGAGAGCTGGAAGGCCGAGGACTGACGCGTGCCCTTCGACTTCCTCAAGCGGAAGAAGGATGACGGCGCCGGGAAGCCCGGGGCTGCCGGTCAGCCCGCGCCCGCTGGTCGGCCCCGCTCGGGCCGCGGTGTCCCGTTCGATGGCCTGACCGAGGAATGGCGGATCGTCGGCAACATGGAGGTCAGCGGCCGGCTGTCCGACGCCTTGAACAAGCGTGAGTCGATCACGATCTCCGACGTCCAGTGGGCCCCGATCAACGGCTCCGAGCCGCTCGCGCCCGCGCCGGGTCTCAAGGCCGTCGACCCGTACGACCTGATCATGGTGCTGGCGAGCGAGACGTCGTTACCGCCACTGAACGACGAGGAGCGCACGGCCCATCGCGTCCACAAGGTGTCGTACGACGTGGCCCTGGAGGTGCCCCCGTTCCGCGTCGTCGGGACGGTGTATCTCCATCCGGGATCGGAGCCAGAACGGCTGCTCGATCGCGCGACCGAGATGTTCGTGCCGGTGGTCGATGCCACCGCCTATCTAGAGGGGAACCCGGTCGCGCCGGAGATGGACGCGATCCTCGTCAACCGTTTCTACCTGCGCGGGATCGAGCAGGTCGACCGCCGGACTGGCGAGCGGCACCAGAAGCTCCCCGGCGCCCCGTTGGGCGGCGTCAGCTGGCAGGATCGCTCGCGGTAGTCGACCTAGGCTCGGGCGGTCGTCTTCGCTCGATTGAAGAGCGCGAACGGGACCTTGACGGGCGGGGGTGCCGCCTGCGTGCCGAGTACCCGGTCCGCCAGGGCGTCGAAGTCTTCCGTGATCTTTTCCTTGGGGAACATCTCGATCACGGTGCGGCCCTCATTGGCCGCACGGACGAACAGCAGGCCGCCCGACCGGATCAACGCGGTCGACGGCATCCCGACGGTCCGCTCCATATCCGCGACGGCCACGCCGCTGTTGGCGCGATTGATCACAAGGGCCAGCCGGTCACGGACGCCGAGCTCCTGCGCGTAGTCGGACAGTTGGACGGCTGCCCGGATGGCCGGCACGTCCGGTGTCACCGGCACGAGGATCCTGTCCGCGATCGCGAAGATCGCCTGGTTGAGCCGGCTGTATGAGGGGTGCAGGTCGATCACGACGAAATCGAAGCCACGCCGAGCGGCCTGGATCGCGTCGACGACCCGCTCGGGCTCGAGGATGTCCGTGTCGAGCGGCGAATTCGTCAGCGACGCGACGCGCATCCCTGAAGGATGTGCTGAGGCGATCTCGGCGATGCCCTCCCGGGGGCCGCCTTCGGCCTGGTCATGCCAGGAGTCAGCGAGCGTCCGCACGCCATCGATGCCGAGCGACGTCGTTACGTGGCCCGTCACGGTATCGGCGTCGACGAGCAGCACGTTGTGACCGCCGCGGCTCTGGAGGACGGAGGCGAGGTTGGTCGCGATCGTGGTCTTGCCGACGCCCCCCTTCGGGTTGAACACCACGATGACCGTCGCGCGCGAGCTCCAGCCCTCGGTCTCGATCGGCCCGCCCTGAAGGACCGGACCCGAGCCGTCGTCGACGGTCTGGCTCCGGATGCACATCGCCTCGACGCGCCAGCGCAGCGATTCCGCTGAATACGGACGGCTGAAGAACTCGTCCTCGACCTCGCCACCGCCCACGTCCATCCGGGCGAGTGCCCGGTCGGACATGACCATCAGCGCGGGGATCGCGCGACCGTTGTCCCGAAGCAGCCCGTAGTACTCGAGCGACTGGTCGAGATCGGTCTCACCGTCGAGGATCGCGACCGCGACGTCTCGGCGGCTGACGAGCAGGGCTTCGAGCTCGTCCGGGTGATTGACGGTGGCGACGGTGAATCCGGCGGCGCGAAGCTCAGCGGCGACGGGTGTCGCCTCACTCGCGGGAAGGGCGACGGCGATGGCCGGACGGGCCACGATGTCAGCCCTCCGATTCGGGGTCGCGCGCCGCGACGGTCAGCTCGCCCTGAGCCTCATGCGTCACTCGGGCCGAGAAGCCCGGCAGGGTCGCGATGCCATCGCCGAGATCGAGTCCAGGATCGTGGCTCACCGCGAACACGAACTCACCGTCCGGGCCGGACGACACGCCGACCGAGCGAACGCCCTCGACGCGGGCGAGGTTGCGCTTGAAGCCCGCGATGCTGGCGACGCTGACGAGACCGGTCACGACGACGCGTGTCGAAGCGACCTCGCTCGCAGCGGCGGGCTCGTCGGCGACCAGGCCGGCCAGGCGCGCTGCAAGCGCGTCGTCGGCGATCGTCGGGATCTCCTGCTCATCGGTGCTCGGCTCCGCGGCGAACGCGGCCGCCTCGGCTTCGGCATTGGCGAAGTCACTGTCCAGACCGAGCGCCGACAGGCGGGGGTCCGCAGTCTGGGACGGGTCGGCATGGGCAGCCGGCCCCTCGGCCTGCAGACCGAACAGATCGCCGGTGTCTTGCTGGGTCGGCTCGGTCGTCGTCTGGGCCGCCGACCCGTCGTCGTAGCCCGACGCGTCGTGGTCGGTGGTCTCCGTCGACCAGCCGTATGGATCGGCCGCGGCCTCGGCAGGTGCCTCGTCGGCGGTTGCCTCAGCGACCGGCTCCTCGGCAGCAGCACGCTCCTCGACGGACTCGGACTCGGACTCGGACTCGGACTCGGACTCGGACTCGGACTCGGCGACCGGCGAAGGCGACTCCCAGGCGTTCGGCTCGGCCACGGCAGCGGCCTCGGCCGGCGCATCCGAGTGCGCTTGTTCGAACTCGGCAGTACCCCACGCATCGTCCGGCTGCGGCGCCGGCGCGACCTCGACGGAGGTCTGGACGGGTGCGGTCCACTCGGCCGTCGCGACATCGTCGTCGTCGAACGCGGGCGGCTCGGGCAGCGTCTCCGCCATGGCGGCGAAGCGCGTCGGATCGTCTTCGGCGAGAAGACGCTCGAAGAAGGCAGCCATCTCGGCCTCGAACCCGGTCACGCGCGACTGGACATGCTCGATGCGGGCTTCGATCTGGGCGGCGTGGGCTTCGACCTCGCGCTCGAGGACGTCCTTCCGATGCGCGATGCGCTCGTCGGTCTCCTCACGGATGTGCGCGATCTCGTTCTTCGACCACTCGCGGATCGAGGCGACGTCCTCGTCGGCACGCTTTCGAAGCTGCGTGGCCTCGTCGGCCGTGCTCGCGTGGATGGTTTCGATGTGCGCTTTGGCGTCGGCGTTGAACTTCTCGAGGACGTCAGCGCGGGCGGCTTCTGCTGCCGTCTGCATGGCCTTGGTGAGATCGGCCATGAACTTGTTGGACTTCCGTGCCGGACCAGCGACGGCTGCAGGAGCTGTCTCCGAGCTCGGTGCGGCATCCGCGACCGGCGCGGCATCCGCGAGCGGCGCGGACTGCGTCTCGTAGCGCTGGTCCTGCGCGACGTTCGCCGGGCTGGACGCGGGCGTGGTGGCACTCTCGTCGACAGCGCCCTGGGGCGGCGCCTGGTCGACCGTCTGGTCGCCGGCTTCGCTCGCCGGGTCGATGGAGTCGTTCCTGTCCGTGCTCCAGGGGAGACGGAAGCCGCTCTTCGCGTCGGTCGATGCCATGCGTGGATCCCTCGTCGGAAAGTTGGCGCTTCGGGGCGTGCAGGCATCGTGCCAGCTGGTTTGGTGTGGTGGAGTCCGCTAGTGGTACCACCGGTTTACGCCGGTCGTACCTGTGCATGCCCCGTACATCGAGCCGTTGTGCTGGTGCAACGCAGTTCGGCGGTAGCATGGTCGCTCGATGCCTAGAGATACCGCACCAACGATGCGCCGCGGCACCGCTCCGACGGGGACACCGCGCGACCTGCTGGGCCGGCCGCTCCATGACCTGCGCATCTCGGTCACGGACCGCTGCAACTTCCGCTGCACCTACTGCATGCCGAAGGAGATCTTCGGGCGTGACTACGCGTTCCTGCCGAAGGACCAGGTGCTGTCGTTCGAGGAGATCCACCGCGCGGCGACCGCCTTCGTGCAGCTCGGCGTGGAGAAGCTGCGGATCACGGGCGGCGAACCCCTCGTTCGCCGCGGTCTACCCCAGCTGATCAGGATGCTCGGTGAGCTGCGTACGCCCGACGGCCGCGAGCTGGACCTCACCCTCACGACGAACGGCGCGGCGCTCCGGGCGCTCTCGGGGCCGCTGGCAGACGCCGGTCTGAGGCGCGTCACTGTGAGCCTCGACTCACTGGACGACGCGACGTTCGGCGCCATGAACGGGGTCGACTTCCCGGTCGCCAAGGTGCTCGATGGGATCGATGCTGCGCTCGAGGCCGGCTTGACCCCGGTCAAGATCAACATGGTGGTCCGCCGCGGGATCAACGAGGACTCGATCGTGCCGATGGCTCGGTGGGCACGCGAGACCGGCGTGACACTCCGATTCATCGAGTACATGGACGTCGGCCACTCGAACGGCTGGCGGCTGGACGAGGTCGTACCCGCCGCCGAGCTCGTCGAGACCGTGACCTCGGCCTGGGCGGCCGAACCCGCCGAGCCTGCGTACCGCGGGGAGGTCGCCGGTCGATATCGGTATCTCGACGGCGCCGGCGAGTTCGGCATCATCTCCTCCGTGACGCGGCCGTTCTGTCGCGACTGCACGCGAGCCCGGCTCTCGGCCGACGGAAAGCTCTATACGTGCCTGTTCGCCGTCGCGGGTCGCGACCTGCGCGCGGTCCTCCGGGACGGGTCGACCGACGAGGAGCTCCTCGCATTCCTGGCCGATACGTGGCGCGACCGCGACGACCGCTATTCCGAGCTGCGGTCCCAGTCGACCAACGATCTGCCGAAGATCGAGATGTTCGCGATGGGCGGCTGACGGGGTCCGTCCACAGGGTTATCCACATGCCTCCCACACCCGTCCGCAACACGTGGAAAGGCCTCCGGCGATCGGCTCGATGTTGGTGGATAAGCGCGTTGACCCGTCGCTGACGCGGCCGATACCGTAGGTCGTGCCCGAAGGGGCCGACAGGACCGCAGGAAACCGAGATCACATCAAGGGCCCTTCGTTCCGCCGCCGGTCGCTTCGGGCGCTTCGTTGCTCAGGGTCACACGGCCGTCTCACCACGGCCCGTCCCGGAGTAGGCGCCCGGCGGGACGCGATCGGCATCCCGGTGTCGATACTTCCGTCGGGCGCGACGAAGCCCCTCCCGTTCCCACCCACGGCCCGGCCTTCGCCTGTCATGCTGGGACGCGCGCCCGTCGCCCGAGGGAGGCCATGTCCATCGCCGACATCGACACCGTCGACCCACGTCGCCCGATCCCGCCGATCGATCAGCCCGAACGGATCGCGGCGCTCGTCGACGGGGTGCGCCGTCGGACGGATGTCGTGCCCGAGGTCGGGATCGTGCTCGGGTCGGGTCTCGGCGGGCTGGCCGACGATCTCGAGGATGCGGTCGCGATCCCATTCGCCGAGTTGCCGGGGTGGCCCGCAGCCACAGCGCCGGGTCACGTCGGCCGCCTGCTCCTCGGCCGGCTCGGCGGGCGCGCGGTCGTCATGCTGCAGGGCCGCTTCCACCTGTATGAGGGCAACGACCCTGGGCTGGTCGTCCAGCCGATGCTGCTCTTCCGCGCGCTCGGGGCTCGGGTGGTCGTGTTGACCAACGCCGCAGGCGGCCTCGATCCGTCGTTCGGGCCCGGGACGCTCATGATCATGCGCGACCACATCAACCTGACCGGACGCAACCCGTTGATCGGGCCCAACGCGGACGAGCTTGGGCCGCGCTTCCCGGATATGACCGAGGCATGGAGCCCGCGCCTTCGCGCGGGTCTTCACGCGGCGGCGGCGACTGAAGGCGTCGAGATGCGCGAGGGCATCTACGTCGGGCTCACCGGCCCGACCTACGAGACCCCGGCCGAGGTCCGGATGCTCGCCGCCCTTGGTGGCGATGCGGTCGGGATGTCGACCGTCCTCGAATGCATCGCTGCACGCTGGGTCGGCCTGGAGGTGTGCGGCGTCTCGCTCGTCACGAACGCCGGGGCCGGCTACACGGGTGCTCCGCTGACCCACGAAGAGGTGCTCGAGGCCGGTGCGTCCGCGGGGCCGCGGCTGGCGAACGTGATCCGCCGCTTCATCGAGGACCTCGATCCGGGCACGTGACGGAGATCCGCCTCGTCCAGGGCGACATCACGCGCATCGCGGTCGACGCCATCGTGAACGCAGCGAATAGCTCGCTCACGGGCGGCGGTGGCGTCGATGGCGCGATCCATCGGGCAGGTGGTCCGGCTGTCATGGAAGACCTCGAACGCCGGTACGGGCGCGGCCGCCACTGCCCGACGGGGAGTGCCGTGATCAGCCTCGGCGGCGAGCTGCCGGCAGGCTTCGTCATCCACGCCGTGGGCCCGATCTGGCGAGGCGGCACAGCCGGGGAAGCGGAGCTCCTTGCGAGTGCCTACCGCACGTCCCTCGATCTCGCGGCCCGCGAGGGCGTTCGGACCGTCGCGTTCCCATCGATCTCGACCGGGATCTATGGCTACCCCGTCGACCTCGCCGCCCCGGTCGCCCTCGCGGCGGTAGGAACATGGATCGCCGAGCACCCCGATGCACTTGATGCTGTGACGTTCGTGCTGTTCTCGACGGAGACCCTTGAGGCGTTCGAGCGCGCCGGACGCTCGTGACTGACACGGTCCTCTCGCGCCGGGCGCTCAACCGGACGCTCCTCACCAGGCAGCTGCTACTCGAGCGAGTCCGCCGACCTGTGCTCGACGTCGTCGAACTTCTCGTCGGGATGCAGGCCCAGGAGCCGATCGATCCGTACGTCGGGCTATGGACTCGCATCGACGGGTTCGATCCGTCGGAGCTGAGCGACGCGATCGAGGAGCGGAAGGCCGTGCGTATGGGCCTCCTTCGCGGGACGCTCCACCTCGTTACCGCTCGCGACGCCCTGGCGCAGTACCCGATCCTCGCCGACGTCATGACACGGTCGTGGCGGAGCAGCCCGTTTGCGAAGCAGCTCGTCGGGGTCGACCTCGACGCCGTCCTCGCGCGCGCACGTGCGCTGCTGGAGGAGCGCCCGATGACGCCGTCCGAGCTCGGTGTGGCGATGGCGCCGGGGTGGCCGGACCGCGATGCGCCGTCGCTGGCCTACGCCGCTCGCTTCATGCTGCCGCTCGTGCAGGTCCCGCCGCGAGGTCTCTGGGGCCGGACGAGTCGGCCGACCAACACGACCGCCGAAGCGTGGCTCGGAGCGTCGATGGCGCCGGATCCGAGCATCGATGACCTGCTCCTCCGATATCTCGCCGCCTTCGGGCCGGCGTCCGTCGCCGACATGCGCGTCTGGTCATGGCTGACGGGGCTGCGCGAGGTCGTCGAGCGGCTGCGCCCGCGCCTGCGGACGTTCCGTGACGAGGGAGGCCGCGAGCTGTTCGATGTCGAGGATGGCGTGATCGCCGATCCAGATCTCGCTGTGCCGATCCGGTTCCTGCCGCAGTACGACAACGTGTTCCTGTCGCATGACGACCGGTCGCGGATCCTCGTGGGCGGTGTGAAGGTCGAAGACCTCGTGTGGAAGGGCGGCGTGCTGATCGACGGCTACGTCGGCGCTGCATGGCGGATCCGCCGCGAGAAGAAAGCCGCGACGATGACCGTGACGCTCTACGTGCCGGTCACGGGGGTGCAACGCCCCGAGATCGAGGCAGAAGGGGAGCGCCTCTTCTCGTTCCTTGCCCCGGACGCCGATCCCCGCGAGATCCAGCTGGTCGCGTCGACCTAGACCTGCGGCAGCTCGCGGCCCGCGGCCTTGGCGGCGGCCGCCTTCTCAGCCCAGGCACCCAGGACGTTGTCCTTGTGCGGCCGGATCGGGCAGTGCTCGTCGCGGTTGTTGAACTCGTCGCAGTAGCCGAGTGGCACGCACTTCGGCGCGAGGAATGAGCCCAGGAACGGCGAGACCGTGAAGATCTGCTGGCGGATCAGCTGGAACAGCCGGCGGATCTCCCACTGGGCCATCGTGCACAGCCGCAGCCCCGACATGTGGATCAGCGCCCTGAGGTTCGCGGTCATCACGAGGTTCGTGCGGGTCGCATTCGGGAACACGAACCGGGCGTCCTCGCCGGGCAGACCTGCCTCGAGCATCTCGCCGTAGAGCTCGAGCGCGCCGGAGACCTGATCCTCGTAGCGCTCGCGCAGCGCAGCGTCGCCCTCGGCGATGGAGTGCGGCAGCATCGTCGCGGCGCCCTTGAACTTCACGTAGCGCTGGCTCTGCTGGTCGAAGGCCACGCCGGCTCGATGCCGTACGAGCTGATGGGACAAGGTCCGCGACACACCGCTGATGCCGAACGTGAAGACGATGTGCTCGATGGTGGAGCCGTGGCCGGACTCGATCACCGACGCGATCAGCTTCTGCATCTTCGCCGGGTCGAATTCGCCATCGACCGACTTACGGAAGATCTCCTCCGGCGGCATCTCCGAGTAGCACGTCCGACAGGCGGTGTAGATGATCGGGACGTAGAACTGCTCGACGATCTCGCGGTTCGGGAAGAGGAGCGTCGCCGTCATCCCGAGCTCGCGGCGCCCGGGGTTCTTGGGGATGCCGGTCTTGGGTCTGGGCGCGGGGATCGGCTCGGCTGCCATCGACCGCCAGTCTAGCCGAACCGAGCTGCCGCCCCAGCCGTCGTCAGGCGGCGTTCCCTAGTCGATCAGTAGTAGTCCGAGCACGACAGGAAGTAGCCGCAGCGGCAGATCAGCTTGCACTTGCGCTCATCCATCTGGGCGCCGCAATTCGCACAGGTACGGATCACCGTCCCCGGGTCGACGTCCGCGGTTGGCTCGGCCGCGACGCCGTCGTCGAGCATCACGAGCGTCGGCAGCGGGGCGCCCGCGATCGCAGCGCCGACCGGCCCGTCGGGCGCGACCGACTCAGTGGCCATCGAGGACCGCGTCCGGCGTTCCAGCGCCTTCGAGCGCGTATGCGACCGCGTCGTCGAGCGTCATCGCGGCACCCTCGGCGCCGAGCCGCTCCGCCTCGTCGGCCGGCATGTATTGCAGGACATTCGGTCGCATCCCTGCCTGCTCGAATGCGGTCTCCGTGTACGTTGCCAGACCCGTGCCGGTCTCATTGGTGAGATTCCGGGCGGCGCCGCGAAGCCGTGCCGCACGCGGAAGGTCGTCGAGCTGCACGGCGACCGAGGCGAGGTCGAACAAGGTCAGCGTCAGACCGGCGATGTCGCCGGCCGCATGGAAATGCGTTATCGCATGAGCGACCGCGTCCCGCGCCTCCTCGGTCCGCCGCTGGCGGATCAGCGCGGACCCGAGCATGTGGAGGGACCATGCCTCCATCGTCCGATCCCCCTCATCGCGGAACAACCGGAGGGCCTCGCGGAAGTCGGGTTCCCCGCCGGTTTCCGAGCCTGCGAAGTACCTGAGGGTCCCGAGGCCCCAGAGCGCGTTGGCTTCGCCTCGATGGTCCCCGATGCGACGGAACGCGGCCAGAGCGGCCTCGAGGTAGCCCTCGCCGCGATGCTCGGGGTCGCTGCCTTGGAACGGACCGTTTTCCCCGACCGCATACGAGAACGAGAGGTTGTAGTAGGCATTGGCGATCTCGCGATCGTCCCCGAGCTCCTTCCAGATCTCGGCCGCCTCGGTGTAGGCGACCTGCATCCGGTCGATGTCGCCCTGCCACCAGCAGATACCGCCGAGCGCTTCGAGCAGCCGGGCCCGGAGCCGCCGATCGTCGTGCGACCAGGGCGCGGCGTCCATCGCTTCGAGTCGCATGCGTGCCTCCGCTAGGTGGCCATGCTTCTGCCAGAAGCGCCACAACGCGAAGGCGAGCCGGATCGCGACCGGTGGCTCGGGTCGCGCGACCATCCGGTCAAGGACGACCCGGAAGTCGTCGTGCGCGAGCTCGAGGCGGTCGAGCCACTGCCGTTGGTCGTCACCGGCGAGCTGGGGGGCCGCAGTCTCGGCAAGACCAAGGAACCAGTCGCGATGGCGATCGATGATGGCGTCCTGCTCGCCGCGGGCCGCGAGGCGCTCCGATGCGTACTCCCTGATCGACTCCAGCAGTCCGAAACGCGGCTCACCCACCGGCGTCTCATCGATGCGCACGAGGCTCTGGTCTGCGAGCGCCGAGAGGCCGTCGACGACGTCGACGCCGAGTTCGGAGGCCGGGCCGAGCACGGCTTCGGCCGCCTCGATGTCAGCCGACCCCGCGAACACCGACAAGCGGTCGAGCAGACGACGGCTTCCCTCGTCGAGGATGTCGTAGCTCCAGGCGATCGCGCCGCGAAGCGTCTGCTGCCGCGCCGGCAGGTCGCGGCCGCCAGCGGAGAGCACGTCGAGCTGATGCTCCAGCCTCGTCAGGATGGCGTCCGGCGACAGAAGCTTCACGCGTGCGGCCGCGAGCTCGATCGCCAGCGGCATGCCATGCAGCCGGGCGGCGATGGCCGCGACCGCAGGAGCGTTCTCATCGGTGACGGTGAAATTCGGCCGCACCGCCTTAGCCCGCTCGATGAACAGCCGGACCGCGGCGTACTGCCCGACCGACGCCGCATCGATACCACGCGAATCGCCCGGAAGATTCATCCGCTCGGCGCTGCTGAGCGCAGCCAGATCGGGCGGGACCGGCAGGCCGGGTACCGGGTATTCCTGCTCACCCGAGATATGCAAAGCCGCGCGACTGGTCGCGATGACCTTGAGGTCCGGCGCTGCACGGAGCAGCTCGGCGACGACCGGTGCACCGTCGAGGACCTGCTCGAAGTTGTCGAGGACCAGCAGGACGCGCCGGGAGGCCAGCCATTCTGGAAGAGCCTCCGCGACCGGCTGCGTGGTGCCCTCAGTGACGCCGATCGAGGCCACGATCCGGGATGACACGAGCAGCGGGTCCCGGATCGGTTCGAGCGGGACGAAGAACACGCCATCGGGGAAGCGGTCTGCGACGCGGGTCGCAAGGGCGATGGACAGCCGGGTCTTGCCGGTCCCACCGGGGCCCGTGAACGTCAAGAGGTGCGTTCCCTGGAGCAGGGCCTCCGCTTCGGCCAGCTCGTCCTGGCGGCCGACGAACGTGGTCAGCTGGCCCGGCAGGTGGGTCGGCCGCGACTCGGCCGTCCGGGGTGGCGGGAATGCCGTCGGCAGGCCTTCCGCGTCGACCTGCGCGAGGCGCTCGGACTCCGTCAGGTCCCGAAGCTGGTACGTCCCCAGCTCGCGCAGTCGGACATCGCTCGCCAGGGAGCCCGCGGCGAGTGCCCGAGTGGCATCCGAGACGAGGATCTGTCCGCCGTGGGCCGCCGATGCGATGCGTGCCGCTCGATTGATGTCGAGACCCACGAGCGAGCCGCCGACCCGCAGGAGCTCGCCTGTGTGGAGACCCATGCGCACGCGGACCTCGGCGCCGCTATCCCACGGCTCCGCCGCGATCGAACGCTGGGCCGCTACGGCCGCTGCGACAGCGGCCCGCGCGTTGTCGAAGGTGACGAAGAATGAGTCACCCTCCGTGCCTTCCTCCGTGCCCCCCGCGGCGGCGAACGCGGCGCGCAGGAGATCGCGGTGGCGCTCGCGGATCGCACCGTACCGGGCCGTCCCGACGGCCTGTTCCAGGCGGGTCGAGCCCTCGATGTCCGTGAAGAGGAAGGTTGCGGTCCCTCCCGAGGTGGCGGGTGCCTCGGTCGTCGGGGGATCCACGGTCCTCCCGTCGCTCAGTGTCGGTCGGCTTCGGTGAGGCCGCGCAGCCGTCCGGCGAGCCCACGCAGGATCGCCAGGGCGACCGCCGGCTGTTCCTTCACGACCGCCTCGAAGTCCCACGTCGCGAGGGCGAGACAGACCGTCGGCTCATCCGCGACGACCTGAGCGACACGCGGGCGCCCGTCGAGCACGGACAACTCGCCGAAGAAGTCGCCTGGGCCGAGGCGCGTGATCGTGGTCCCGTCCCGGACGACCCGGACCGCGCCGCGCGCGACCATGAAGAAGCCGGTACCCACCTCGCCCTGACGGGCGATGACATGGTCCTTC
>Ga0207674_10004754_pt1 | contig 16280 bp, 22 predicted proteins | sample KBSCornC72_FD_184303 | JGI IMG/M metagenome (GOLD analysis project Ga0207674, IMG submission 184303) | Corn rhizosphere microbial communities from Kellogg Biological Station, Michigan, USA - KBS Corn C7-2 (SPAdes) (version 2) | ecosystem: Host-associated > Plants > Roots > Rhizosphere > Soil ... | reverse complement strand
TGTTCACAGCCTACAAGCTCACTTACGACAACATCGGTGAGGTGGAAGGCCGCCTCCTTGGGGCTCTTGCCGATTCCTTCCTGTGGGTGGTGGCAGTCGACTTCTATGTAGATAGCCAGAAACGCTCCTTTCCGGCTCGCGTTGGGCTGTGGGTGGTGGGGATCCTGCTCATTGCGGTCCTCATTCGCTTCGACTGGGATATCTGGTTCAGCCCGCCGCTTCTCCTCGGTGGGCTTCTCCTGCTGGTCGGACTCGCTGGGCATCTTGGCCGCGGCGAATCCAATGAGATCTTCTGGCTGTTCAATCACAGGCTCTGGCTTGGCGCGTTACTCGCTGTTGTCGCGGCGGGACTGTTTGGCGCGGGCCTGTCAATCATTCACGAGACCCTGAACCTGCTGTTCAGCCTCGACCTGCCATCGAAGTGGCATGAGTATATCTGGACGGTGAGCCTCGGGCTGATCGCGCCGGTGAGCTTCCTGGCCTTTGCGCCGCGGAGCTTCAGCGATCCCATCACCGCGCGCGAGGAAAGCGAGTTCACCATGCGCGCCATGGCCGCGCTGGTGAAGTTCGTGCTGGTCCCTCTGCTCTTCGTCTACACCGCAATTCTTTACGCCTACGCCATCAAGATCGTGGTGGCGTGGGAGCTGCCCAGGGGGACCCTCGGTGGCCTGGTCGTAGGATATTTGTTGGTCGGTGCGGCGACTCTGCTGGTCGGCTATCCCAGCCGAGAAAAAGGCGGGCCGCTGGTTCGACTGTTCTGGCACTATTGGGTCTGGCTCGCGGCCCTACCCGTGATCTTGCTGTTCATCGCCGTGGGGCGACGCATCTCCGATTACGGCCTCACCGAGGGCCGCTATTGGATGGTGCTGATCGGCGTTTGGGCACTCATCCTGGCAGCCATTCGCATCGTGAGAGGCGGCGATTTCGACCTGCGCCTCGTACCAGGCGTGCTTGCGCTTCTGCTGTTTGCTGCCTCGTTCGGCCCGGGCGGCGCCATCGGCTTCTCTGTCATGAGCCAAAAGTCGGAGCTCGCCTCGATCCTGAGCGAGAAGGGCATGCTGATCGACGGCAAGTTCGTGAGACAGGCTCAAGTAAGCGATTCAGAGAGCCCGCTCGGCAGTGACGTGGCGCGCGTGCGAGGCATCGAGTGGTATCTCAACACGCATCACTCGCTCGGCCTGATCGCACCCTGGTTCGAGGGTCAGCCCGACGATCCGTTTGCGCCCGGCAAGAAGCCCGAGGAGACCGCGCGCGAGGTGCTGGTGGCGCTCGGCCTTCGTCCCGATCTCGGCAATGTGGGAGGGATGGTTTATTTCACGCACTACTCCGACACGCCCTTGTCGATCTCGCTCGTGGCAGGCGGCAGCGTCGTCGGGCCGATCGTGTTCGAAGGCGGCGGTCCGGTTCCGGTTCCGATCCGGCCGAAGACGGTCTCGGTCGAAGGCCTCGGCACGGTGAAGATCGAGCTTGACGACAAGCTCCTCACTGCGAGCCTCGACGACGGGGCAGCGGTAAAATTCGACATCGCCGAGGCAATGAAGGAGATCTATCGCCGTGGCTGGCCGAAGGTCGAGGACCATCGCCCGATAGAGCTGAAGGGCAAGCCAGGCAGTCTCGATGGCACCGTCGTCATCGACAATATGAACGGCACTTACAAAGAGCCGGACTTCGATATCTCGGTGCTGCGCTTCTGGCTCGTTCTTCGAAAGTTGGGCTAAGCAAGCCTACTCCGCCGCGACTGAGGCGGAAGGAGCGAGCCAGACATCGAGATCGGCAAGAGCCCGGCGGGAGAGTGCACGCTTGCGGTCGAACCCCTTGGAACTCCGCGGCCCTTTGCCACCTGGGTGAGGTGGGGTGGCAATTGGCGGGAACAGGCCGAAATTGACGTTCATCGGCTGGAAGCTCCGCGTGCCTTCGCTGTCGGCGCTAAGATGACCGCCAGTGATGTGATTGAGCAGGGCGCCGAGCGCCGTGGTCGGAGGTGGAGGCTTTAGTTTCCACCCGAGGCATTCGGCGGCGGCAAAGCGTCCGGTAATGAGCCCGATCGCCGCCGACTCGACGTAACCCTCGACTCCCGTGATCTGCCCGGCGAAGCGCAGCCGGGGATCGGCCTTGAGGCAAAGCGTGGCATCCAAAAGCTTCGGACTATTCAAGAAGGTGTTGCGATGGAGCCCGCCGAGACGCGCGAACTCTGCCTGCTCGAGTCCCGGGATCATGCGGAACACGCGCACCTGTTCGCCATGTTTGAGCTTGGTCTGGAAGCCGACCATGTTCCACAACGTGCCGAGCGAATTGTCCTGACGGAGCTGCACCACCGCGTAAGGTCTCGTACCCGCCTTGTACGGATTCGAGAGGCCCACCGGCTTCATCGGCCCATAACGCAGCGTATCGCTGCCACGCTCCGCCATAACCTCGATTGGAAGGCAGCCCTCGAAATAGGGCGTGGCTGCCTCGAACTCCTTGAACGCCGCTTTTTCGGCCGCGAGCAGCGCCGCGAGGAACGCGTCGTATTGGGCTTTGTCTAGCGGGCAATTGATGTAGTCGGCGCCGCCTCCGCCAGGCCCCGCCTTGTCGTAGCGCGATTGGAACCAGCACACCCCCGTGTCGATCGAGTCGCGATAGACGATCGGCGCGATGGCATCGAAGAAGGCAAGCTCGGCTTCACCAGTCAGCGCCTGGATCGCGGCAGCGAGCGACGGCGAGGTGAGGGGGCCCGTCGCCACGATGACGCTATCCCATTCCGCCGGCGGCAGCCCGTCGATCTCTCCGCGCACGATCTCAATCAGCGGATGCGCCTCGAGCTTCTCCGTGACGGCAGCGGCAAAGCCGTCGCGATCGACCGCCAAGGCCCCTCCGGCCGGCAGCTTGTGCGCGTCGGCAGCCGCCATGATCAGAGAGCCTGCCCGGCGCATCTCCTCATGCAGGAGACCGACTGCATTGGTCTCCCATTCGTCGGAGCGGAAGGAGTTAGAGCAAACAAGCTCGGCAAAGCTGCCCGTCTTATGCGCCTCGGTCTGGCGCAAGGGCCGCATCTCGTGAAGAGCTGCCGGGACGCCAGCTTGCGCGAGCTGCCAGGTTGCCTCGCTTCCCGCAAGTCCGCCACCAATCACGTGAACTTCGCCGGTCATGCCTGAGCCTAGGCCTGCGCGGCTTCGGGTTTCAAGGACCGCCGTCTCAATCGGAAGCCCAGATTTCTGTCTATGAATCGGGCAAAACGCTGAATCCTTGTTCAGTCTAGGTCCACTTTGGGCTAGCTTCCGCACCGGAAGCCGAATCGGTCTCGCATAAAAACGGGCTTCAATCATTGAGCCGGTGGACCGCCGGCATTTCGGCGCATCCGCCCGCTCTTCCACCGAAAAGGGGGTGAGATGTCCACGAATACAGCTCTCGCAATTAGCATTGGTGTGCTTGGCGCCATAGCGACCTGGCTTTTCCTTGGGCCGCTCGGCGGCGCGCTTGCGATCTGGGCCGCGTTCATCGCCTGGGGCTGCTTCTTCCATTGCGGCGGGAAGGAGCAGGGACTGCAATCGGCAATTCTGAATAACGCCGCAGGTGCCATCATTGCCGGCATTACCCTGCTCGTGGTGACGCGGGCGGGGCTCGCCGACAAGCTCGGCCTGCCGGTTTGGGCCGGGATCTGCGTCGGCATCGGCGTCGCGGCAATGGTGCTTCTCGCCAATATTCCGCTCTTCGCCATGATTCCCGCGCAGGTCTATGGCTTCGCCTCGGTCGTAGCCTACACGCTCATGAAGGACGCTTCGGGCAGCTTGACGGCGGTCGCGCTCGAGAACCCGGTCGTCATGATCATTCTTTCGATGATCATCGGCGCGGTGTTCGGCTATGTGTCTGAGAAGCTCGCCGGCATGTTGGCGGGAATGGGATCGCACGCCCACCACGCCAAAGCTTGAACGAAACGAAATCCGGAAGACGGCGCGGCCCAATCTCTTGCCGCGCCGCTCTCCGCTTTCATCAGCCTGAGGCGTCCTTTCTCCTGCGGCTCGCTATGAACAGGGTTGCCACCCAGCTTTTGCGCAGCGCGCCGATGAGCAGGATCACGACCGCGGCTGCACCGCTCAAATCGGCGAAGCGTGCTTTGAACGCCCAGGCAACCGCCGAGAATACGAGAAGCGAATAGGCCACGATTGTAGCGCGCGATGGCGCCTGATCGGGAGTCTCGCAGGCGACGTGGGGTGAATTCCCAAGCAACCCTTTTACTGGACATAGCTTGCGCCAGTGCTTGGCGGAGGGCAATGTGCGCTTCTTTTCGGTCCACGTTCCCCGGAGGAAGTAAGAGTAAATGCCCTCCGTCACCGTCGTCTGGAAAGGCAGCTGTAGCGAGCCGCGCATCCGCTATCGGCTGCTCGGGCACCTCAATCGGCTTGCATCGCGGAGCGGCGAATATCTCGACGAGGCTCAGCCGAAACGGCCAGCATTGAGGGCGGCAAACAAGCAACGCGCAGAGACGCTTCGGTTGCGACCGAATATTGAAACCTTCGACCGGGAAATATCCGGTTCGATTCTGATCTCGAGCTCCATCAGCCAAAATCCTGAGACGATCGTCGCGAGGGCTCGCGAAGCAGGCGCTAGCTTGGTCGCCGATCCCGCCGCCAAGGGACCACCTTTGGTCAAAATCGACAGAGCCCGTCTGCGTGGGCTCGACTTCAAGCTGTTCGACCCGCGCGGGCTCTATCCCGGCGCCGACCGCATGAGCTTCGTGTTCCTCGAATGCGCCGACCACCCGTTTCTCGACGGCAGGCTTGTCGAGGTTGCCACGGGGGAGGATTGCATAGCAAACGGCGCTGAGGTTCTGAAAGGAGCCGACCTCTATCTCTGCGGGCCGAGCATCCACCTCCGCCATTACCTCGAAGACTGGACCGACTGTCTGTTCTCTTGGATCAAGTTCTTCTTCATCGGCGATTTCTGGTGGCACCGCGCGGAAGAGATGCAGGGCTACGCCGATTACCGGCAAGTGTTTGAGGAATTGCAGGCCGACCGCGGTGCCGATAATGCCGAGGCGGCAGCGTTCGACGCAGTGCTCGCTACCTTCTCGCAGCACGCTGAGCATTGGATTGGCGAAGTAGAAGGCTGGGCCAAAAGCGAACAGGGTTAGGCTGCCGTCTTGCCGAAGGCCTTGCGCAATTCCTCCTTGGCCTTCTCGAGCCGCGTTCGATCCGCCTGCGACAATCCCTTCCCCGCGCGATTGATATAGAAGGTGAGCATAGACATCGCCGAACGATAGGGGTCCGATTTCCGCCGCTTGCTATGCTCGGCTGAGCGCTTGAGCGAGAGTGCGATCTTCTTCGGATCCTTGAGGGTGAACACGCCTCTTTGCAGATCAAGCGCATCGGAGCCCTCGGTCACGGCTTGCGACCAGCGTTTGCCTTCCGTTCGGCCCTTCGTACCTTTTCGGCTCTTGGTCGTCTTTTTGGTGCTTGTGGTCTTTCTCGTCCTTGACGCCATCGTCATACTCCGGCCGTCACACCGCCGCCTTCTTACGCCTTAATCCTGCACGTCTCAGGCAGTTCCGTTCCGTTTTTGGGCCCAGGCCTTTGCTCTGTGCTCGTCACGATAGGAGATCAGAATGGCGAAACTCACGCTCTATCACGCCACGCCGTCGCGCTCGTCGGTCGTTCGTTGGATGCTTGAGGAGCTTGGCGAACCATATGACATTCATCTCTTGAGCCTTGCCAATGGCGAGCAAAGCAAACCCGAATATCTCGCCATCAACCCAATGGGCAAGGTGCCGGCACTCAAGCATGGCGACGTGATCATCACCGAAGTGGCCGCCATCTGCACGTATCTCGCCGACGAATTCCCGCATGCGCGGCTGAATATTCCGGTCGGCGATCCGCGCCGCGGGCCTTATCTGAAGTGGCTGTTCTTCAGCCCAAGCTGCCTCGAAGTTGCGGCTCTCGATAAGGCCGCTCCACGCAAAGAGCCGCCGCGCCGTGGCATGGTCGGCTATGGGGACTACGACACGGTGACGGATGTGGTGGCGAAGGCCGTTGCCAAAGGTCCGTATCTCATGGGTGAGCAGTTCACGGCCGCCGACGTGGTGCTGGGCTCGATGCTGCGCTTCGGCATGATGTTCGACCTCCTGCCGAGGCGTCCCGAATTCGTGGCTTATGTCGGACGGCTCGAGCTGCGGCCGGCGCTGCAACGCGCCAACGCCCTCGATCAGGAGCTTGCTGCTGCTTAATGGAGGTCTTGCCGGAGAGCCGTCTTTCGGGGCATCGATGGCGGCATGCTCAAGATCGTCTCTGGCGGACAGACGGGCGTCGATCGCGCCGCGCTCGATACCGCGATCGCGAGGGGGGTGCTGTATGGCGGCTGGTGCCCAAAGGGCGGCTGGGCCGAGGACATGCCAAAGCCGCCGGGCTTGCTTGCCTCCTATCCGTATTTGCAGGAGACGCCGCTCACCGATCCGAATCAGCGCACCGAATGGAACGTGCGCGATAGCGACCGTCTGATGGTGCTTGTCGATGAGCGCGGCCTGAATTCGCCCGGGACGGAGCTCGCAATCCGCACGGCTTACACGCTGCAGAAACAAGCCTTAGCCATCGACCTTGACGCGCCCGGAGACATCGGCCGCGCAGCCGCATGGTTCTATGAAGGCCGGCAAATAAGCGTTGCGATCTGCATTGCCGGTCCGCGTGAAACTGAAGCGCCAGGCATATACGCCAAGGCGAAAGCATTTTTGCAGGCTATGCTGGCCTGACTGATCTCCATAGGAGGAGGAAGATCCCATGAGTTCCGTATCTGCCGCCAAATCGATGACGAACGCACTCAGCGCCGCCATTGTCGCGTCCGACAAGCTGCCGCGCACCAAGGTGTGGGGCGAGACCGACTCCGCCGTCAGTTGGCAGGGCGCGTTTGCCGTCTATGGCGGGAACGGAACGACTGCCTCATCCGCCATCGTCTACGAGGTCGAGCCGGCAAAGCGGCTCGGCTGGCACACCGATGCGACTGAAGAGACTCAGTACATCATCGCGGGAAGTGGCAAGCTCTATCTCGAAGACGGAACCACGCACCAAGTCGGCCCCGGCAGCGTGTTCGTGCTGCCGACGCCGATGCGCACGATCTCGAGAATATCGGCAAGGAAACGTTGCGCGCGGTCGCGTTCTTCGCCGCGGCGATGTTCACGCAAGACTTTGACCAGGTGATGCTGCCGCCGAAGAGCCACATCCTCGGCACACCGAACCGCGAAGGATGAAGCGCCAGCTGAACAAGCCGAACAGCCTTGAGGTAACGGCTATGATAGGGTGGAGATCTTTTCCTGGCGTGGCAGCCGTCGCTTTGGCGGCGAGTTTGGGTTCTGCCCAGGCGGAGTTGCCGAACGGTGTCAAAACGCTCGAGCCTGCCGGCGCCATTAAGGCGGAGGGTACCTGGAGCCTTGGCGCGAGGGCGGGAGACTTCATCTTCGTGGCCGGCACGCAGGGTGTCGACCCCGCCACCAATAAACTCGTCGAGGATCCACAGGCGCGCATTCGTCGCGCGTTCCTCAATATCAAGACCATCGCCGAGTCGGAGGGTGCGAGCCTCAAAGACTGCGTGCGGCTCACAGTCTATCTCAGCGATTTGCCTCGTTTCGCGCCTATGGTGGAGAAAGCGCAAGCCGAATTATGGGGTGGGCCACCCTATCCGGCCCGAACCATGATCGAGGTGAAGCGCCTGTACAACGACGACATCGCGGAGATCGACAGCATCTTTTACGCACCAGTGAAAAAGTGAGACCTTAGCCGGCGTAGACTCCCACCCTTGGGACCTTCGCCGCCTCGGCAAGGCGCAGTTCATCGCCCGCGAGCCTGCTTGAAACATGCCGTAACTGGCGACTCGTGCTAGATTGAGGGGTCGAAATTCAGCAGAGGGGGGAAACAATGCTGACGGCACTCATCGTTGCTATCGTGGTCGGGGCGATTGCCGGATGGCTTGCCGGCTTGCTGGTGCAAGGGACGGGCTTCGGCCTCGTCGGCGATATCGTCATCGGCATTCTTGGCGCGCTGATCGCTAGCGTCCTGTTCCCGCGTCTCGGCATCGCGCTGACGCTCGGAGGCGGCTTGTTGGGCGCGATCCTGCTCGCCTTTATCGGTGCGGTGATCCTGCTCGTGATCGTGCGAGTGATCAAGCAAGTCGCCGCTTAGCCGATCCCCGCGAAAAGCGCATGGGACGGCGAGAGGGGCGCCTCTCGCCGGTCGCTAAACTTTTGCTAGCGTCGCTGCTTTAGCTTCATCCCTATAGCGCGGCTAGCGGCTAAGCGGCTAACCTGGCGAGCCATTAGTGTCACGAGAGGCCTCGGCGTTATGAAGATCGGGAAAAGCGCTGTCGTGTTACTTTCAGCGCTCCTGGTGTTGAGCGCAGCCACGTCCATGGCTGACGCCGGTCAGAGCCGCCACCGCTATCATCGCTACGCCAACTCGGATTACCCGCGTGGTTATTACGGCTGGCGCGGCTTGCGGCTGTTCGGCTTCGGGTATGGGGAGCGGTGCGATGAGCTGCTGCGCAAGGCGATAGCGATCGATACTCCGGATCCACGTTATTTGGAACGCTTACGACGCGTGCATCGGCCTCTGAAGGCCGCGCTTCGGCAACACCTCGATCTCGCTATTGCGGAAGATAAATGCCATCGTCACGGCAATATTGTTTGACCGTATCTTCCTCCGGCCCGTCCACTGACAGGCCGATCGGCAGGAATTGCGTCTTGCCTCCCTGGGACTTTGCGAACATACCCGCGAATTTCTTCCCATTGAGATAGCCGCAGACAATGGTTTGTCCATCAGCATTGATCGCGGCCCGGTAGCTTTTGCCGAAGGTCTTGGGGCCGGCGTCTGACAGGCCTGCGGCAATGCCCTGCTGCACCTGCTTGATCTGCGGCGCTGAGAGCGAGACGGGGCGGAGGGGGCCTTTGAAGGCGAGGTCGGGCGCGTCGCGTTGGTTGATGTAGCTCGCGCGCTGCGCCGCGCAGCCGCACAAAAGCAGCACCCCCATGATGGTGACTCCTCGCCGCATCGTACGCATATCCTTACGCAAGGCCCAAAGTCTAGCCTAGGTCGGAACCCGAGGCTGTGGCCTTGCGGCAACGACTCCGCCGGCGATTTGACCTTGGCAAAACTTACATCCAGAGTACTGGGCTGCGGGAAGGACCTGATGGGGCGGTCCAGGATTGTGTTCCAGGTGCTTGGTGCGGCAGGCTTGGCCGCGGCGGGACTCGTCCCCCTCCGAGCCCTCCCTGCTTACGCGGATTGCGAGATCGTCTCGGCAACCCACGGCGGCAATTGGCAGGGCGAAGCCTTGAGCGGGGCCCAGGCGCTCGCGGCGCGGAGCGCAAGAGACCTCAAGGCAAAGAAAGGCTGGGGCGGCATCACTATGAAGGCCCGCCAGGTGAAGCCGGATCCGTTCTGGAAGACGGTGCGGCCGCAGGTCTCGACCAACCTCATCGTCGGCTCGTACGTCACGGCGCGCACCTACACCACCTGCTGGACCGGCGTCACCGTACCCTTCGTCTGCACCTCAGGCGCCCAGGTGTGCGGGAACTGATCCACGCCAAGTTGGGGCGAGGCCTCTGAAAGGGCTTGGCGGAAGAGGGCAGGTTGATGCATGCTGAAGCTATGCCGGGCCAGAGTCTCTCGAGCGAGGTATTCGGTCCGCCCGTGTCGCGATCGGACGAGCGAGCGCTACAGGAGAAATTGCGATGGGCAGTGTCAACCCACCGAAGAAGCGAGACTATGGTCACAAGACTCGCATCGATTTGAACCAGTCTTACCAGGTCGCATATTGGAAGGAGCGCTTCGGCGTCTCCGAGCAGGAGCTCAGCGAGGCGGTGCACGCCGCTGGCGCGTTGGCGAGGAAGGTCGAAGAGTACCTCAAGTCCAAGCACGTTCGCTGAAGCCAGCGGCCCTTCAGATTTAGCGCTACCGCGCTGGCGATACGCCCCCGGCATTGGTTCCGGTCAACCATTTTCGTCATTGGCCGACTTTGCCGGACCACCCAGTAACCTGGATGTCAGCTTTTGCGGGCGTGACAATGCAAAAGCCCCTTGTTTTCGGCGTTGGCGGCAATATCTCTTTGGCGGGCTTTGAAGCCTACCGTGAGGGAACAATGGCGAAACGGCTACTGCTTCTACTGCTCCCGATGGCCTTTGCCGGCTGCTCGATGGGCCATGTGAATCTCCCCATGACCCTTGGTCCGAGCGATCCCACGCCAGCCACATGCCTCACCTATAGCGGCACTCCAGCGTATGGGGATTGCAAAGACCCCGGGACCGTGTCCGTCCCGCAAACGGCGAGGTAGTCCAAACTTCACGGCGCGAAGGCTCGCACCACATCCGTGATGTTGGTGATCCTGAACTTGAAGGATGCCTTCTTCGAGTTGGACATGGCGCAATCGATATAGACGAACTTCTCGCCGTCCGGACTGAGCTTCGTATTGCACCCACCCATCGCTTGTGAATCCACGGCTTTCTTGCCGTCGATGGTGGTGTCCATGCTGTCGATGTTCGAATAGAGGTTGCTTACATCGAGCTGGCGATCCTTGCCGCCAGCAAGAACGTAGACGTTGTTATTCTTATCGATGAAGCGGAAGTTATATTTGCCGTTCTTGAAGGCCGTATAGGTGGCAGTTCCCTGGCAATCATCCCAGCCGGCGAACATCTGCGATTTGCAGGCCCCGGTCACCGTGACGCTATAGGCCATGTCTTCAGCCGCGGCGGTTGCTGTGGCGAGAACCAGCACACCGCACGCGGCGAGCGCCGTCCGCAAGCCGCACATCGCTTTAGCTGCCATCCCCCTCATCGCTTCCTTCGAGCTTACACCAACGCTCGCGAAATGGTTTTGCCATATCACCAGGGCTAGCATCGCAGATACTGCCTCCGGCTTATGCCTCGTTTATGACAGCGCGCTCGCGACCATTACTGGAAGAGTGAACAGCCTACTTCCCATGGGCAGCGCCGAGGCGCGGGGGTAAGCATGAATTGCTGCCCGATCTGTTGCCGTCGGGCCACGCCGAATGCGTTTTTCTTCCGTAAAATGCCTCGAGGTCAGGCGTAACGCGGGCCTGGAGTGGCAGCCGGTTGGAGGGGGGCATCATGAGACTGATCGGGGCCATTGCCACGCTCTGCGCGCTCGTTCTGTCGAGCGCGTCATAGGGCAAGATGCGAAATCGCTGAGCGCATTTCCGGCCGCACGGGGCGCCTTCTATGTCGGCGCAGGCGGCAGCTTCAACTGGACCGATTTCGACCAGGCGCTCCAGGGGCGTGTCCGGCGTTACCAATGTGCTGCTCGGGCCGGACCTGGTCGCCGAGGGGCAGGCGAGCGGGCCCTTTTTCAACTTCGACCGCGACGAATCTGGCTTTGCCCCTGATTTCCAGGCGGGCTACACCCTCCCGTTCGCCGGCGGCGCTTGGCAGGCCGGCCTCAAATTCACCTACAAATTGGCGAACATCGATTCGAAGGAGAACGTGAGCATCCCGCAAGAGGGCTCCTTCACCACCATTGTCGGCCCGCCGATCACCATAGACTTCCCCGGCTTCGTGCCGATCATCCCGGCAGAGATCGAACTCAAGCATCAGTTTGCGCTCATGCCCACGATCAGCCGCTCGTTCGGCAAGGTCACGATCTATGCCGGCGGTGGCCCGCACTGTTCGACGTCGAGACGAAGTTCATCAACGCGGTAGGCTTTGCCGTGATCGGCGGACCCTCGTCAACGTCACCGGCGAGCCGGTGAGCTTCTCGAATGACGATTGGGTGTGGGGCGGCGCGGCGCAGGTCGGCGCGACCTACACCATCGGCCCGCGCTGGTTCCTGGATCTTGCCTACACCTTCGCGCGCTCGGAGGAATTCAAGATCAAGAACGCGGCGAGCTTTTCTAACAGCAACGGCCCGCTCACGAGCAGCGGAGTCGCCTTCCTCAACACCCGCGAGCAGATCACCAAACAATCCGTAGTGCTGACGCTCAATCGCCAGTTCTGAGGTGAATTGCGGGCTGGCGCGTGGGGTCGCTGCGCCCAGCCTCGGGGGGAGCCCCCAATCGGCGGCAAACCCGTTCGGCGCGAAGACAGGACCAACCGGCGCAGCGGGAAAATCTTGGCCCCGCCTCGGATCAAGCCTTGGTCTCGGCGAGAAAGAGTAGAATCCATCGAGCAGGATGGATGCGCAAAGTCCTTGCGACCACTTCATGGGCCGTTCTCCCCAGCTCAATTTGAATTAATTGCCGCAAAAGCTGGGGAACCGGCCGTCTCCTTTCAAGAGGCGCGCGAGGAGATCCTTGGTAACTCGCAGAAATTGCAGCGCTTAAACGCCCTACACGGCGTCCTTGGCGGCCTTCACCGGGCGGACTTTGAGGATCTTCCGGGCGGGCTTTGCCTTGAACACGGTCGGCTCCTTGGTGAAAGGATTGATGCCGCTGCGCTCCGGCGTGGCCGGCTTCTTGACCACGATGAACTTGGCGAAGCCCGGCAGCACGAATTCGCCGCTTTTCTTCAACTCCTTGTAGCCGACGCTTGCCAGCTGCTCGATCACCGCCTTCACGTCCTTCTTCGGCAGCGAGACTGCATCCGCGACTTTCTGAATGAGCTCAGACTTCGAGATCATGGGATTTGCTCCTTCTAAAGTGGCCCTCGGGCCGCCTTGGATGGGTTCGGCCGGCCCTCTATCCCTTCGACGCTTGGCCGATTCGCACGGAAATGTCCGCAAAAAACGGGGGCTGTTGATAGTTGCGGAGGAGCAGCGCCGGCCTACTTCTTGCGCGTGAGTTCTGCCCGGTAGGCGGTGCCGTCGCCGGCCTCGACATAGACGAGCTCGAGCGTGTCGGCCGCGGTGAGACGCCCGGTGTAGAGGCCATTATCGCCCTGCTCGGCGAGATAGACGCTCTTCCCATTGAAGTCGATCACGCCAGCGAGCGGCTCGGTGGCCTTCTCGACCTCCCTGCTGCCGACTTTGCCGACGGTGCCCGGCGTCTCCCAGGCATTCTCCGCCTTGAACAGCGCGCCGTCCTGGTCAGTCACGCGAATGGTGAGCGTGCCTTTGCCGATCCCCTTCGCTCGCAAGACCTTGAGAGGACCGGTCCACGTGCCGACGAGATTGTGAACCGCCGCGTCCTCGGCCAGAACCTGTCCGGGACTGAGCCATACAGCTAATGCCACGGATGCGACGGCGATTAGGCCAAGCGCTTTTCTCATTTTTCATCTCCTTGGGATAATGCACCGGCGATAGCGGCGAGCCGATAGTAACCGCAGTCGGTCTGGGTGCCGATTTTAAAAAGGGCGCAGGCTCCCCTAGGCAAATCATCCTGCGGCTTCGGTCGCAGCGGGTGCCGTTCAGCGCCTCGCCGCACCTCGTCCCGCTCGCCGCGACGCCTCGCGAGAACGCCCTTGAACGGACGAAGTGATGGCCTTGTAAGCGCGCGTCGAGAGGCGGGGATAAGTTTTTAGCTTACTCCGGCGCCGCAGCGAGACTCTCCAGCGCCGCCCGCGTCTCGGCGGTCAGCGCGGTGCCGCCCTTGCAGGTCTCGTCGAGCAGCGCCTCTGCCAAGGGCTTGGCATAGCCTCTGCCGAAATGCTCGGCTTCGAAATCCTTGGCGCGCGCCGCCATGCCTGTAGCGATCGTGCCGTCAGTGTCGTCGCACGCGAGCTTGGCATGAAACTTGGCGAGCTCGAGAGGTGTGGGCGCCTTCGCGCTTCGGGCGTAATCCTCCCAGCTCATTGCATCGTCCCAATTCTGCGGCTCGTTGCTCAGGATCTGATCGAGACGCGCCATCACGATGCCGCGCAGTTCAAGGTCGTTGATGTCGGTTTCGAGTCCTTGTTTCAGTTGCGCTTTGGCGACCGCCGTTGGAGCGGACATCTTTACATCGGCCAAGCCGACGGGCATGGGCGATTGCTCGGCGAGAGCGCGCGGGAATTTGGCGAGCCAAATCTCCGCCGACGACAGAACCGTCCCCTGAAGCTCGGCGCCTTCGAGATCGGCATCTTGGAGCTGGGCGCCTTCGAGGTCCGCGCCCTGAAGCTGCGCAAAGCGCAGATCGGCGCCCTGAAGCTGCGCGCCTCTTAAATTCGCGCCCTGAAGCTTGGCGTAGCTCAAATTGGCGCCCTGCAGCTCGGCGAGACTGAGATCGGCGCCTTGCAACGAGGCCGAGGCCAAATGTGCGCCCTGAAGCTGCGCCTCTTTCAGCACCGCGCCCTGAAGCTGGGTGTCGTTGAGCTTGCCCCTGAGCACCGTCCGCCACAGTTGCGCGGCGCGGAGATCCGCCCAGGTCAGATCGGCGCGGTGAAGGTCCGAACGGTTGAGCAGGGCATAGCGAAAATTGCGCTCGCGGAGAACGAGCTTGGCGGGCTCATCGACCCCGAGATCGGTGTCCTCCACGATGAGGACGCGATAGGACAAGAGCCAGCGCCGCCACCATCCTTTGCTGCCGTCGTCCGGCAGGTCGTAGACCAGGCGTCGCACGATGGGGTTCAAGAGCTTTGCCTCATCCGCGGGCCCGATGCCGACGCTTGTCGGCGCGACGAAGCCGAGACGCCGGTCGATCCATTCATCGGGAACCGTCGCGATCAACCAGCTGAAGCCGACGACGACGGGCAGAAGCAGAAGGATCATGACAACCTGGCGGCCGGAAGCCTCCCACGCCTCCGCCGGAGGCCCGAGCCGGATGTCCCATTTCCGCTTCGGCGGCGCGTGCTGCATGATCGGCGTAAGCAGGATCAGCATGGCAAAGCCGAGGATCACTGCGAAGCGATGCCAGTAGGTGATCCAGATCTCATGGTAGGGCAGGAACTTGATCTGGAAATAGAGCAACGTGGCGATCGGGAGCAGCGCGAAGGTCACGTACACGATCAGCTGCATCATCAGCTTGGTGATGCGGTGGGGTCTCGGGCCAGCCAGGATCTGCGAGAACACGTAGGCATGAACTCGCTCGCGGGCAGGGTTCTCGCTGCCGGTTTCCAGCTCATGCGGGATAATGGCGTCGGTGAAGCGGCGATATTTCCGCGCCACGATGACGTGCTGAACCAGGAGCGACAGGTAGACCAGCAACAGCATCGCCGGCGCATATTGAAAGAAGCCGACGAGCGGGATGTCCGCATTGATGATCGGCAGCCTGACCGGGCTGTTGAGGAGCAGGTCCTTGTGGCTGACGGAGGCGAGCGTCACGATCACGTAGGTCAGAAGAAAAAGAAAGGCGAGCCAGGCGGTCCTGGCCGGCTCGCTCGTGTCGTTGGCCTCGTCAAGAAACCCCTTAACGTCCTCGGAGAGTTTCGGCGAACTTGCCATTCGGGCGGGCTCTTTTTTGCAGGATGGGTCGGAGCGGCGCGCGCCCCTTGCGGGGCGGGTTACAGAATAGAGTCCGGCTCGGGTCAAGCGCGGATTGACTCTTTGTCATTGCCCGGCTTGACCGGGCAATCTAGTAACCACCGCCCTCACTCCATTACCGCTGGCGGTGGTTTCTGGATTCCCGCTTTCGCGGGAATGACAATTCAACGAGAGGAACTGGCGAGTTCGCCGCCGCGTTTGCTTCCCCGCGAAACTTCTGGAGGCTACCATGCCTTACCTGACGGGCGTGCTGACGGGCATCCTCCTCACCATCCTTGTCCTGTTCGTTATCGACAATTTCGGGTCCGATGCGCGGCCGATCGTGAATTGGAGCGTGCTAAGCGAGAAGCTCGGCGCCGCGAAGGAAGAGGTGCGCAAGGAGGTGCATCAGGCGACCGCGCCGGACGGCCAGCCGAGCGCGCCAGCGCCAGCCGAGACCCACTGACTTTTCGCCGCGGAGCAGATCCCATCCACAAAGTTTGATCCGCGCGCTTCATCGGCTATGCTCCGCCGCCGGACGAAATGACATCGCCACTAACAACTCGCAATGAAGACAACGACGCAACCATGAGGAGTTCCATGATCCGCAATCGCATGCGCGCCTTTGTTCTCTCGACCGCTTTCGCCATCCTCGGTTTCACCGTGCCGGCGACGGCGTCGCCGTTCGACGGAAGCTGGCGCATGTTCCTCGTGACGACCAACGGCCATTGCGGCGTGATCAACATCGGCGTCGCCATCAACGGCGGCCACATCTCCGCGACAAGCGGGAAGTTCGTGGCGCACCCGATTGCGTTGAACGGCATCATCTACGGATCGGGACAGACCGAGATCAACGGCGTGGCCGGCCCGCGCCAGGCGCAAGGCATCGGACGGTTCACGCGCGTCAAGGGCAGCGGCAAGTGGAACGGCACCGGGCCCTCAGGCGTCTGCTCGGGCTATTGGGTCGCCGACCGGGCATGATCCTCGACACGCTTCATCGCT
>Ga0207674_10004751_pt1 | contig 16286 bp, 10 predicted proteins | sample KBSCornC72_FD_184303 | JGI IMG/M metagenome (GOLD analysis project Ga0207674, IMG submission 184303) | Corn rhizosphere microbial communities from Kellogg Biological Station, Michigan, USA - KBS Corn C7-2 (SPAdes) (version 2) | ecosystem: Host-associated > Plants > Roots > Rhizosphere > Soil ... | reverse complement strand
GGCGTATCGATTGATAATTAACGGTTTATGGATGCGCCCGAAAAATTTACAATTTAAAGTCTACCTTATTGATAGGGAATTAATATCTTCGTGATCCGTCAGGTGTCTTCGCTGTCCCCTGGCGGGCCTTTTGTTTAACTTCAAATTTTTGTTTTATGAGTTTACGTTTAGGGGACAAAGCCCCCAATTTCAAGGCCAAGACATCTATTGGCGAGGTTGATTTTTACGACTTTCTGGGTGATTCCTGGGGAATCCTCTTTTCTCACCCTGCTGATTATACACCTGTCTGTACGACTGAATTAGGAAGAACTGCCGCCCTGAAGGACGAATTTGCCAAGCGTGGTGTAAAGGTCCTGGCCCTGAGCGTAGACCCCGTCGATAAGCACCTGGGCTGGATCAACGACATCAACGAGACCCAAAAGGTGAATGTTCAATTCCCCATCATCGCTGACGAAGACCGCAAGGTGAGCACCCTGTATGAATTCATCCACCCGAATGCTTCTGCTACTGCCACTGTACGTAGCCTGGTCATCATCGGGCCCGACAAGCTGGTTAAGCTGATCATTACCTATCCAGCCAGCACAGGCCGCAACTTCAACGAAGTGCTGCGTGTTGTCGACAGCCTGCAGCTGACAGCTAACCATAGCGTAGCTACTCCTGCCGACTGGAATGAAGGCGAGGACGTGATCATTGTTCCTTCTATCAGCACGGAAGATGCACAGAAGAAATTCCCGAAGGGCGTGAAGGTGATCAAGCCCTATCTGCGCTATACGCCGCAGCCGAATAAGTAAGAATTTTTCTAAAAGAACCCGGCAGCCGCCGGGTTTTTTGCTTATATTCGGAAAATGAGAAAACAACTGCTTTTATGGCTGCTGGCTGTATTATGCATGCCGGTGGCCCTTCTCGCTCAAAAGACCATTATCTACTGTGGCAAGCTCATCGATCCGGCCTCGTTGCAGGTGCGGACGGAGATGTCCATTATCATTACAGGCAATACGATCTCCGATGTGCAAAAAGGGTATGTCTCCGTGGCTGCCGGTGACAAGGTCATCGATCTGAAGAACCGTACCGTGATGCCCGGACTGATCGATGCTCATGTACATCTGGAAAGTGAGACAAGCCCCAATGCCCAGCTCAAAAGATTTACGCAGGACGATGCGGACATAGCCTTTCAATCCACCGTATACGCAAAGACTACGCTGATGGCAGGCTTTACCACGGTCAGGGACCTGGGTGGCAGCGGTGTCAATATCTCTCTGCGCAATGCCATCCGCCAGGGAATAGTAACAGGTCCGCGTGTGTATACTGCCGGAAAGATCATTTCTTCCACGGGCGGGCATGGTGATCCTACCCATGGATGGCGCAAGGGATTGGAAGCCACCGATGAGACGAGCCTTACCGTAGCGGATGGGAAGGATGCCTGTATCAAGGCGGTGCGGCAGATGTATAAGGAAGGGGCCGATCTGATAAAGATCACAGCCAGCGGTGGCGTGCTAAGCCTGGAGAAGGATGGTACCGGTCCGCAATTTTCCGAAGAAGAGATCCGCGCCATTGTGGAGACAGCAAGGGATTATGGGATGCGGGTAGCCGCCCATGCGCATGGGGCCGAAGCGATGAAACGGGCCATCCGGGCCGGGGTGACTTCCATCGAACATGGTACGATCATGGATGACGAGGTCATCAGCCTGTTCAAACAACATGGCGTCTGGTATGTACCGACTATTATTGCCGGCAAGTCCGTGTCAGACTCTGCCAGACTGCATCCTGGGTACTTCCCGGCCGTCATTGCAGGCAAGGCGATCAGCATCGGCCCCATGATACAAAATACGTTTGCCAGGGCCTACAAGGCAGGGGTGAAGATCGCCTTTGGCACAGATGCGGGTGTGTATGCGCATGGTAAGAACTGGATCGAATTCGTTTATATGACGGAGGCGGGCATGCCGCCATTGGAAGCTATCAAATGCGCCACCCTGAATGCGGCTGAGCTCATTGGTGTGAGTGATAAGGTAGGCAGTATCGAGAAAGGTAAGTTCGCGGATATTGTGGCTGTGGATGGCGATCCCACGCAGGATATACATGCTATGGGGAATATGAAGTTTGTTATGAAGGATGGGGTGGTGTATAAAAATGAATAAGGATTGCGGAAAACCGACATACCTGGCTTGTTTAAAGATAAAGGAGCCATTAGAGGAGGGATTTTACAGAACGGATATTTCTTACGGGACTGGTGCTGGTAAATCTCCTGTGGAAATGGTAAGTGAAAGAACAAAGTCTGAACTAAAGGCAGCTGGCTTTAAAGAAATTTCTTACAGAGAAATCCTGGATAAATATGACTGGGAAAAATAAGCGTATTATAGGGAGCCTATTCGCAGGCAACAGCTATGGGAGAGGTCCTTCTAAAAGGAGATTATAAGACATTTGTGTCGTATACTTATCAACAAATGGTTCGGGGGACAGGCCTCATATACCAAACAACCTTTACATCAATGTATCCTTCCTCGACGTGCCGGTATCAACCGTCCAGCCTGCAGGTAGTGTGACCGATGTTTTTTTGATATCCCGGCTTCTAGCCCTTCCACTTCCTCAACTGCTGCAAGAGCGCCCGCATGTCTTTTGGCAGCGGAGCTTCGAATGTATGGTATTCACCCTGCTGGTCCTGGAAATGCAATAGCTGGGAATGCAAGGCCAGCCGATGAAGGATGGGTCGTTCCTGCTCTTCGTCCTTGCTGAGCTTATAGTTGCGCTTGAAGGAAGAAATAAAGACCGGTCGACCGTCCCCATACGTCTCATCACAGACAATGGGATGGCCCAGGGCCTGCATATGAACGCGGATCTGGTGAGTCCGGCCCGTGTGAATGCGGAATTGCACCAGGGAATACAGTCCTAATTCTTCCAGAACCTCATAGTCGGTGAGGGAGGCCCGGCCGCGCTTGTTGATGACCATCACCGCGGGTTTCGTCGGGTGCTCCATGATAGGCAGGTCGATGCTGCCTTTGGGTTGCGCCAGGGCGCCTTGTACGATGCCCGCATAGATCTTTTCCACGGTGCGTTCTTCAAATACTTTTGACAGGTATTGATGCGTGGTTTCATCCTTTGCAAAGATGATGACGCCGCTGGTGTCCCGGTCCAGGCGATGGACGGTGAAGATATTGCCGTATTTTTCTCTTAGCCAGCTTTTGAGAGAAGGGTCTTTGCCTTCCCGGTCGGGAATGCTGAGCAGTCCGGCAGGTTTGTTGAGGACAATAAAATGATCGTTCTCGTATATGATCTCGGGCTTGTTATGCATGGGATGACAGGATTAACGTGGGTGACGGCCACCGGAAGGTTTGGCGGGCCTGGGTGAACGGGCGCCCCGGGATTTGGCGGTGGATTGTTGCGACCTGGCGGATGCGTGTTGTGATCTGGCCTTCGACTTTATATACGAGCCGGAGGATTTACGGCCACGGAGCGGGTCATTGGCTGGTGCGGCCGGAGCTGGTTTTTCAGAACGAGTGCGGGGCTTTTCGGGCCGGGCTGCCGGGCGAGGTTTCCTGGGACCGGCCGATGTGTCGGGACCGGTGCGTTTGAATTTTTTGGGAGCCGGGCCTTTGGGGGCGGCTGGCCCTTTGGCGGCCTGTCCGGCAGGCGCTTGGGAGACGGCGGGCTCGTCCTCGTCTGGTTTAAGAGCCTTAGGCGCAGCGAGTGATCCCCTGAACGAGGAGTTCAGATATTTTAAAATGCGTATCTCTTTTTCGGTGAGCAGCCGCCAATGTCCACGCTGCACATTCTTCTTTGTCAGTCCTGCATACATTACCCTATCCAGCCCTCTTACATCATAGCCCAGGTGTTCGAAAATGCGACGGACGATACGATTGCGTCCGCTGTGTATCTCCAGCCCTATCTGTGTTTTATCCTTCGAATCTGCATAGGCCAGCACATCCACATAGGCGACGCCGTCCTCGAGCGTGATGCCACCGGCTATTTTGTCAAAGTCCGCCTTGGTCAGCGGTTTGTCCAGCGTGACATGATAGATCTTTTTTATTTCGTGCTTCGGGTGGGCCAGCTTTTGAGCCAGGTCGCCGTCGTTGGTCAGCAGCAGCACGCCGGAGGTATTACGGTCCAGTCGTCCGACAGGGAAGACTCTTTCGGGCGTAGCCTGACGGATAAGGTCGAGCACGGTCTTACGTCCCTGCGGATCATCGGTAGTAGTGATATAATCCTTTGGCTTGTTCAGGAGTATATATACAAAGTTGCGGGATATGGTGACCTTTTTGCCATTGACCTTGACCATGTCATTAGGTGAGACCTTGGTGCCGGGCTCGGTGACGAGCTGACCATTGACCTGTACTTTCCCCTGGCGGATGAGCTCAGCGGCGTCGCGACGGGAACAGAGACCGCTGTGGGCGATGTATTTGTTCAGGGGAAGTGCGTCTGGGGCGGGGGAGAGAACCTTGGGCGCCGGGCCGGGGCCACCACTGGGCGAGACATTTGAAGCACCCCTGGCCGGTGGCACTGGTTTTGCAGTCCTGCCGGTAGCCAACTGCTGTTCACGGGCCTTTCTTTTCTCTTCGAAATGACGCTCGATGGCTTCTTTTCTTTCTTTCTTAGCGGCCTTCTTTTCCTGGCGAAAGCCTTCCTTGATGGCAGCATTGCTCTTTTTGTTATAGAACTTGCTGAAGTTATCCGTTTTTCGCTTCATGCGTTGGGGGATTTGCTGTTTTACAACAGTAATTATGATAAACGGCAAAGATACGGAAAAATCGCTGAAACGCGCAATAGAGGTGAGATGCACGGATTCGGGCATGCATCTCGGATAAAAAATATTAGTCTACTATTTGAGTGGGGTTTATATTTGCATCTGGAAAACACTATTGAGTCACTAAAAGCACTGTTATGAAGAAGCTGCTAACCGGATGCATGCCGGCAAAGCATAAGGTTTTATTCGCCGGACTAATGCTAGTTTTATTTTCTCTCTCTTCTCAAGCACAAACATTCAAAGCCACGGGTGTAGTTACAGGAAAACCGGACAGTCTGCCCCTGCAGGGTGTCACTGTAGCCGTAAAGGGCGGGCATAAGGCCACGCAAACGGATGCCTCGGGTAAATTCGAGATAACTGTTTCACCAGGAGACATACTCCTGATCAGCTTCATCGGCTATCAGCCTTTGGAGATACCTGCCAATGCAGCGAATTCCCTTTCCATCACGCTAGAGCAGGCCAAGGGCGCGCTGAATGAAGTGGTAGTGACAGCGTTGGGCATCACGCGTCAGAAAAAGTCTTTAGGCTACTCTGTACAGGAGCTGAAGTCGAAGGATATCTCCGAGACGGCGGAACCCAATCTTGTCAACGCGCTGGAAGGCAAGGTGGCCGGCGTCCGTGTGACGAACAGCCAGGGTGATATGGGCTCTTCCCGCATCGTTATTAGAGGTGAGACCTCTATTTCGGGAAACAACCAGCCCTTGTTCGTTATCAACGGCTTCCCCGTGGACAATTCGCAGTTAGGTGCGGGCGGCTCTCGCGACTTCGCCAATGCTATTTCCGACATCAATGCCAATGACATCGAGTCCATCAGCTTTTTGAAAGGACCTAATGCGGCTGCGCTCTATGGATCGCGGGCTGCACAGGGCGTGGTGCTGATCAAGACAAAAAGTGGAAGGAAGAAGAAGGGCCTGGGTATTTCCGTCAATTCCAATACCACCTGGGAAAACCTGCTGACGCTGCCCAAATATCAGAATGTCTTTGGACAGGGGGCCAATGGCGAGTTCAGCTATAAGGATGGCGCCGGCGGTGGCGTCAATGACAATGTGGATGAGAGCTGGGGACCTAAAATGAACGGTCAGCTGATCCCTCAGTTCTTCGACGGCACGCCACAGCCTTTTATACCCCATCCCAATAATGTAAAAAGCTATTTCAAGACGGGCGTCAGCTATAACAATGGCATTGCCATAGGCGACGCGGGGGATAAGTATGACTACAGGTTTTCAGCCAACACACAAAAGATGTTCGGTGTGATCCCCAATAGTGATCTGGGTCGCAACACTTTTGCATTGAACACTACCTTGAAGCTGGACCCCAAGCTCACACTGACGGCCAATGTCAATTATGTACAGACCAGCGCGGGTAACCTTCCGGGTGCGGGCGGTAAGCGTTCGACCAGCACCATGCTGCAGTTTATCTGGATGGGACGGCAGGTGGATATGAACAAGCTGCGGGATCATTACTACAGTACCGGCAGCCCGCTGAACTGGAATAATGCCTATTACAGCAATCCCTTTTTTGTCGCCAACCAGAACACCGTGGGTCAGCGGCGCGATCGTCTGATCGGCAATGTCGGGCTGAGCTATAAGATCACACCGGAGCTGACGGCCAACCTGAAGTCCGGCGCGGACTATTATACGGACAGGCGCAAGCTGCGGATCGCCTATGGCACCAGCGGTACGCCATTCGGGAGCTATGAAGAGGATGCCTACACGGTGAATGAGAACAATACGGAATTCACCCTCAACTATAATAAGACACTAAGCAGTGACTTCAACCTGGAAGTTCTTGCGGGGAGCAATATAAGGACTAAATCCTATGAAGAGAATGATCAGAAGGCGCCGAGGCTGGCGGTAGCAGGAGTTTATACCCTGACCAATTCCAGGGACCCGCTGGTGTCCTCCAATAATTTTTATAAGCTGAAAACCTATAGCGTATTCGGGTCGGCTCAGCTAGGCTTCCGCAACTATGCTTTTTTAAATTTCACGGCGCGTAACGACTGGAGCTCCACGCTGCCCCAAAGCAACCTCTCTTACTTCTATCCATCGGTGAATGGATCGTTGATCCTTTCGGACGCCTTTGACATAAAGAGCGATGTGCTCAGCTATGCCAAGGTGCGGGGCGGCTGGTCCAAGGTCGGTAATGATGCAACTCCTTACCAGCTGATCAATTATTACCCCTTCATTACACCGCCTTTTAGGGGCTATCCCATGCTGACGGCTTCCTCTCTGTATCTGAACGCCAATCTGAAGCCTGAGACCACTACTTCGACAGAGGTGGGCCTGGAGGCCGGGCTGTTCAGGAACAGGGTCCGCCTGGATCTCAGTTTCTACCGCAGCAGCAGCTACAACCAGATCTTGAATGTGGATATAAGCCCGACCACGGGTTATTCCCAGAAGCTGATCAACGCAGGCCGGCTGAACAATAAAGGGCTGGAAGCGCAGCTGGGTTTCACAGCGCTGAAGACGACCCATTTTACCTGGGACATCAATGCGAACTATGCGCTGAATCGCAGCAAGCTCATTTCTCTCGACAACGAAGGGCTGTTGAAGAACTATGTATTGGGCAGCGATGGCAGCATACAAACCATAGCAACTGTAGGCAAGGCCTATGGCAGTCTCTTTGGTACCGCCTACCAGCGGAACAGCCAGGGGCAGATCATCGTCAACGACGACGGGTCGCCTGCTGTGGATCCCACCAATAGGATACTGGGTAAATATACGCCCGACTGGCTGGGGGGCATTACAAACACTTTCACATATGACCATATCACGCTGAGCGTCCTCATCGACGGCAGCTTTGGCGGGTCGCAGTATTCCTCCACGAATGCCACCGGCGCCTATACAGGGGTGCTTGCCCTGACCCTGCCTGGCAGGGACGCGGCCCATGGAGGACTGTCCTATTATTATCCGGGCAACGATAATACACAAGCGCCTGTTGCGGGTACGACAGGACCTTCTGGTGAGAAAGTGTATGACGATGGCATCATCTTTAAGGGAGTGACGCAGGATGGGAAGCCTAATAAGGCCATTACGCCCGCCTCGCAGTACTATAAGAACCTGAACAACATCGACGAGGCATGGGTGTACAGCAGCAGCTTTATCAAGCTGCGGGAGGTAAGGCTGGGATATGATCTGCCTGCTGAATGGCTGCGTCCAATAGGTTTCGCCGGGGCTACCGTTACCCTGGTAGGGCGCAATCTGTGGATCATCCATAAGAATGTTCCCAACGTAGATCCTGAGACAGCCTTCAATACCGGCAATGGTCAGGGCCTTGAAGACCTCAGCCTGCCGGGCACCAGAAGTTATGGCATTAACGTGAACTTTAAATTCTAATGAACATGCAACGAATATATATATTACTGATAGGGCTTTCACTGGGCACTGTGTCCTGTAAGAAGGAATTGGCCGGCATCAATAAAAACCCGAACGCATCGGAGAATCCCCAACCGGACTACCTGCTGACGGCAGCCGAGAAGCTGACCGCGGATGCATACTGGGGCGTGGACAACAATATGAACTCCTCTTTATTGTTTGTTCAGCATTGGGCAAAGATCCAGTACACCGACCCCGACCGCTATATCGAGAATAACAGCAGCTTCACTTCTCTATGGAATACATTGTATGGTCAAAGCATTACCGATCTCAATAAAGTGATAGCCATTGCGGACCAGCAACAGACCCCCAATTACAAAGCCGTCGCCCTTACTCTGCGCTCATGGGTATTTCAATTACTGACGGACGCATACGGCGACATTCCCTACCGCCAGGCCGGCCAGATCGATAGCTTCCTCACCCCGGCTTATGACAAGCAGGAGAATGTTTATTTAGGACTGCTGTCGGACCTGAAGACAGCCCAGGACACATTGAGCGCATCGGGCGGGCTTATTCAGGGAGACGCCCTGTATCAGGGTAATATCGGCCAATGGAGAAAATTCATCAACTCATTGCGCATACGCATCGCCTTGAGGATTGCAGACCGCGACCCCGTGCAAGCCAAACAGGTGTTTACCGACATACAGTCGGAAGGCGGTTCTTATTTTACCAGCAATCAGGATATGGCAGCACTGACATATGACAAGTCGCCGAATAATAACCCTGTCAACAATACCTTTCTCACCAGGCAGGACTATAGGATCAGCAAGACCATTGTCGACAAACTGACCGCATTGAATGATCCCCGCCTGCCTGTCTATGCTCAATTGACGGACTCTGCACCACGCATATATAAAGGTGTGCCAAACGGCCTTTTGACCAATGATGCCAATAGCCTGGGACTTAGCAAGACGTCAAGGCCTGGTGATTATTTCCGCCAGGAAACAGCCCCGGCCGTCATCATGAGCTATGCAGAGGTGCTATTCGACCTTTCGGAAGCCGTCTCCCGGGGATTTATCACGGGTGATGCGGGCGATCTTTACCGGCAGGCTGTACTGGCCAGCCTGGCTCAATATGGTATCACGGATGTTACTGTCACGGGAAGCTATCTTGCACAGCCGTCTGTGCAGTATAATGCGGGTAACTTCAAACAGTCGGTGGGCGAACAAAAATGGCTGGCTCTCTTTGGGCAGGGGCTCGAAGCCTTTGCGGAGTGGAGGAGACTGGACTATCCCCAGCTGACGCCTGCGGTAGCCGGCGTGCTGGCGGGAAAGATGCCTCTGCGGTTTATTTATCCGGGATCCGAGCAGTCATTGAATGGAGCCAATTATACCAGGGCGGTGCAGGATCAGGGTACGGATGCGTTGACGACGAAGCTATGGTTTGATGCAAATTAACAATTGAACCCCGGACAAAGGTCCGGGGTTTATTATATTTGTACCCGATGCCGGCGGACGATGTACAAATAAAAGAATGGCAGCGGCGTATTGCTCTGTATGAGGATATGAAGGCCTACGGTCAGGTGTATGATCATTTGTTCGACGGCCTGCACCGGTTTTGTTTCGCCTTTGTCAAATCCAGTGAAGTGGCCGAAGAGCTCGTGTCGGATGTATTTATCAAGCTCTGGCAGATACGCAACCGGCTCAATGAGGTGAGCAACCTAAAAGTATATTTGTATGCCATTGCACGCAATCTTTCTCTCAACTATCTCCAGCGCCATTATACAGGCCCCGCCCTCAGCCTCGATGACATTGCACCCGGGACGATGATCGAGACAGGCAATCCGGAAGAGATATGTATCTCCGCCGACACCCTGGATGCTATACGGATGGCCATACAGCAGCTGCCGCCCCAATGCCGTATCATCTTTCAGCTGGTGAAGGAAGAAGGGCTCACGTACAGAGAGGTGGCCGATGTATTGCATATCTCACCACTGACAGCCCGCAACCAGGTAGCCATCGCCACACGAAAGATCGTCCAGCTGCTGCCTGCTTCCTTATTTCCCGCGAACGATAGGGGAGGAAGCTCCGGTGAGTGACCGGATCAGCGCCGTCTCCTTCGGATCATACGGCTTCCCATCAGGACGGAATATTTCATGGAACCACAATTTTGGTTCGGACCCATCGGGCATCGGCGTATCCCATGCATATTTTGTATTGGTCTTGCCTGCCACGAGTCCCCAATTGATGGCGGCTATATGCTCGCGTTTGAGCATGGGCATGATATTGGCAAAAGTACTGTTACGGGGACGCGCCATATATTCGGTGCAGATAAGTGGACGGCCATAGCGTTTTAGCGTGTCGATGGTGTGTCGATGTGCTTTCGGCGGCTGGTAATCGTGGTAGGTAATGACATCGGATGAGGCAAGCTGGTATACATTCAGCTCATGCAGGTCCTTGTTCCAGACGCCGGATGACAAAGGCTGGTCCGGATCCACCTGGCGCGCCCAGTGAAACACTTTCTCCAGCAGGGGCATGCTTTTGTTGCCGTAGCCGGAATTGCCGGGTTCATTGTACAGGTCCCATAACAGAATGCGTTTGTCATGGCGGTAGGTGGTAAGGATATCCTTTACATAGCTCTCCAGCGTATCCGTCAGCTGCGGTTCCTCATATAGTAACTGACCAGGATCGCGGATCCAGCCGGAATTATGAACACCCGGTTTGGGTGCAGGCTGCGGACCGGCGTGGTACGTTGGGTTCCAGCAATCATCGAAGAATACAAAGATCGTGACGATGTGATGACGGGCGGCGATGGCCAGGTATTGGTCAACGCGGGATTTGAAGCCGGCCGGATTTTCCTGCCATGCCACGTGGTGGAGGAACACGCGCATACAGTTCATCCCAATGCCGGCAGCCCAGCCCAGCTCCCTGTCGATGGTGGCGGTATCGAAGGTGGGCTCCTGCCACATTTCCAGCTGATTGATCGCAGTGGACGGGATAAAATCACACCCGCGCAGCCAGGGCTTGCCGGCATACCATTCTTTGGCTTTGGCCTTTGTCCAGACGGGACGGCCGGGGGCCTGAGCGCGTGCAAGTAAAGGGGCAGTGAATAGTGTAAAAAGTATAATGGTGACTGTGCGTGACATACATGCGTTTTTGATGAAGCGGATATTATTCTCCACCGGGTTTTGGAATGGCGACGTTGATCATGACGGGTGTCCCGAAATTGGGAGTGCCGTCGGAATTCCAGGTGAAGGGCTGCATACGGGGGCTGCGTGCATCTCCACATCCCTGGCCTGCGCTGGCATTGGCATGATAGAGCAGCCATTGTTGTTTGCCGTCGCGGGATATAAAGAACCCATTGTGCCCGGGTGCGTATGCGCCATTGCCCGGCTGCGTGCTGAATACAGGATTGGAGGATTTGGTCCAGTCGGCCGGGTTCAGCGGATCGCCGTCCGGCCGGAGGGTTAATAGGCCCAGACAGTAGCTGTCTGTCCAGCATCCGCTGGCGGAGTAGGTGAGGAACAGCTGACCGTTGGGGTTGATGAGCGCTTCAGGGCCTTCATTGACGGCGGGTGGCGCTCCCATTTTCTCCCAGTCGAAGGCAGGCGCGGAGATCAGGACCCTTTTGCTCCCGAGGGTGACAGGGTCGGAGAGTAAGGCAATATAAATGTCCTGCTCCGTGTTGACGCTGCCCTGCCAGCCGGACCAGATGAGATACATCTTCCCCTTGTATTCAAAAGCCGAAGCATCGATTGCCCACCTGTCATCCGTGGTGTCTGCCACCTTGCCTTTAAAGGTCCAGCTGCCCTTTGTGGGGTCGGCGGCATCGTTTTCCAGCGCATATATGCGGTGGTTGTCGTTGTTGCCATCGTCGGCGGCAAAATACATGAACCATTTGTTTTGAAAATAGTGCAGCTCCGGCGCCCATATATCTTTACTATACGGACCGGTGGTGGGAGGCGTCCAGATGGGGGTGATGAGGGCCTTCGACAGCTGCGACATTTTAGAGGTGGAATAGATTGCCAGCCTATTGCCAAGAGTATGCATATAGTAATACATCGTGTCCTTTTGAATTACCCAGGGATCGGGGCCGCTGGAAAGCAGCGGGTTCTTAAACGTCGTATCGGCGGGCGGCGGTGGCGGATTATTGGTGGCTTTGGAGCCACTCTTGCCGCAGGCAGCAAGAGTGACTACCGTGATAAAAAGAAGATATTTCATACTAGTAACCTGGATTCTGTTTAAGATTCGGATTGACGTCGAGGTCATATTGCGGAATGGGCAGCAGCTCATCCCGTCCTGCCTTGAAATTAGCGAAGCTGGGATCGCGGGATGAAAGCGCCGTGCTGAGATCGCCCCAGCGAGTGAGGTCTTCGAAGCGATGGCCTTCCCCACAGAGCTCCGTCAGACGTTCGTGTTTCAGCTGGGTAAGGAAATCCTGCTGGCTAAGGCCCGGCTTGGCGGCTGTCAGCGTTGGCAATCCTGCACGCGAGCGTACGCTGTCCACATATTTGTAGGCGGCGGCTGTCTGGCCCTGAGCGTTCAATGCCTCTGCATACAGCAGCAGTACGTCGGCATAGCGGATATAACGATAATTGTTGCCGGAATGGAAGACCTCTCCGTTCATGGTGGCGTCATCCAGTTCCTTGCGGAAGCATACTTCCGTGATATTGCCGTGCTGGATGCTGGGATCTGTGGCCAGTCCCAGCGAGCTCCATGTCCTGCCGAATGCAAGGGTGTAGTCGGGGCCGCGTTCGTCGGTGCTGTCATACAGGAAAGTAGCGGCCAGACGCGGGTCACGTTTGCCATCCGTTGTCTGCTCTTTCAGGAACTCCCACACCGGCCAGCGACGGGCCTGTCCATCCGTGAAGCCTACGGGAGAAGGAGCAAAGAAAGGCGGTATCGACGTGCCGTAGTTGAGGTTGTCCGAACCAGGCGCCGCATCGTCGTCGTGGGTATCGTTGGGGTTGACGGCATTCTGCCATTCGAAGACGGATTCCGCATTGTTCTCCGCCGTCTCGATGAAATTGCTGCGGTAGTCGGGCATGAGCCTGTACAGCCCTTTACCGTCCCCCTCTACCAGCCATTGCAGGGCTGCCTGGGCCTGGGCGTATTTATGCTGCTGCATATAGGCTTTTCCCAACAGCGCATAAGCGGCGCCTTTGGTGGCGCGGCCTACATTACCCGCATCATAGGAGGCCGGAAGGACGGCTGCCGCAGCCGTGAGGTCTGTCTCTACCCGTGTGAACACGCTGTCCTGGCTGCTGGTGGGTGGATAATCCTGTGGCGTGGAGGCATGCAGCATCAACGGCACGTTGCCATAATTCGTAGCCAGAATGAAATAGAAGAGACCCCGCATGAATTGCGCTTCACCAAGGTATTGCTGTTTCAGCGTCGCGTCCATGTCGATGTTGGGGACATTGTCCAGCACCTGATTACACCGGTTGATCCCCACATAACAATCGTCATAGGTGCTGGTGATCTGCCCATCGTTGTAGTCGGTGATATTGAACTTATCATAGACATTGATGATGTCTGTATTGGGGCTGGTGCTGTAGCCTTCGTCCGAGCGGATGATGGTGATGAAATACAGCCACCGGCAGAGACCGGGACGGTGATAGGTGCTGTATACGGCATTGAGTCCCTGGAGTGCGTCGTTCGCGCTCTTCCAGAATGTCTGCTGGGTGGGCGAATTTGGGTCGATGATATTCAGGTCCCTTTTGCAACCGGCTGTCGCCAGGCAAAGAAGAGATATAATATATAGCGTCTTTTTCATTGTTTGTCGATTTTGATGGGGCATGTTTAGAAATCAAATTGAACACCGGCGGACAGCACGCGGCTGGGCGGCCAGTTGCCTGTGTCGAATCCTCTCTGCTGGATGCCACTGCCCACTACATCGGGGTCGAGGCCCTTATAACCCGTAAAGGTCAGCAGGTTCTGCCCGCTGATGTATACGCGTGCGTTGGAAATGCCGCTATTGCCCAGAACCCTTTTGGGGAAGGAATATCCCAGCTCGATGTTACGAATACGGAGATAGCTGCCGTTCTCCAGCCAGCGAGAGGTCTGAGGCATATTGTTGACGGCCACCGTAGGATCGGTGGCGGCGGCATCCACAGCCAGCCGCGGATCTTTGCCACCCGGATTGTTGGTGGACCAGGGGTCGATGCCTTTTCTGAAATTGGTTAGCTGATAGCTGTCCAGCACCCGCCGGATGTCATCGTATAGCTTATAGCCAAAGACTCCTACCAGCTGAAGCCCAAAGGTGAAGCTCTTATAGGAGGCATTGAACTGCAGCCCTGCCTGCAAAGTGGGCCAGGGGGAACCCGTATACTGACGGTCCTTATTGTCAATGGCACCATCTCCATTGGCGTCATCGTATTTCACGTCGCCGGGTCGTGCGTTGGGCTGTATTATCTGGCCCGCCTTGTTCTTATAATTGTCGATCTCATCCTGGCTGCGGAAGATGCCCAGGTCCTTGATCATATACCATTGTCCGATGGAATGCCCGACCTGCGCGCGGATGAAGTTGGAGGGTTCGATGTAGTCGACCTTGTTGCCGGCGGCGTCAAAACCCTGATTGCCCACGGAAAGCACTTTGTTGCTGATGGTGGTGAGGTTGCCGGACAACTGCCATTTGAAGGGATGCTCGCGGCTGCGCCAGGTGGCTGAGAGCTCGATGCCCTGATTGCGTATGCTGGCGGCATTGGTGACGGCATTGGAGTTCACTCCCAGATAGCCTGCTGCCAGGATGGTGACCAGCACGTCCCGGGATTGTGCATTGTAAAAGTCGGCCGTCACCGAGAGCCTGTTGTTGAGCAGGACGGCATCGAAACCTATGTTCTTTTCCACGCGCGATTCCCATTGGATATTGGGATTGGAAAGGGCCGACTGGTATTGACCGACCACCGGCGTCTGACCGGTGCCATAGATGGCGCGGGGATTATTGTTCAGGGTGGCAAGATAGGGCCAGGATGTGTAGGCGTCCAGGCTGCTGCTGATACCCAGCGAGCCATAGGAGGCGCGGATCTTCAGATCATTGATCCAGGCGACGTTGAAGAATTTCTCCCGGCTGATGCGCCAGCCTGCCGCTGCGGAGGGAAAGAACCCGGTGCGTTTGTTGGGGCCGAAACGGGAGTCCTGGTCAACACGGGCTGTCAGCGACAGCAGGTATTTGTCGTTGTAGCTGTAATTGATCCGGCCCAGGTAACCATGTTGACGCCAGAACACAGAAGTGCCGCCGCCGGCGGTAGCCGTGCCTGTAGCGGAGCTGATGGTGGTGAGGTATTGTCCATCTGCCAGCTGCAGGTAGCTGCGGCCTGCATTGGTATATTCCCTTTGCTGCTGTGTGCGGGAGAAACCTGCCACTGCCTGCAACGAGTGCGCTCCAAAGGTCTTATTGAAGTTCAGCGTGTGCTCCAGCAGGAAGTTGGTGAATGTTTCCCGATCCTCAAATACGCTCGTATTTGGCGGCTGGTTGTTGTAGCGCCAGATGCCCGTATCGCGTACTTCTTTGGTGTAGTCGAAGCTGACTTCCGCGCCCATGTTGAAGCGATAAGTCAGCCAGTCGGTGAACTTCAGCTCTGCATAGGCATTGCCGATGATCTTGGCGAAGTTGTTGTGGACTTTATCCAGCGCAGCGACCGCCACATAGTTGTTGGAATAGGAGGGGACGTCGTTCGTGCCCATGCCCCAGCCGCCCGGATTGGAAGGGATATTTTTGTACTGATCCCCCTGTACTCCAATGATGGGGAGCATATCGGCCGTTTCGTAGAAGGCGTTGATATTGCCGCCGGGGTAATGACCCCAGCTGTTGCTGATGATGGCATTTTCACCCACCGTCAACCGGCCCCTTCTGGCTTCCGTATTGATTCGAAGACTGCCGCGCTGGAAGTCGTTGCCGATGAGGACGCCTTCATTCTTATAATAGTTGCCGGAGAGAAGATAGGAGCTGCTGTGTGAGCCGCCCGAGATGGTAAGGTTATAGTCCTGGTCATTACCCGTGCGGGTGACCACATCCTGCCAGTTGGTATTGATAGTTGGATTGGCCAGCTGCGCCGCGACACCTGCGGGAAGATTGATGCCCGAATTGGAATATTCGGTCTGCACCGTCTTGAGATATTGTGGCGCGTCCATGACATCCCATTTCTTAGGCATCTGCTGTAGTCCGTATTTAGCGGAGATGGAGAATCTGGCGGGGCCTTCCTGTCCTTTTTTGGTAGTGATGATGATGACCCCATT
>Ga0207674_10004750_pt1 | contig 16287 bp, 16 predicted proteins | sample KBSCornC72_FD_184303 | JGI IMG/M metagenome (GOLD analysis project Ga0207674, IMG submission 184303) | Corn rhizosphere microbial communities from Kellogg Biological Station, Michigan, USA - KBS Corn C7-2 (SPAdes) (version 2) | ecosystem: Host-associated > Plants > Roots > Rhizosphere > Soil ... | reverse complement strand
CACGGCGGCTACAAGCAGTCGGGCTACGGCAAGGATCTGTCGGCGTACTCGCTCGAGGACTACACGCAGATCAAGCACGTCATGGCGAAGCTGGACTGACATGGCGGTCGAGGCGGCGGGTCGGCGGGGCGTCGCGATCGACCGGGAACGGCTGGCGTCTCTGCTCGAGCGGGAGGTCGCGGCCTTCCGTGACGCCCGTCCGCGCTCGCTCGAGCTGAGCGAACGTTCCCGCTCCTCGCTGCTCTTCGGCGTCCCGATGAGCTGGATGGCGCGTTGGGCAGGCGGGTTCCCGGTCTTCGTCCAGGAGGCGAAAGGCGCGCGCATCGTCGACGTCGACGGCCACGAGTACGTCGACCTGTGCCTCGGGGACACCGGCGCGATGGCCGGGCATTCGCCGGACGCGGTCGTGCGGGCGTTGGCCGAGCAGGCCGCTCGCGGCTCGACGGCGATGCTCCCGACCGCGGACGCGGCGTGGGTGGGCGAGGAGCTCGCGCGGCGCTTCGGGCTCCCGTTCTGGCAGTTCGCGCTGACCGCGACCGACGCGAACCGCTTCGCCCTGCGGCTCGCCCGCGAGGTCACCGGCCGAGCGAAGGTGCTCGTCTTCGACTGGTGCTACCACGGCTCGGTCGACGAGGCACTCGCGGGCACGGAAGCCGGAATCGTCGGCCCGCGGGCCGGGAACGTCGGGCCGCCTGTCCACCCGGCGCTGACGACGAAGGTCGTCCAGTTCAACGACCTCGACGCGCTCGAGCAGGCGCTGCGCGCCGAGGACGTGGCGTGCGTCCTCACCGAGCCGGCGCTGACGAACATCGGGATCGTTCTCCCGGAGGACGGGTTCCACCACGCGCTGCGTGAGCTGACCCGGAGCACCGGGACGCTGCTCGCGATCGACGAGACGCACACGCTGAGCGCGGGCCCCGGCGGCTGCACCCGCGCATGGGGTCTCGAGCCGGACTTCGTCACGGTCGGCAAGGCGATCGGCGGCGGGATGCCCGCGGCGGCGTTCGGCGTCTCCGCCGAGCTAGCCGACCGGATCACGGAGCGGGCCGAGGCCGACTACGAGGACACCGGCGGGATCGGCGGCACGCTGGCCGGAAACGCCCTCTCGCTCGCGGCGGTCCGCGCGACGCTCGAGCACGTGCTCACCGAGGACGCGTTCGCGCAGACGATCCCGCTCGCAGAGCGCTTCTCAGCGGACGTGTCCGGGACCATCGACGACGCGGGCCTCCCGTGGCACGTCACCCAGCTCGGCTGCCGCGCCGAGTACCGCTTCCGCGCCACGCCGCCCCGCACGGGAGCCGAGGCGGCCGACGCGATCGACGCCGACCTCGACCGCTACATGCACGTCCACGCGCTCAACCGCGGCGTGCTCCTCACGCCCTTCCACAACATGGCGCTGATGTCACCGGCGACGACGCTCGCCGACGTCGAGACGCACAGCGCGGTCTTCGCCCAGGCCGTGGAGGACCTGCTCGGCTAGGTGACCGAGACGCGGCTGCTCATCCGGGGCGAACAGGTCGTCGGCGCGGGCGATCCGCTCGACGTCGAGAACCCGTACTCCGAGGAGACGATCGCCTCCGTCGCGCTTCCGTCGGCGGAGCAGGTCGACGCCGCAATCGCGGCCGCCCGCGAAGCCGCGAAGACCTGGGCGCAGACCCCGGCCGTCGAGCGCGGCGAGCTGCTGCACGAGGTCGCGACCCGCCTCCGCGCGCGCACCGACGAGCTCGCGGAGCTGATGACGCGAGAGGGCGGCAAGCCGCTCGTCGAGAACTCGGACGAGATCGGCTGGACGGCGGCGGCGTTCGACTACTACGCCGAGCTCGGCCGCACCTTCGCGGGCCGTGTGATCCCGCCGATCGAGCAGACGCAGCTTGCACTCGTGCTCAAGGAGCCGATGGGGGTCGTCGGCTGCATCGTCCCCTGGAACTATCCGCTGCTGCTTCTCGCGTGGAAGGTCGCACCCGCGCTCGCGGCCGGGAACGCCGTCGTCTGCAAGCCGTCCGAGCTGACGCCGCTCTCGACGCTCGCGCTCGCAGACTGCTTCGAGGGCTTTCCGCCCGGCGTGGTCAACATCCTCGCCGGCGCGGGCGAGGTCGGCGAGGCGATCGTCCGCGACGAGCGCGTCGACTGCGTCGCGTTCACCGGCTCGGTCGGCACCGGGAAGCGCATCGCGTCGATCTGCGCCGAGCGCATCGCGCGCGTCAACCTCGAGCTCGGCGGCAAGGACCCGTTCATCGTCTGCGCGGACGTGGCCGGTCACGTCGACGTTGCGGCGAAGGGCGGCGCGTGGGCGGCGTTCCTCAACGCGGGCCAGGTCTGCACCTCGGCGGAGCGCTTCTACGTGCTCGAGCCGGTGTACGACGACTTCGTGTCCGCGTTCGTGGACTACACCGAGTCGCTGCGCGTCGGCGACCCGCTCGACCCGGAGACGGACGTCGGCCCGCTCGTCTCCGCGCGGCAACGCGAGAAGGTCGCGGCGCAGGTCGACGGCGCGCTCGACGCAGGCGCGCAGCTCCTCACCGGCGGCAACGGGGCGAACAACGCCACCGGCCACTTCTACTCGCCCGCGGTCGTCACGGGCGCTCCGGCCGAGACCGACCTCCTGCGCGAGGAGACCTTCGGCCCGGTCGCGCCGCTCGTTCCCGTCAAGAGCCTCGACGAGGCGATCGAGCTCGCCAACTCGACCCGCTTCGGTCTCGGCTGCAACGTCTACACGAAGGACCTCGACTCGATCCTGCGCTGCATGCGCGAGATAAAGGCCGGCACGGTCTGGTTCAACGACCCGCTGACGGACAACGACGCGGGCCCGTTCGGCGGGATGAAGCAGTCCGGGCTCGGCCGGGAGCTCGGGCAGGAAGGCCTGGAGGCGTTCCAGGAGACGAAGCATGTTCATATCGAGACCCAGATCGCCCTGAAAGAATGGTGGTACCCCTATGGCAGCGGCTGACACGAGCATGGACACCATCGCGGCGACGGCTTCGGGCCGGCACGCGGACATCCGCCTGGACACCGTGGTCAAGGAGTTCGACGACGTCGTCGCGGTCGACGGGATCTCGCTGACGATCGAGCACGGCCAGTTCTTCGCGCTGCTCGGCCCGTCAGGCTGCGGCAAGACCACGACGCTGCGCATGATCGGCGGGTTCGAGGAGCCGACGTCCGGCTCGATCTACCTCGGCGAGAAGGACGTCGTCGGTCTGCCGCCCTACAAGCGGAACGTGAACACCGTCTTCCAGAGCTACGCCCTCTTTCCGCACCTTTCGATCTTCGAGAACGTCGCGTTCGGCATGCGCCGTCAGGGCGTGCGTGGCCAACAGCTCGCGGGCCGCGTCCGCGAGATCCTCAAGCTCGTCGACCTCGAGGGCATGGACAAGCGGAAGCCGCGGCAGCTTTCGGGCGGCCAGCAGCAGCGCATCGCCCTTGCGCGCGCGCTCGTGAACAAGCCCGACGTGCTTCTTCTCGACGAGCCCCTCGGCGCGCTCGACCTCAAGCTGCGCAAGCAGATGCAGCTCGAGTTGAAGACGATCCAGCACGATGTCGGGATCACGTTCGTCCACGTCACGCACGACCAGGAGGAGGCGATGACGATGGCCGACACGATCGCTGTCATGAACATGGGCCGGATCGAGCAGCTCGGCCCGCCCGACGAGCTGTACGAGCATCCGAAGACGGCCTTCGTCGCAGGCTTTCTCGGAGTCTCGAACCTGCTCGCCGGGACCGCGTCCGGCCCGGGCGCGATCACGCTCGACGGCGGCACGACCGTCAACGTCTCCCCCGACGCACTCAACGGTCGAACCGGCCGCGTGGCGGTCGGCATCCGCCCCGAGAAGATCCGCGTCGGCTCCGACGCAACGAACGCGCTCCACGGAAAGGTCTTCGAGCGCGCCTACGTCGGCGTCGCGACCCAGTACGTCGTCGACACCCCGGCAGGGCGCGTCATGGTCTACGTGCAGAACACCGAGCCCGTGGCGGGTCTGGCCGCGCCGGGCGATCCAATTTCGATCGGCTTCGACCCGGAAGCCACCTTCGTCGTCGATCTCGCAGAGGAGGAACTGGCGTGAACCATCGTTTGACCCGACAAGAGCTCCTGCGGCGCGCCGCGTTCGGAGCGGCCCTCGCGTCCGTTCCCGGCTTCGCGGCTGCCTGCGGCGGGAGCAGCGGCAGCAGCGGCGCGAGCGGCACCACGACGCAACAGCTCGCCAGCACGCTTCGCTTCTCGAACTGGCCTCTCTACATGGACTACGTCACGAAGACGAAGCGGTATCCGACGCTCGATGCGTTCACGAAGAAGTACGGAGTCAAGGTCGACTACAAGGAAGACATCAACTCGAACTCGGAGTTCTTCGGCAAGATCCAGGGCCCGCTCTCACGAGGTCAGTCGATCAACCGCGACCTCATCGTCCTGACCGACAACGAGCAGTATCTCGCGCTCATGCTCCAAAAGGGCTGGGCGGAGAAGCTCGACAAGGACGCGATCCCGAACATCAAGAACCTCGTCGACGTCCAGAGACATCCGGGCTTCGATCCGAACCGCGAGTACACGCTTCCGTGGCAGTCGGGAATGACCGGCATCGCCTACAACTCGAAGCTGACGAAGCCGATCCTGACGATCGACCAGCTGCTCGAGGACAAGAGCCTCAAGGGCAGGGTGACGGTCCTGAACAGCTGGGCCGACACACTCGGGCTCGTGATGCTCTCGAACGGCGACAACCCGAGCAAGATCACCGACGAGTCGTTCAAGAACGCACTCGACCGCGTCAAGGCGGCGTCCGACTCGGGGCAGATCCGGCAGTTCACCGGAAACGACTACACCGGACCGCTCAGCAAGGGCGATCTCAAGGCTTGCGTCTCCTGGTCGGGCGACATCACCCAGCTCGCCGACCCGAAGCTGAAGTGGAACGCCCCCAAGGAGGGCGGGATGATCTGGACGGACAACATGCTGATCCCGAAGGGCGGGAACATCTACACGGCCTCCTTCTACATGAACTACGCCTACACGCCGGCCGTCGCGGCCAAGATCGCCGCGTATATCCAGTACGTGACGCCGGTGAAAGGCGCCAGAGAGGTTCTCGCGAAGACCGATCCGGAACTGGCGAACAACCAGCTGATCTTCCCGGACGAGGCGACGCTTTCGCGAGTCCACCTGATCGACCCGGAGGCGCTCAAGAACCAGAAGTACAACGAGCAGTGGCAGGCCGTGCTCGGCGCCTGAGCAGCCACTAGGCGATGGGCTTTCTCCACCGGCACCGGGGGCTGACTCCATACCTGCTGCTGGCCCCGGGCATCGTCTTCTTGGCGGTGTTCTTCCTCGTGCCGCTCGGTTTCCTCGGTCAGCAGTCGCTCGAATCTGGCGATTTCGCCGTTGGCTACTCGTTCACCTGGGCGTGGGGCAACTACTGGGACGCGATTCACCAGTACCACGCCTGGTTGGTCCGGTCGCTGCTGTACGCGGGGCTGGCGACGCTGCTAGCGCTCGTGATCAGCTACCCGCTGGCGTACTGGATCGCGTTCCGAGGCGGTCGCTGGAAGAACCTTCTGCTCGTGATGATCATCGCCCCGTTCTTCGTCACGTACCTGATCCGGACGCTCGCCTGGCAAACGATTCTCGCCGACCAGGGGCCCGTCGTCCGGATCCTTCGCGACGTCCACATCCTGGGCGCGAACGGGCGGCTGCTCGCCACGTCGACGGCTGTCGTCGCCGGCATCACCTACAACTTCCTGCCCTTCATGGCGCTGCCCCTGTACGTCTCGCTGGAAAGCATCGACAAGCGTCTGATCGAGGCGGCCGAGGACCTGTACGCGAGCAGCGCCCAGGCATTCCTGCGCGTCACGCTCCCGCTCTCGCTACCCGGGGTCGTGGCCGGGACGCTGTTGACCTTCATCCCGGCGACCGGGGACTTCATCAACGCCCAGCTGCTCGGCACCCCGCGGCAGGCGATGATCGGCAACGTCATCCAGTCGAAGTTCTTCAACCTGCTCGACTACCCGGGCGCGGCCGCGCTCTCGTTCACGCTGATGGCCGCGGTGCTGATCCTGATCGCGATCTACGCGCGTGTGATCGGGACGGAGAAGCTGACCGGATGAAGTTCATTCGCCACCACCTGCTCACGGCGTACGCGATCGTGGCGTTCGCGTACTTGCTCGTGCCGATCGCAATCGTGATCGCGTTCTCCTTCAACAATCCACCGGGCCGTTACAACTACACCTGGCACGGGTTCACGCTCCGCCAGTGGCAGAACTGGGACGGGGTTCCGGGGCTGAAGGACGCGATGGTGCTCTCGCTCGAGATCGCGTTTCTGGCCGCGGTCGTCGCGACGGCGCTCGGGACCCTGATCGCTCTCGCCCTCGTCCGCTACGGCTTCCGCGGCCGGGGCGGGACCAACGTGCTCATCTTCGTGCCCATGGCGACCCCCGAGGTCGTGCTCGGCGCCTCGCTCCTGGTCCTGTTCCTCAACCTGGGCAGCGCCGTTCAGCTCGGGTTCTGGACGATCCTGATCGCCCACATCATGTTCTGCATCAGCTACGTCGTCGTGACCGTCAAGGCGCGGCTGATCAGCTTCGACCGCAGCCTCGAGGAGGCGGCGATGGACCTCGGCGCCAACGAGTTCACGACCTTCCGCAAGGTGACCCTCCCGCTGATCGCGCCCGCGATCGTGGCCGGTCTGCTGCTCTCGTTCGCGCTCTCCATCGACGACTTCGTCGTGACGTACTTCAACGCGGGCTCGGAAATCACGTTCCCGCTTTTCGTCTGGGGCGCGGCACAGCGAGGGGTGCCGCCGCAGGTTAACGTGTTCGGAACCGTAATCTTCGTCGTCGCCCTCGGCCTGATGCTCATCAACGTGCTGCTTCAGCGCCGACGGGAGGGAGTAAGCACATGAGCACCGAAGTCCACGCACAGATCGACAGCGAGCGCGTCCGCGAGCTGACCGCGCGAGAGGGTGACCGTCTCGAGGCGTCAACGCAGGAGTCGAAGCGGATGTTCGGGCGCGCGCACAAGGTGATGCCGCTCGGCGTCCCGTCCTCGTACCACGCGCGCGAGCCCTGGCCGATCTACCTCGAGCGCGGCGAGGGCGCCCGCGTCTGGGACGTCGACGGCCGCGAGCTCTGGGACTTCCACAACGGCTTCGGCTCGATGGTCATGGGCCACGCTCATCCGGCGATCGTGGAGGCGGTCTCCGAACGCGCGAAGCTCGGAACGCATTTCGCCGCCCCGACGGAGGACGGGATCGTCGTCGCCGAGGAGCTGGCGCGGCGCTTCGGGCTCCCCAAGTGGCGCTTCACGAACTCGGGCTCCGAGGCGACGATGGACGCGATCCGCATTGCGCGGGGCCTCAAGGGGCGGGACACGATCATGAAGATCTTCGGCTCGTACCACGGCCACCACGACGGCGTCATGGTCTCCGTCGGCGTCGGCATCGACTGGAACGAGGTCGAGGCCGACGACATCCCGTCGTTCCCGTACGGGGGCGGCGTCCCGCAGGCGGTCGCGGACCTGACCGTCGCGGTCCCGTTCAACGACGCGGACGCGCTCGAGCGGCGCCTTCATCGGCTCGAGCAGGAGGGCCGCAAGCCGGCCTGCCTGATCATGGAGGCGGCGATGATGAACCTCGGGGTCGTGTTCCCCGAGCCGGGCTACCTCGAGGCCGTGCGCGAGATCACGAGCCAGAACGACGTCGTGCTCATCTTCGACGAGGTCAAGACGGGGCTCGCAATCGCGGCCGGCGGTGCGACGGAGCGCTTCGGCGTCCAGCCGGACATGGTCACGCTCGCAAAGACGCTCGGGGCGGGGCTCCCGTCCGGTGCGATCGGCGCGACGGACGAGGTGATGTCGGTCGTCGAGAGCGAGAAGGTCTTCCAGGTCGGAACGTTCAACGGGAACCCGCTGACGATGGCGGCGGCGCGCGCCGGGCTGCTCGAGGTCCTGACCCCGGAGGCCTACGAGCATCTCGACCGGATCAACGATCGGCTCATCGCCGGCTGCCAGGACGTCGTCGACCGCTACCGGCTGCCCGCGTACACCGTCGGGATCAGCTCGAAGGGCTGCGTCATGTTCTCCGACACGAAGATCGTCGACTACGAGACGTTCATGACCAAGCAGGACGCCGCGCTGACCGAGCTCGCCTGGCTCTACAACTCGAACCGCGGGATCTTCGCGACGCCCGGCCGCGAGGAGGAGTGGACGCTCTCCGTCACTCACACGGAAGAGGCCGCAGACGACTACATCGCCGTCTTCGAAGAGCTCGCACGGGATCTCACCGGCTCGGATTAGCGTCACCGTCTCGCCGGGAGCTGCGCGGACCGAGCTCGTCGGGCGGCACGGAAACGGCTGGAAGGCGCGCGTGGCGGCTCCGCCGGAGCGCGGGCGGGCGAACCGTGCGCTCGTCGAGCTCCTGGCCTCGGCTCTCGACGTCCCCGCGGGCTCGGTGCGGGTCGTCGGCGGTCAGCGAGGCCGTGCGAAGGTGGTCGAGGTCGACTCGCTCGATTCCGAGGAGGTAGAGCGCCGCCTCGAGCGAAAGTAAGCTCGACGTGGTGAAGCGACCCGCCGTACTCATCGTCCTCGCGTTCGCCCTGGCCGGCTGCGGCGGCAGCACGTCGAGCGACGAGCAGGCCGCGTCCACGAGCTCGACGTCTCCGCCCTCGATGGCGACAACATCGACTGGCGACGACTGCAAACTCGACGGCGCCACGGGCGCTCCCGAGGTGAACGCGTCGAGCGACAAGCCCGACCAGACCATGTATCTCACGGACGTTTCGCTCACGTCGGTGAAGTGCGCCAAGAGCGTCGTGTTCGATCTCGAGCCGAGGACCGAGGCACCGGGCTTCAGGGTTTCGTACGAGCCTGCGGGGACGGCAAAGGTCGAAGACGGCTCCGGCAACCCGGTCGAGATCGCAGGCGACGCGTTCCTCGTCGTCAAGATGATGCCGGCGATGACCGCGAAGATCGACGGCGACCAGGTGACGAAGACGTACACCGGGCCGAACCGGCTGTCCGGAACCGACCCGATCACCGAGGTCGTGAAGACCGGCGACTTCGAAGGCGTCGTCACATGGGTGATCGGGCTCGATCGCGAGCGTCCCTTCTTGGTCACGACATCCGACGGCAAGCTGTTCGTCGACGTCGAGAGCTCTTAGGCCGGTCTCACGCTCAGCTAGTACCGTGGCCGGATGCACGGTCGGCTCACACGCGGCTCCCTCCTGAAAGCGGCGGGAGCTGCAGCCGCGGCGGTCGGGCTCGGGCGCCTCGGCGATGCAGAGGACTCGCTCGCGAGCGACTCGGTCTCCTGCGTCCTCACGCCCGAGCAGACCGAGGGCCCGTACTACATCGCGAAGGAGAAGCTCCGCCGCAACATCACCGACGGGCGGCCCGGCACGCCGCTGACGCTTCGCCTCACGGTCGTGGACGCGAGGACGTGCAGGCCGATCAGGGGCGCGACGGTCGACGTCTGGCACTGCGACGCGTCGGGCATCTACTCGGGCTTCGGCGCCGGCCGGGCGAGCCGGACGTTCATGCGCGGCATCCAGCGGACGAACGCGAACGGCGTTGCGACGTTCAAGACCGTCTATCCGGGCTGGTACCAGGGCCGAACGGTGCACATCCACGTCAAGGTGCACGTCCGGGGCAATGTCGTCCACACCAGCCAGCTCTACTTCCCGGACCGCGTGACCGACGCCGCGTACCGGAGTGCGCCGTACTCGGCCCGGCCGAACCGAGACGTGCGCAACGCCGACGACACCATCTTTCGCAACGGCGGCAAGCGCTCGCTCCTCGGCCTGCGCCGAAGCGGCGCGGGCTACGTCGGCTCGATCCGGATGGGCGTCCACCGCTCCTGATGGCGGACGCAGAGATCCGAGACGTCGCGCCCGGGCTCTGGATCTGGCGACTCCAGCACCCGGCCTGGCACGAGGGCTACGACTGGGAGCCGCTCGTCACATCGACCGTCGTCGAGTCGGGCGGCGAGGTCGCGTTGATCGACCCGCTCGCGCCGGCCGAAAGCGACACCGGGGTCTGGGAGCGTCTCGACGCGAAGCCGCCGACGATGGCGGTCGTCCTCAAGCCCGACCACGTGCGCGACGTCGACCTGTTCGCGCATCGCTACGACCTGCGAGCCGCCTACGGGCCGTATCTCTTCTGGGGCGGCGACGCGCCGAGGACCGAGCTCGAGGGCCTAGAGCCGGAGCGTGAGCTGCCCGGCGGGCTCGTCACGCTCTACGACGGCCGCGGGCGGAACGAGACGCCGCTCTGGCTCCCGGAGCAGCGCGCCCTCGTCTTCGCCGACGCGCTCACGGCCCCCGGCGGCGAGCTCCGCGTCTGGGGCACGCCCTGGCACGAGAAGCGCGTCCTCCCGGCACTGCGCGAGTTGCTCGAGCTCCCGTTCGAGCACGTGATCGTCTCCCACGGCGAGCCGGTGCACGACCGCGAAGCCTTTGAACAAGCGCTCGAACGGCCTCCCTGGGCGACTTGACATTTCCCTTACGTTTGAACCCCAGGTGACCTGGTAATACTTCCCCCCGATGCGGAGGGGAACGATGTTGTCAGTGGCTGCTCTCGTCGGCGCGCTCGCGCTCGTGAGCGTCGCCTTCGCGTCCAAGCCACCGCCCAAGCCGAAGCACGGCAAGGGGCAGGGTCACAGCCAGGGGCATCACCACATGTACGCGTGGCACGACGTCACGACCGGCTCGACCGCGCACTTCCGCGGCCTCTCGGCCATCAGCGCGCGCACGGCCTGGGTGAGCGGCTACGACGCGACCGGAGGCGTCGTCCTCCGCACGCTCGACCGCGGCGCGACCTGGCAGAACGTCGGCCCGACCGGGCAGCCCGCCACGCTCCAGTTCCGCGACATCGAGGCGTTGAGCCGGAACAAGGCGGTCGTCCTCTCCTCGGGCACCGGCCCTGACTCGCGGATCTACCGCACGACCGACGGTGGCGCGACGTGGTCGCTCGTCTTCCAGAACGCCGAGCCCAATGCGTTCTTCGACTGCATGACGTTCTTCAACAAGAAGGTCGGGCTCGCAGTCTCCGATCCGCCGGACGGCCTGAAGTTCCGGGTCATCAAGACGACGGATGGCGGCCAGACGTGGAACGCGATCGACCCGGCCGGGATGCCGGATGCGCTGACCGGTGAGTTCGCGTTCGCCGCGAGCGGACAGTGCCTGACCTCGAACCACGGCCACACCGCCTGGTTCGGAACGGGTGGAGCCGCACAGGCGCGCGTCTTCACCTCGCGCAACCGCGGCCGCACGTGGACCGTCAGCGCGACGCCGATGAACAGCGGGCCGAGCGCGGGCATCTTCGCCCTCGCGTTCAAGAGCCAGCGCCACGGGCTTGCAGTCGGCGGCGACTTCAACCTGCCGACCGCGTCCCCGGACAACTTCGCCAAGACGCGCGACGGCGGCGCGTCCTGGAATCTGCTCACCGCCGCGCCGGCCGAGTACCGCTCTGGCGCAACGTGGGTCAACGGCAACACCGCGATCGCCGTCGGCCCGTCCGGCAGCGACTTCAGCAGGAACGGCGGCCGCACCTGGACGCGCTTCGACGACGGAAGCCTCGACACGGTCGATTGCGCACGACCGACCGCGTGCTGGGCCTCCGGCGCCGACGGCCGCGTCGCTTACCTCACGCGCTAGCCAGCGCCACGGCTTCGATCTCGACCAGCTGGTTCGGATAGCCGAGCGCGGCGACGCCGAGCAGCGTGCTCGGGGGTCTTGCCGGCGCGAAGCTCTCCTCCACGACGCGCCAGACCCGCACGAGCTGCGCGCGATCGGACGACGCGACGTAGACGGTCGACTTCAGAACCTGCTCGAAGCCGGAGCCGGCGGCTTCCAGCGCGGTGCGCAGGTTGTCGATCGCCGTGCGCGCCTGGCCTTCGTAGTCGCCGTGAGCAACGACGTCGCCCGCGTCGTTCAGCGGACAGGCGCCCGCGGCGAAAACGAGCCGCGCTCCCGGAGGCGCGAGCGCCGCGTACTCGTAGGGCGCACCGGAGTGAAGGCTCGGTGGGCTGACGAATTCAGGTCGCACGGGTCACGACCGTAGCTGATCGTTTACGCTCCGAGACCGTCATGGCGGAGCCCTGGCTGGAGCTCGACGCCGTACTTCGGGGGCGACTGCGCGACGTGCTCCACGACCCGCCGCGCCCGGTGACCGAGTCGGAGCTGCGGAGCCTGCTCGAAGAAGGCAGGGCGTGCACGCTCATCCTGAACGGCGAGCTCGAGCGCCTCGAGGGCCGGCTCGCACAGCTGGACGGCGATCCGAACACGTCCTTCAGTGCCCTGACGGACGCCCTGCGGCGCGCGACCGAACTACGCACGCACGTGGAGGAGCTCCGCGCGCTTCTGGTCGCACTGGAAGCTCGCGCGCGGGAAGTCCGAGCCACCTGGCAGCGGCAGATCGTCGAACGCGCCTGAGCTACGCGCGGCCGATCAGCTCGATCCGGTAGCCGTCCGGGTCCTGGACGAAGCACAGGCTGGAGCCGCCCTCACGGACCGAGTACGGCGGACGCTCCGGCTCGATGCCCTGTTCCGCGAGGCTGGCGAGCGTCGCATCGAGGTCATCCACGCCGACCGCGATGTGCCCGTAGGCGGTGCCGAGGTCGTACGTCCGCCCGTCGTGGTTGTACGTCAGCTCGAGCACCGACTCCTGGTCGCCGAGCGAGAAGAAGTAATTGGTCGCCTCCACCTCGCCGTCACGGACGATGTCGAAGTCTCCCGCGAACGTGAAGCCGAGCGCCTCGTAGAACGCGCGGCTCCGCTCCGGGTCGGTGATCCGCACCATCGTGTGCAGGAAGCGCGTCACGAGGGCGATCGTACCGACTGCCCCGGTTCGGCGAATCCGACGATCTCCTCCGGCGTCATCCCCTCGCCTCGCACCCAGGCAGCGTCAAACGCGTCGTCGCCGAGTGCCGCCTTCGCGGCTGCGACCGCCCGCTCATGGACCTGCTCCTCGAGAGCATCGTCGAAAAAGATCCCAAGCTCCTCATGGATCGCAGCGGCCGCTCCGAAGAGCTGTGCCGCACGCTCCGCCTTGCCCCCAGCGACGAGCGCGGCTCCGAGGCCGGCTGCATTGACAGCGACGCCGCGCTTCCATGCCAGGCCGCATGCCAGCGTAAGGGCTTCGCGGAACGACGCCTCTGCATGGTCGGGATCCGAGAGCTCGAGGCTGATCCAGCCGCAGCTTCCGAGCGCTGTTGCCACGCCACCGTCGTCGCCCAACTCGCGGAAGAGTTCAACAGCGCGGTTGCTGTATTCGAGGGCGGCTTGGATGTCGCCGGCCCGCCGCGCGACCATCCCGAGGTTGATGGCGGCAAACGCGACCATCATGAGGTCGCCGATCTCGCGTGCGCGACCGCCGATCGCGACGAGCTCCGCTCGGGCGGTCTCCAGGTCTCCCTGCTCGCTCGCATTGAGCGCGGCCGAGTTCATCGCGAGGAGCACTTGCCCCTCGTCGCCCGCCTGCTCGGCGAGACTGCGCCATTCGACGATGTAGGCGTCCGAAAGGCCGTAGTCTCCCCTGCCCGCCGCGCGAAGGGATGCAGCGCGCAGCACCTTCATTCGCGCCGTTGCCGACGACGGTCCACGCTCGAGCGCGAGTGGGAACCACAGGTCGCACTCTCGGTAGTAGCCACGCCCGGGCCAGAAGGACGCGAGCGCAGCCACGAGGCGCAACAGAACGTCGTCTGCGCGCGAGTCGCGCGCCCATTCGAGCGCGGCCCGCAGGTTGTCGTGCTCTGTTTCGATTCGAGCCAGTCCGATCGTCTGGTCCCCGCCCTCCTCCATCTCTCGGCGCGCTGCTTCGGCGAGCTCGAGGGCGCAGAGCGCGTGGCACCGACGAAGCTCAGGCTCCTCGCCCTTAGCGGCGAGTTGCTCGCGGGCGTACGCGCGGATCGTCTCGAGCATCCAGAAGCGCTCATGCGTGTGTCGGACGAGGCTCTTGTCAACGAGCGACTGGAGCGTGTCCACATCAGCATCCGCCACCTGCTCCGCGGCCTCGAGCGTGCAGCCGCCGCGGAAGACGGCCAGGCGCGCAAACAGCCGCTGCTCGTCGTCGTCGAGCAGGTCGTAGCTCCACTCGATCGTCGCTCGCAGCGTCTGCTGCCGCGGATCCGCGTCGCGGCCCGCCTTCAGCAGATCGAGCCGCTGTGTCAGACGCTCGTGGAGCTGCTGCGGCGACAGGATTCGAACGCGTGCCGCTGCCAGCTCCAGCGCAAGTGGAAGGTTGTCGAGTCGCTCGCACAACGCCGGCAGCGCCGCGTCGGGCTCGAACGCGGGCATGACCGCCTTCGCGCGTGCCACGAACAGCTGCACTCCGTCTGGCGGGTCGAGTGGTGGGACCGGGTACGACTGCTCGGGGGCCAACTGGAGGAGCTCGCGGCTCGTGACGACGAGGCTCAGGTTGGGACAATTCCCTAGCAGCGGCGTGAGATCGCTCGCCGCGGCGATCAGGTGCTCGAAGTTGTCGAGCAGGAGCAGCAACCGCTTGTCGGCCAAGTGGTCGACGAGACCGTCGCGGGCTCCTACCGCCTTCGCGGCGCTCTCGAGTACGAGGCCCGGGTCGCGAAGCGGCGCGAGCGGGACCCAGAAGACGCCGTCGGGGTAGCGTTCTGCAGCCGCCGCAACGGCCTGGAGCGCGAGCCGGGTCTTGCCAGTCCCACCGGGTCCGAGCAGGGTCAGCAGTCGCACGTCGTCGCGGCCGAGGAACTCGCCGAGTTCGGCCAGCTCACGCTCGCGCCCGAGGAACGGCGTCGCCGGGATCGGAAGGTTGGTCCGGTAAAGCGTCTTCAGCGGCGGATAGTCGTCTCCGCCGACCTGGTAGATCCGTTCGGGCGCAGAGAGGTCCTTGAGCCGGTGCTCGCCGAGATCGCGGAGGCCGTCGCTTTCGAGCAGGGCCGCGCTCGCTGACGAGACGAGGATCTGCCGCCCGTGGCCGGAAGCCGCGATCCGCGCAGCCCTGTGCACGTCTGTACCGACGTAGCCCTCGTCGGTCAGCAGCGGCGTCCCGGTGTGGATCCCCATCCGCACCGGGATCGCGAGCGCGTCCTGCACTGCACGCGCTGCCTCGAGCGCGCCCGGCGCCGTCGGAAAAGCGACGAAGAACGCGTCCCCCTGCGTGTCGACCTCGACCCCCTCATAGCGCCTGCAGTACTCACGGACCACCTGGCGGTGCCGGTCGAGTGCCTCGGCGTAGCCCTGCGGCCCGAGCTTGTGCAGCAGCTTGGTCGACCCCTCGACGTCGGTGAAGAGGAAGGTGACTGTTCCGCTCGGAAGCTGAGAACCGGCCATGGAGTAGAACGGTCCGCCTCCCGACCGCCAGTGTCAAGCGATGCTCGTCCTCAGCTCGATTTTCGGAAGGTAGCCCTCCGTACAGGAAGCCGCGCCCTGCCTGGATCCTAGGTGTCCGCGCCCTCCGTCTTGGCTGCGCCCGGTCCTGCGAAAGCGGGGTCCCACAGCCGGAACCCGCCGAGGAAGGCATTGTCGTTCGAGCCCAGCCTGACGTTCTCGGGCAGCTCTCGCAGCTTCTTCACCTCGCCCCCTCCGAGGACGACGTAGTCGGGCAGCAGCGCCGCGCGCAGGCGCTCGATCGCCTCGGCGACCGCGGCCCGCCACTTCTTCTTGCCGAGGCTCTTCTGTCCGCGCAGGCCGAGGTAGTCCTCGAACGTCGCCTTCCGGAACGGCAGGTGAGCCAGCTCCATCGGCTCTACGATCCCGTCGACGACCAATGCCGATCCCAGGCCGGTACCGAGCCCGAGGAACAGCATCTTCCCGCCCTCGTAGCTCCCGAGTGCCTGCATGGCCGCGTCGTTGACGACCCTGGTCGGCTTCCCGAATGCCTCCTCGAAGTCGAATCCGACCCAGCCGCCACCGAGATTCATCGGCTCGGAGACGACGCGACTGGCGTGAACGGGCGCAGGAATCCCGACCGAGACGTACTCGAACGACCAGTCGGCGGTCAGGTCCTCGACACCCGCGACCAGCTCTTGGGGTGTCAGCTCGGGCCCGGAGCGAAAGCGCCGCTTTCCGCTCAGGTCCGTCGACAGGAGGAGCTTGACGTTCGAGCCGCCGACATCGATGGCGAGGATCTTCTCGTCGGGCATCGGGCGGCTCTCCGGCGACGATCCTACTTGGCAAGTCGATCCGGCCGTCGAGTGACGGCGACTGAGGGCTGAAGTTCTGACGTCTCCTGCCGATAAGTGGACGGTGATCGAAGCGCAGTACACGTGGCGGCCGCTCGGGGCGATCCTCGTCGACCGCGGCGTGCTGTCGGAAGATCAGCTGCAGGGAGCGCTCAGAGAGCAGCGA
>Ga0207674_10004749_pt1 | contig 16287 bp, 13 predicted proteins | sample KBSCornC72_FD_184303 | JGI IMG/M metagenome (GOLD analysis project Ga0207674, IMG submission 184303) | Corn rhizosphere microbial communities from Kellogg Biological Station, Michigan, USA - KBS Corn C7-2 (SPAdes) (version 2) | ecosystem: Host-associated > Plants > Roots > Rhizosphere > Soil ... | reverse complement strand
GTTCGGCTACGCCTCGGCGATGTCGGTGGCGCTGCTGCTGATCCTGATGATCGTGACCTTGGTGCAGTACCGGATGACCCGTGCCGGCAGCACGGACCTGAACTGAGGACGAGGCGATGACGACCACCGCACCGGCGCCCCGCGCCACCGCCACCGCGCCCGTCGAGGAGCGGAAGCTCAATCTCGGCCGCGCCGCCGCCTGGGTCTTCATGGGTCTGATGATCTTCGCGAGCCTGTTCCCGTTCTACTGGATGCTGCGCACCGCGCAGTCGAGCAACAGCGCGATCTACGCCGGCTCCGGATCGATCCTGCCCGTGCAGTTCTCCTGGGGCGGGTTCGCGCGCGTCTTCGGCCTGCAGACCGGGCAGGACGCCGTGGACGCCGGCGGCTCCGGGCAGTCCGTCGCGTTCTGGCACTACCTGCTCAACTCCATCGTCGTCGCCACACTGGTCACCGTCGGCCAGGTGTTCTTCTCGGCGATGGCCGCCTACGCCTTCGCCCGGCTGGAGTGGCGGTGGCGCGGCCCGGTGTTCGCGTTCTTCCTCGCCGGGCTGATGATCCCCGCGATCTTCACGTTCCTGCCGAACTTCGTGATCATCAAGCAGCTCGGGCTGGTCGACAGCCTGCTCGGCATCGCCCTGCCCACGATGCTGATGACGCCGTTCGCGGTGTTCTTCCTGCGGCAGTTCTTCCTCGGCATCTCCCGGGAGATCGAGGAGGCGGCGCTGCTCGACGGTGCGTCGAAGGTGCGGGTGTTCTTCCAGCTCATCATCCCGATGTCAGCGGCGCCCATCGCCACGCTCGGGATCCTCACCTACATCGCGGCCTGGAACGACTACTTCTGGCCGCTGATGGTCAGCTACACCGACACGTCGCGGACGCTGACCGTCGGCCTCGGGGTGTTCAAGTCACAGAAGCCGCAGGCCGGGCCGGACTGGTCCGGTCTGATGGCCGCCACGCTCGTCGCCGCGCTGCCGATGCTGATCCTGTTCTCCATGTCGGCCAGGCGCATCGTCAACTCCATCGGTTTCAGCGGGATCAAGTGAGGCAGGTTCGGATGAGGACTCTGGCCATGATCCGCGACGGCAAGCTCGCCCGCCTCGTAGGCGCCGTGACGTCCGCCCTCGCGCTCGCCGCCACCGCGGCTTGCGGCCGCGGCGGTCAGCAGTCCGCGAACGGCGTCATCACCTACTGGCTGTGGGACTCCGGCCAGCAGCCCGCCTACCAGAAGTGCGCCGACAACTTCGCTGCTCAGAACCCCGGCCTCTCCGTCGCCATCTCCCAGTACGGGTGGGACGACTACTGGTCCAAGCTCACCTCGGGGTTCATCGCCGACACGGCGCCGGACGTGTTCACCGACCACCTCGCGAAGTTCGCCCAGTTCGTCGACCTCAAGGTCGTGCGACCGCTGGACGACCTGCCCGCCACCGCCGACAGCGACTACCAGCCCGGCCTCGCGGAGCTGTGGAAGGGCCAGGACGGCAAGCGCTACGGCGCCCCGAAGGACTGGGACACCATCGCGATGTTCTACGACAAGCAGGCGCTGCGCGACGCCGGCGTCGACGAGGCATCCCTGCAGAGCCTGAGCTGGAACCCGCAGGACGGCGGCACGTTCGAGAAGCTCGTCGCCCACCTCACGGTCGACGTCAACGGCGTGCGAGGCGACGAGCCCGGCTTCGACAAGACCCGCGTGAAGACCCATGGCCTCGCCTCGGACGGCTCCGGCGGCAAGGGCTGGGGGCAGACCCAGTGGTCGGCGTTCACCGGCAGCGCCGGTTGGCAGGTGACCGACAAGAATCCGTGGGGTACCCACTTCAATCTCGACCAACCGGCGTTTCAAGACACGCTGACGTGGTATTTCGGGTTGGTGCGCAAGGGGTACATGCCGACATACGCGGAGATCGGCGGGGCCAACGCGATCGGCACGGACAAGCAGATCCAGTCCGGGATCGCGGCGATGGGCCTGTCCGGATCGTGGATGATCTCCACGTTCAGCAACCTGACCGACGCCGCCGGCAAGAAGCTCGAGATCGGCATCGCGCCGACGCCGATCGGACCGACCGGCAAGCGCGCCTCGATGTTCAACGGCCTGGCCGACTCGGTGACCAAGTTCTCCAAGCAGCCGGACAACGCGGCGAAGTGGGTCAAGTTCATGTCGGGCGAGCAGTGTCAGAACATCATCGGCGAGTCCGGCGTCGTGTTCCCGGCCCGCCCGGCCGGCACGGAACTGGCGATCGCGTTCAACAAGACCAAGCGCAACCTCGACGTGACCCCGTTCACCGACCAGGTGAAGAACGGCACCACGTTCCTGTTCCCGGTCACCAACAACGCCGCCGACGTCGTCGCGTTGATGAATCCCCGGATGGACGCCGTCTACATCGGCAGCGCCCCGGTGTCGTCGCTGACGAAACTGAACAAACAACTCAACGACCTGTTCGAGGTCGCCGAGTGAGATTGCTGGTCACCGGCGGGGCCGGGTACATCGGCAGCGTCGTCGTCGCGCACCTGCTCGACGCCGGCCACGACGTCACGGTCGTGGACGACCTGTCGACCGGCCACGCCGGTGCGGTGGCCGCAGGCGTTGCGTTCCACCGCCTCGCCGTCCACGACGTGGGCGCGGTGCTCACCGCCGACGCCGGATTCGACGGGGTGCTGCACTTCGCGGCGAAGATCGCGGCGGGTGAGTCGGTCCAGCGGCCGGAACTGTACTGGCACACCAACGTCGTCGGCTCGCTGGCCCTGCTGGACGCGGTGCGGGCGGCGGGCGTTTCGCGTCTGGTGTTCAGCTCCACCGCGGCCGTGTACGGCAACCCGGTCGAGGTGCCGATCACCGAGGACGCCGCCGTCGCGCCGACCAACCCGTACGGCTGGACGAAGCTCGCGGCCGACGCGGCGATCGCCCACGCCTGCGCGGCACACGGCCTCGGCGCGGTGAGCCTGCGCTACTTCAACGTCGCGGGTGCCTACCTCCCGGATCGCGGGCCGCCACTCGGCGAGCGGCACGACCCGGAGACCCACCTGATCCCGATCGCGCTGGAGGTGGCGGCCGGGCGACGGGAGAAACTGCAGATCTACGGCGACGACTACCCGACGCCGGACGGCACCTGCGTGCGCGACTACATTCACGTCGAGGACCTGGCCGCCGCCCACCTGCTGGCCCTTGCCGCTACCGAGCGGGGCCGGCACACGGTCTACAACCTCGGCAATGGCAACGGGTTCTCCAACCGGCAGGTGGTCGACGTGGTGCGGGCGGTGACCGGTGCCCCGGTGCCGGTCATCGCCGCACCCCGCCGGTCCGGCGATCCGTCCCAGCTGGTGGCGTCGTCGGCGCGGGCCCGGGCGGACCTCGGCTGGGTCCCCGCGAAGCCGGACCTGCGCGACATCGTCGCCGACGCCTGGGCCTTCCTGAGCACCCGCGGCCCCGCCGCCTGATTGACGATCCGGAGTTCTGGTCCTATGGAGCCGCTGTTCGGCGCCCCGCATCGCCGGCTGAACCTGCTCACCGGGGAGCACGTGCTGGTGTCGCCGCACCGCACCGCCCGGCCCTGGCAGGGGCAGGTGGAGAACCCGGTGGTCGAGCAGCGGCCCGAGTACGACCCGACGTGCTACCTGTGCCCGGGAAACGAGCGTGCCGGCGGGGCACGGACGCCGCGGTACACGTCGACCTACGTGTTCGACAACGACTTCGCGGCCCTGCTACCCGACACGAAGCCGGCCCGGTTCGACCGCGACGGCCTGCTGGTCGCCGAGAGCGAGCGCGGCATCTGCCGGGTGGTCTGCTTCTCGCCACGGCACGACCTGACCCTCGCCGGCATGACGACGACGGCGATCCGTCAGGTCGTCGACGCCTGGACCGCGCAGTACCGGGAACTCGGCGCCCTGCCGTGGGTGCGGCACGTGCAGATCTTCGAGAACCGCGGGGCGATGATGGGCGCCAGCAACCCGCATCCGCACGGGCAGATCTGGGCCAACGAGCGGCTGCCGAACGAACCGACGAAGGAACTGGTCCAGCAGCGGGCACACCGCGGCTGCCTGCTCTGCGACTACCTCGACGCCGAGTTGGCCGACGGCGAGCGGATAGTCGTGTCGAACCAACGGTTCGTCGCGCTGGTGCCGTTCTGGGCCGCGTGGCCGTTCGAGACGCTGGTGCTGCCCAGGACCCACACCGGTTCGTTGCTCGGCCTCACCGAGCCCGACCGGGACGGACTCGCGGACATCCTGTGCCGCCTCACCCGCCGCTACGACGGGCTGTTCGGCGTCGCCTTCCCGTACTCGATGGGGCTGCACCAGCCGCCCACCGACGGCGCCGACTATCCCGAATGGCACCTGCATGCGCACTTCTATCCGCCACTCCTGCGCTCGGCGACGATCCGGAAGTTCATGGTCGGCTACGAACTGCTCGCCGGCCCGCAGCGCGACATCACGCCGGAGACCGCGGCGGCGCGGCTGCGCGAGATCCCCGAGGAGCGGCGGTGAGCCTCCGGGAGGATTTCGAGCAGACGTTCGGCGCGTCGCCCGACCTGGTCGTCCGCTCGCCCGGCCGGGTCAACCTCATCGGCGAACACACCGACTACAACGACGGGTGGGTGCTGCCCGCGGCCCTCGACGTGGGCACCGACGTGGCGGCCCGTGCCCGAGACGACCGGATGTTGCGGGTCGTCGCTCGCCGGCTCGACGCCGATGACGAGGTGCCGCTGGACGACCCGCGCCCCACGGACGGTCCACAGTGGACCCGGTACGTGCGTGGCACGGCGGCGCTGCTGCCGGCGGGCGAGTTGCGGGGAGCGGACCTCCTCGTCGACAGCGACCTGCCCATCGGCGCGGGTCTCTCGTCGTCGGCGTCGCTGGAACTCGGCGCCGCGGTGGCGCTGCTCGGTCTTGCGGGCGTCCGGTGGGATGCGCACCGGTTGGCACGGCTCGGGCAGCGCGTGGAGAACGAGATCGTCGGCGTGCGCAGCGGCATCATGGACCAGTTGGCCGTGGCCGGCGGGGTGGCCGGGCACGCGGTCCTTGTCGACTGCCGCACCCTCGACGTCCGGCCGGTACCGATCCCGGCGCGGGTGCGGATCCTCGTGCTGGACAGCGCCGTTTCGCGCACGCTGGCCGGATCGGCCTACAACGACAGGCGGGCGGAGTGCGAGGCGGCGCTGTCCGCGCTGCGGGCGGCCGAACCCGGCCTGCGCGCGCTGCGCGACGTGACGCCGGAACTGCTTGCCGCACAAGGAAACCGACTGACCGACGTGCAACGGCGGCGGGCCCGGCACGTCGTGAGCGAGAACCAACGGGTGCTCGACGCGGCGGACGCGCTCCGCGCGGGCGATGTCGAGTCCTTCGGCCGGTTGATGGCCTTCTCGCACGCCAGCCTGCGCGACGACTACGACGTCAGCGGTCCGGAACTGGACACGCTGGTGGACATCGCCGCGGGCACCGGGGGAGTGTTCGGCGCCCGGCTGACCGGCGCCGGATTCGGCGGCTGCGCCGTCGCGCTTGTCGACGCCGAGCACGCCCGGAAGGCGGCCGACGAAATCACCGAACGGTACCGGCGAGCCACCGGCCGGGCCGGTTCGGCCACGATCTGTGCGCCCAGCGCCGGCACGCACGTGCGATGGAGTTCCGGCAACCACGAGGAGAGGTCGGATGACGTCGACAACCGCTCGGGCTGACCGCACCGACCTGCCTGCCCCGGCGCCCGCCGGCGGCCCGCCCCTGCACTTGCGGGCCGCCGGCGTCAGCCTGGTGCTGGACTGCTCCGGTCCGCTGCTGCCCCGGGTGCTGCACTGGGGCGCCGACCTCTTCGACCGGTCCGTCGAGGAACTGGCCGACCTCGCGGTCGCCGCGACGCCGCAGGCGGTGTCGAACAACGTCGACGAGGTGGTTCCGGTCAGCGTCCTGCCGGAGCAGTCCGTCGGGTGGGTCGGCGTCCCGGGCCTCACCGGTCACCGCGACGGCGCCGCGTTCTCCACGGCGTTCACTGTGGACCGGGTGACCGAGGAGGCGGGGCAGCCTCCGGTCGGGCATCGGCTCACCGTCGCGGCCCGGGATACGGCGGCCGGCCTGTCACTCCTGCTCGAGGTCGAGATGACCGACTCCGGGCTGGTGCGGCAACGGGCCACGCTCGCCAACGAAGACCCGGATTCGGTGTTCTCGCTCGACGGTGTGCTGCTGACCCTTCCGGTCCCGACGGAGGCGACGGAACTGCTCGACTTCACCGGGCGCCACCTTCGCGAGCGGATCCCGCAGCGGCAGCCCTTCACCGTCGGAACCCGGTTGCGGGACAACCGGCGCGGGCGCACCGGCGCCGACGCCTCGATCGTGCTTGCGGCGGGGTCGGCCGGCTTCGGGTTCGCCACCGGCGAGGTGTGGGGTGTCCACGTCGCGTGGAGCGGGAACCACCGCACGCTCGCCGAACGCACCTCGACCGGCGTCTCCCTGCTCGGCGGCGGGGAACTGCTGCTCGCCGGTGAGGTGCGGCTTGCCCCGGGCGACACGTACCGCAGTCCGTGGCTCTACGGCTCGTACGGGCACGGCCTGGACGAACTGTCGGCGCGGTTCCACCGCTACCTGCGCGGCCGGCCGCACCATCCCCGCTCGCCGCGTCCGGTCATCGTCAACACCTGGGAGGCGGTCTACTTCGACCACGACCTCGAAAAGCTCACCGCGCTGGCCGACGTCGCCGCCCATGTCGGGGCCGAGCGGTTCGTCCTCGACGACGGCTGGTTCCGGCACCGGCGGGGTGAAACTGCCGGGCTCGGCGACTGGTACGTCGACGAGACGGTGTGGCCGCACGGGTTGCACCCGATCGTCGACCACGTCCGGGGTCTCGGCATGCAGTTCGGGTTGTGGGTCGAACCGGAAATGGTCAATCCGGACTCGGACCTGGCGCGGCGACACCCGGAATGGATCATGGCGACCGGCGGGCGGCTGCCGCCCGAGGCCCGTTACCAGCAGGTCCTGGACCTGGGCCACGACGAGGCGTACGCCTACATCTTCGACCGGCTCGACGCGTTGCTGACCGAGTACGACATCGGCTACCTCAAGTGGGACCACAACCGCGACCTCATCGACGCCGGTCACTCCCCGCGTGGCGAGGCCGGCGTGCACACGCAGACGCTGCGGCTCTACCGGCTCCTCGACGAGTTGCGCGCGCGGCACCCCGGCGTGGAGATCGAGTCGTGCGCGTCCGGCGGTTCGCGGGTCGACCTCGGGGTGCTCGAGCGCACCGACCGGATCTGGTCCAGCGACTGCAACGACGCCCTGGAGCGTCAGCTCATCCAACGGTGGACCGGAATCCTGCTGCCACCGGAGCTGATCGGCGCGCACGTCGGTCCCACCGTGTCACACACGACCGGGCGGGTGCACACGCTCGACTTCCGGGCCGGTACGGCCCTGTTCGGCCACTTCGGCGTCGAGTGGGACCTCACGCGGGCCTCCGCCGCCGACCGCGAGCGGATCTCCGCCTGGATCCGGCTCTACAAGGACCTGCGCGGGCTGCTGCACACGGGAGCCGTGGTGCGCTCCGACCATCCCGACCGGTCGCTGTGGGTGCACGGCGTGGTCGCCACCGACCGGTCCGACGCGGTGTACGCGCTCGCCACCACCGCGACCGGGGTGTGGTCGCCGCCGGGCCGGGTGCGCCTGCCGGGGTTGGACCCGCACGCCGTGTACCGGGTCGTTCCGCTGGCTCCCGGCGACGAGTCGCAGGGACCGGCCCGGCAAGCGGTGCCCTGGTGGAACAGCGGTGTCAGGTTGAGCGGACGAGCGCTGGCCGTCGCCGGACTGCAGGCACCCGTGCTGTTCCCCGAACGGCTGGTCCTGGTCCGCGCCACGCGGCATTGAGAGGTCTTGCCGCTGCCGCTCGACCGGGCCGCCGACGCGTCCCGGGCGATGGACGAGCGCCGTGCCGTCAAGGTCCTGCTGCGCCCGTAGGCTTTCCCGTCGTGACGCGGTACGGCGGGATCGGGCGGGCGGTGAATGCCGTGCTCACGGTGTGCCTGGCCGGGCTGGCCGGGCTGGTGCCCGCCGAGCGGGTCTACCCGTCGACGGTCGTCGTGCTGCAGATGAACCTGTGCAACAGCGGCCGGGCGTCCTGTTTCACCGGCGGCCGGGCGGTCGACGAGGCGGCGGCGATGGTCCGGCGGACCGCCGCCGACGTGGTGACCCTGCAGGAGATCTGCCGTGACGACGTGCTCGTCGCCGGCAACCCCGGCGGTCTGGGCCGGGTGGCGCGGGCGCTGGCCGAGGCGCACCCCGACGACCGGGTGAGCGTGCACTTCGTCGAGGCGCGGGACCCGGAGACCGGCACCGGATACCGGTGCAACAACGGGGAGCTGTTCGGCAACGCGGTGCTGCACCACGGCGACGGCGAGGACACCTACGGCGGCTGGTTCGCCGACTGGGACGTCGGCGACGAGATCCGTTCGTGGGGCTGCGCCAAGGTAGTTGTCGGCGGCCGGCTGACTGTCTGCACGACCCACATCTCCGACCATGCCCGGGTCACGGTCGCCCAGTGCCGGGAGCTGTTCGCGATGCTGGCCCGCGCCTCGTGGGCGCGGTCGAGCCTGGTCCTCGCCGGCGACCTGAACCTGCCGGCGTCCCGGCTCGGCGAGTGCGGCGGCGACCGCTTCCGCGTCGCCAGTGACGACTCCGTTCAGCACGTCCTCGTCCGCGGCGACGCGCGCCTGGTGCGCGGCCGGGTCGAGCCGATGCGCTGGACCGACCATCCCGCCCTCGTCCAGGTCGTGGGGCTGTAGGCCGCTGAACTGGGCATGGTGCCGTTCGGCCATTGATGGGTAGACGCAGTAGTGGCTGTCCCTCAGCACCGCGACGAACGGGAGAACACACGATGAGCAAGCGAACTGCCGTCCTGATGACCGGACTCCTGCTGGCCGTCACGGCCTGTACCAACGGCAACGGATCGAGCGGTAGCGCCGGCAGCGCGACGCCCAGTGCCACCGGCGCGACCGGCACGACCGGCGGCCCGCCGCCGAAGTGCGTCGTCGGACAATGGAACGCCAGTGGCGTCGAGGCCCAGGGCAGCTCCGGCAACGCGAGCGGATCGATCAGTGGTGGCGGCGGCACGAAGATGACAGTCGAGGCCGACGGCGGCACGAAGATCGATTTCAGTGGGTCGCGGCCGCTCGACTTCACCGGACAGGTCGCGGGGCACACCATCCGTGGCCAGGCTGCCTACGACGGCGCAGTGCGCGGGACCGTGCTGTTCGGCGAACCGGACAGCGCCGGGAAGGGTACCTGGACGCCGTCGGGCCAGGTGATCTGGGACGACCTGAAGGCCACCGTCAAGTTGACCGAGCCCATCTCCGTCACGCTGCTCGACAACGCGCGCATCTCCGACTTCACGGGGGACAAGTCCACCCAGGCGGGCGGGGCTGTCGACGTCCAACCGGTGCTGCGAGCCGGTTCGTACACCTGCGCCGGGGACACCCTGCGGGTGCGGACCGAGCAGAACGGACCTCAGATGGAGTGGACCTTCACCCGAGCGTGACGCCACGGCTACCGTCCTCGTGACCCTGCCGTGGTGGGATGCGGACATGGCGGGGAACGAGGGTCGTTCGAGAGCTCGGGTCGGGTGGATCATCCTGTCGCAGGTGGTGGTTGCCGGCGTCATCCTGGTGGTCGCTCCACCGTTCGGGCTCACCCGCGTTTCCGGGAGTGGGACGACAGTCGCCGTGCCGGCGCCGCCGAAACCGCCCGCCGCACCACCACCACCACCGCGGGGGGACGGGACCGCGCCGCCGGCCGCACGGTCGGCCACGCCGATGCAGTCGCCCCGGACGATCGCAGCGGCGGGGCGGCTGCGAGGCGTGGCGTTGAGCCCGGACGGCGTCAGCGTCGCGGCATCGGGCGACAAGCAGGCGTGGATCTGGCGCATCAACGACGGCGAGCGGCTGGCGACCGTCGACCTCGACGGTTGCGGCGGTACCGATCTGGCGTACCACCCGCTGCGCAGCCTGCTGGCGATCGGCTGCAAGGACGGGCGGGTCTGGCTCTGGGAGTCCGCCGGCCGTCCGGTGGTCGCGCTGCACAGTGCGCGCAAGGGCCGGATCACCGACGTCGCTTTCGGACCTGACGGCCACCTGCTTGCCACCGCGTCCGACAACGGCATGGTGGAAATCTGGGACGTCGACGCCCGTCGACGTGTCGGCGGCCCGATCGACGTCGAGGCGATTTCGCCCGGCACGCACCAGGCGGGCGGCGTCCGGTCGGTCGCCTTCGACCCGGGCGGGACGATGCTGGCAATCCCGGCCGGCCAGCGGCTGTCGATCTGGAAGGTCGCCGACAAGGCGGTCAGCAGGGCGATCGACATCGGTGACCTGGCGGTGTCCGTGACGTACAACTCCGAAGGCCGCGGGTTGCTGATCGGCACCGCGGTCGGCACGCTCGACTTCTTCTGGCTCAACGAGCAGGTGGCGCCCGGGCCGAAGCTGCCCGGCGCCGATGGCCATGTCCAGCGGGTCGCCTGGGTGGGCCAGGACCGGTACGTGGTCGCCGGCAGCGGGCAGGCCGTGCAGATATGGGACACCTCCGGCGGCCCGAACGCGTCGCTGCTCGGCGGCCCCGCCTTCGCCGTCAGCAATGACAGCACAACGATCGCTACCTTCGAGCCGAACAGCTCGACCCTGCTGCTCTATCCCACCCGCGCCGTCATGCCGTATCTGCGCTGAGCGCCCAGCCGAAATGGTGCTCCTGCACATGGTCTCCGCGATCACAAGCCCGGCAGTGTCTGCTGGACGTCGTACACCGGCCAGCCGTCGGGGCCGCACCGGACTCCTGCCGTCAGGCGATGCGGCTGGCGGGCGCCGGCGTCCAGCAGGTGCTCGACCGCCGCGCCGCGCAATACCAGCGCGTCAGCGATAAGCATCCGGTGGCAGTGCCACCACAGCGTCTCGGCACACAGCACGGCTGGAAGTTCCGAGGCGGCCCCGGCGATCAGGTCGTCGATGGCGGTACGGAACGGCGCAGTGTCCATGTGGTCGGCATAGGCCACGAACGAGGCGTTGCGCAGCGCGGTATGCCGGGAGCCCGGCCGCGCCTGCCGTCGCCCCCCGAGTGACTCGCCCTGCCAGGTGTACCGCAGCCCGGCCTCCCGTACGGCGGCGGCGAGCTCCTCCCGGCCGAACTGCGGATGCCGACGGGATCCCGGAAACCGGCGCACGTCCACGAGGGTGGCAACCCGCGCTTCGACCAGCATCGCGACGAGCACCTCGATCGGCCGCGCCCCATGGCCGACGGTACGGATCCGGACCGGCCGTGCCGCAACGCTCTCCACCGCAGCACGCTACCCGCGCCGGGCGGGTAGCAACCGCAGCCGCTTGACGGCGGTCACCTCGAGATCAGGGACCGCAGCCGGGCGTCCTGAGCCGCGAGGTACGGCCGGCCGAACGGCCCGGACTCCAATCCGGCCAGTAGCGCGTCGGGTAGGTCGGCGGGCAGGTCCTCCGCGCACGAGCCGGCGGCCAGCGCGATGGTGGCGACGGTGTCCACGTCACCGGTGAACGCGACGCACCGGTGGAGGAGATCGGCGAGGCTCTCGGCGTCCTGCAGCGCGGTGATGGCCGCCCGCACGCTCATCCATCCCGCGGCGCCCACCTTCCCGTGCCACGGGCTGGCCCAGTCGCCGGGCACATGGGCGGTCAGGAACCGGCCGAGGTCGGCGCGCGGGCCGAGGCGGTACAGGAAGTAGTGCGGCATGAGCGCGGCGGCGCACGCCGCGCCGATGCCGTCGGGTGTGTCATGGGTGATCGCGGCCTGCACGCGGGTGCGCTCCAGCACCTCTGCGAGGTCCGGCAGCACACCGACGGGGCAGGCCCGCATCGCGGCGCCGCTCTTGTCGCTGCCCGCCCGGATTTCGGCCAGGAACTGTTCGCCGCTGGTGACCCGGCTGAGGAACCCGTGGAACCCAGATGCGTAGCCCTCCCGCGGGTCCCGCCGGAATACCTCGACGAACTTCGACGCGAGGGTCAGCGGCGTCCAGTCCCCGCCGTCGACCAGCGCCTCGGCGACGGCCAGGCTCATCTGCGTGTCGTCGGTGTAGTGACCGGGTGCGATCGCGTGCCGGGGATGCGCGTGGTAACCGGACAGGTCGTTGCGCGCCCGCACCAGTTCCGGGCTCACGTACTCGAATCCGGCACCGTACGCATCACCGACGGCAAGCTCCACCAGCACCGGCCAACGGTAGCAACGCCTCGATGCCCGCCGACCGTCAGTCGGCGATCGCCTGGTCTGCGAGGCCGGTAGGGTCGCCCGCGTGGATCTGGAGAACACCGCCGCCCGGCTCGGGGTATCCGTCGAGGACGTCGACCGCGTGCACCGGCTGGCCGGCGACCGGCCGTCGGCCCCGCTGCCCGCCAAGGCCGAAGCGCCCGTGATCCTCGACCGGCTCGCCGTGCGGCCGGACGACGCCGCCGAGATCACGGCAGGCTGGCCCGACCCCGACTCTCCACTGTGGACTCCGGAGCTGCGCTGGCTGCTCGACCGCTCGATCGCCCTCGTCCGGGCCGATCTCGGGGGCCACGGCTGGCTGCCACCCGGCCCGGAGCTGCCGCGCGAACGCGGCCCCGCATGGCGGCATCTCTACGTGTACGCGTACCTGGCCCTGGCCGACGTCGTCAGGGAGTACCACCGCGACCACGGCATCGCCGATGACGTGTCGTGGGCGACGCTGGCAGACCTGGGCCGCAACCTCGCGGTCGACAGGCGGATGCGCGGCGAGGGATGGCCGGTCATGCAGAGCTGGCTGACTCTGCACGCGCGCGGGGCAATCTACGAACTCGGCCGGCTGCAGCACCACCGCGGCAACACCGGCGCCGGCGTCATCGACCTGCACATCCCCGAGTCCGGGCCGATGACCCCGCAAGCCGTCGACGCATCGCTCGACCAGGCGCGCGCGTTCTTCCCGCGCCACTTTCCCGACGAGCGGTACACGGCGTTCGCCTGCGGCTCGTGGCTGCTCGACCCGCAGCTGCTCGAGTACCTGCCCGGGGACTCGAACATCGTCCGGTTCCAGCGGAGGTTCGAACTGGAACCCTACGAGGAGCCGGAAGGGCTGGACGCCGACGTCGAGGTGCTGCGGTTCGTGTTCCGCACCCTGACCACGCCGCTCGAGCGGCTGCCGCGCCGCACCGTGCTCGAGCGCGCGATCGTCGACCACCTGAAGGCCGGCCGCCACTGGCAGATCCGCCGCGGCCGCTTCCCCATCGCAAGGGTCTGATCATGGCTGCGAGGTCGGGTTGGCCGTCAAACGGCGGTAGGCCTCGGCGAGGACGTCGGCCGCCTCGAACTGGCCGGCCGCCAGACCGAGCGGGTCGAGCTGCTCCAGTAGCGCGTCCGGGCGGCGCACGCTGCCGGGAACCTGCTGCGGCGGCGGCGCCAGCCGCGGTCCTGCGGTCCAGAATCCGGAAAGCTGCGGCGCCGGCCGCGCCGCGACGTCAGGAGCGTCGGGTGCGGTGCGCAGCGCCCGCAGGTTGTCGAGCAGCTCGGTGCGGCCGCGACCGCGCCAGGCGAGGATGCCGAAGGGGTCGGCGTCGAACGACTCGGCGAGGACGTAACAGGTGGCGGCCACGTGCGGGCACGGCTTCTGCCAACCGGGGCAGGAACATTCGAGCGCGATGTCGGTGAGCTCCGTGGGGAACAGCGACAACCCGTATCCGGCCAGGATCGAGTCGAGGTCCTCGGGCAGGTCGCCGGCGAGCAGCCGGGCCGTGTGGATCGCCTCCGCCGCCAGCGCCCGCTCGATCCGCCGCCAGTCCGCCGCGGAGTATGCCCGCACCGCGATCCGGGCCCGGTAGGTCTCGCCGTCGTCGTCGACCACCAGACCCGTCACCAGGCTGGTGGAGATGGAAAGCGTCCGCACCTGCCCGGACCGGGCGTATCGTCGCCCCTGCTGGAACACCGCGGGCATCCGCAGCGATTCGAGCATCCCGAGGAACTGCTCCGACCAGCTACTCACCGGCGGCCTCCGGTGAGAGCGCGACCAGGTCGACAAGGTCCTGTGTGGACAGTCCGGCCAGCCACCCGTGCTCGCTGGCCACTGCCAGTCCGGCCAGCGCCCGCTTGTCGGCCATCACGCTGTCGATGCGCTCCTCGATGGTCCCGACGCAGACGAGCGTGTGCACCTGCACGTCGCGGTCCTGCCCGATGCGGTACGCCCGGTCGGTGGCCTGGGCCTCGGTGGCCGGGTTCCACCACCGGTCCAGGTGCACGACGTGGTTCGCGGCGGTCAGGTTGAGCCCGGTGCCCCCGGCCTTGACCGACAGCAGCATGACGCGCGGCCCGCGACGCGCCTGGAACCGCGCCACCATCGCGTCGCGGGCCCCCGTCGCGGTGCCGCCGTGCAGGAATCCGACAGGGGTGCCGAGCCGGCCGGTCAGGTATGGCGCCAGCATCGCGCCGAACCGCGCGAACTGCGTGAACACCAGGACCCGGTCTCCGTCGAGCAGCGCGTTGGCCAGGATCTCCTCGAGCCGGTCGAGCTTTCCGGACCGGCCGGCCAGTGGCGTGCCGTCGCCGAGCAGGTGCGCCGGATGGTTGCACACCTGCTTGAGTTTCGTGATCGCCGAGAGCACCAGCCCCTTGTGCCTCGCTCCGGCGGTGGGCTCGCGCAGCTTCAGCAGCATCTCGTCGACCACGGCCCGGTAGAGCGTGGCCTGTTCGACGGTGAGCGTGCACCACTGCCGACGCTCCAGCTTGCGCGGCAGGTCCGCGATGACGTCCTTGTCGGTCTTGACCCGGCGCAGCAGGAACGGTCGGGTGGCGCGGCGTAGCCGGGCCGCGGCGTCGACGTCGGAGAACCGTTCGACGGGCACCGAGTACCGGGCCCGGAAGATGCTTGCCGGGCCGAGGATTCCGGGGTTCAGGAAGTCCGCGATCGACCACAGCTCGGTGAGCCGGTTCTCCACCGGCGTGCCGGTGAGCGCGACCCGGTGCCGGGCCGGGAGGCGCCGCAGCGCCCGGGCGGTGACCCCGGTGGCGTTCTTGACGTGCTGCGCCTCGTCCAGCACGATCCGGTCCCAACCGGTTGCGGCGAGCACGTCCGCGTCGCGGGCGGCCACTTGGTACGTCGTCAACACCAGGTCCGTCGACGGGTTCGGCGTCCGCTCGGCGCCATGATGCAGAGAAACCTTCAGCGACGGCGTGAAGCGCTCGATCTCGCGCCGCCAGTTGCCCAGCACCGACAGCGGGCACACGATCAGCGTCGGCGGTCTCGGCTCCCGCTCGCGCAGGTGCGCCTCCAGCGCCAGCACCTGAACCGTCTTGCCCAGTCCCATGTCGTCGGCGAGCAGCGCGCCGATGCCGAGCCGGTCGAGGAACGCCAGCCACGACAGCCCGGCGCGCTGGTACGGGCGCAGCTCGGTGGCGAGCGACGCCGGCTGATCGACCAGTTCAAGCGCGCCGTCGAGCCGTCCGGTCAGCAGGTCGGCCACCCAGCCGGACCCGTCCACAGCGGTCACCGGCAGCGGCAGGTCCGCGTCGGGGAACAGCCGGGTCAGCCGCATCGCCTCGCCGGCCGTCATCTCGCCGGACCCGCCACGCGCCAGGAAGGTGAGCCCGGCCCGTAGCCGCTGCGGGTCGAGATGAACCCAGCGACCCCGCAGCCGCACCAGCGGAACCTTGGCCCGGGCCAGCTCGGCGAGGTCGGCCTCGCTCAGGAAGTCACCGCCGAGCGCGAGCCCCCAGCGGAACCGCACGATCGCGTTCCGGTTCGCGGTGGTGTCCCGCAGCACCGGATGCGCCGGCTGACCACTGTGGACGGTCAGCGTCAGGCCGAACTCCTGCCGCCGCTGCCACTGCGCCGGCAGCAGCACGCCGAACCCGGCCTCGGCGAGCACCGTGGCGTGGGTGAGGAACCGGTACGCGCCGGCCGTGTCCAACCGCAGCTCCGTCGGCCGGGGCGAGGCGCGCAGCGCGTCGATGAGGTCCGGAAACAGCCGGCTGGCCCGACCGAGGTCGGCCAGCAGCACATCCTGCGGGTAGTCGACCCAGCGCATCAACGGCGACGCCGCGTCGCGCCACACCTCCCGCGCCGGCACCAGCAGCCCAGGCTCGTCGGCCGGTTGCAGCAGGAACTCGAGCAGCCAGCCGCCCGCGTCCTCGCCCGGAAACTCGTCGACATGACTCAACCGGAAACACGTGTGTACCGGAGCCGGCGTCACGCCCGCGGCCCAGTGGTCGAGGTGCGCCTGCAGCGCGTGAGCGTCTGCCTCGATGACCGGGTCGGGGCCCGTCAGCGCGGCCAGCCAGGCGTGCACCACACCGTCGCCGCGACGCTCC
>Ga0207674_10004746_pt1 | contig 16298 bp, 10 predicted proteins | sample KBSCornC72_FD_184303 | JGI IMG/M metagenome (GOLD analysis project Ga0207674, IMG submission 184303) | Corn rhizosphere microbial communities from Kellogg Biological Station, Michigan, USA - KBS Corn C7-2 (SPAdes) (version 2) | ecosystem: Host-associated > Plants > Roots > Rhizosphere > Soil ... | reverse complement strand
CCGCCGGCACGACGCTGGAAGTAGGCGAAAGGGAGCGCCAGCACCATCATGACGACGACGGCCGTCGGGTAGAAGATCTTGTTCCACAGCGCGATCTCGAAGCGCGAGGTTTTCTGCTGATTGGCGCCCAATACGCGGATGTTGTCGTATAGCGACTCGATTTCCAGCTTTTCCGGCGCCACCTGGTAGACGGTCAAAAGCGAAGGTTTCAGCACCGTCGCCCACGCGTACTCGCTCGACCGCGTGACCTTGGCGCCGTCGGGTCCCAGCTCGGTCGAGCGCACATTCTTGAGCTTCCATTCGCCGTCGGTGACGAAGCTTCCTGAATCGGCGACGCGCAGCGCCTTCAGGCGCAGGTCGGCGTCGAACTCGTAGATGCGCACGCCGAGCAAGGTCATGTCCGCGAGCAGACTGCGGATGTTGGCAAACGTCTGGATATCGCTGTCGGGCAGCGTCTGCTTGAACCAGAAGCCGGACTGGAATTGCTGCGCGACAAAGCGCAGCGCCTGTCCCTGCGTCTGCACGCGGACCTGCTGTGCGAGGCGCTCGGCCGGAGGCGCTAAGAATTCACCGGCGAGGAACGTCGCGACGGCCAGCGGTATGCCGACCCGCACGATCGCCCAGGTGATCTGCGTCAGCGACGCACCCGAAGCCCGCATCACCGTGTACTCGGAATTGCCGACCAGCTGCGCGATGGCGAACAGCGTCCCGATCAGCGCGGCCGTCGGCATCAGCTCGTAGACATGGCCCGGCAGGCTCAAGCCGACGAACAGCAAGGCGCGACCCGGCGGATAGCCGTCGCGCCCGACATTGCCGAGCTCGTGGATCAGATCGAAGAACGCGAAAAGCATCAGCAGCGCGACGAAGATCAGCGCCGTCGCGTACAGCACTTCGCGCCCGACGTAGCGGTTGAGCGTCTTCATGCCAGGCGGCGCCGGGGAAACCAGCCGCGCACCGCCAGCCGCTTGAGGAACAGCGTAACGACGACCGCGGCGGCGAGCGAATGGATGATGAACAAGCCGAGCGGCAGCGAAAGGCGGCCCTGCGCGATCATGCTCTGCATGATGTTCAGGCAATTGCTGTACAGCATGTACATGAACAGCGCGATGAACAGGTTCAGCGAGCGACCCATGCGCGGGTTGACGTAGGCCAGCGGGACCGCCAGCAGCACCAGCAACAGGGCGCTGATCGGCACCGATATCCGCCAGAACATCTCGGCCCGCTCGGGCGCGCCGTCGGCCAGCGCCAGCACGTCGGTCGGCATCGCCTTCAGCGACGCCGGCAAGGTGCGCACCTCCGCCGGCTCGATCCGGCGTCCGAGCCGCTCGAATTCCGCCGTGCGGAAATCGGCGCTGCCGGCCGTCCCCTCGTAGCGCCGGCCATCCTGCAGCACGATGAAGCGGTCACCGTTAGGCGCTTCTTCGAGATGGCCCGACCGCGCGACGGTCGTCACGTCCTTGTCGCTGTCGATCGAGTGCAGGAACACGTTCCTGATCGTTCCGTCGAGCGTGTTGATGCTCTCGATGAACACCACCAGCTTCGCCTGGCGGAATTCCTTGAACAGTCCCGGCGTCAGCAACGACAGCTCTTCGCGGGATTCGAGCTGGCGCTCGTATTCGAGGCGCCGCGCCTCGGCCCAGGGGGAGAGCCACACCGACAGGACGACGATCGCCAGCAGGAACGGCGTGGCGAACCAGAGTATCGGCTTGAGCCACGCCGTCAGGCTCTGCCCCGACGTAAACCAGACGATCATCTCGCTGTCGCGATACCAGCGCGACAGCGTCAGCAGGACCGTCAGGAACAGCGCAACCGACAGGAGGATGTTGAAGTAGAAGAGGGCATTAAAGCCCAAAAGGGCCAGAACCCCCTCGGGAGCCACGGTTCCACCGGCGGCCCGGGCCAGCAGTCGCAGGACCAGATTGGTGAAGAGTATCCCCAGCAATACGAGGAACAGTGCCACCGCTGTCGCGGTCAGTTCTCGCACCAGGCTGCGCCGGAAGACCATGACGACGGAAATATTTTGACTTTTTCAGGCCGATTTGCCGATAATGCGGTTCGTACCGCCTAAAGGCAAATTTTTCGTTCGAGGGAAGGCGATGGAATTTACCATAAAAAGCGGCAGCCCAGAAAAGCAGCGCAGCGCCTGCGTCGTCGTCGGGGTATTCGACAACCGCAAGCCCAGCCTGTCCGCCGAACTGATCGACCGCGCCTCGAACGGCTATATCAGCGAGATCATTCGCCGCGGCGACATGGAGGGCAAGCTCGGCGCGACGCTGCTGCTGCACAACGTGCGCGGAACGCTCGCCGACCGCGTCCTGCTGGTCGGCCTGGGCAAGGAGCGCGACTTTCGCGAGCGCGAGTTCCGCAGCGCCATCCGGGCCGCCGTGCGCCTGCTCAACGAGACCGGCTCGTACGAGGCCGTCGTCTATCTTACCGAGGAAAAGGTCAAGCGTCGGGAAGTCGCGTGGCGGGTCGAGCACGCGGTCGTGGTCGCGATGGAGGCCGTCTACCGCTTCGACCAGATGAAAAGCCAGCCTGCCGACGTGCGGCGCCCGCTGCGCAAGCTCACCTTGTCGGTGCCGCAGCGCAGCGACCTGACCGCCGGCGAGGCCGCGGCGGCGCGCGGGCTGGCGATCGCGCACGGCATGGACCTGGCGCGCGACCTGGGCAACCTGCCGGGCAACATCTGCACACCGACGCATCTGGCCGAGCGCGCGCAGGCGCTGGCGCAGGAATTGGGCTTCAAATGCGAGGTGCTCGACCGCGCCAAGCTCGAAGAGCTGAAAATGGGATCGTTCCTGTCGGTGACCAACGGCAGCGATCAGCCGCCGAAATTCATCGTGCTCGAGTACTTCGGCGGGCCGAAAAAGCAAAGGCCGCTGGTGCTGGTCGGCAAGGGGATAACCTTCGACAGCGGAGGCATCTCGCTCAAGCCCGGCAACGACATGGACCAGATGAAATTCGACATGTGCGGGGCAGCGAGCGTTCTGGGGGCTTTTCGCGCGGTCGCGGAGCTCAAGGCCAAGGTGAACCTCATCGGGCTGGTGCCGACTTGCGAGAACATGCCCAACGGCCGGGCGACGAAGCCGGGCGACGTCGTCCGCAGCATGTCGGGGCAGACGATCGAGGTGCTCAATACCGACGCCGAGGGCCGCCTGATCCTCTGCGACGCGCTGACCTACGCCGAACGCTACGAGCCGGCAGCCGTCGTCGACATTGCGACGCTGACCGGGGCGATGGTCATCGCACTCGGTCACATCGCCTGCGGCGTTTTCAGCAATAGCGACAGCCTCGGGCGGGCGCTGCTCAACGCCGGGGAAGACGCGTTCGACCGCGGCTGGCAACTGCCGCTCTGGGATGACTACCAGGAGGCGTTGAACAGCAATTTCGCCGATTTCGCCAACATTGGCGGCCGTGCCGGCGGCAGTATCACGGCGGCATGCTTCCTGTCCAAGTTCGCCAAGAAATTCGACTGGGCGCATCTGGACATCGCCGGTGTGGCGTGGAAAGAAGGCAAGGAAAAAGGTGCGACCGGGCGTCCGGTGCCTCTGTTGACCACGTGGGTGCTGTCGCAGGAGAACGCCTCGTAGCTCGCGCGAGTCTTCCGCGCGCGCTACGCAGAATCCTCCGGCGGACTTCGATGACCTCGATCGATTTTTACACGCACGTGAGCGATCGCTTCGACGTCGTCGCCAAGCTGGTCGCCAAGGCGTTTGCGCAGCACGGCAGCGTGCGCGTCCTGACCGGCGATGCCGAGTCGACCGAGGCGCTCGATCGCCTGCTCTGGATTCAGCCGGCGATCGGCTTCCTGCCGCATTGCCGGATCGGCAGCCGGCTCGCCGCCGAAACGCCGATCTGGATCGACCATCTGCTCGAGCACCAGGGGCCCGCGGCGGTGCTGATCAATCTGCACGACGCGCCGCCGCCGTTTTTCTCGCGTTTCGAGCGTCTTGCCGAAATCGTCGGCGCCGACGAAGCCGGCGCCGCCGCGGCGCGCGAACGCTTTCGCTTTTATCGCGAGCGCGGGTACGAGCTTCGCACCCATAACTTAAGCGAGCGCGGCTGATGGCGAGCGCACGCGAGCTTCTCGAGCAGGCCGACGCGCTGATGCGGCGCAACCGCGGCCGCAGCAGCGGAGTCGACATCCCGGTGCTGACCGATGTCGTCGCCGGCGTTCCGGCAAACGACGAGGCGGAGGCCGACGTACCGGTGCTGACCGAGGTGATCGAAGCCGGCGCTATCGATGAGGGGGACCCGAAGGCTGCAATGCCGGTGCCGATGCCGCTGGAGCCGGTCGAGCGCCGCCACGCACCGACGCCGGCGGCACCGGCCGAAAGCATGGCGATCAGGCAATCGGCGGACGCGATTCCGGTTGAGCTGCCGATGGACGGCGACACGTCCGATTGGCTGGTGATGGACACGATCGACCCGTCGACACACAGCATTACCGGCCCCGGCCCGGACACGCTCGCCGTCATCCCGCCGGTCACGCTCAAGCCGGCCGAGTCCGCACCGGAGGCGCCGCCGGCCGCCGCTCCGGCCGCGGTCGGCGATGCGGCCGCACCCGTTCCGGTCGTCGTCGACGATGCGGCCGAGCGCGCGGCCAGGGCCGCCGCCGAGGAAGAGCGCTGGCGCGCGCTGGCCGAGCAGGTGTCGATGCAGGTATTGCAGCGGGTCGATCTGTTTACCGACACCGGGCTCAAGACCCAGCTTGCCGGGCATCTGCAGCCGATCGTCGAGCGCGCCAGCGCCGAGCTGGTCAGGGCGATCACCGAGCACGTCGGCGGCGTATTGCGTACCTATGTGGCCGAAGCGATCGAGCGGGAGATTGCGCTGTGGCGACGCGACCACTGAAGCCGCGCCGCATCGAACGGCGCTTGCCCGGCTGACCGCGAGCCGTGCTAGACTGGAACTCATGAATTCGCCGCGCAGCCGATCCGCTTGTCACGGCAACACTGCCCACGTCGCAGGGTATGTCGGCTTTTACTATTTCGGGATCATTCCCCGGGGCCGCGCTCGCCGATAGTTCCAAGCAGCAAGTTTCAAGACAAATCGGGCGGCCCTAAAAGGCCGCCCGATTTTTTTTCAAGGAGCCAGCAATGATCATCGTCATGCAACCCGAAGCCGGCGACGCCGAAATCGCCGCGGTCGAAGCCAGGATCCGCGCCGCCGGACTCGACGTCCATGTCTCGCGCGGCACCGAGCGGACGCTGATCGGCGCGATCGGCGACGAGCGCAAGCTCGACCCCGAGATGTTCGACCCGCTGCCCGGCGTCGAGCGCTCGATGCACATCCTCAAGCCTTACAAGCTGGTGGCCAGGGAATGGCACAAGGCGAGCACGATCGTCGACGTCGCCGGCGTCAAGATCGGGGCGAACGCCGTGCAGGTCATCGCCGGCCCATGCTCGGTCGAGACGCAGCCGCAGATGGATGCCGCCGCCGACGGCGTCGCGGCGGCCGGCGCGCGCCTGATGCGCGGCGGCGCATTCAAGCCCCGCACCAGCCCTTATGCGTTCCAGGGCAAAGGCGTCGACGGGCTGGCGATGCTGCGCAAAGCCGCGGCGCGGCACGGCCTGCCGATCGTCACCGAATTGATGGACGTGCGGATGCTCGATGCTTTCCTCGAGCACAAGGTCGATGTCATCCAGATCGGCACGCGCAACATGCAGAACTTCGACCTGCTGAAGGAAGTCGGTCGGGTCGACGTGCCGGTGATATTGAAGCGCGGCATGAGCGCCACGATCAGCGAATGGCTGATGGCTGCCGAGTACATCGCCGCCGGGGGCAATCACCGCATCATGCTGTGCGAGCGCGGCATCCGCACGTTCGAGACTGCGTATCGCAACGTGCTCGACGTCACCGCGGTCGCGGTGCTCAAGCGCGAGACGCATCTTCCGGTCATCGTCGATCCCTCGCACGCCGGCGGCAAGGCGTGGATGGTGCCGGCGCTGTCATGCGCCGCGGTCGCCGCGGGCGCCGACGCGCTGCTGATCGAAGTGCACCCGTGCCCGTCGGAAGCGTGGTGCGACGCTGACCAGGCGCTGACACCGGACGAGTTCGCCACGCTGATGGCCAAGCTCGACGCGCTCGCGCAGGCGCTGGGACGCCGCATCGATCGTCATGCGGCGAAAGAGGAGCCCGCGCTTCTCGCGCGCTGATCAGCGCGAAGGGGCATGCGCGCACAACGCCCGAAATCGTCTATAATGTCATGTTTTTGCGCGATATTCCGGCAACCGCGATGACCCTGGGCAAGAGCTTCGAACCACGCGCCATCGAGGCGAAGTGGTATCCGTACTGGGAGACCCGCGGCTTGTTCAAGCCATCGATGCAGCCCGCTGCCGCGGCGTTCTGCATCCAGCTCCCGCCGCCGAACGTCACCGGCACGCTGCATATGGGACATGCGTTCCAGCAGACGCTGATGGACGTGCTGATCCGCTATCACCGCATGCGCGGTGACAACACGCTCTGGCAGGTCGGCACCGACCACGCCGGCATCGCGACACAGATCGTCGTCGAGAACCAGTTGAAAGCCGAGGGCAAGTCGCGGCACGAGCTCGGCCGGGAGAAATTCATCGAGCGGGTCTGGGCATGGAAGCAGGCATCGGGCTCGACGATCACCAACCAGATGCGAAGGCTCGGCGCGTCGTGTGACTGGTCGCGCGAACGCTTCACGATGGACGAGGGTCTGTCGAACGCGGTGATCGAGACCTTTGTCCGGCTTTATGAGGATGGCCTGATCTACCGCGGCAAGCGACTGGTCAACTGGGACCCGAAGCTCGGCACCGCGGTCTCCGATCTTGAGGTCGAGAACGAGGAGGTTACCGGCAAGCTCTGGGAGATCCGCTACCCGCTCGCCGATGGCTCCGCGCAGCTGACGGTGGCGACGACGCGCCCGGAGACGATGCTGGGCGACGTCGCGGTCGCGGTCAATCCGGACGACGCGCGCTTCGCGCATCTGGTCGGCAAGCAGGTGTTGCTGCCGCTGGCCGGGCGAAGGATCCCGGTCATCGCCGACAGCTACGTGGACAAGGATTTCGGCACCGGCGTCGTCAAGATCACGCCGGCGCACGACTTCAACGACTGGGACGTCGCCCAGCGGCACGGGCTCGCGCCGCTGACCATTTTCACGCTGCAGGCGACGGTGAACGACAACGCGCCGGCCAAGTATCGCGGCCTCGATCGCTACGCCGCGCGCAAGCTCGTGCTCTCCGACCTCGAGGCTGCGGGACTGCTAGCCGGTGAAAAGCCGCACAAGATGGTGGTGCCGCGCTGCGAGCGCAGCGGCGAGATCGTCGAGCCGATGCTGACCGATCAGTGGTTCGTGGCGATGACCAAGCCTGCGCCGGACACGCACGCCTGGTTTCCCGGCAAGTCGTTCAAGGACGTCTGCCTGCAGGCGGTCAATGCCAGCTTGCCGGATCCCTCCGGCGGCGCGCCGGCGTCGATCCGCTTCGTGCCCGAGCATTGGACATCGACGTACAACAACTGGCTCGACAACGTCCGCGACTGGTGCATTTCGCGCCAGGTCTGGTGGGGCCATCGCATCCCGGCATGGTACGACGATGCGGGCGGCGTCTACGTCGCCCGCAACGTCGCCGACGCGGCGAAGCTGGCGGGCAAGCCCGCGAGCACGCTCAGGCAGGACGACGACGTGCTCGACACCTGGTTTTCGTCGGCGCTGTGGTGTCACTCTACGCTGGGCTGGCCGGAGAAGACGCCCGAATTGCGGACGTTCCTGCCGAGCTCGGTGCTGATCACCGGCTTCGACATCATTTTCTTCTGGGTCGTCCGCATGATCATGATGACGACCTACTTCACCGGCGAGCGGCCTTTCCGCGACGTGTACATCAATTCCATCGTGCGCGACGAGGAAGGGCAGAAGATGTCGAAGTCGAAGGGCAATATCCTCGATCCGCTCGACCTGATCGACGGCGCCGACGTCGAGACGCTGGTCGCCAAGAGTACGTCGGGACTGATGCTGGAAAAGCAGAAGCAGTCGATCGAAAAGCGCACGCGCAAGCAGTTTCCGAACGGCATCCCGGCGTTCGGCGCCGATGCGGTGCGCTTCACCTTCGCCAGCCTCGCGACCTTCGGCCGCACGCTCAATTTCGATCTGTCGCGTTGCGAAGGCTATCGCAATTTCTGCAACAAGCTGTGGAACGCGACGCGGTTCGTGCTGATGAACGTCGACGGCAAGGACGTCGGCCTCGACGATGCGGCGCCGATATCGTATTCGCTCGCCGACCGGTGGATCGTCGCCGAGCTGCAGCACACCGAAGAGGAAGTCAACGAGCAGCTCGCGGCCTACCGGTTCGACCTCGCCGCCAAGGCGATCTACGAGTTCGTGTGGAATCACTACTGCGATTGGTATGTCGAGCTGGCCAAGGTCGATCTCGCGGGCCGCGACGAGGCCGCGCAGCGCGGCACGCGCCGCACGCTGGTCCGCGTGCTGGAAACGGCGCTGCGGATGGCGCATCCGATCGTTCCCTTCATCACCGAAGAGCTCTGGCAGACGCTTGCACCGCTCGCCGGCAAGCATGGCGATTCGATTTCGGTTCAGCCTTACCCGCAGGCTGACTTCGCCAGGCTGGACCCCCAGGCGAGCACCGCCATCGCGACCCTGATGGCACTGGTCGAGTCCTGCCGCTCATTGCGCGGGCAGATGAATGTTTCTCCGGCCGCCCGTGTCGCGGCGCTGATCGCCGGCGATCGGTCCGGTGCCGGCTTGGGCGCGCTGCGGGAATACCTGCAAGCGCTGGCAAAACTGTCGGAAGTCAAGTTTGTCTCCGAGCTTCCTCCATCGGATTCCCCCGTCCAGATCGTCCTGGACTACAAAATGATGCTGGACATCAAGGTCGATCCGACGGCCGAGCGCGAACGGATAGGCAAGGACATCGCCAGACACGAAGGTGAAATCGCGCGGCTCAAGCCCAAGCTCGCCAACACCGGTTTCGTCGACCGCGCGCCGGCCGCAGTCGTCGCGCAGGAGAGGGCGCGTCTCGCCGGTCTCGAATCCACGCTGGAGAAGCTGCGCACCCAGCTCGAGCGACTGCGCGCTTGATTTTCCCGCGATCGTTGCCGGCGTACCGCGACGCAGTGCAGTTGCCCGCGCTGCGTATCGTTCGCTGACCCTCGATGGCCCGGCTGCAGACCTTTCGCGCCCTCGCGCACCGCAACTACCGCTTGTTCTTTTTCGGCCAGGGCCTGTCGCTGATCGGGACCTGGCTGCAGCAGGTCGCGATGTCCTGGCTCACCTACCGGCTCTCGGGCTCGGCGCTGCTGCTGGGATTCGTCACGTTCTGCCAGTACATCGCCGTGCTGTTCATCGCGCCGGTCGCCGGCGTGCTCGCCGATCGCGTCGACCGCCGCCGGGCGCTGCTGATCACGCAGTCGGTCATGCTCGCGCAGGCGGCGACGCTGGCCGTGCTCTCCGCGACCGGCATCGTCGCCGTCTGGCATATCGCGGCGCTGGCGCTGGTGCTGGGCTGCGCGTCGGCCTTCGACATTCCGCTGCGCCACGCGATGATCGCGCGGCTGGTCGAGCACCGCAGCGAATTGCCGAACGCCATCGCGCTGAATTCACTGTTGATCAATTGCGCGCGCGTCGTCGGCCCGGCGCTGGCGGGAGTGCTGATCGCTGCGGTCGGCGAGGCGCTTTGCTTCGGGCTCAACGCGCTGTCGTTCGCCGCGGTGCTGACCGCACTGGCGATGATGCGCTGGCCGGCGGCGCCGCCGGCGCCGCCGCGGCACGGCTGGCTGCACAGCTGGCTGGAAGGGGCCCGCAGTGCGTTCGGATTCGCGCCTATCCGCGCCGGGTTGCTGCTGATCGCCGCCATCAGCGGGACGATAGGCACCTACTCGACGCTGATGCCGGTGTTCGCCAAGGATGTGTTCGGCGGCGGGGCGCGTACGCTCGGGATTCTGCTGTCGTCGGCGGGCACCGGCGCGCTGCTGTCGGCGCTCTATCTCGCGAGCCGGCATACGACGCGCGGCCTCGACCGGGTGATCCTGGTTGCCGGCGCTTGCGCGTCGCTGGCGATGCTCGCCTTTGCGCACGCTTCGAGTTTCGCCGTCGCGCTGCCGTTGCTGATCGTGCTGGGAGCCGGGTTGATCGCGGCGCAGGCATCGATCCAGACACTGGTGCAGACGCTGGTCGACGACGACAAGCGCGGCCGGGTGATGAGCCTTTACACGATGGCGTTTCTGGGGGCGCTGCCGTTCGGCAACCTGATGGGCGGAGCGATTGCGCGCTACGCGGGCGAGGACGTCGCGTTCTCGCTCGACGCCGTCCTCTGTCTTGCCGCGCTGCTGTTTTTCTGGCGCGCACTGCCCGGGCTTCGCGCCGCGGCGCGGCCGGTATACGTGCGCCTGGGCCTGATCGGCGGTCGCGACCGATCCGAGACGCGCGAAGACCGGCGCTAGACCTTTTCCGGCTCGCCGGCGCTGCGTTTCATCAGCAGTGCGGGAATCGGATGTGACTTGCGCTGTCCCGGGCGCGCATGCGACGAGGGCGCCAGCGTCCCGGAGCCGTTCTGCTTCGCTGCCGGACGCTCGATCGGCGGCTGGTCCGGATTGCGGGTATCGTCGACGGCGTGGTCGCGTCGCGGCGGCGGCTCCGCGGCGTGTTCGCGCGGCGGCTTCGTCTGCCTGCCTTCGCGGGGCTGGCGCGGCTCGCGCACGGCGCGCGGCTCGCGCGAAACGCGCGGTTCACGACCGGCATGCGCCGGTGCTCGCTCGCCATGCGCCGGGGCGCGTTCGGCCGGGATGCCATCGGCCGCGGCGACCGGGATCGAGCGCTTGAGCATCCGCTCGATCTCGGTCAAGAGCCTTTCCTCATCGGGCGAGCAGAATGAAATCGCTTCGCCGCTCGCTCCGGCCCGGCCGGTGCGGCCGATGCGGTGGATGTAATCCTCGGGCACGTAAGGCAGTTCGTAGTTGATGACCAGCGGCAAGTCGTCGATGTCCAGTCCGCGCGCGGCGACGTCGGTCGCGACCATCACCTGCACCTTGGCTGCCTTGAAATCGTCGAGCGCTTCCAGCCGTGCCGGCTGGCTCTTGTCGCCATGGATCGCCGTGGTCTTCAGGCCGTCCTTTTCGAGCTGCCGCGCAAGGCGCGACGCGCCGTGCTTGGTCCGCACGAAGCAAAGCACCTGCCACAGATCGCGCGAGGTGACGATATGCGCGAGCAGCGCCCGCTTGCGCTCGGCCGATACCTTGTAGACGCTCTGCGAAACGGTTTCGGCGGTGGTGTTGCGGCGGGCGACCTCGATCAGCCGCGGCGCGTTGAGCAGTTGGTCGGCGAGCTTCTTGATCTCGTTCGAGAAGGTGGCAGAGAAAAGGAGGTTCTGCCGCTTCGCAGTCGCCGGCAACAGCGCCATGATCCGCTTGATGTCGGGAATGAAGCCCATGTCGAGCATGCGGTCGGCCTCGTCGAGCACGAAGATCTCGACCTGGCCCAGATAGACCGATTTCTGCTCGATGTGATCGAGCAGCCGGCCGGGAGTCGCGACGAGGATCTCGACGCCGCCCCGAACCGTCGGGAGCTGCTGCCGTATGTCGACGCCGCCATAGACGACCGTCGAGCGCAGCCCTGTATGTTTTCCGTAGGTCGCGATCGCCTCCTCGACCTGGATCGCGAGCTCGCGAGTGGGCGTCAGGATCAGCGCGCGTACCGGGTGTCGTGCCGGTGAGGGGCTGGTGTTGGCCAGCGGCAGCAGTTTTTGCAGGATCGGTAGGGCAAAGCCGGCTGTCTTGCCGGTGCCCGTCTGGGCGCCGCCCATGACGTCGAGGCCTTCGAGTATCAGCGGTATTGCCTGCAGCTGGATCGGGGTCGGGGTCGTGTATCCGGCTTCGGCGACGGCACGGAGGATTTCCGGCCGCAAGCCGAGCTCGGCAAAGCTCTGCGGGGTGGTGCTACTCATGCAATGGTGCTCCTGGCGCGGCCTCTCGCTTCGCGAGTTCCGGTCCAGGCAGCGAAAAATGACATCGGGACAGCGGGCTTGCGGCCTAAGGCACCGGCCCGGCTGAGGGATCGGCGGTGACCGGAACGGCCGCCGAATTCTGCGATAGTACCTCTAAATGCCGGATTTTGCAACCATTTTCTCGCGGCATGGGGCGCGATCGGCTATAATAGCGTGTTCCGCTCCCGCACCGCACCATGACTGGCATTGCCCGATGACCGACCCCACTCCGCGCCGAAAACTGCGCAACATCGCGATCATCGCCCACGTCGACCACGGCAAGACGACGCTGGTCGACAAGCTGCTCGTCCAGGCAGGGACCTTCGCCGCCTACCAGCACGTCGCCGAGCGGATGATGGACAGCAACGACATCGAGCGCGAGCGCGGCATCACCATCGTCGCCAAGAACTGTGCGATCGAGTACGGCGACACCCATATCAACATCGTCGACACGCCCGGCCACGCCGACTTCGGCGGCGAGGTCGAGCGCGTGCTGTCGATGGTCGACGGCGTCCTGCTGCTGGTCGATGCGGTCGAAGGGCCGATGCCGCAGACCCGGTTCGTCACGCGCAAGGCGCTGGCGCAAGGGTTGAAGCCCATCGTCGTCGTCAATAAGGTCGACCGGCCGGGTGCGCGTGCCGAATGGGTGGTCAACCAGACGTTCGAGCTTTTCGACCGGCTGGGCGCCAGCGAGGACCAGCTCGACTTTCCGGTCGTCTATGCGTCGGCGCTCAACGGCTACGCATCGCTCGACCCGAAGACGACGGGCACCGACATGCGGCCGCTGTTCGAGACGATACTCGCCAGCGTGCCGGCGCCCGCCGGCGATCCCGACGGGCCGCTGCAGCTGCAGATCAGCGCGCTCGACTACTCGAGCTATGTCGGGCGGCTGGGCATCGGTCGCATCCGCCGCGGGCGGCTCGTCCCGGGCCAGGACGTCATGGTCCTGTCGGGCGATAGCGCGTCGACGCGCGGCAAGGTCGGCCAGGTGCTGGGTTTCTCCGGACTCCAGCGCACGCCGGTCGAAAGCGCGGCCGCCGGCGACATCGTGCTGATCACCGGCATCGATCAGTTGTCGATCGGCACGACGATCGCGGCGATCGACGCGCCCGACGCAATGCCGATGATCGCCGTCGACGAGCCGACGCTGTCGATGCAATTCCAGGTCAACACTTCTCCTCTTGCCGGCAAGGAAGGCAAGTACGTGACCAGTCGCAATCTGCGCGAGCGGCTGTCGCGCGAGCTCCTGACCAATGTCGCGCTGAGGGTCGAGGACACTGCCGACACCGACATCTTCACCGTCTTCGGGCGCGGCGAGCTGCACCTCACGATCCTGCTCGAGAACATGCGGCGCGAAGGCTACGAGCTGGCGGTATCGCGTCCGCGCGTCGTGTTCCGGGAAATCGACGGCGAGCAGTGCGAGCCGTTCGAGCAGCTTTCGGTCGACGTCGAGGATGCGCATCAGGGCGCCGTGATGGAAGCGCTCGGCATGCGCCGCGGCGAGCTGACGCACATGGAATCGGACAGCCGCGGGCGCACGCGGCTCGAATACCGCGTCCCTGCGCGCGGCCTCATCGGATTTCAGGGCGAGTTCATGAACCTGACCCGCGGCACCGGCCTGATCAGCCACGTCTTCGACGGGTACGCCAAGGTCGGCGGCGACATCCCGGAGCGGCGCAACGGCGTGCTTATCTCGGCCGAAGCGGGCGATGCGGTTGCCTACGCGTTGTGGAAGCTGCAGGAGCGCGGGCGCATGTTCGTTTCTCCGGGCGACAAGCTGTACGAAGGCATGGTGATCGGCATCCACAGCCGCGACAACGATCTGGTCGTCAATCCGATCAAGGGCAAGCAGCTGACCAACGTCCGCGCATCCGGCAAGGACGAAGCGATCGCGCTGACCCCGCCGATCCAGCTGACGCTCGAATACGCGGTCGAGTTCATTGCCGACGACGAGCTCGCCGAGGTCACGCCAAAATCGATCCGCATCCGCAAGCGACACCTGCTGGCGCACGAGCGCAAGCGCGCAAGCCGCGAGGCGGCGTAGGGTCGAGATCGACGATTGCGGCGATGACGCGCTTTGCCGTCATCCGACCGCCGACGTAAACTGTCGCGCATGACAACCACTATCTGGCTGGCGGTGGCAGGCGTCGCGCTCGTCGCGATTGCGGCGCTTCTCGCCTTGCTGCTGCTGCGCGTGCAATCGCTGTACCGCGCGGCGAGCGGCGCGGACACTCGCGTCCGGCTCGACGCGATCGGCGCACAGAACGAGCGTCTCGAGCGCGAGCTTCGCATCGAGCTCGCGCAGGCGCGCACCGAGTCTGCGCAGCAGGCGCAGCTCGGGCGCGGCGAACTGGCCGCGGCCATCAGCCGGTTTGCGCAGGAGGTGCAAACCCTGCTCGGCACGATCGCCCAGATGCAAAACGAGCGGCTGTCGGCGCTGACCCATTCCAACGAGGCGCGCCTCGAAGCCGTGCGGGCAACGGTCGAGCAGCGGCTGGAGCTGCTGCGCGCCGACAATGCGCAGAAGCTCGAGCACATCCGGCTCACCGTCGACGAAAAACTGCACGCCACGCTCGAGCAGCGGCTGGGCGAATCGTTCAAGCTCGTGTCCGACCGTCTCGAGCAGGTCCACAAGGGATTGGGCGAGATGCAATCGCTTGCGGCCGGGGTCGGCGATCTGAAGAAAGTTCTGACCAACATCAAGACTCGCGGCACTTGGGGCGAGGTGCAGCTGGAGAACCTGCTCGAGCAGATGCTGACGCCGGCGCAGTACAGCAAGAACGTCGCCACCCGGCCCGGTCAGTCCTGGCGGGTCGAATTCGCGATCCGCCTGCCGGGCCGCGACGAAGGCAAGAACGAGTTCTGGCTGCCGATCGACGCCAAGTTTCCGCTCGAGGATTTTCAGCGCCTGCAGGACGCGCAGGAAAGGGCCGATCTGGCGGCCGTCGAGCTGTTCGGAAAGGCGCTGGAGGATCGCGTTCGCAGGCAGGCCAAAGACATCCACGACAAATACATCGAACCGCCGTACACGACGGACTTTGCGCTGCTCTATCTGCCGGTAGAGAGCCTGTACGCGGAAGTCCTCCGGCGTCCCGGTCTTGGCGACCTCATACAGCGCGAGTACCAGGTAACCCTTGCCGGCCCGACGACATTGGCCGCCATCCTGAACAGCCTCCAGATGGGGTTCCGGACGCTGGCCATCGAGCGCCGCTCCGGCGAGGTATGGAGGCTGCTCGCTGCGGTGAAGACCGAGTTCGGAACGTTCGGCGACATTCTCGCCAAGACGAAGAAACAGCTCGAGATGGTGGGCAACACGCTCGGTGCCGCCGAGATACGCTCGCGCTCGATCGAGCGAAAGCTGCGCGGCGTCGAGGTTCTGCCGGAAAGCGAGGCCACGCTTCTTCTGCGCGAACAAACCGCGATCGTCATCGATATCGAGACCGGCAGCAGCGCCGATCCGGAGCTCGATCTCGAACCGCCGGCATCCAATAGCGCGAGCTAGGGTTCGCGCCCGCGGGAAGCATGTTCGCAGCCATCCGCAACTGGCGCCGCCGGCGGACGCTGGCGACGGCGGCGATTCCCGAGCCCCTGTGGCGCCAGGCGCTGGACGCGCTGCCGTTTCTGGCGATCTATACCGAAGACGAAATTGCCCGCCTGCGCGAGCGCGTCGTCGTATTCCTGTCGGAAAAAAGCATCGTCGGCGCTGCGGAGTTCGCCGTAACCCCGCTGATGCGCGTCCTGATCGCGTTGCAGGCCTGCGCGCCCGCCCTCTGGCTCGATGAGGATTGCTACGACGGCTGGGAAAGCGTCGTCGTCTACCCCGACGAATTCATTATCGCGCGCGAGTACGAGGATGAAGCCGGCGTCGTGCACCGGCAGCGGGAGCAGCTGGCGGGCGAGTCGATGCCGGGCGGCCCGGTCGTGCTGTCCTGGTCCGACGTCGAAGCCGGCGCCGACTGGGACAGCGCCGGAATGAACCTGGTCATTCATGAGTTCGCGCACAAGCTCGACATGCGCAACGGCGACGCCAACGGTTGCCCGCCGCTTCCGGCCGACATGCGGCCGAGCGATTGGCAACGGACGATGAACGTCGCCTACGCGCACTTCCGCGCCCGGGTCGAGTCCGGCGAAGACACCGCCATCGATCCGTACGCGGCGGAGAGCCCGGCGGAATTTTTTGCCGTGCTGTCCGAAGTGTTCTTTGCCGAACCCGCGCTGCTGCTGCACGACTATGCCGATGTCTACGATCTGCTGCGACGGTACTACCGCCAGGACCCGGCGCGTCGATCCGAGCTGCTGATGGAATGGGACCACGCGCTGCCGGGGGACGGCGCCGGG
>Ga0207674_10004745_pt1 | contig 16301 bp, 16 predicted proteins | sample KBSCornC72_FD_184303 | JGI IMG/M metagenome (GOLD analysis project Ga0207674, IMG submission 184303) | Corn rhizosphere microbial communities from Kellogg Biological Station, Michigan, USA - KBS Corn C7-2 (SPAdes) (version 2) | ecosystem: Host-associated > Plants > Roots > Rhizosphere > Soil ... | reverse complement strand
CCAAGCACACTTTGACGCACAGAATCATCGACGCTGCCAAAAGCTGCTGAGTACAAACCTTGCTCCTTCACCTTGCATCCAACTTCATAAGGCGTCCTGCATTTGCATCTGGGCCCCGAATTTCAGACTGGAACTCCGAGTTGATTCTTCGTGCTGCGACGCGCTCTTCTTTCTTAACTGCAATGCTCCCGGCCCTTCGGGATATCTCCCAACCAAATTGGTCTGGCACCGCTTTCCGGAGCTGTCATCATGTCTGGTGACCTGAACCGATCCGTAACGGCGAGCAGCAAGCTCTTCGAGGTCTCCGCGCCTACCACTGCACCCGACCCGCATCAGCACCTTGCCGCCCTGGTGGATTGCTCCGATGAGCCCATCATCAGCAAGCGCCTCGACGGCACGATCATCAGCTGGAACGGTGCCGCGACTCGGGTATTCGGCTACCAGCCCAGTGAGATCATCGGGAAGTCGATCCTCACGCTGATTCCGCCGGAACTTCGGCACGAAGAGGACGAGATCCTTCGCAAGCTCCGCGCCGGCGAGCGCATCGAGCACTTCGAGACAACACGTATGCGCAAGAACGGTGAGCGATTCCCGATCTCCGTCACCATCTCTCCGATTCGCGACGCCTCTGGAAACATCGTCGCGGCCTCTAAAATTGCTCACGATATTTCTGAACGCCGACGAACCGAGGAAAGCATTTCCCGCCTTGCTGCGATCGTCGACTCGGCTGACGATGCAATCGTCGGCAAAACTTTGAATGGCATCGTTACAAGCTGGAACAAGGCTGCAGAACGAATCTTCGGCTACACAGCGGAAGAGATGATCGGCCAGTCGATCCTTCGCCTCATTCCTGAAGGTCTGTACTACGAAGAAGACGAAATCCTTCGCAAGCTCCGCGCCGGCGAGCGCATCGAACATTATGAAACCACCCGCAAAAAGAAAAGTGGCGAGCTCTTCCAAGTCTCCGTCACTATCTCGCCCATCATCGACCACTCCGGGAAAGTCATCGGAGCGTCAAAAATCGCACGCGATATCTCTGACAAGAAACGTGTAGAACAGCTGCTGATTCAATCTGAGAAGCTCGCCGCCACTGGCCGCATGGCCGCCGCCATCGCGCATGAGATTAATAATCCGCTCGAGTCGCTCATCAACGTCATCTTCCTTGCACGCCAGCACTCGGCACCCGATAGCCGCGTCTCCCAGCTTCTACTCACTGCAGAGCAGGAACTTGAGCGCGTCTCCCATATCGCCCGCCAGACCCTCGGCTACTACAAAGACACAGGCGCTCCAACCGATGTGCATGTTCATGAACTCATTCAGAATGTTCTGACCGTATACAACTCCAAGATGATGTCTGCCGACATCGCAGTCGATTCGCGCTTCAATGACCTGCAAAAAATAAGTGTCAGCAAGGGCGAGATGCTCCAGGTGTTCTCAAATGTGATCGCAAATGCGATCGACGCCATGAAGCAGGGAGGAGTGCTGAGCATAACAACACGGAATGTACTCAGCTCACCTCAAGATGGCATCGAAGTCGTCATTCGGGACACGGGAGTCGGAATTGAGCAGGAACATCTTCCTCGTGTCTTTGAACCGTTTTTTACCACTAAAGGTATTCTTGGCACAGGCATCGGACTGTGGGTTGCGAAACAGCTCGTCTCACGACGTGGCGGACAAATCAGTATAGCGAGCAGCACGACGCCGAAAAACTCTGGAACCACAGTTACGATTTTTATTCCATTCGCCCATCCGCCATCCCCACCTGAAGGCGAGCTTTAATGAGCGCTTCTAATTTCGTATCCAATATCTCCTCCGGCTCCATCGGTCTCTATTCAGCTGATGAACCGGCCAAGGCATCAGCAGAATCGACTTGGAGTGCCGCTGATCAACGCAGTGAAAAGCAAAAGCAGTCCAAAGTCCTCATCGTCGACGATCAGCGACTCATTGCCGATACACTCGCGGAGATACTGGGCAACGCCGGATTTGACGCTGTGGCCGCTTATGACGGGTTCGATGCCCTGGACAAGGCGTCCAGGTTTCATCCTAACTGGGTACTCACCGACGTGCTCATGCCCCGCATGAATGGTGTGGAACTTGCCATTGCCATGCGCAAGAACTACCCGAACAGTGCGATTCTGCTCTTCTCCGGCCAGGCGGGCATTTCGGAGATTCTTCAGGAAGGGCACCGCCAGGGCTATCAATTCGAGCTTATCGCCAAGCCGATCCATCCGATGAGGCTGATCGAACGCCTCAAGCAGGATTAGCTACTCTCCACGACGGGTGTTCTCACCAACTATGCAGCCACTCTTCATCGCGCCCGATTCTCACCGGCGCACCGAAGAGTTCGCTCAGCTTCGGCGCAGTAAGCAGTTCCTCCCGCGGGCCATCTCCCACAATGCGCCCCTCGCGCATCAGGATCACTCGCTCAATCTCGGGCAGAATGTCTCCCAGGTGATGCGTAACAAGCACAAGCCCGGTTCCCTCCCGAGCAAGCCTGCGCAGCGTATCTCGCAGCCCCCGTTGCGCAGCCAGGTCAAGCGCATTCGAAGGCTCATCAAGCAGCAATTGCCTTGGCCGATGTACGAGGGCGCGCGCGATCATAATGCGCCGTTTCTCTCCAGCCGACATCTCGCCGACAAGTTGCTCTGCCAGATGCGAAGCCTCCATACGGTCCAATGCCTCCCGGGCACGTTCGCGCATTTCATCGGTGACGTGCAGATTCGGCCAGAGGGTCGACGCTGAAAAGAATCCAGCGATGACCGCATCCAAGCCCGTCGTCGCTGCCGTACGTTCGCCCGGAAGCTCCCCCATCAAACCCGCGCCCACCACGCCGAAGTGCTTGCGAAGTTGCGTCAGGTCCCAACGGTCTCGGCCGAAGATCTGGACGTGCATCCCATCCTGCACTATCGGATAGATCTGGCAGGTAATCGTAAAGATCAAGGTCGATTTCCCGCATCCGTTCGGCCCCAAGATGGCAACTTGCTCACCGGCCCGAATCGTGAGATTGAGGTCGTGCAGCACCACGCGATCACCGCGCGCGACATTTACATTCGCCAGTTCCAGAAACTGGTGTTCATCATGCGTGGCGTCGATGCTGATGCCCTCTGTCAATCCGGCCTCCTTTGTTAGATTAAATGGATTGACTCCTTTTCTTCGGCGCGACTCGCGACACGCGGTCACAGCCGAATCATCTTACACATGAGCGATCTATCCCAATTTGTGATTCCCCGCGGATTCCGCTTCGGAGCCGCCAGGGCCGGACTCAAGCAGAGCGGCCGCACTGACTTCGCGCTCATCGTTGCGGACGCACCTGCCTCCGCCGCCGCGGCATTCACCGCCAACAAAGTGAAGGCCGCCCCGCTCCTCGTCGATGCTGAACACCTGCGCGCCACTGGAAACAAGCTCCGCGTAGTAGCAATCAATGCGGGCAACGCCAACTGTGCCGTCGGTCAGGCCGGCATCGAGGCAGCTCGAGCAACCTGTGCAGCCGCTGCTTCAATCTTCGGTTGCAAGCCCGAAGAAGTCTTCCCTTCCTCAACCGGCGTCATCGGCGTTCCGCTTCCCGCCGAGAAGCTCATCGCAGTCTTGCCTGATCTCGCACAAAACATCGGATCGCAGTCCGACCATTTCCAGCAGGTCGCAGAAGCTATCATCACTACCGACACAGTCGAGAAGACCGCCTTCGCCCGGATCGAAGTCACCGCACCCGAAATCGAGAGCGCCGGTCAGATTGCGCAGGAAATCCGCATTGCCGGAGTGTGCAAGGGCTCAGGCATGATTCATCCGCAACTCGTACCGCATGCCACCATGCTCGTCTACATTCTCACTGACGCAGCCATTGAGCCTACGGTGCTCGACACATATTTACGCGACACTATCGAGATCAGCTTTAACCGAATCTCCGTGGACGGAGACACATCGACCAACGATACCGTTCTCATCCTGGCCTCGGGGGCGAGTGGTGCTCGTATCGGTCCAGGGAATCCTGAATTTGCCGCCGCTCTAACGCAAGTCTGCACCTCGCTTGCCCGGCAAGTTGTGTCCGACGGCGAAGGCGTTTCGCACGTCGTCGAGCTTCACATTCACGGTGCCGTCTCCAACTCCGAGGCCGTTCGCGTCGCCAAGGCCATCGCGCATTCGCCCCTCGTCAAAACTGCGTGGGCCGGCTGCGACCCTAACTGGGGACGACTCGTGGCAGCCATAGGGTATTCCGGCGCGCAGATCGACCCCGAACGCATCGACATTTCTTTCGGCGATCTTGCCATTTGCAGGAACGGCGGCCGAGCTGCGGAGTTCGATGAGACCGCGGCACACACCTACATCCAGCAACCCGAGTTCTCCATCAACATTGATCTTCATCAGGGTGCCGGGACATGTAAATTCTGGACTACTGACCTGACGCACGAATACATCCGTATCAACGCCGACTACACCACCTAGCATCTAAGCCTTCCTGCTCGCTGCATTGCCCGTGAGCAGAATTCTTCGGGATCATTCGCGATTTCGCACCTATGCCGAAAAATCAGAAACAAGTTGAAAATACGGAGGAGAAGACTTTCTCCCTCATCTCCAACGAAAAGCTTCTCGCGATCTACGCTGCAATGCTGAGATGCCGCCTGCTCGAGCAGCGCGCGACCGCTCTCTTCCAGCACGGCAAACTGGATAGCGACCTCCATGTCTCGTCGGGCCTCGAGGCTACGGCTGTTGCCGCCGCGATCGATCTCGAGCAGGCGGATACTTTGTGCCTCGCGCCGAATGACTGGCTCCCGGCATTCGTCAAGGGCATGTCTCTGGACGCGCTGTTCCGCGCGCTCGCTCCATCCTCCGTCAAATCGACTGGATCCACCCAAATCGAAGCTGAGCACAAAAATATCTTGTTCGACTCGGGCAAAGCAGACGCGCAGAAGACGATCCTCGATCGCGCATCAGAAGCTTCCGAGACAAAGAATGAAGCCGTGGCAGCGGCATTCATCCCTTCCGGCGCGAGTCCTCTGGCTCAGTGGCAGAAGACGATCCAGACCGCGGGAACGAAGAGACTCCCTGTCATATTCGTAAACTATTCCGACCCCGCTGACGCGCCTCCATCTATCGCCTCTCTGAAACCAGAAGCGCTGCTTCACGGAGTGCCTTCCATCGCGGTGGACGCTCGCGATCCTGTGGCTGTTTACCGTGTCGCATATGAAGCGATCATTCGTGCCCGGCAGCTTCGCGGAGCGACCCTGCTCGAATGCATCATCGATAGCCGCCCGTCGGCCGCGTCCGACCCAGTAGGGGCTATGGAGAGTTACTTGAAAAGCAAAAACATTGAGATGGATTTCGACACTCAGGAACTAATCTCCGCCTTCAATCGCGATCTTGATCTCGCTACCCGATTCATCGATAAGTAGTCTAAGAAGAGTCATTTCCCTGCTCTCACAGACCTATCTAACCCTGTCGTCATGTCGGCAACTACGACGAACCCGAATGATAAAGTGAGAACCATGAGCGTTTGCAGTCGCGGAACCTTTGCTGCTGTTCTTTCGGCAGTGTTTTCAGTTGCAATCCCCATATCAAATCCGTTCTCGCTCGAAGTTTCAGCACAGGCAGTCCCGGCTAATGGGATTCCTTCTCCGGTCTGCGAGACTGCGTCGCTTGACTCTCCATATATCCCAGTGGATAGCTGGATCTACCCCGCTGTTATGCGGCTCTATGGGCTCGGCTACATCGATACCGTTTACCTTGGCATGCGCCCGTGGACGCGGTCCAGCCTCGAGCGCATTCTTGAAGAAGTCAGCGCTCGCATCGAAGACGCTCAAGATTACGCCGATCCTTCCAGCGCTGAAGCTCAACAGATTTATGACGCAATTGACCGTGATCTCCATCCGGACATGAGCGGCCCCTGCGGGACTCTTCAGGGTCATGTGCGCATCGAGTCCGTCTACAGCGCCTTTCGTGGAGTCAGCGGAACCCCCTTGCACGACAGCTTTCACCTTGGCCAGAGCATCATCAACGACTACGGCCGACCTTACGAGAATGGTTTGAACAACTACACCGGCGCAAGTGGGTATGCTTCCGCGGGCCGTTTTCTCCTCTACGTTCGCGGCGAATTCCAGGGCGCGCCGTCGGCAACCGGCTACTCACCCGATCTCGCCCGTGTTCTCTCCGCAGTTGATGGAATCCCCATCGACCCCAACACCGGCCAGACATACCCGCAAGCCACCATTCCTTTGGGACCAATCGACAAAAAGATAAGGGCCCGCTTCCTCGAGGCGTACGTATCCACACGCGTCCTGAATCATGAAATCTCGCTGGGTAAACAGGACGACTGGCTCGGGCCCGGTCTCGGTGGGGGATTCGCGTATTCCAACAACGCCGAAAACTTCTACTCATTTCGCATCAATCGCATTGAGCCATTGCGTATACCAGGTCTCTCTTACATTACCGGACCTTTTCGTTATGAATTCATCGTCGGCGGGCTTCATGGACACACTTACGTGCCCAATCCTGCCTACCCCGGGCCAGGTCAGCCCAATGTGATCACACCCGGCGATCCCTGGATGCATCTGGAAAAAATCAGCTTCCGCCCTTCAGAGAATCTCGAATTTGGTTTCGAGCGCTCCGCGATCTGGGGCGGCGAGGGTCATGGCCCTATCACCCTGCACACATTTCTGAAGAGCTTCTTCAGCCTTGCTTCGCCGACGAATGGCGACAAGCTTGGCCGCGAGGATCCAGGAGCCCGCTTCGGCGCATTCGATTTCTCCTACCGGCTCCCCTTTTTCCGGCACTGGCTTACGCTCTATGCCGATGGCGAAGTTCACGACGACGTCTCGCCCATCGATGCGCCCCGTCGCGCCGCCTGGCGTCCCGGACTTTACCTCTCGCACGTTCCGGGCATACCAAAACTCGACATCCGCGCTGAAGGCGTTTATACGGATCCGCCTATCCGTACTAGCCAGGGTGGCCGCTTCATGTACTGGGAAAGTCTGCAAAGGAACGGATATACCAACAACGGACAAATGATGGGCGATTGGATCGGCCGTGAAGGAAAAGGCGGACAGGCCTGGATCACCTGGCATCTCTCCGGTAACGAATCGATTCAGGTGAGCGCCAGAAACCAGAAGGTCGCCAAGGACTTCATTCCCGGCTCAACCACCGAGATCGATCCCAGCACAGGCTTCTACGTCAATGGCGGGACAACGCTCAACGATGTGAGCTTCCAGGCCGTTAAGCGACTTCGCAATGATCTCGAAATCGATGGCAGCTTTACATACGAACACTGGAAGGCGCCGATCTACCTGCCGGGCCAGCAGACCGTCACCACAACCACGATCAAGCTGACCTGGTACCCGGAACGGAAAGTCAGCTTTTGAGATCTGGCAGCGCTTCGCTCTGAATGTAATGTGCCCCGTTCACCGCGCGCACTTTGCGTGATGAATGGGAACAGAACAACTTCTCTGGAAGTACTACCGCGCCCGCGGATGCGTCTTATCGTACACGGCTTCGAGCTGCGAAGTGGTCAACTGCGTATAGCGCTGCGTAGTTGACAGCCGCTCGTGCCCGAGCAGTTCCTGAATAGCTCTCAAGTCCGCACCCTCTTCCAGCAGATGCGTGCCGAATGCATGTCGCAGTGTGTGCGGGTGAACATCCGCCGAAAGCCCTCGCAGAATTGCAACGCGCTTGACGATGCGTCCTACGCTCCGCGTCGTCAAACGCCCTTCGCCGCCGGGCCTGCCTATTCCACGCAATTGCAGGCTGAGAAACAATGCCGGCGTATCGGTTGCCTTCGACGCAAGCTTTGCCGCCAGCCGCGCCGATCGCTCCGCCAGGTACGCTCGCAGAGCCTGTGCCGCAGCGTCGCCCAGGGGAACCAGGCGCTGCTTCTGCCCTTTTCCTCGGACAAGAATCGCTTCGTTCCCCCAGTGGATGTCGCGTATGTTCAACCCCGTTAACTCTGCGTTACGAATCCCGCATCCGTAGAGCAATTCCAGGATCGCTTTGTCGCGCGCAGGCCAGCTTGCCGCATCATCGTCCACGCTGTCGACAACGCGATTCATCTGCTCAATCGACGGCACCCGCGGCAGATGCTTGGGGAGCTTCGGCGTCGCCACCAGCGAAGCAACATTCTGTTCCACATGCCCGGTGCGAGCCAGCCACTTGAACCAGCTTCGGATCGACGCGAGCGCACGAGCGGTCGAAGCCTTCGATAACCCGCTTTCGAGCAACACTCCGAGGTACTTGCGAATGTGCAGATGCTCGATCTGATCCACTCGCTCGATCGCCCCGTGCCGCGCGCCCATGTGCGCGGCGAAATTCATCAGCTCTCGCCGGTAAGCGCGCAGCGTATGAGCAGACGATCCGCGTTCATTCGAAAGCACGCGCAAATACTCGTCCACCAGCCCTGCCAGCGGCGACGGAGAGGCCCGCTCTTCGGCGACTTCAGCGTCAGGGCGAATCAAGCGGACTCTCCTTGTTCAGGGATTGATTTGTCAGGATTCTTCGGCTCCCGGCGTTGATCCTTGCCTCCGCGAATCACCTGCAGCCCGCGCATCTTCGAAGTCTTTGGCGCATCCCCCACTTCTTCGGTTACGCGCGTCTTCGCACGCGGATGATGTTCCCGGTGCACCTGCTTCAATCGACCCAGCGCCAGATGCGTGTAAACCTGCGTAGTCGAAATATCCGCATGTCCCAGCATGACCTGCACGCTGCGCAGATCCGCTCCATGCTCCACCATATGCGTCGCGCAACTGTGTCGCAGCTTGTGCGGACTTGCATCCTTGTTGCTCATCTTCACCAAGTGCCAGACCCACTGCCGGGTCAAAGGCATCCCCCGCAGCGACAGGAACAACCGCGTTGCGTCGTGTCTCGCCGGATTTGTTTTCCTCTTCGTGCTGATGCGCGCAAGGTGAGGCCTCCCCATCCGCAGATACTCCTCGAGAGACTCCACTGCAGTGCGCCCAAGCGGGACGATCCGCTCCTTGTCACCCTTGCCGCGCACGAGAACTCGTCCCGCATCGAGCGCGAGATCGCCAGTTCCCAAGCCTGTTATCTCCGAAACGCGCAGCCCACCCGCGTAGAGCAACTCCAGAATCGCGCGATCGCGTAGCGCCGTGGCTTGGGCCTGCGGATGCTCGGCCGTCATCGCCGCGCGCTCCAGCATCTCCGCCACTTCAGGCTCGGCCAATGATTTCGGCAGCACCTTCCATGCCTTCGGAGACTCGATATTGACAGTGGGGTCGTGATGAGTCCGGCGATCGAGCAGCAGCCACTTGTAGAATCCGCGTAGACAACTCAGCTTCCGCGCCGCGCTGCGCGAATCGATGGAATGAGTTCGCAGATGTTCTAGAAAAGCAGCAACGTCCTGCTGCATCGCGGTGACCAGAACACCCTGCCGGCCCTCAAGAAACTCGGCAAACGTCTTCAGATCGCCGTCGTAAGCCTCGCAGGTCAACGGCCGCAACCCCTTCTCAACACGCAGATAAGCTTGATAGTCCTTCAGGAGACCGAGGTTGCTTTCAGTGGCCACACGTTCGATTATCCGTGCGTAAGAAGCTGAATTGAGTTCCCCGGCGGAGCAACAGAACCTCCTTCATCAAGGCATCAAGTTCGTCACCCTATTCTTCGGCCGATTTCGAGTGGTGGGCAATTGCTTTCACACGGTCAAAGACGTTGAACTCGCGGATCACATTCAGCCCCGTTCCAATGCCGATCTTGATCACATAACGCTCCGCCGTATCGCCAAGGCTGGCACTTTCTCGTGGCGTAAAGGCATCCACGGCAACGGATGCCAGCGCAAGACCCACCAGATTCGCGTAGTTCGGCATTTCGTGGCCATCGTCGCCGACCCCTACAAACTCGCTCCGCACAGCCCACAGGACCCGATCCTTCACGGGTCCTTGACTGAGTGGGAAATACCTAGGGTCCTGGTGCGCCAACGCCGGAACGAATGCCGTGGTGAAGAGGATCGTCGTGGAAATGCCAGCAGCGTTATATCCAACCCGTTCTCCAAAGGGCTTCCATCCATTCGTCGGAATGTCTGGCCCCGTCCCGGTTCCAACCTCCCAGCCGGAGACGAAAAGAGCCTTTACCGGCATCTGAATCGAAATTATGCGCCGGTAAGCGAGCCCGTACTTCTCTTTCGCGGTCATTCCCACAGAAAACTGCAACCTTACCGGACGTGCTTCTTTCTTCTCTGCTGGGAATACCGCTGCCTCCGACCCGGTTGGCATCGGTGAATTTGGCAGCACATCCTCTGCTGGATTCTGCGCTGTGCAGACGCACGTCGTCGCTGAAACAATCATTGCGAATTGCAGAATCCTGTTCCGCAGCCTGGGCCCCATTCATTGCTCCACTGTGCAGTAGCCTGTATATCTCCAGCGTGCCGTTCCCTTCATGAGCCCCGCACAAGCGATGAAGAGCCCACGTCCGCTTAGATGCCTGCACTGTTCCGGCTTTTTCCGCGAGATGTGCCTAATGTGCTCGACGGAGGGGACAACCGCAACGTCAAAAGCGGCATCCGTCCGCTTTCAATCAGCGCTTCAAAAGCTCCTTCATGCGTGTCTCGAGTGATTCGAGGTCCGTCTCACCTTTCAGCTTCGCGACCACGACTCCGTCGCGCCCGATCAGAAACGTGACAGGCAATCCCAAAACGCCGCCGTAGGCTTCTCCTAGTCTCGCGTCGCCCATTATCACCGGAACATCCAGGCGCAGCCGGCGCACTGTCCTTCGTACCGGTGCATCTCCGTCGTCCATCGAGATTGTCAGCACCTGCAGACCATCAGCGCCATAGTTCTTCTGCCACGCGTTGAACCTAGGCAACTCCACCTGGCAGGAGGCACACCACGTTGCCCAGAAGTTCAGCAGGACCACTTTTCCGCGGTATTGCTTCAAACCTACCCGGCGTCCATTCAGATCTGCTCGCACAAACTGCGGAGCCATCTTGTGCACCAGATCGGGCGACGATTGCCCCGATCCCTCGCATGCGATCGCCATCATCCCGCACGTCAGCAAAACCATTAAAGGCCGCATCGCCCGTGAGCTACTCCCCACGTTCCACCGGATAACCCTTGCCCACCCAGTCATCGCCGAAGTTGTTCGCCAGATAGAGCGCTTTCACATTGGTGAACCCGAGATCTCGCAGCTGCTTGTACGCGGGTCCAATGTTGGGACAGCGGCCCCACGGACAGCATCCGCAATAAATGACGATCGGCTGATCCTTTTTGAGAGGCGCCGCGAGTTTCTTCAGCAGGATCAATCCGCTCGGCTGCGACGTCGGTCCCGCAAACCCCGAGTTCGGAATGTGCGCCTGCTGGAACATGACGAACGAGCCGACCTGAAACACCACCGGCCGATCTGCCCCGCTCGCCCTCAACAGCTTCACCAGCTCTGCTGCCTGAATCAACTGGTCCTGGGGTACTGTGCTGGCGCTCAGCGGCGCCGATGCCGGATTTGAGAACTGCGCCTGTCCGGCGCTCGCCAAGCCCATAAACAACAGAAAAACAATGCACTTCGACAACCGTCTCATAGATTTCAATAACTCCGGAGATAACCGTCTATTCTAGCTCCCGCTGCGGCGGAGCACCATGATCGTCGACAATAGAGTTGGACACTTTCAGCAAAGGATCAGATTCGCTTGTCTTCAACTCAGCTCGAAGTTACCCGCTGGACCACCGAACGGCTTCAACAACTCGTTCTTGATTCCGCCCCGAAAACCGCAATCTTCGACTGCGACGGCACCCTATGGGGAGGCGACTCCGGCAACGGCTTCATGGTCTGGACGATCGATCAGGGCCTCGTCTCCCGATCCACCTCCGACTGGATGGACACCCGGTATCGCGCCTACCTGGCAGGGGGTGTCAGCGAACTCCAGATCTGCGGCGATATGGTGCAGATGTACGCCGGCCTCCACGAGCAGGAGCTCCGCTCCGCCGCTGTCCGATATTTCAACGAGTTCGTCCGCCCCCGTATCTTCGCCGAGGTCGCCTCCCTTGTCTCTGCACTTCGCAAGGCAAACGTAGAACTCTGGGCCGTCAGCTCCACGAACGAGTGGGTCATCTCCGAGGGCGTTCGCGAATTCGGCATCCCCCAAGATCATGTCCTCGCTGCCGAAGTAAAAGTCGAGAACGAGATCATCACCAGCGAACTGGTCGATGTGCCCACTGGGCCCGCCAAAGCCGCGGCCCTTCGCCGGATCGGCTTGCCGCGTCCCGATGCCGTCTTCGGCAACTCGCTTCACGATCTCGCCATGCTCGAGATCGCTGCGCATCCATTCCCGGTCAATCCATCGCTCGGCCTCCTCGAAGAATGCGCAAAACGCGGCTGGGGATACTTCCGCCCGCGCGAAATCCTGCAAGAGCCTGCTCCAGTTGCCGGCGAGTAACTGTTCCGCGGTTCACGAAACTAATTGCCACAGGCAGTTTCAACTCGTGAAAACTGTTGCCCCGGTCACAGCCCGTGGGTTAACGAGCGTTTACACTAAAGGCGTGGAAGACCCGCAGCCCATTTCCAACTCGCGCCCTGCGGGACCCGCACTTCGCTTCGTCGTTGCCGGATTGCTGGTGCGCGACGGCCTCGTGCTGATTTGCCAGCGCCGCCCCGACCAGCCCATGGCACTTCAGTGGGAATTTCCCGGTGGAAAAATCGAACAGGGAGAAAGCCCCGAGCAGGCCCTCTCCCGCGAACTCCACGAAGAGCTCGGCATCAGCGCCACCATCGGGCCTCACGTCACCCATATTCGCCACAACTATCGCCACGGCGGCGCAGTCGACCTGCAGTTTTACGCCGTCACGTCATTCGAAGGCGAACTCGAGAACAAGATCTTCCACCAGCTCAAGTGGGTCAAACTCGAAGAACTCCCTGACTATGAATTCCTCGCCGCTGACCGTGGCCTCATCAAAGATCTCGCCGCGGGCAAACTGCTCTGACAACGCCCACTCCGGCGAATAACCGTGTTTCCTATTCCTTCACCAACCCCAACTTCACCAGGCTTTCTGCCGTCGCTACCACGCTCTCTTCCCGCGATCTAGGAGACCACCCAAGAACCTTTTGCGCCTTCTCGCTTGTCGCATTCTTCCACTTTCCAAGCTCAGGAATGATCTGCTTTACCGATTCATCTTTGAACCGCGCCAGCCGCACCAGCCAGTCGGGCAACTGCCGCGTCGGCACGCGTCGCGCTCTCTCGCCCATCCGCTCTTTCAGCGTCCGCGCAATCTCAATCAGCCACATGAAATCGCCCGCCACGGCCAGAAACCGCTCTCCCTTCGCCCGCGGATCGGCCATTGCCCGCAGGTGCAGGTCCGCAACATCGCGCACGTCGACAACCCCGAAACACATGTGTGGAACCCCGGGTAGCGCGCCATTCAGCATCTTTTCCACCAGCATGATCGAAGTGGCATAATCCGGTCCCAGCACCGGCCCGAACACACCCACTGGATTCACGACCGCTAACTCCAGCCCCGCACCTTCACGCACGATGAAATCCCACGCCGCGCGCTCCGCGAGCGTTTTTGATTTGGTATACGGCATCACATCCGCGCCGTCCGGATTGGTCCAGTCTTTCTCCGTGAAAGGCTCCGCTCGCTCGGTATGTCCATATCCAATTGCTGCAAACGACGACGTCAACACCACGCGCTTCACGCCCGCATCCCGCGACGCCCGCAGCACCCGCAGCGCTCCGTCGCGCGCCGGTACGATCAGCTCGTTCTCATCTTTCGGCACCTGCGAGGGAAACGGCGAAGCGATATGCAGTACATACTCACATCCGGAAACCGCCGCGGGCCAGCCTGCATCAGTCATCAATTCCGCCGCGACAAGCGAGAGCTGCTCACCCGGCTCCGCGCCTCCGTTTCGCAGCATCACCAGCACTTCGCCTTCGCGGCTCAGATTCCGTACCGTGGTGCGCACTTTGTAACCAGCCGCCAGGAGTTGCAGAATCGTATGGCTCGCGATGAACCCCGACCCGCCTGTCACCAGAACTGTACTCATACCCCGCCTCCTTGGATTCCATGTGTAGAACCGTTCTTAGCTCTCAGCTCTCAGCCATCAGCTCACAGAAAAGCGGTACTGCCCCAGCCGAATTGGTTTAACGCCGTAAGCACTGAACAGTGATGTCAATGTCCAGGGATCATTCCCCACAGCATGACCCCTGTCATCGCGATCACGATCAGGCTCGTGCTCCAGGCCACAATGTTCCACACTTTGGAATTCCGGTGCTTCCCCATCAGATCCTGGCGATTGATGAGCAGCAACATCAGAATGATGATCACCGGCAGCAGAACGCCATTAAGCACCTGCGAAAGAATCGCGAAGTTGATCAATTGCGAGTCCGGCAGGATCAGCACCGTAATGCCGCCGCCCGCGATCAGCACTGTGTACAGCCAGTAAAAGAATGGAGCCTCGCGGAAGCTCTTATCGACACCCGATTCAAATCCCAGGCCCTCGCAGACTGTATACGCCGTCGAAATCGGCAGGATGGATGCCGCAAAGAGCGATGCGTTGAACAGGCCAAATGCAAACAGGACGAAAGCGTAATCGCCCGCGAGCGGTCGCATTGCCTCTGCTGCGTCTGACGCCATAGCGATTGCGCCCATGCCGTGCACAAACAGCGTCGCCGCGCATGCCACCACGATGAACCAGGCCACCACATCCTGGAAGAGGCTTCCTACCGTCACATCGAGCCGCATTGCGAAGAAGTTCCGGGATCCTACGCCTTTCTCGACGATGGACGATTGCAGGTAGAACTGCATCCACGGCGCGATTGTGGTTCCCACCATCCCGATCGCCATATAAACGTAGGCCTTGTCCCGCCATGCCGACTCCTCCGGCGGACGGATCGTGGCCACCAGCGCCTGGCTCCAACTCGGTTGCGAAAGCACACCCGCAAAGATATAGGTGATGTAGACAAGAGATGCGACGATGAAGATCTTCTCTGTACTTTTGTAATTGCCCTTCACGACCATGGCCCACACCAGCGCGGCGCAAACCGGAACAGAGATGAATTTCGTCACATGGAAAAGGTGCAACGACCCGGCGATCCCGATGAACTCCGTAACTACGTTGGTGAAGTTCACGACCACCAACACCAGCATCAGGACGAACGTGAGTCGCAGCCCGAATTCTTCACGAATCAGGTCGCTCAGGCCCTTGCCCGTGACCATACCCATCCGCGCATTCATCTCCTGAACGACGGTGAGTGCGATGGTAATGGGAATCATCATCCAAAGCAGGTTGTAACCGAACTGCGCGCCTGCCTGGGAATAGGTGAGGATTCCACCCGAATCGTTATCGACATTGGCTGTAATAAATCCGGGGCCAAGAATGGCCGCAAACAGTAAAATCCGGTTTCGCCAGCGTCTCCACATGCGCTCGATTCGTTCCTATGGTGGGTTCATTTGCTCTGCCAAATCGACCATAACAGGCCTCACCACGATTGGCGAGTGACGATCCGAAAACTGCGAGGAGAGGTCTTACTTCGCGGGAGCGATGCTGTCTGCACTTACGCCTGCCGAATTCGACAACGTCCTTTGAACGAGCTCAATTTGCTTATACCGATGTACTTTGGTACATTGGTACTCATGACAGCGGAAAAGCAAGACCATCCTCTCGTTGAAGTCGAACGCGTGCAGACCGGCGTTCGCCTCGAAAAACGCATGCTCAAGGTCCTCAAAGCTATCGCCGAACAGAAAGACATGACGCTCGGCGATCTCCTCGAGGGCATCGTTCTCCACGCCTTCGAGGGCAAAGCGCCCTTCTCACCCCAGACTCTGAAAGAAATCGAGCAATTCAAATCTCTTTACGGAATGACTCTCAAGGCATCTGACAGCCATCACCTCAAGGAGCGCAAGCGATGAAGCCCGCACTAGGAAACCAGTTCGCAACCAGCATCGCGGCCGCGGCCGTACTCGGTGCATCCGCTCTTGCCCAATCTCCCGTGGCCTCAACCCAGCCTCTGCGCACGCAAACGTCCTTCGATCTCACCGTGCGCCTGTCCTACGCCCAAGCTGCACCGCTTTTCGGACCCGAAGGCGAACGCGCAGGCCATACCGAGGAGCCGGCGAAGGAAGACAGGCCGAGGGCGATCCGCGAAGCCATGGCCCACTTCGGCGAGCCGACGGCTGCGGCTCCGATCTACAAGACAGCAGGCATTCCGGACTCGACCTTCTATCGCCTCATCAAAATCGAGGAGCAAGAAGGACGCGTGCGTTCATCCAAGCGCGGGCAGGCACGGCTGTATGACCTGACGGAGCGGGCCACGGAGTACGCGCCTAGGACGGTTCGTCCCACGTCCCATCCCACCGATTCCCATGGGACGAATCACGGGACGGATC
>Ga0207674_10004743_pt1 | contig 16304 bp, 8 predicted proteins | sample KBSCornC72_FD_184303 | JGI IMG/M metagenome (GOLD analysis project Ga0207674, IMG submission 184303) | Corn rhizosphere microbial communities from Kellogg Biological Station, Michigan, USA - KBS Corn C7-2 (SPAdes) (version 2) | ecosystem: Host-associated > Plants > Roots > Rhizosphere > Soil ... | reverse complement strand
CGAAGACGTCTTCCTCGACGTCGTCGAACGCGCCGAACAGGCGCGGCGGGCGGCGTCATGAAGAAGGCGCTCGCGGTGTATCGCAAGGAGCTGCGGCAGATCGGACGAGACCGCCGCACGCTGCTCATCCTGATCTTCGTCCCCGCGTTTTTCCTGCTGCTGTACGGCTATGCGCTGAACTTCGACATCCGCCATGTGAAGCTCGCCGTCGAAGACCGTGACGGCACTGCCGAGAGCCGCGCCGTCGTGTCGGCGTTCATCAATTCCGGTTACTTCGACCTCGCCGGAGCGGTCTACGGTCCGGCAGAAGCGGAACGCCTGCTCGATCTCAACGAGGCGCGTGCGGTGCTGGTCATCCCCGAGCGGTTCGGGCGCGACGTACGCAACGGGCTGATGGTCCCGGTCCAGGTCATCGTCAGCGGCGACAACGCCAACACGGCGACGACGGTGCTCGGCTACTCCATCAATATCCTGCGGACCGCTGGTGCGCGGTTCGCGCCGGGCGGCGTGCAGCCGGCGCCGCTCGTCACCGTCGAGCCTCGGATCTGGTACAACCCGGAGTTACGAAGCACGCTGTTCCTCGTGCCAGGCCTCATCGCCTACATCGCGATGATTACGGCGGTCGCCTCTACCGCGCTTTCGATCGTTCGTGAGAAAGAGAACGGGACGATGGAGCAGGTGCGGATGGCGCCGATCGATACCGTGTCGTTCCTGATTGGGAAGACCATTCCGTACTTCCTCATCGCGCTCGCGTCCTCTGTGCTGATCATCGCGGCGTCGATGGTGCTGTTCGGGCTGCCGCTGCGGGGCAGCTGGCTGGCGCTGTTCGTCTCGGCGTCGTTGTTCCTGTTCGGTGCGCTGGCCACCGGCCTGTTGATTTCCACCGTCGCCGACAGCCAGCAGCTCGCCTTTCAGATGGCGCTTCTCATCTCGTTTCTGCCCACGCTGATGCTGTCGGGATTCATCTTTCCAATAAACAGCATGCCGCGCGCGCTCCAGATCGTGACCCACCTCGTGCCGGCGCGTTACTTCCTCATCGCGCTGCGCGGCATCCTGCTGAAGGGGACCGCGATCGGTGACCTGGCGCCACAGCTCGGTGCGTTGACGCTGTATGCGGCCGCCATGCTGGGCCTTGCGTCGGCGCGTCTCGCGCGGTCGGCCGCGGTGTAAAGCGGAGGGCGGCCCGTAAAGGGCCGCCCCACGTAGGCCGGGCCTTGATGGCCCGGCGGGATTTGTATGCAACGACTTCGATTTCTCGTCTGGAAGGAATTCCTCGAACTGCGCAAGGACCCGAAGCTGTTCGGGATTGTGGTCGTCGGTCCGATCCTCCAGTTGACGCTGCTCGGGTACGCCGCGACGACCGACGTCCGCGACGTGCCGGTCGTCGTCGCTGACGGCGACCGCTCGCCGCGCAGCCGTGACGTCATCGCGCGGTTCGACGCATCGCGCAACTTCAACGTCATCAGCGTGGTGTCCACCGTCAATGACGTCGAACCGTACCTGGAACGCGGCGACGCGTCGCTCGCCTTGTCCATCCCGACGGGGTATGGCGCGGACGTGGCCGGTGGCACGCCCGTAACGCTGCAGGTGATTGCGGACGGCAGCGACTCGAATTCGACGACGGTTGCTCTCGGGTACGCGACGAGCCTGCTTGGCGCCTATGCGCAGGAACTTCTGGAGGCGCGGGCCATCGTGGTGCAGGCCGAGGCGGTGCCGTCAGAGGCGGGGGCGGCCTTGACGGGCGCCCTCCCTGCCGCGGGCGGGATCGAGCCGCGGATCCGGGTGTGGTTCAACCCCCAGCTCGAAAGCCGGCATTTCATGATTCCGGGTGTCCTCGCGCTCGTGCTGCTCGTCGTCACCGCGAACCTGGCCTCGATGGCAATCGTGCGCGAGAAGGAGCTCGGCACGCTCGAACAACTGAACGTGACGCCGCTCCGGCGCTGGGAGCTCGTCGTCGGCAAGCTGCTGCCGTATGGGTTGATCGCGATGGTGGACGTGCTGCTCGTGGTGTCGGTGGCGGTGTTCTGGTTCCAGATCCCGCTGCGCGGCAGCTTCCCGCTGCTGCTCGCGATGAGCCTGCTCTACGTGCTCTGCACGCTCGCTCTCGGTCTCTTCATCTCGACGATCTCCGCCACCCAGCAGCAGGCGATGATGACGGCGACGTTCTTTTTCCTGACGCCGATGATCTATCTGTCGGGATTCATCTTTCCGATTGAGAACATGCCGGCGGTGATGCGCGCCATCACGTTCCTGATACCGCTGCGCTATTTCCTCGTGATCGTGCGCGGGATCTTTCTGAAGGGGATCGGTCTGGACTTGTTGTGGCCCCAGGCGGCGGCGCTTGCCGCCTGGGGAGTCGTCGTGCTGTCGCTTGCCGTGGCGCGCAGTCGAAAGCGCGCCGCCTAGATCCGCCGAGCCGGCCTACTTCTTGGGGGCCAGCGTCAGCTCGTTCACCACGCGCGTCACACCCTTGGTCGTCTTGGCGATTTCAGCCGCCCGCGTTTTGCCGGCCAACGACGCGACCGTGCCCTTCAACGTCACGACGTGGTTGTTCGTGTCGACGTTGATGTCGCTGCCCTTCAGCGTGTCCTCGTTGACGAAGTCCGCCTTGAGCTTCGTGGTGATCCAGGAGTCGGTGACCACCTCGCCCGCGGTGCCGGCGGTTTCCTTGGTTTTTTCGCCCGCCTTGTCCGCCTTGGCGGCCGCCTTGTCGCCGGCCTTATCGGCCTTGTCGGCGGCCTTGTCCGCCTTGTCGGCGGCCTTGTCCGCGAGATCCTTGTGCGGCGCGATTGTCAGCGTGTTGACCACCTTCGTAACCCCCTTGGTGGTCTTCGCGATCTCCGCTGCGCGCGCCTTGCCCGCGCTCGAGGCTACCGTGCCCTTCAACGTGACCACGTGATTGACCGTGTCGACGTTGATGTCGCTGTGTTCAAGGGTCTTCTCGTTGACGAAGTCCGCCTTGAGCTTCGTGGTGATCCAGGTGTCGGTGATCGCCTCGCCAGTCTTCTCGACGGCCTGTTCAGTCTTGTTGGCGGCCTTCTTCGTCTGGGCCGCTGCCTTGTCCTTGGTCGACGGCTCCTGCGCGAAACCGGCGGAGGGTAGCGCCACCGCCAGGCCGAGCGCGAGTGTCGCGATCCAGCGTCGAACTGTCATTCTCATGCCTCCTGAGGTATGAATTCCGTACCTAGAGAGGCCTAGCAACAAGCACACCATATCCGGGGGGCAATTTCCTGCGGATTTTCCCCACATCGCTCAGCAATAAACTCAGCTGTTCGATCCGCAGTGTATTCAGAGCAGACGGGCGCGGCGACTAACGCACGATTACGAACGACAAGCCGAGCCGCGCGGCGGCCGCGTTCAACGTGCCGACTTCCTCCTCGAGAAAGTTGCGCGTTTCGCGGTCGAGATCGGCGAGTTCCTTTTCCTGTGCTGCGAGCACTTGCGTCATCCCTGCGGTCGGCGCCCCCTGCGCTTCGATCGCCCAGTCATGCAGAGGCGCCAGCCGCGAGTACAGGCGTGTACCGCCGCGCATCGCCAGGATGTCATACACGACTTCCGCCGTCGGGTTGTGCAGCTTGTCTTCCAGCGCGTCCGCTTTTTGGGCGACGGCCTCCGAGGACTTCAGCAGCCCCGCGATCGGCGCTTCGCCCTTCCGTAATTCGAGCGCGGCCGCTCTGGCTTTCAGTTCTGCCTTCACCGCGCGCAGGTCATTCACGAGGCCCGTCAGCCTGGAGACGTCGTCGCGCACGCGCAGACCGTACGCGAGTTGTGCCTCGAGTTCGTTTTGCGGCGTGTCACCCCGGGGATCGGGTTTTACGACGAGCGGCGAGGTCAGCGTCCTGCCGTCGACGGTCAAGCGGACAGTGTAGGTACCCGGCAGCGCACGCGGTCCTTTCCCGGGATTACCGGCGTCGAGTTTTCCCCCCTTGATGGTCTTTGCCCCTTCCCAAGCGAGGTTCCAGACGCCGCGCTGGATTCCGGGGTCTGTCGGCAGCGCTTCCTTCTTGAGTTCCTCGGGATCCTCGTTATCGGCGCTATTGTCCGGTTCACGGGGGACGCTGCTGAGCGTGCGCACGAGCGTGCCACGCGAATCGAGGATCTCGATCGTCACGTCGGACTTCGGCTTTTCCTTGAGGAAGTAATAAATGGCCGCGCCGCGCGGTGGATTAGGGAAGCTCGCGACGCGCGTGCCATACGCGCCGGCGCCGGTGCGCCAGCGCACCGCGTCGGCCACCGGGAACAGATGCAGGGCCTCCGCCGTGAGCGCGGCCGCCATCTCCCGGACCGGCTGCAAGTCGTCGAGCACCCAGATCGATCGTCCGTGCGTTCCGACCACGAGGTTGTCGTCCTTGACGACGAGGTCGTGAACGGCGACGGTTGGGAGGTTCAGCTTCAGATCCCGCCACGTCGCGCCGTCGTCGATGGAGAACATCACTCCACGCTCGGTTCCCAAGTACAGCTGTCCCCGCTTCGCCGGGTCGACACGAACCGAATGCAGATACACGTCCGAAGCGAGCTTCCCGTCGAGCCGTGTCCATGTCGCACCGAAGTCGGTCGTCTTGTACAAGTAAGGATGCATATCGTCGAGACGGTGGGCGTCGGCGACGACGTACGCAGCGGCCGCATCGAAGGGGGAAGGCTCGATCATGCTGACGGTGGCCCATTCGGGCATGCCGGGCATTTTCGCGGTGACGTTGGTCCAGGTGCGGCCCGCATCACGAGACACGTGGACCAGTCCGTCGTCGCTGCCGGCCCAGATCAGGCCCTTCTGCTTCGGCGACTCCGCGATCGCGAAGACCGTGTCGTAGGTTTCAACGCCGGTGTTGTCGCCGGTGATCGGGCCGCCCGACCATTTCTGCTTCGATTTGTCGTTGCGGGTGAGGTCCGGGCTGATCGCTTCCCACGTCTGGCCGCCGTCGGTGGTGCGAAAGATGACCTGGGCGCCATGATAGATGACGTTGGGATCGTGCGGCGAAGCGGCAATCGGCGCCGTCCACTGAAACCGGTACTTCATGTCTTCGCTGCCGTGTCCTGACGGGTTCTCGGGCCACGCGCTGACATTGCGCGACTCGCCGGTACGATGGTCGTAGCGCGTGATAAGCCCGAGATACTCGCCCGCGTACACGATGTTCGGGTCGGCGGCGTTGGAGACGACGTGGCCTGCCTCGCCGCCGCCGACGTCGTGCCAGTCCGACAACGCGATGGTGCCCCGCAGGCTCGCGCTCGGTCCCTGCGCGGTGCCGAGATCCTGCATCGCGCCGGCGACGTGGTACGGCGTCCGGCTGTCGACCGACACGTGATAGAACTGGCTGATCGGCAACGGCGGCGCGAACCACGTTTCGCCGCCGTTCGTCGAGATGTCGACGCCGCCGTCGTTCGCAACGATCAACCGCTTCGGGTTCTTCGGATCGATCCACGCGTCGTGGTTGTCGCCGTGATGCAGCCCCTTGATGTACTGCACAGTCTTTCCACCATCGATGCTGCGGAGCATCGGCACCTGCGGGAACCAGATCTCTTCGCGGTTGGCGGGATTGACCGTCATCGTGGAGTAGTACCACGCACGCTGCCGCAGGGCGCGCGAGGGGTTGATCAGCTCCCAGGTCGTTCCGCCGTCATCTGATCTGAAGAGGCCTCCCTTCTCGGCTTCGATCAGGGCGTAGACGCGGCGTCCGTCGGACGGGGCGATCGCGATCCCGATCTTTCCCAGGATCCCTTCGGGCAGACCCTGACCCGTGATCTGCGTCCAGGTGTCGCCGCCGTCGCGCGACGAGTAGAAACCGCTTCCCGGTCCGCCGCTGTCGAGGTGCCAGGGTGTGCGGCGCGTTTGCCAGAAGCCCGCGAAGAGAATCGACGGGTTCGTGGGATCCATCTCCACGTCGGAAGCACCCGTGCTGTCGTTCTTCTTCAGGACCTGTTTCCAGCTCTTGCCGCCGTCCGTCGTGCGATACACGCCGCGTTCCGGGTTCGGGCCGAAGGCATGGCCGAGCACCGCCGCGAATGCGATATCCGGATCGCCCGGATGAACCACCATCTTCCCGATCTGCCCCTCCTGCTTCCAGACGTGCGTCCATGTCTTCCCGCCGTCCGTCGACTTGTAGATGCCGTTTCCGGCGGCGACGTTGCCGCGGATGTTGGCTTCACCGGAGCCGACGTAGACGATATTTGGATCCGACGGCGCGACGGCGATCGATCCGATGGAGGAGATCGGCTGATCGTCGAAGATCGGCTTCCACGTCGTGCCGCCGTCGATGGTCTTCCAGACGCCGCCGCTCGCCGTGGCGGCGTAATACGTCGCCGGATCGCCGGCGATCCCGGCGACTCGCGACACGCGGCCTCCAGCCGCGGGACCGATCAGCCGGTACTTGAGCGCCTTGAATTCCTTCGGCGTCGAACCCATGTTCACGTCGGCGGCTGGGGGCTGTTTACCGGCGGGAGCGTCCTGCGCGGTGACGGCTGCTCCGAGAGCCGCGCTCAGCGCGATCGCAAGTGCAGTCTTCCGGACATCGACCATGCGAGATCCTCGATCGTTGTGTACGCGTTCTGCCTGCGCGGCGCTTCCGCGCCGCGGTGCGACGACGCAGCGCCCAGCTTCAGCGGACGCGCCAGGCAGACCGGATAGGATTTTGGAAAAACGCCGTTCAGTATATCGTGTGCCCCGATGCGTCCCGTGGGTGGATTCGAACGTCCGGCGGTTCAGTGGATTTACGTGGCGCTCGGCGTCGTGCTGATTGCCGTGGCCGCCGCCGAGGCGGTGGCGTTGCGCCGCGCGCGCGCCGAGATCGAGTCGCTGCGCGCAGCGGATCTGAACGGTGGAATCGAGCGGGAGCGACTCGAGAGCCGGCTGGCCCACGAGCAGGCGACGCGCGAAGCGCTGACGCTGGAACTGGCGCGCGTCCGCGCTCCGGCAGGCTCAGGCCAGGGCGCGTCGATTCCGGCGTTTCCGACACTGACGCTGACGCCGCTGACGAAACGCGGCGCTCAGCCTCCGGAGGCAACCGTGGCGCGGCCGCCGGCGGAGCAGGCCATTCTGCTCCGGCTGGTGCTCCCTGCGGGACGTCTCATGCCCTCCACGCGTTACGGTGTCATGGTTCGCTCGTGGTCCGGGGGCGAGACGATCTGGCAGCGCGGCGGCGTGAGCGCATCGCTCATCGATGGCAAGCCGATGGTCGTGGCGTTCGTCACCGGCGACGTCTTCGGCACCGGAGCGTACGAAGTGCTGCTGACGTCGATGGGCGAGAAGCCCGCCGACGTCGCGTCGTACGAGATCGCAGTGCGGTGAATGGCTAAAGAAAAAGGAAATCTTCCTACCTTGGTGCCCGTCTATTGTGCGTTCGTCCCAGGGCGTCGTGATTGCTGATAAACGCGCATCTCCGACAGTCCCGTAACCCCTCGTCTCACTCTGGAACACCTCGAAAAAGGTTCAACCCAATTTGATTCGCGCGACCGCGGATCTGCCGTGTAGATCCGCGTGTGCGCGCGTGTTTCTCCATGGCACGCGGCATGCTCTGTGTCCGCTCACATCAGTAATTTCATTTCAGCAAAGGTTTGCCTTTATGAAGGTGCGTACATTTCTTACCGCTGCGGCCGTGTGCCTGATGACCGCGTCCGCGTTTGGCCAGGGGCAGCAGTACGGCAGCGTCACCGGGCGCGTGTCGGACGCCGACCGGCTGCCGCTGACCGGCGTTACGGTGACGGTCGCGTCGGTGGCGCTGCAGGGGTCGCGCACGGCGACGACCGATGTCAATGGCGTCTTCAGCCTGCCGGGCCTTGCGCCCGGCGACTACACCGTCAGATTTGAACTGCACAACATGGCATCGGTGCAGCGGCGCGCGACCGTCGCGCTCGGAACGACGATCGTGCTCGATCAAGAGCTCGCGCTCGCACCCGTCAGCGAGACGGTCGATGTGCGGGCGTCGCTTCCGTCGGCGGTCACCGCGCACGGTTCGGTCAATCTCCAGCTGAGCGAGATGCAGCGCCTGCCGGTCGGAAGAACGCCGTTTCTGATCGCGGAACTGTCGCCGGGCCTGACCGACAACACCCCAAGCCAGTCGCAGGTGACCGTCTCGGGCGCGTTTGCCTACGACAACGTCTTCCTGATGAACGGCGTCGACATCAACGACAACGTGCTCGGCACGCCGAATAACCTGTTCATCGAGGATGCCATCCAGGAAGTCCAGGTCCTCGGCTCCGGCGTCTCGGCGGCGTACGGCCGGTTCAGCGGCGGCGTCATCAACGTCATCACCCGCAGCGGCGGCAACGCCTTCTCCGGCGCGTTCCGCACGAACCTGACGAATCCGGCATGGATCAAGGAAACGCCGTTCGAGCGCGCGGCCGGCACCGCGCGCGCCAGCAAGCTGTCGCCGACCTACGAGTTCACCGCGGGCGGTCCCGTACTGCGCGACCGTCTGTGGTTTTTCGGCGGCGCGCGCGCGGAGCGCACGACGAACTCCACGGTGTTCGCCCAGACGCGCATTCCCTACGTCAGCACCAACGACAACACGCGCTACGAAGGGAAGCTGACCGGCACGATCGCGCATGGACAGACGCTGCAAGGCATGTTCATCGACAATCAGACGGACCTGCATCAGCCGTCGCTCGGCGCGAGCATCGATCCGGCAACGATCACGTCGCCGTCGACCCCGAACCACATCCTCGGCGCGACCTGGCGCGGCATGCTGGGGACGCGTACCTTCGCGGAGGCGCAGTACTCGCAGAAGCAGTGGCACCTCGAGCACGTCGGCGGCACCAGCGCCGCGATCGTCGACTCACCGTTCCTGACCCGCGGACTGTCCGGCATGCCAGCCAGTCTGCACTACAACGGCCCCTACTTCGACTCGAGCGACCCCGAGGAACGCAACAACCAGCAGTTCACGGGCAGCGTCTCGCGGATGTTCTCGTCGCGCGGGTTCGGCTCGCACGAGGTGAAGTCCGGCGTCGAATACTTCACGTCGACCCGGGTGGGCGGCAACTCGCAGAGCCTCAGTGGCTACGTGTTCCAGGCCGACTACAAGCTCGGTGCGGACGGACGTCCCGAGTTCGATGCGAACGGACGCCTCATCCCGCGCTTCATCCCGGGCACTTCGCGCATGCAGACGTGGCTGCCGCTGCGCGGATCGTCGATCGACGTGAACACCGCGTCCGCGTATGTGAACGATCGGTGGAGCGCGGGCAGCCGGTTCACCTTCGATCTGGGCGTGCGCTACGAGCGCGTCCGCAGCAATGCCACGGGTGATATCGAAGGCGCGCAAGGAAATACCCTGGTGCCGCGGCTCGGCGCCGCGTACGACCTGACCGCCGACGGCCGGACGATCCTGCACGCGACCTATGGGCACTATTCGGGCAAGTACAACGACGTGCAGTTCTCCCGGAACTCGAACGTCGGCAATGCCGATCGCATCACCGGCAATTACATCGGGCCCGCTGGAGAAGGGCGCGATTTCGCGCCCGGATTCGATCCGGCGAATTACCAGACGTTCACCGGGACGTTCCCGACGGCGAACGTATTCTTCGACAATCACCTGCGATCGCCGCTGACCCGCGAGTTCACCATCGGCGTCGGGCGCGAGCTTTCCCGATCCGGCTGGGCGCGCGCGACCTACGTCGCGCGGCATGCGACCAACTTCATCGACGATTTCATCACCATCGCCGACGGCCAGACCGTGATCGCCCGGAATGGGGTCAATCTCGGCGCATTCGACAACGTCGTCTATCGCAATACCGATCTGCCGAAGCGCGACTATCAGGCGCTGCAGTTCGAGTCCGCGTATCGCTTCGGCACCAGACTCGCCGTGAACGGTCACTGGACGGTGCAGCTGCAGAACGACGGCACCTTCGAAGGGGAGGGCTCGACGGGCCCGGCGATCCCGACGCTGATCGGCGATTATCCCGAGATTTACGTCGGGTCGCGGAGCTTCCCGGACGGACGGCTCGACGACTTCCAGAGGAACAAGGTCCGCGTGTGGGCGACCTACAACCTGGATCTGGGCCGGTTCGGCGCTGTCGATCTCGCGCCGCTCTACCGCTACAACTCTGCCAAGACCTACAGCCTGGCCGCGTCGGTCGCACTGACCCCGGCGCAGATCGCGGCCAATCCCGGCTACGCGCGAATCCCGACCAGCCAGACGATCTTGTTCGGGGCGCGCGGGTCGCAGTTCTTCGAGGACTTCCACCTCGTCGATTTCGCCGCGACCTACGCGGTCCCGGTGCGTCAGTCGCTGCGGCCGTGGGTGAAGGTAGAGGTGCTCAACGCCCTGAACAACCAGAAGCTGATTAGCTGGAACACCTCGGTGACGGCGGATACGGCGGGGCCGAAGGACGAAAACGGTCTGCCGCTGAACTACATCAAGGCTGCGTCGTTCGGCGCCGCGAATGGTCCCGCGAGCTACCCGCGTCCACGCGCTGGGCTGGACGGTGGGCGCGCTTTCTTGGCGTCACTCGGGATTCGCTTCTGAGCTGCGCGGCGTGTTCAAGGTAAAAGGTAGAAGGTAAAAAGTATAGCGAAAGACTAGTACCTGCGACGCTGGAATACTTCCGGCGTTGCAGGTTCCGCTTACTCAGCCCGAAGCGCAGTTACCGGCTCCACCCGAGTGGCGCGCAGCGCGGGGATGTAGCTGGCGAGCAGCGCAACGAGGAACAGCACGACCCCGCCCGCCGCGAAGGTGAGCGGATCGCGTGCGGTGACGCCGAACAGCAGCGTCGCCATCGACCGCGACAGCATCGCGGCGCCCGCGAGGCCGAGTGCGACTCCACCGAGCGCCATGACCAACCCCTCCTTCAGCACCAGACGCAGTACGTCGACCCGTTCGGCACCGAGGGCCATGCGGACGCCGATCTCGTGTGTGCGTTGCGCAACGGAATAGCCGATCACGCCGTAAATCCCGATCGCCGACAGCACCAGCGCCAGCGCCGCGACTGCCGACAGCAGCGTCATGTTGAAGCGCGGCACCGCGATGCTCTGCGCGAGCACATCGTCCATCGAACGGATGTTCGCGGCGGTAAGGGACGGATGCACCGACGGGATGACGGTCCGAAGCGAGCGGGTAACCGGCTCGAGTGCGCTCGGCGTCCGCACCATCACGTAGAGCCACATGAACGGTGTCTGGGCGAACGGGGTGTAGATGGTCGGCTGCGATTCTTCGTCGAGGCCGCGGTACTTGACGTCGCCGACGACCCCCACGATGGTGCGCCAATCGGACGACTGTTCAGGGTTGATCAGCTTCAGCCGGCGGCCAAGGGGATCCTGACCAGGGAACATTTGCGCGGCGAGAGTTCGATTGACGACGACGGTCAGGGCCCCGCTCGCGGTGTCGCGGCTGTCGATTGCGCGTCCTTGCAACACGGGTGTATTCAGGGCCGAGAAATAGCCGGGGGTCGTGGCAATGAAGTAGGCGCCGTCCTCGCTGGCGGTCAGCGTCCGTCCCTCGATCGCGAAACGTGTGCCCCGCTGCGGTGTAATCGGCGGAAATCCGGTCGCCGCCCCCGCGGCGTCGACGCCTGGCATCTGCGAAAGCTGCTCGATCAAGCGGCCGGCGGCTTGGACGCGCGCGGTCGTGTCCGGCAGTGTCAGGAACTGCACGTTGAACGTCACGAGGTTGTGCGGCGTGAATCCTGCGTCGCGGCCGGCGAGCGCGAGGAAGCTTCGGACGAGCAGTCCGGCACCGACGAGCACGATGACCGCCAGCGCTGTCTCCGCGATCACGATCGTGCGCCGCAGGCGGCGGCCGCGGCTGCTGCCAGCGACGCCCCGGCCGCTTTCCTTCAACGAATCAGCCGGTCCGCGCCCTGCGTGGAGCGCCGGCGCGAGTCCGAAGAATACGCCGGTCAAAAGCGTCGCCAGCCCCGAGAACGCGAGCACCGTCGCGTCGATCCGGATGCCATCGGCTCGGGGCACTCGCGCTTCGAGCACCGACGGCAGCAGGTCGATTCCCCACATGGTCACGAGCAGACCCAGCAGGCCTCCAGCCACAGCAAGCGTCACGCTTTCGGTCATGAGCTGACGCACGAGCCGCGCCCGGCCGGCGCCGAGCGCGACGCGGATCGCCATCTCGCGCTCGCGGACCGTCGTTCGCGCCAGCATCAGGTTCGCGACGTTCGCACACGCGATCAGGAGCAGCAGCGCGACCATGCCGAAAAGGATGGTCAGCGCCGGCTTCGCATCGCCCACGAGACGGTCATACAGCGGCTGAACGCTGAAGGTCACGCCCTCGTTGGTGGCGGGAAATTCACGGCCGAGTCTGGCGCTGACCGACTCTGCTTCGGCCTGTGCCTGCTGCACCGTGACACCCGGCCTGAGGCGGCCGACCGCGCCGAAGATCCTGAAGGCACGGTTCGCGGCCTGCTGCGGCGAGTCGCGATCGATGAGCCCGAGCGGCGCCCAGAGCTGGAATTCCGCTGACGGAAACCGGAACCATGCGGGAGCGACGCCGATGACGGTGTACGAAGTGCCGCTCAACTCCACGCTGCGTCCGAGCACGGCCGCGTCGCCGCCGAATCGCGACTGCCACAGCGAATAGCCCAGGATGACCGTGTTCTGCCGGTCGTCCTCCTTGGAAAAACCCCGCCCGAGCAGCGGCTGCACGCCGAGCAACGAAAACAGATTCGGTGTGACCTGGCCGCCGAGCACCTGCCGCGAGTCAGCGTCGAGGCGCAGATTGAACTGGTTCGATGCCCAGAACGCCAGGTCCTCGAACGTCTGGCTGCCTTCTTTCAGATCTCTCAGATCCGCGAGCGACCCGCGCGTCGTCACCAGCCGATCGGGTTGGGTGAATGGCAACGGACGAATGAGCACCGCATTGATCACGCTGAACATGGCAGTCGTGGCGCCGATGCCGAGGGCCAGCGTCAGGACCGCGACCAGTGTGAAAGCAGGAGTGCGAAGGAAGGTTCGTATCGCGTAGTTGAAGTCGTGTTTCATAAACGGTGCCTGTAGTCAGTGGGTATCGGGTGTCGCTACTCGGCGCGCAACGCCGTGAGCGGATCGACGCGCAGCGCGCGACGCGACGGAATGAAGCTCGCGAGTAACGTGACGAAGAGCAGCAGCGCCGAGACGAGAGCGTAGGTCAACGGATCCGAGGGTTCGATGCCGAAGAGGAAACTCGAGAGCAGCCGCGCGGCGAGCACGGATCCAGCGAGACCGATGGCGATCCCGGCGACTGCGAGTACGAAACCCTGGCGCAGCACCGGCATCATGACTTGCCGCGCCTGGGCACCGAGGGTCATCCGGATGCCGATCTCGCGCGTCCGCTGCGCCACGGAGTAGCTGATGAGCCCGTAAATGCCGACCGCCGCCAGCACGACGGCCATCCCGGCAAAGGCGACGAGCAGCAGCGTGCGGAAGCGCGGTTCGGCGACGGACTCCCGCAACACGTCGCGCATCGGCTCGACCTTCGCGACCGCGAGCTCCGGATCGGCGGCGGTGATCTCGGTGCGCGCGAGCGCGGCGATCGTCGAGAGAGGTGCGGTACTGCGCACCGCGATCGCCATGAAGGGCAACGGAAAATTGTGATACGGCAGGTAGACCAGCGGCAGCGGCAGGTCGTGAAGGCCCACGTTCCGCGAATCTCCGACGATGCCGACGATGGTCATCCAGTCCTCGTCGGTGTCGCCAAACCGCAGGCGCTTGCCGATGGGATCCGCGCCGCCGAAATACGTGCGCACGAGCGTCGCGTTGACGACGACGACCGCAGGCGCCGGCTCCTGATCCTGTTCGGTGAAGGTGCGGCCGGCAATGAGAGGAATTCCCAGCGTGCGGAAGTAGTCGCCGGATACCGATCCAATCGACGCAAACGGACGGTCGGCACGCGTCGAGTTTGAACGCCCCTCGATCGTGAAGGTGGCGCTCGCATTCCGCCCCTCGATCGGGCTGGGGAACAGGATGGCCGCCGACTGCACCTCCGGCCGTGACCGGAGGCCGTCCGCGATGCGCTTGTAGAAGGCGGCCTGGCGCTTGCCATCCGAATACTTCGACTGCGGCAGGGGCAGCGCGATCACAGTGACTGGATCGACCAGGAATCCGGGATCGACGCGCTGCAGCCTGATGAAGCTGTTGCTCAGCAGTCCCGCCGAGACGAGCAGTATCAGGGTGAGCGCGATCTCGGCGACGACGAGCAGCGATCGCGTCCGGGCGCGGACGCGCGCTGTGCTGCTGCCGCGTTCGGCTTCGCGGAGCCCGCTCGTCGGATCCAGCCGCGAGACCTGCACGGCCGGGGCGAGGCCGAAGAAAAGCGCGCAGATGAGCGACACGAGGATCGCCAGCGCCATCACGCGACCGTCGAGCGTAATCTCATCGACGCGCGGCACGCCGTCCGGCAGTACTTTCAGCAGCAGTGCGATCGCCCAGCTGCCGGCGAGAAGACCCACGCCTGCGCCGGCGATGCCGAGCAGCAGGCTTTCCGTGATCAACTGCCGTATCAACCGTCCACGTCCGGCGCCAAGCGCAACGCGAATCGCGATCTCCCGTCGCCGTCCGGTAGCGCGCACGAGGAGAAGGCTGGCGATATTCGCGCAGGCGATCAGCAGCACCAGTCCGACTGCGTAGAGCAGCAGGTACAGCGCATCGCGCACCTTCCCGACGATTCGCTCGTGAAGTGGCTCGACGGCCGCGCCGCGGCCGCCGTTGCTCTGGGGGAACCGGCGCGCCTGGTTTTCGGCAAGCACGGACAGGTCGGCGTTGGCCTGCGCCGCCGTCACGCCGTCTTTGAGGCGCGCGATCGCCTTGAAGTAGTGGACGTCCCGGCTCTCGAGCAGATCTCCCTGGACGTCGAGCGGCGGCAGTGGCACCGGTTTCGCCGACAGCACCCACGCCTGCGTTCCCGCCGGATACGCGAACAACGGTGGCATCACGCCCACAATCGTGTGCACGACGCCGTTGATGCGGACGCGCCGCCCGGCGATGTGAGGATCGGATGAGAACTGCTGTGCCCATGTCGAGTGGGCCAGAACGACCAACGGCTCCGTCGTTTTCCCATCCGCCGCACGCGAGAACGTGCGGCCGAGCGCTGCCCGCATCCCGAACACGTCGAAGTAATCTGAAGTTACGAGCGTTCCACTCACGCGCACTGGATCTGCTCCGGGCACGGCGATGGTCAGCGCGTCTTCCCGATACCCGGCGACTACTGCGAACGTGCGGTTGTCCCGCTGGAATTCGAGAAAGTCAGCGGCGGCGTGGGCGCCCTTTGGCTCTCCGGCGCTGGTCGAATATACCTCGACGATCTCGCGCCAGTGAGGGTAAGGCAACGGCCGCAGCAGCACGCTATTGACGACGCTGAAGATGGCGGTGTTGGTTCCGATGCCGATCGCGAGGGTGATTACCGCGACCGCGGTGAATCCCGGTGCTTTGAAAAACGTGCGGAGCGCGTAACGGATGTCGTTGGCCACTATGTCCTACGTCCTATGTCCTATGTCCTATGTCCTATGTGCTATGTCCTATCCCCTACTCCGCCCTTAGCGCCGTCATCGGATCCGCGCGAAGCGCCCGGCGTGCCGGTGCGATACACGCCGCCATTGCGACGCCGCCCAGCACCGCGACCGCCGCGGCGAAGATTGCGGGATCCGCCGGCCGGACACCAAAGAGCAGTTCACGGAGCAATGAGCCCGTCAGATACGCGCCCGCGAGCCCGACCGCGAGCCCGCTGGCTGCCAGGCGGGCGCCGTAGCCCGCGACCAGACGCATGATGTCGATGCGGGTCGCGCCGAGGGCGATTCGAATCCCGAATTCCTGAAGGCGCTGCGTCGTGGCGTAGCCCATGACGGCGTAGATGCCTGCCGCCGCGAGTCCGAGCGCGAACAGGGCGAACGCTGCCAGCAGGCCGAACTCGATCTGCGGATCGCGGAGCGACGTCCGCACCAGCTCGGTCAGCGGTTCGATCGAGTCAACGGGGAGGTCGGCGTCGAGGCCGCGAATCACCTGCCGCACGCCGGGAATAACCGCGGACGCAGGTCCGGCGCTGCGGATCACCAATTCCATGTCACCGCTCGGAATCTGCGCGTGCGGGTAGTAGACGACTTGCCGCGAGGGGCGCGCCAGCGTGCCGTGGCGCACGTCGGCGACAACGCCGACGATCGTCAGCCAGGGCACGCGTGGCGACGCCGAACGGCCGAACTGCAGCCGCTTGCCGACGGCGCTTGCACCCGGCCAGTAGTGCTCGGCGAGCGCGCGGCTGACGATCGCCACCGGCTGGGCTCTCGGGTCGTCACCGGTAGTGAAGGCACGTCCTTCGAGCACTCGAATGCCGAGCGCGGCGAAGTACGCCGGGGTGATCGCGCGTCGATCCGCACTTTCGCGCTGGCCCGGCGGCGGCGGCGGG
>Ga0207674_10004741_pt1 | contig 16306 bp, 10 predicted proteins | sample KBSCornC72_FD_184303 | JGI IMG/M metagenome (GOLD analysis project Ga0207674, IMG submission 184303) | Corn rhizosphere microbial communities from Kellogg Biological Station, Michigan, USA - KBS Corn C7-2 (SPAdes) (version 2) | ecosystem: Host-associated > Plants > Roots > Rhizosphere > Soil ... | reverse complement strand
CGACATCACCGCCGACAGCTACCGTCGGCTGCTCGGCATTGTCGAGCAGGACACGTTTTTGTTCGACGGGACGATCGCGGAGAACATCGCCTACGGCCGGCGGAACGCCGCGCACGCCGAAATCGCCCATGCCGCCGCCCTTGCCAACGCGCACGAGTTCATCAGCAAGTTGCCCAGTGGGTACGATTCGCTCATCGGTGAGCGCGGCGTGAAGCTGTCGGGCGGTCAGCGACAGCGCCTGACGATCGCCCGGGCGATCCTCGCCGATCCGAAGATCCTCATCCTCGACGAGGCCACGAGCAACCTCGACACCGAGTCGGAGCGACTGATTCAGGGGAGTTTGCAGTCGTTGATGGCGGGCCGCACGAGTTTCGTCATCGCGCACCGGCTGAGCACGATCGCGCACGCGGATCGGATCCTGGTGATCGAGGGCGGCCGGATCGTCGAACAGGGCCGGCACGACGAACTGATGAGCGCGAGTGGGCGATATCGGGAGATGGTGGACTTGCAAACGAGTCCACCGGCGTCGCCGAAGGTGACGGCGAACACGTCTGTCGCTAAAGACGCCGCCGCAATCGGATGATCAATCCTTCACCACCGCCGCCGTTACTAATTCCAACACTCTCCGCAGGCCGTCGTCGCCGCCCATGCTGCCTTCGTTGAATGGGGTTCGGGGGATGGGTTGCCACTTGTCGCGGGAGCCGTCGTATTGGAAGTCGTCGGGGATGCCGGTGAGGGCGGGGTCGTACTGGTTGTCGCGACCGCCGAGCTTATAGATGACGACGTCGAGGGAGGGGACGACGAAGATGCCGAAGCCGCCGGCGCCGGACTTGTAATACGCGTCGCGCGGCGCGCCGGGGACGTGGCCGTCGGCGTTGTTCTCGAACTGGAGGGTGAAGGGGCAGTGCGGGTTGTACTTGCTCGGCTGGTTGCAGAGGGCGATGTATTCCGACGGGACGAGCTGCTTGTCGCCCCACTTGCCGTTGTGAAGGAGGCAGTAGGCGAACCGCAGGGCGTCGGTGGCGTGGACGGCGGTGCTGCCGGCGCCATTGGCGTGGGGCATGAGGTAGTCGCCGCGGTGCAGACAGTAGCCCCAGGCGCCCCAGCCCATCGGCTTGGCGAGGCGCTGGTTGATGTAGTCCTGCAGTTCCATGCCAGTGACGTGCCGCAGGACGATCGACGCCACGTGAGGCGACGGCGACGAATAGCTGTACCCCGCGCCCGGGTCGGTCCAGAGGCGGCAGCGGATGGATGATTGGTCGAGGTCGCGGATGTTCTGGCCGGGGGCGGGCTTCATCGGCGACGCCTTGCCCATGACGACACCGATGGGGGCGCCGCCTTCCCCGTTGTAACCGGCGGTCATGCAGAGGAGTTGTCCGAGGGTGATGCTGGCCTTGCGCGGGTCGTCGAGGGGGAAGGCTTCGGGGAGGTACTGCTCGGTGAAGACCTTGGTATCGAGCCCGTCGGGGATCTTGTCGTGGAACTCTTTGAGCATGATGCCGCAGGCAATGCTGGTGTAGGCTTTGCCGGTGGAGGCCATGTCGGGGTTGGCGTTGCGGTGGGCGCGGCCGAAGTATTTTTCGAGGACGAGGTAACCGTGGCGGACGACGAGGAGGCCACCGTTCTGCGAGCAGCGCTGGGTGAAATCGAAGGCGCGGTCGAGGCGCTGGGCGTCCATGCCGGCGAGGTCGCGGATCTCGGCGGGCGTTTTCAGTGTGCGCCAGCCACCTTCGGAATCGGGGGGTGGGAAGTAATCGTCGGCGGCGTGTGCCGGCAGGCATAGGGTCAAGAGGGTGAAGACGATCGTGAGGGAGGTGGTTCGGTTGTTCATAGGTTTCGTGCCGTATCAGAATTCCAGAAGCGGGACGGCTTCGGGGGCCAAGAATGGCCCCACTCAGCCGTCCCGGACAGACAAGAATGTCTGCCCCACCAAATACAAAGACCAAAGACAAAAGTGACGCGCGATCAGTTCAATTGGATCACCGTGAACGAATGGGGCGGAAACGTATATGCTCCGGCGCCACCGGCCAAACCGTGCGTCCAGGTTTGGTGCTTTGGCGTGACGTTGGTCGGGTTGGCGGTGGTGTTGGTGGCGTCTAGATCGCCGGCGAGTTCTTCGACGTCCGCGGTCGGCCGCGTGGGGGTGAAGTTATCGATGGCGATTTTCGCGGGGGCGGCATTGGCGTCGAGATTGACGACTTGTAACACGACGTGCTTGCCGTCGTCGCTGCGGGTCGCCGTGACTTTGAAGCGGTCGCCTGCGTTATCGACGTGCGCTTCGATGACGCGCGGCTGGTACGCCTTGGCGACCATTTGCGTCACGTAGCCGGTCGGCTGTAGCCAGGTCTTGGCCGGGTTCAGGAACAGGAGTCCCTGATTCCAACCGTTGTCGTTCTGGCCGTCGGGCTGGAGGCAGTTGGCGGAGAGGGCGACGGGGACGCGGGCGTCGCGCGTGACCAGGCCGATCGCGTCGGCGTTGGCGAGGGCACGGCGGACGTCGTGGCTGTTGGCATTGAACTCGAATATGGCGACGTGGTGCTTCGCGCCGTCGGCCAGGCGGTCGATCGCGTCGACGTAGCTGGTGAAGGCGCGGGCCGAGGTCGACGGCATGAGGCCGGACGTCCAGACGTGGACGTCGAACCAGACCTCGCGATTGTTTTTCTTCGCGAGTTCCAGGATTCGCCGGTGGGCGGCGAGGCTGGTGACCTTCGACGCGGCCCCCTCGACGTGCATGGGGTCGGTGATCGGCCGCTCGTACTGGAAATCGCCGACCACGAGGATGACGTTGGGGTCCTTCGCCCAGATTGCGGGGGCGAGACGTTCGAACTTCTGGTAGTACGCGTCGTCCACGCGTTCCTCGTTGCCGAGCTCGATGTGCGTGAGGCGGTACGGCTGGGGGTGTCCGTCGGCGGCGCGGCGCTTGCCCCATTCGGTGTCGGATGCGCCGTTGACGTACTCGATGAAGTCGGCCATGTCCTGTGCGGTCTCGTCGATGTTGAAATCGGGAATGCCGAGGAAACCGGCGGCCTCGCAGACGTCCAGAAAGTCGATAATGCCCCAGCCGTTGGACGTGTACGGGTACCAGTTGCCGACGTAAGGCGGCCGGCGGTCGCGCGGGCCGATCATCTTCTTCCACCGGTACTGCGGCGCGTTCGCCGCCGAACCGCCGTACCGCAGCACGGTCACCCCCTGCTCCTTCAGCCCCTCGACGACGTCGCGGCGGACCGGAAGGTTCTTGTAGCGTCCCCAATCGCCGGGCTGGAGGAACGCGTGACCGACGACGACCGAACCGGGCGATTTGAGTCGGATCGCGAAGCGGCCGGCGGGGTCGGTGGTGTCGGGGGTCATTGCGAATTCGAACCGCCGCCACTGGTCATCACCGCCGACGTCGATCTTCGTTTCGGCGTACCGGCGCTCGCCGTCGCGACTTTCGAGTGAGGCGTAAACCGCGACGGGCTTTCCCGCGCGAAGCCAGAGGTAGCCTTCGTACGGCTTGCCCGTTTGGTACGACATGCCCCAACGATTCAGCCCCTGGTTTTCGATGCCCGCGTCACCGTCGCCGGCGAGCGTGACGCGCTGACTTTGTGCGCCGACGAAGGGGAGTTCCTTCTCGACGGCGGCGGTCAGCGTGCCGCCGGCGCGGGGGTCGATCGCTCGCCACATTCCGCTGACGGCGACCGCCTCGTCGGGGGCCGGCTCGAATGCGACGTCCGTTCGCCGGCCGTCACGCGCCGTCCAGAGTTGTCGATACCGCGCCGGCCGCTGCCACTGGCGCAGGCCCACGGTTCCGGCGGGTAGCGGGCGCGGGTCGTCGACGTCGGCGAGCGACTTTCCGTCGACGAGCACTTCGATGTGATCCCGCGTGAACTTCGTCGCCAGCGCGATCCACCGGCCGGGCGCGACGTCGCACTCGACTTCCTTGAGCAGTCGAAAGTCCTGCTGATGCCGACCGATGACGACGCGCTTGCGGGCGACGTCGATGGCGATTTCGTATCCGTCGAAGCGGTCGGCGCCGGCGGCGGCGCGGCTCAGGCGGACGATGAGGCCCGCGTTGCCCGCCGCGGGACCGTCGAAATAGATTTGGACACCGGCCTCCCCCGCCACGAAGCTTTCCCCTTCCTTCACCAGTTTCGGCCCGGCCCCGGCGCCGCCTGACAACTCCTCGGCGGCCGCGCGCCACTCTCCGTCGGTGGCGAAGAACCCCTTCACCGGCGCCGTGCGCGCCGGCTCCTGGAAACTTTCGCCGAAGATCATCTGGCTGTAGAGGCCGCCGTAGATCTCATGGTTTACGTCTTCGATGCAGGCCCCGGTGAGGTACGGGCTGACCGGCTTGCCGGCGTCCCTGGCGTCCACGCGAATCGCGACCCCCTGCGCGACGCACAGGACGGGGGCGAGCGACACGACCAAGGCGGTCAGGATTCGGCATTTCATCGTCGTTTCGCCTCCTCAGTCATCGCGCCGTAAAGCCGCCGTCCATCATCAGTGTCGCGCCGGTGAAAAAACTGGCGAGGTCGCTGGCCATGTAAGTGAAGAACGCCGCGACCTCGTCGGGCGTGGCGATGCGGCCGATCGGGTGGTTGTCACGCAGCATCTTCCAGAACTTATCGGGGTCGCCGGACGCCTCCGCCGACTTGTGCACGATCGGCGTATCGACGGTGCCGCAGCAGATCGCGTTGACGCGGATGCCGTGGGGAGCGTATTCGACGGCCATCTGACGGGTCATCTGGTGGATCGCGCCCTTTGACGGGCCGTAAGCGCCCTGGCCGACGATTCCGGCCTGGCCGGAGATCGAGCCGGTATTGAGGACGACACCGCCGCCCTGGCGGATCATGACGGGGATCACGTGCCGCGCCGCCCAGTAGGCGGCCTTCACGTTGGTGTTCATGACGTGGTCCCACTCGGCGGGTGTGTGCTCGTGGAGGGGCTTGACCACGCTGACGCCGGCGTTATTGACCAGGACGTCGATGCGACCGAAGGAACTGGTAGCGGCGAGCGTGAAGTCACGCGCGGTCTGTTCGAGGGTGACGTCGCCGCTGACGTATCGGAGTCGGTCGTCGTAGGCCGGGTTGCGCAGGCGCTCGGGCGGTTGCGCTGGAAGGTCCACGGCGACGACGCCGGCGGCGCCGGACTCCAAAAACTGGACGACCGTCGCCAGGCCGATGCCCGAGGCGGCGCCGGTGACGATGGCGGTTTTACCGGAAAGGGATACGTTCACGTCCTCACACTCCGCGCGTGTCAGAATCGCTTACGCGGCGTGGGGAGTCGTACGATGGTGGGTTCCCACGCCGCAGGCGGCGGATTCTCGCGGTGGAGTGGGGAAATCGCAAGATGGGCGCGAAAGCGAATATCACGCTCGCTAACGCACGGAGCGGCGGCGAGCGCCGGCGACCAGCACCAGCAATCCCGTCATGCCGCCCGCGAAGACGCCGGCGGGCAATGGGGCGGTGGCGACGGCCGGCACGGTCAGGCGCATCAGGCTGTCGCTTTGGGTGATGATGATCGAGTTGTCGCGCGGGTCGAGCGACATGAAGTCGCCGCGCGAACCGTTCTGGGCGATCAACGTCACGGCCTTGGTCGTCAGGTTGATCTGGTAGACGGCGCCGGCGTGGGTGTTGACGAAGAGGTTGCCGGCGAACTTGCCGACGCCGACCACGATGCCGTCGACCTCGCCGACGAGGTCGCCGATCGAGCCGGAATCGAAGACCTTGGCTTTGGTGGTCGTGTCATAGCCGATGACTTTGCCCTTGATATCCTGGCGCTGCTCGACGGCGTAGAGCGTCTTGCCGTCGGGGGAGACCGCGACGCCGTCGGCGACGACATTGGTAAAGAGCGTCTTGGTCTGGGCGACGGGATCGATGTCGTAGATCGCGTTGATGCCGAGGGTGGAGACGTAGAGGTGGCCGTTGGTCGGGTTGACGGTGATGCCGGTGACGTAGGGCGTCAGGCCGGAGACGACGACGTGATTGAACGAGCCGTCCTGGTTGAGCTGGACGACGTCGCCCTGCGTCTGGCGCGTCATGTAGATTGCGCTTCCGAACTGCGTCATCCCCGTCGCCTTGTCGGCGGAGTAATTGTGGATGATCGTGGCGGACGGGGCGAGTTGGTTGTCCGCGTCGGTGGCGAAGAGGCGGAGGTTGCCGGGCTTGTCGGTAACCAGCACGCCGCCGTTATTTGTATAGGCGACGCCGAGCGGGCCGACCTGCATGCCGTTGTCGGGGTCGGTGCCGGTGGGGAACCCGCTGGCGAAGGTAGAGAGCGAGTATCCGGCGACAACGGCATCGCTCGTCAAAATCAGGGAGGCGCGAGCCGCTCCGGTCCACGTGCAAAAAAGCAGTAGCACGCTGGCAATCAGCGGAACAAACCTGAAGCCAAGCGGATTCGTGTTCTTACCCATGGACGCTTCCCACTTCTGAGGCTGTACTGCTCGGTACCCTCGTCCGGTCGCAGACCGGCCTCGTCTGCGCCAAATCCTACCAGCGCGGGGTCGGTTTGTCAGGGGTTCTTATACCCGGCAGTCGCGCCGGGCGGGGGATTGTCGGTCATCTATGTCGTTTAACGGCTTTACCGGGCTCAAATGCGGCCCTGTTGCATTTATTCTGCTAAATACGTTCATCGAGTAAGAAGGTAAACGGGATTGGCACCGACTTCGATTTCGATTCCGCCATCGACCGCCTTCCAAGCCGCGGGGGGCGCGTCGCCGGTCGACAAGGCCATTTCTTCGGCGCGAGCCACGTTCGCGGCGTCGACGGGGATGACGCGCTTACGGCGTTGTTCCGAGCCGTCGGGAGTCCACGCGACGAACACGGGCGCGTTGGGTCGGTCGGGACCGCGGTACTCAAAGCAGTAGAGATCGTCCGCGCGAACGACGGCCCGCGTGAAGCGGCGATCGCCGAGCCGGGCGTACAACTGGCTCATGGCGTAGAACGACGGCTTGGGGTGGAAGTCGCGCGTGATGCCGGATGCGCCGTGGAGCTGGGCTTCGTCCTTGTCGTTGAAGAAGTAGAGGTACGCGCGGTCGATGTCCATCGCCGACAGGACGAGAAAGGCGCGGACGATGTAGCGGGCCTGCTGCTCGTCCGTCACGCCTTCCCATTGCTTCCACTCGTCCTTGGTCGGCGGCTTGGTCGCGCTGTCGTAGCCGAACTCGGTCAGCCAGACTTGTTTGGCCTTCGCGTGGTCGTTGCGCCAGCGGACGACGCTTTCGACTTCCTTCAGGAAGGCGATCGACGAGTCCTCCGGGTACGAACGCCGCCACGTCGGCCACTTTGCTTTGAAGGGGTAGCTGTGGACGTTCAGGACGTCGTAGCAATCCTCCAAGCCCGCGACGGCGGACATGGGTTTGCTCCACTGGTCGGGCTTGCCGGTCATGACGGCGCAGGTGGCGATCGTCAGTCTTGGGTCGCCGGCGCGGAGGCCTTTGGCCATGTTCTCGAAGATCACGCGGTATTCCGCCTCGGAATACTTTGCGGGTTCATTGCCGATTTCGACCGACGTGGCCAGCGGCTTGGCGCTCGACGGTCCGACGAATCGTGCCAGCGCCTCGCCGTAGCGGCGGGCGTCGGCGGCGGGGTCTTTCCAGGACTTGGCCGCGACGCCGTCGAACATTACGCAGACGTCGATCTCAAAGCCCCGCCTGGCCCACGAGCCGTACATCGAGCCCCAGTCGACGCGGTTGGCGGCCATCGGGAAGGTTGTCGCGCGCGAGGTGTCGTTGCCCACGTCCCACTCGAAGGGGTGGTAGTCGCGCACGAGGCGGCAGACGGGGGCGTAGAGGTCGGGTTTGAACTGGACCGTATGGACGTTTAAGCCCATGAAGTCGCGCATGAGCGGGCGCTCGCGCTTGGGGGCGTCGTCGGCACTGGCGAAGCTGAAGGCGCAAAAAACCGCGAACAGGAGAGCGATCGATTGGCGCGTTGATCCCATTCGCACAGCATCCGCGAGATCCTTGTCCCAGGAAAGAGGCTTGATCCGGCAATAGCGAGTGACCGGTGCAGACCGCATCGCCAAGGCGACGCCCGGGCAGTGCCTCAAGTCAGTGGACTGCTACGTTTGCGAAATAAGTAGCGTTGCCAGGGCAACAGGTGCACGAGTGCCGGCGCCAGCGGGGCGAGAGCCTTCAGCCGTTCGCGTCCGTGACGGCGCACGGTCAATTCGAAGTCGAGTCGCTGGGTAGGGACGAGACGACATCCGCGAAACATCCTGCGCACGACCCACGGCCGCGGCGACCACCGATACCGTGGCGAGCTCGCCGATGCCCTCTCAGTTCTACCGAATCTTTCGGTTCGACCCGGCGTCTCCCAATCGGCCACCGTGACGGCATTGAAGACGGGTACGGACGGTGCCGGGACAATTCCCGTGTCACCTGCTGTGTCAGTTGAATTTGAAAACCGGTCGAGAATAGACGCCAACGCGGTGTGCGAAGGCGACGGTTTAGCCCCCAATGAAAACACCCGCAAAGCCTTGGTACTCCAAGGTTTCGCGGGCGAAAACGGAGAGATAGGGATTCGAACCCTAGATACGGATTTGACTCCGTATAACGGTTTAGCAAACCGTCGCCTTCAGCCGCTCGGCCATCTCTCCGGGGGCTTCAAACATTAGCAAGGGGTGTGAAAAAGGGCAAGGCCGCGGGAGTACCCACGCCGGCGGTTTCCTTACTCGCTGTAGGGCAATTGTTCGACCAGCGTTGACATCTTATCTGCCGCGCGCGCCAGGCCGTCGAGGAAGTCGGCGGCCTCGTCCGGCTCGAGGTCGTCTGACAAGACTTCCGCCGACAGAAAGAGACTGTTCAAACAGCCTTTGATGTCGTGCCGAAGGCGGCGGATCGGATCGTCAGAGCTGGTCTGCGGTGTCATAGTTCCCATTTACCTTACCCAAAGCCCGCCCGTCGTAGAACGCCCAAAGCCGAAAAACTTTACGCCCCCGCCGCGGCCCTTTATACAATCCACCCATGCGTATTATCCTCGCCTTTCTGGCCGTCGTCACGCTGGGTTCCTTCGTTCGTGCGGACGATGCGGCCCCGCCCCAATCGTCGCGTGAAAAGTTTTTGAAACTGATCGACCGTCCCAGGGTTCCGCTGAACCCGGAAGAAAAGGAAATGCCCGCCCCGGCCCCCGGCATGGTGGAGTCGCACATCGCCTACTCGACTGAGGTCAACCAGCGCGTCCCCGCGCTGGTCATCAAGCCCGCGGACGTCAAACCGGGCACGCGGCTCCCCGTCGTCATCCTCCTGCACGGCACCGGCGGCAAGAAGGAAAACAATCTCGGTCTGATGAAGTCGCTGGTGGCCAAGGGTTTTATGGCCGTCTCGCCGGACGGGAGGTACCACGGCGAGCGCACCACCCAGAGCGGCACCAAGGAGTATTACGCGGAGATCGCCAAGGCCTTCAAAGACGGCCAATCGCACCCGTGGCTTTACGACACGGTCTTCGACGTGATGCGGCTGATCGACTATCTCGAGACGCGGCCGGACGTCGATCCCAAGCGTATCGGTCTGATGGGTTTTTCCAAGGGCGGAATGGAGACTTATCTCTGCTCGGCCGCCGACCCGCGCGTGGCGGTCTCGATCCCCTGTATCGGCGTGCAGACGTATCGCTACGGCCTGGAGAATAACCAGTGGAAGGGGCGCATCGGCACCGTGCAGGGCGCCGCCGATACCGCCGCGAAGGAAGCTGGCGTGCCGATCGACTCGGCGTTCGTCAAGCGGTTTTACGATCACGTCGTCCCGGGCATTGACACGGACTTCGACGGACCGGCGATGTTGCCGCTGATCGCGCCGCGGCCGCTGCTGGTCATCAATGGGGATTCGGACGACAAGACCCCCCTGCCGGGCGTGCTCATGGCCGCCGACGCCGCGCGGGCCGCGTATGAAAAGGCCGGCGTGCCTGATCACTTTGTTTTGAAGGTCCAGGAGAAAACGGGGCACAAGGTGAATCCGGACTCGACGCAGCAGGCGATCGCGTGGTTCGAGAAGTGGTTGATGCCGAAATAGCTTACTGCGCCGCCGCCGCGACCGTGATCACGACCGACTTGCTCGCCGGCTGATTGCTGCCCTTCGCAACGTGCCGCAACGCCACCAGCGGATTGCTCTCCGGATAGTAGGTTGCCGCGCAACCGCGCGGGATCTCGTAGGGCACGACCTTGAAGCGTTTTACGGTGCGCGTTTTACCTTCGTAATAACTGGTGATGTCCACCCAGTCACCGGCCGTCAACTTCCGTTCGGCGATGTCGACGCCGTTCATGAAGATCACGTGTCGGCCGCCGTACACGCCGCGGTATCGGTCATCCTGGCCGTAGATCGTGGTGTTGAACTGGTCGTGGCTGCGGATGGTCATCATCAGCAATTGACCGGGCGCGAGGTCCCACTTCGGGATCGGGTGCACGAAGAAGTGGGCCTTCTTCGACTTCGTCGGGAACTCTTGCTTATCTTTGACGGGGTTGGGCAGGTAGAACCCGCCCGGCTGGCGCACGCGGCGATTGTAGTCCTCGAAGCCTTTGACCACCTGGTCGATGTGGTCGCGGATCTTGTCGTAGTTGGCGCAGCATCCGAGCCAGTCGACGGTGGTGCGATCGCCCAGCGTGGCGGCGGCGAGGTGGCAGATGATCGCGGTCTCGCTCATGAGGTGCGGGCTGGCGGGCGTCAATCGGCCGCGGCTTTCCTGGACGACGCCCATGGAGTTTTCGCAACTGACGAACTGTTCGCCGGAGGCCTGCTCGTCGCGCTCGGTGCGGCCGCGGCAGGGCAGGATCAGGGCCTGCTCGCCGGTGACGAGGTGATTGCGGTTCAGTTTTGTACTGACCTGCGCGCAAAGCTTCAGCCGCCGAAACGCCTCGGCGCCGTATTCCGTATCCGCCATCGCCGAGAGGAAGTTCCCGCCGAGTCCGACGAACACCTTTACGCGCCCCTCGTGCATCGCCTGCATGCCGCGGACGGCGTCCAGGCCCCGTTCGCGCGGGGTCTTGAAGTTGAACTCCCTGTCCAATTCGTCGGCGAACTTGTCGCCGATTTTCTCCCAGATGCCGACGGTGCGATCGCCCTGCACGTTGCTGTGCCCGCGCACCGGGCAGACGCCGGCGCCCGGCCGACCGAACTGTCCGCGCATCAGGTGGAAGTTGACGATGGTCTGGACGTTGGCGACGCCGTTCTCGTGCTGGGTGATCCCCATGGCCCAGCAGGTGATCGTGCGCTTGCTCCTCATGGCAATTTGTGCCGCCTGACGGATGAGGTCGCGCGACACTCCGGATCGTTCGACGATCTCTTCCCACGCCGTGGCGCGGATGTCCGCGGCGAACTCTTCGAATCCCAGCGTCCTTTGTTCGATGAAGCCCCGGTCGAGCACGCCGCCGGCGCGGCCTTCCTCCTCCAGCATCTCCTTCATCATGCCCTTGAAGACCGCGACGTCGCCGTTGATCCGCACGGGCAGGAAGAGCGACGCCATCTTCGTCCCGTGGCCGAACATGTCGCGCGCCGACTGTGGGTGCTTGAAGCGGATCAGGCCGGTCTCGATGAGCGGGTTGATGCTCACGAGCGTCGCGCCGTTGCGCACGGCCTCTTCCAGGGTCGTCAGCATGCGCGGGTGGTTGGTGCCGGGGTTTTGGCCGACGACGAAGATCGCATCGGCGTGACGAAAGTCCGCCATCGACACCGTCCCCTTGCCCACGCCGATCGCTTCGGTCAGGCCGGTGCCGCTCGATTCGTGACACATGTTCGAGCAGTCGGGCAGGTTATTCGTACCCAGTTGCCGGGCGAACAACTGGTACATGAAGGCGGCCTCGTTGCTCGCCCGGCCGGACGTGTAAAACATCGCCTCGTCCGGACTCGCGAGGCCGTTGATCTCCGACGCGATCATCGCGAACGCGTCGGGCCAGGAGATCGGTTCGTAATGCTGGCTGCCGCGGCGCAGCACCATTGGCTCGGTGATGCGGCCCTGGTCGCCGAGCCATTGCTCGGTGTGCGTCGCCAGCTCGGCGACCGAATGTTTCGCGAAAAACTCGGGCCCGATGCGTTTGTTCGTCGCCTCCCACGCGATCGCCTTGGCGCCGCTTTCGCAGAACTCGGCGATGTGGCGCTTGCCGTCGGGCTCGGGCCAGGCGCAGCTCGGACAATCGAACCCGCCCTTCTGGTTGACGACCGTGAAGCTCCGCAGGCTCCGCGCGGCGCCGTCGCGCGCGGCAAACCTCATCGATTGGTAAACGCCCTGGAATCCGCTGGCAATGAGGTCGCGCTCGCGAATCTGCGGCGCTTCGCCGTTCATCGGGTATTGCGCGTCGGGCGTGCGCTTCGATACGTCCGGCGTGGTCATCGGACGCTCGGCCTCGATCGGCTTGGGCCGAGCGTCGTCCGCCTGATCCGGCGCGTTGTTCTGATCGTGATGAACCTCGTGGGAGATGTTGGCTGGCATGGGGTCGATCGTAGGGCGCGGGTGAGACGAAGGGAATCTCGAAAACGCCCCCGGTCATCCACCTACACTTTGATAAAGATCCGGCAAACGTAGAGCACGCTCATCAGCAGGCCGACCACGATCACGAAGAAGAGCGCATACGCCAGCGACTCGTTTGCCCCCGTCGCCAGGTTCGGTATGTGCGAGCTGAACTGCTGCAACCACGCCGCCACGCCGCCGACCCATTCCACCGCGGTTTCCTGTGCGCGGGTCACCAGCGAGTCCTTTCCGACGTGCACGATGATGCCCAGTCGCACCACCATCCCCGCGGCGATGAACGCCGCGATGGCGTTCATGCCGTAGATGACCAGCGGCAGCGCCCACCGCCGCCGCCCGAGCACGTCGATGACGTAAAACAGGGTGCCCAACCCGAGCATCGCCAGTCCGCCACAGAACATCGCGAACGACGGTGTCCAGATGCTCTTGTTGACCGGCATCAACCACTTATCCAGCCCGCACCCCAGCAGCGTCACCACAACGCCCCACGCGAGCAGCCGCGCGCAGCGCTCCGCCGCCGGCCGATCGCGCCGCAATCCGAGGCCGACGAGGATACCCAGGACGACGGTCCCGATCGCGGGGATCGTTGAGAGCAGGCCTTCGGGATCGGGATAATGGCCGTACGTGTGCTTTCTGACCGCCTTCCCGTTCTCCCACCGGTCGAACACGGCCTCGTCGATCTTGCGCCCGAGGTTGTCCTCGCGCGTCAGCGATCCGGTCACGTGATCTTTGAACGGACACTTCAGCATTAACGCCGAATATGTCGACAACAGCAGCACCAGCCAAACGACCAGCATCCGCGTCCCGAAGAATAGCGCAAGCGTCGCCGCCACGCCGTAACACGCGCCGATCCGCTGGAGGATGCCCGGAATCCGATACAACCCCGGCCGAAAGATGCCGCCGCCCAAGTTCGTGTCGCCCGGCAGCCCATTCGCGAACGCATGACGATTCGCCAGCGCCACCGCCCCCATCAGTGCGTAAAACACGACCGTAACGAACACCGGCACCGACCACTGCATCCGCCGCGATCGATACGGCGCCAGAAGGGCCACCATCCCGAACGGAATCATCCCCCACGCGACCGCCCGGACCGTCTTGAGCAGGAGGAATCCGTCGGGCAACGCGCCCAGCGTAAGCAGCGGTGTCCCCGCCGCGCGCTCGCCGAGATTCAATCGCACACCCGAATACGAAAACCCGTGGAGCAGCGCCCCGAGCATGAAGAGCGACAGCGCGCGAATCCAGATTCGTCCCAGCATCGCCCCGCGCCCCGGCAGCGTCGCCGACCGACGCGCCATCGAGAACGGGATCGCCACCCCCACGATGAACAGGAAGAACGGAAACACCAGATCCGTCGGCGTCCACCCGTTCCACTCCGCGTGATCCAGCGCGGCGTACGCCTGCCCCTTCCCCGGGTTGTTCACCAGGAGCATGCCCGCGATCGTGATCCCGCGAAACACGTCGAGCGACACTAATCGTGCGGAACGCGCCGGCGTTTGCGACACCGTCACGGACGCCGGCGTCGACTCGGCCACCGGTCCCGTCGTTTCCATGGCTTCAGGCGCCACCGTCGTCATGCGTGTTAACCATGCCTTCCCGTGCGCGGTCCGCGCGCCGCCGTTTATACCACGCACTCGAATTACACGGCGGCTTCCGGACGCCAGTCGCACGGCCACGTCTCCGCCACCGGCTGAAAGCCCAGGCGCTCGAGGATCGGCCGGCTGGTCGGCAGGGCATCGACCACCAGGTACTTCGCCCCCGCCGCGATCGCGTCGCGTGCCCGTGCCGCGACCACCGCGCGGTAAAGGCCCCGCCCGCGGTACGCCGCCAGTGTCCCGCCGCCGTACAACCCGGCGAACGCGCTGTCCGGATGCGTGTACAGCCGCCCGATGCTCACCGCCCGCCCGTCCGCCATCGCCACGTAGGCCCGGTGCTGGAACGACCCCGCCTCGATCGCCGCCGTCAGTTCGGCGCTCGTTGGCGAATAATCCTTCGCGAAGATCGTTTCCGCCGCCCGCCGGAAGATCGGCACGTCCGCCGGCCGATCCACCCGCATCACGTCCACCGCGCCTTGCGTCGCCCACGCCGCCGGACGGCTCAGTTCATACACCAGCACGGCCTCGCGCGGCCCGATCTCGAACCCGCGCCGCGCCAACCGCTCCGTCAAATCCGGCGGGCGATCGTGCGAAAACACCTTCCACTCGAATCCCACCCCCAGCCGCCGGTGGTGGGCCACCTCGCGCTCGATGGCATCGTCCGCCGTCGACTCGGTCAGTTTCGAATAGATCACCCAGTGCCGCGGGCCTTGCGCGGTCCGCCCCCGCGTGACGTCCGGCAGCACCTCCAGCACTTCCCCGTCCCGCGCCAGGTTCCGCCGCTCTCGATCCAGTTGTTCGACGATCGCCCGGTGGTCCATGTCCGCGCGCCATCTTACGGCGGCGCGCGTGCCGGCCAAAGGGAGGCGCGGTCACGGCCGACGAGGCGGCGCGGGGTGATCCAGCAGATCCATCCGCCGACGCCGGATCGGCGGAAGGGCCAACGTCGGTCGCGCGGCCGACGTCGGTTGCCGGTCACCCACCGCCACCACCGACGCCAGCGTCTCATCGCTCACAACGACCACCGCGGACGAGGTCGCCGCCGGCAGCGAGTGCCCGAACGACAATTCCAAGGCCTGGAAGTCCGCGAAATCCACGGCGCCGTCGTAATTGAAATCCCCGTGCGTCCAATCCCCAATCGTCGTATTGTAATTCGCAAGGACAATCCGGAAGTCCGCCGTGTCCACCACGCGGTCGCGATTGGCGTCGCCGTTCAACTGGAAGAATGACGCCACGTAATCGTCCCCGCCCGCGCCATCCCCGTTGCCGTCCAGCATCCCGCCGTTCGTGAGGGTCACCGCACTTGCCTTCAATCGGGCGGTGTAGTTCCCGTCGGGTAGCAGCCCGTTGGCCAAGCCCGCAAAGTTCCAGACCGCCGTCCGCGATGTGCTGATATAGCTGACGTGGGCCGCGATCGTCTGCCCCGTCGTCTGGTTGACGACCTCCAGCGCGCTATCCGGAATGTTCGGATTCACGTCGCGATCGAAGGTGAAGACCAGCCGCTGCCCGGTCTGGAACGGGAAGGCGAACGTCGAGACCTTCGCCCCCGCGATTCGACGGAAGGCGAAACTCTTGCCCCCCGCCGTCGCACCCGCCGTCAGCGGCACGTACTGCTCGCCGACGATCGGCGTGCCGTAGATGTTCAACCGCCACGAGTTCCACGTCCCCACGTCCTGCCCCGCGCCGTCCGTCACCGTCAGCGTCCACGTCCCCTTGGCGATCTCGTCCCAGTGGTGCGTCGAGGTGAACGTCCAGTGCGAATAATCCGCGTGCGTGTCGTCGTGCGTCTCGGCCAGCACCGACTTGGTCCCGTCCGGCGACGTCAGCACGACCCGCAGATCCCCGCGCGCGGGATGCGTCGCGTCGAACACCACTTCCACGGTCTCCGCCCGGATGAGCTGGTTGATCGTCACCGACGAGTTGATCCCCGTCGCGTTGTCGTCCGGGATGGCGCGGTTCACGTTGATCGTGCCCGACGTCACCATCGTCTCGGGCGGCAGGTTCTTCCACGTCAACGCCGCGTTCACCGCCGCCGCCGCGTCCACCGCGCCGAAGCCGTATTTGTTATTCACCCAGTGCCCCGCGCCGTTCAGCGTCCAGGCCGGGTCCATCGGATCGTTCTTACGCGCCGTGTTCAACAGGATCTGCTTGACGTCCCGCCAGCCGAGGTTTGGGTTCGCCTGGAGCATCAGCGCCACTACGCCGCTCACCAGCGGCGCCGACGCAGACGTCCCGCCGAAATTGCCGTAATAATCCGTCGGATCATCCCCGCTGCTGCCG
>Ga0207674_10004740_pt1 | contig 16306 bp, 16 predicted proteins | sample KBSCornC72_FD_184303 | JGI IMG/M metagenome (GOLD analysis project Ga0207674, IMG submission 184303) | Corn rhizosphere microbial communities from Kellogg Biological Station, Michigan, USA - KBS Corn C7-2 (SPAdes) (version 2) | ecosystem: Host-associated > Plants > Roots > Rhizosphere > Soil ... | reverse complement strand
CAATAATCGGCATTATCGCGACCGTACCCCAGTCTTGCGAACAACAACCATAATGGTTTTAATGAGGATGCGAAGGTCCAGCCAGAAGCTCCAGTTTTGCGCGTAGTAGAGCTCAAGCTCAATACGCTCTTCAAAGCTAAGCTCGCTACGGCCAGACACTTGCCAGAGGCCGGTTACGCCAGATTTCACACTATGTAGTAGGGCAGTACGGGATGGATTAAACTTTACCTCTTGCGGCAAAATCGGGCGCGGGCCAACCAGGCTGAGTTCACCGCGAAGCACATTGATAAACTGAGGAAGTTCATCGAGCGATGTATCACGTAAGAATTTTCCAAATCGAGTAATGCGCGGGTCATTTACTACCTTATGATTTTTGCGGTACTCCTCGGCAAGATCTGGGCGACCCATTTCTTCAAACTCAATGCTCGCGTCTCTACCTCCATACTTCGCACCCATCGTACGGAACTTGTATAGATTGATTGGTTTAGAAAAACGGCTAAGGCGCCTGGACATATAGAATACCGGGCCACGGTTGAAGATTTTCTGCAAAAGAGAGATAAATAGCAGAACGCCTCCCCAGATTGGGAGGGTGATAGCAACCAAGATGACGTCAAAAACACGCTTAACAATAGCTCCCCAGCCAACAAGCGGTGTTTGGCTAACAGTGATCATTGGGTATCCTAAGAACACATCGACAGTGTTTTTACCAGTGTAGAATTCTGGCTCGCCAGGAATGAAATTATACTGGATGTGATTAAGCTGTGCGGCGCCAAGAATTTTGTGGTTGCGGTCTTCGCTGTCGTAAAGATCGGTCTGAATAATGGTAGTAATACGGCATTTCTCAATGCATTGGAGCGCTTCTTCAACGCGCGCATAATGTTTGATGCCAAGGTGCGGCGGGAGCAGCTTCGCCGGTCCCGCGTAGGCGACAATCTGGTAGCCAGATTTATGGGTTGTTGCAAGCGATTCCATAATATCAGTCGTCGCAGCGGAATTACCAATAATAAGCACACGGCTTACCCCGCGACTATAGCGGAACAGCTGGTGCTGTACGAAGCGAAGAATCTCACGCACAACCATAATACTAAGTGCCGACCCAACAAGGACATAAAAAGCGACTAGGCGCGCTGGGAAGAAGTGGCCACCTGTGGTGTACTCCCACCCAATAATAAGGAGAACCCCGATAAGGCTACCAAGCGCAATACGGCTCCATTCAACTAAACGGCGAGTGTAAATCTGGCTCGAGTAAAGTCCAAGTGATGCAAAAATAAGAATCCAAATAGGCGCAACAGCGAGGAAGCTTGCAAGGTATTCTTTAGCATACACTGTGTATAGAAGCACACGGTGGTCGAGTTGCGTACGAGCGTAGTAGGCGATGCCAAACACAAATGCGAGCACGATAAAATCGGCTGCCATGAGTATGAGACTGTAGAATTTTGTATTTCTCGATGGCATATTGTAGATATGAGTATACCACGAGAAAGCGAGCGATAAAACGAGCCTGATCGTTTTTCCGAGCGACGAAGTGCTATATCAATGCAATTTGATATACCACTGTTAGCGGGTTTTCGGTACAATGAGGGCAGCATGAAGCACATACGATTACAGCATGTAATAGCCTGGCTCCTCCTTCTTATTATGGGACTGATAGCTATCCATGCACCACTAACGGTGTTCTTTGGTGCACAGTTCCCACAAATCGCCGTAGGTATAAAAGCCTGGAAAGAAGTATTGATGCTCATGGCATTCGTGCTGTTGACAATCGACTACATACGCCGTAAGGCTGTGCGAGCAGCATTCAAAGACAAACTCCTCTGGCTCATTAGAGCATATGTTGTACTGCATCTACTGTTGCTTATGGTGCATCGCCTGCCTATAAATGCGGTAATCGCAGGGTTAATGATCGATCTTCGCTACCTCATATACTTCCTGTTGGTGTATCTATTCTTGAAGGCATACCCAGTGTATAAAGAATCGTTCCTGCGCGTTGCAATGACAGGCGCTGCGATCGTGGTCGGGTTTGCAGTGCTACAACTGGTGTTGCCACATAACTTCTTGGCATATTTTGGCTATGGCGATACAACAATCCAGCCGTATATTACCATTGATAAAAACCCAGAGTTCGTACGTGAAAACAGTACGCTTCGCGGGCCTAACCCACTCGGTGCCTACGCAGTTATGGTACTGAGTAGTGTGGCTGCTTACTGGGTAGGGCAGCGCAAAAAACTAAATGATAATACGCGCACCATACTCATATTTTTTGCCATTGCGGGGCTTATTTCATTAATCGTGAGCTACGCCCGAAGTGCATGGCTTGGCGCTATCATTGCACTGGCTGCGGTATTCGCTATTAAAAACAAGGGCGTCGTGACATGGCGAAAGGCCGGGTATATTGCTGGGGGGGTAGTAATAATTAGCGCACTTGTATATGGTGCGCGCAGCTCTGACCTCGTACAAAATGCGCTCATTCACAATAATCCAACAACAGGCGCTTCGGTGGATTCTAACACACAACACCTTGAATCTGTCACAAGCGGCCTAATCTCAATGCTTACACACCCACTCGGCCAAGGCGTGGGCAGTACTGGGTCGGCGTCGTTATTCACAGATAACCCAACGGTTGTAGAAAATCAATTCTTGTTTGTCGCCCACGAAGCTGGCTGGCTTGGCCTTGTATTATTTGTTGCAATTACCTGGATGGTCCTCGCGAGGCTATGGCGTAAACGATCCGACTGGATGGCGCTCGCCGCATTTAGCAGCGGCATTGGTTTGGTTGTTGTAGGCCTGCTGCTACCTGTATGGGCAGACGACACAGTCTCAATTGTATGGTGGGGGCTGGCCGCAGTAGTCTTGGTGGATGGAAAGGAAACAAATGGAAAATCGACCAACAAAAAAGCAAAAAGAACTACTTAACTTTATTGACGGATTTATTAAAGGCAACGGCTATGGGCCAAGCTACCGCGAGATTATGCGTGCGCTCGACTACAAAAGCGTATCAACCGTTGCTACACATGTTGATGGCCTCATTCAGCGTGGCTGGCTACGCAAACGCGACAACGAGGCGCGTACGTTAGAGGTAGTATCGCCGGATGAAGAGCCGACCCCAGCTGTGGTGGGAGCTATATCTGACGGAGAGAAAGATATTCGTACGAAACTCAAGGAGTTACAAGAGAATACTGACGAAAACGCCGATGATATTGCAGTGCTTTCACGCGCCCTCGTGATTCTTGGGTATGAGCCAAAAACCGAAATTTCATAGCTCCTGTAGTGCTATACTAGGGATATATGCGACAGTTTGTAGCAGAGGTGCCACATCTTGTTATCGCCAAGATACAATATGTGGGCTGGAAGAAATTGCTCGGAGGTGGAGCTGCACTCATTCTCGGGGTAATGATACTCGTGCAGCTCTTCTACCCAGCAAACACACTGCTGCCATACACTAAAATCGACGGCCTATCAGTTGCCGGCAAGACTAAACAGCAGGCTATCACTATACTCAATAAGGCCTATGCCGATCACACAATTGCAATTTATATGGGGTCTGGTGCAAAGCCAGTAACCTCGCCAAAATTATCTGATGTCGACGGCAAAGTAGATAATACTGCGCGTATTAACGATATGGACTATCCATGGTATATGCGACTTGTGCCGACCTCACTCTTTTGGTCGAGTCGAAAGGCCGCAGATGTACCAGCGCCTCAATTTGGTGATAAATTCACTACATATATAAGCAAAAAACTAATGCCCAACTGCCAGCAGCAGCCGGTAAACGCCACGCTTCAGGCTAGTAATGGTAAGTTGTCACTTGTTCCAGCGGTGACGGGTGGGTCATGCTCAGAAACTGATGTCATTGCCAGTATTAAGGCCACCCGGCCAACACTCACCAGTAAGACATCAGTAAAAGTTGCGCGTAACGAGCGTAAGCCAGACGTCCTAGATAGCGCCGCCACCGAGCTTGCAGACACATTAAATCTTCGCCTAAAAACAGGCGCAATGCTGCTCGTGAATAGTAATCAAATCACTATTACGGCAAATGACTTACTGACTTGGCTTGATTTTACGGCAAACAGCAATAAATTAGCCGCCAAAGTGAATATTGATCGCGCAGGTGATTGGCTGAATAAAAATATAGCCTCTAAAGTTGCTATTGCGGCAGGCATTAGCTATGTAAAAACACTCGACTTTACTGAGCTATCACGCACAAACGGCGCTTCTGGTGAAGCAATTGATATACCGGCGACAGTGGGTTCGCTGCAGCAAGTAGTTGATGGGGTAAACACGGCAGCGGCTGTTGCAACGAAGGCTATTCCGCCGACCGAGCAATATACCCGAACGTACAGCCCAGACGACACTGGCCTATCGGCATTAATGGCAAACTATGCACACGATCATCCAGGAACATTTGGCGTATCTATGGTAGAGCTTGACGGACAACACCGCCGAGCGAGTTTTGACGGCGATAAGCAATTTGTGACAGCAAGCACATATAAACTATTTGTAGCCTACGAATTACTCAAGCAAATAGACGCCGGCAAACGCGATTGGGACAGCAACGCGACATGTTTTAACAAAATGATTAGTCAAAGCGACAATGCTTGTGCCGAAAGCTTCTTAAATATGCTGGGTCTTTCCACGATCACCAACGACATTCAAGCCATCGGGCTTAAAAACTCTACATTCATGAAAAGCGGCGGGCCCTACACAACGCCAAATGATCTTACGCTAATGCTTGGCATGATCGCTACAGGCCAAAATTTCTCGAGCACTAATCAGCAACGACTAATTGCGGCAATGAAGGGCAACGTATATCGCCAAGGCATCCCTGCGGGGGTGCAGGGCACGGTTGCCGATAAAGTAGGATTTCTCAATGGGCTATTTCACGATGCAGCAATTGTGTATGGCCCGCACGGTACCTATGTGCTGGCAATTATGACCAATGGCAGCAGCTGGGCGACAATCGTCGACCTTGCAAAACAAATCGATAATTTACGCGCCCAGTAATATTTACAGATACAGCCCAATGCTGTACAATAGCCCTTGTATTCATCCACAGGGTGACGTACCTTACATTACTATTCCGGCATAGCTCAGTGGTAGAGCGGATCGCTGTTAACGATTAGGTCGCTGGTTCGAGCCCAGCTGCCGGAGCCAAGATGAATTTTTCCTACAAAGAACCATCGTTTCGAATGGTTCTTTTAGTTTTGACATCGGTAAATCATCATCTAATGAAAAGTTCGAACCTAAAGTTTTGAGCAAACTCTTTTTGTTCGACAAAAAAGGAAGTAATCGAATTCTCAAGACTCCTGATGGCAAAGAGGCGATTTTATAAAGTGAAGATTATTCGCTATAACACCTTTCGAGTTCAGCCGTATACTTCTTGATAGCGTGAGTGTCGTTTTGCTTGATGCTCTCATAGAGATCAGCTCCTACGTAAATGCGATGAATGGCTTGTGCGAGCCGTACATCAAACTCATCATGTTGCTCTTTCGCAATCCTATCTATACGTTCCATAACTGCATGTGGCCATTTATCCCACACATAATAATCTGAAGACCGAGGTGCAATATGCGCATCGCCAAAGTCTAGTATGCCGGTAATTTTTTCACCTGAGGAGCCCATAAGGATATTATCAAGGTTAAGATCGTTGTGAGTAAATTCTAACTCCGAGCTGACATCGAAGGCCTCAGCATATGCAATATCATCCCTAAGCTTCGATTGGGCTTCTAACGAAAGAACAGAATCAGGTAGACTTTTGGCCTGGCTTAGTTCTAGATCCCAGGAATACGCTGGAACACCAAGCCCACCGGCGTCTACGAGCGACAGTTGCTTTGAGATTGCCTGACGAGCTACTACCCATTGATGCAAGAACTCATCCGAGATTTGGTTATTTAGATTATTATTTGGGTGTTTCCCCTCGAGGATTTTGTAACCAAAATATCGTTCATCGGGCGAGATATAAATTGGGTGAGGAGTTTGAAATGGTAGGTCTTTGAGTTTTAGAAGAATACGGTACTCCATGGTAGTATTTTGGATATCTTCTTGCATGTCAGCGCCAGCTATATTTGATGGTATACGAAATACGATCTCATCATTCACGAGAACCGCTACCCGACCCTCTCCGCTGCCGATAATCTTGAGGTCGGCTATAGGTAATGTAGGAAAATCTTTTTGTATTACCTCACGATAGACTACTATCGAATCTGGAATGATTGCTTTGTTGTAGGTCATATATCCCATTATACCTAGAGCTCTCGTGAATGTACGCGGTGTCTCGTTGCCATCTGAAAAGTCCGTAACCTGCAAAAAAGGCATAGGATTATCACCCCTGTTGATCCCGGGGTATTTATTTTGATCCAAGAAAGGCGTATCGATATTGACGAGATTGACACTGTATAATTAATATGACATATTATACTATACTATATTATGTCCTTAGAGATCCCCACAGTACTTGTTCTTGAGCCAATAACTCCATCTAATGACTCTGTTCGCACAGAAGAACTTAAATATCCAAAACTACAACCTGCTGTTGAAAAACATAGGCCCTACGAGCATGCTAGAATGAACAGATTTTGGGACGCAGAGGATGATTCGTTGGAGGAAGTTGAAGCGGCTCGGCAATTGGCTATGCAGTATATGCTAATGGGCTCTCTTGCGCTTACCCAGACGACAACAAGACCTCTGGTCTAAGCGATATACTCAAGCTACAAGTGAGCTGTATGGCTTGCCGGAGCCAGACTTAGCTCGGTCTCTATGGTCCGAGCAATTAAGCGAAGGGGGCGACGTCGAAGTTCCTTTTAAAGAGGCAGCAGAAAAAGCTGGAGAATATCTAAACACTAAATATGCTGCAGTGTTTGATGCGTTAGACATTGATTCATCAACCGAATCAATAGATCCAAATGGCATTGCAGACCGATTTGAAGCTGCACTTGCTGTACTGGCTGACCAATACGACCCCGATTGGGGCAATTGGAAAATTGAGCGTAATAGTGAAAAAGATTCTTTGAGCGTAGTTGCCGAAACACAAACGATTATTGTCGGCATGAAACGTGCAAGCGTTCAGCCACAACAGCTAAAAGCTCTATTCTCTCATGAAATACTCGTACATGGACTTCGCGCAGTGAATGGGCGGAAGCTTTCCGAATCATTGGGCACCGGTCTACCAGGGTATCTTGACGCTGAAGAGGGCCTTGGCGTGTTTATTGAGTATGCGATTAGCGGAAAGATTTCCGAGAAAATTATCGACCGTTATGTGGATATTGCGTATGCACTCGGTCAAATTGATGGTAAAGAGTACAGTCGCCAAGAGCTAATTGATCACGCGATGAACCGCGCTATAGCCCGAAATGATAAGGCCGAGGACAAGAAGACCGTCGAAGACATAGAAAAAGAAGTCTATGCTCACGTGAATCGAATTTATCGTGGATCATTAGGAGACGAAAGCATCGGTATCTTTACTAAAGACATAAGCTATCATAAGGGATTTGTCGAAATGGGTCGCTATATGCAAGCACAAATTGATAATGGGAAATCTATAGAAGAAGTCCTTGATTTCCTACTAACTGGGAAGTTCGACCCAACAAATATGCAACACATAGCTCATATGAATAAGATATTACCACAAACTCCGACATTAGCTGCTAAGCTTGTCCACTAAGATGAGCCAAGAATTTATTTCATTATAATAAGCCATCATTTCAAATGGCTTTTTGTATTTCTATCTCAGTAAATCATCATTGAACTCCTCTATTCGCTTGCATCAACTAGTGTCCTATAAGTACTCTGAATTTAGCGGCTTAAGCACAATAGTGGACATCCTTACTCAAGATTACCAAGTTTTGTGTGGCGACGTCTTGTGGTTTCGGGTAAGATAAATATATGAGAAGTCTAGCGGCGAAGCGAAGAGTACACAGGCGACATGTTATTGTCATTGTTTGTATATTGACGGTCGTCAGTTTACTCTTGCTAATACGGTGTATGGGCGCGCAGAATCCGCCTAAAGCTAACCCTCGGACTACTCAAACGGTTCATACTGCTATACCAGCCAAAACGAGTCAGCCTACCGAGCCGGGTCCTGCACCATTTATTCCGGATTACAGCCTTCCACCAGCTACAGATGAATTAGCGCCGGTGATCACGACAATACCCACAAAGCAAAAAATCGTTTTCTTAGGGATTGACGATGGTGCGTTTAAAGATCCATCCGTAGTAGACTTAATGAAGCAAAACCACATTAAAGCAAGTCTTTTCTTAGCACAATTGTTTATTGGCAATAATCCTGATTTTTTTAAGCAACTCACAGCTGAGGGATCGGTTGTGGAAGACCATACGCTCCATCATGATACGAATATGGTAAAAACTAAGTCATATACCCAACAAAAAAACGAAATATGTGGTATGGCTGACTACGAAGCGCGGGTGTATGGTCGTCGACCAACACTCTTCCGCCCACCAGGTGGAGCATACTCTGATACGATGCGCAAAGCGGCATATGATTGCGGCATGAAGGCAGTAGTCACGTGGATTGCGAAGGCAAATGGGGGCGCTATGCAATACCAACTAGGTAAGGCTCTTCGCCCTGGGGATATTGTCTTGATGCATTTCCGCCCAGAATTCAAAAAAGATCTCCAGGCATTTATTGATGCAGAGACGGCAGCTGGGGTGCACACTGAGCTACTCGAGAGTGCACCCGGTGCTATGTAATAGCGTAGAGACTTTCTAGGTACATCTACTACTTCACTCCAATACGAACGAGAGCTATCCATGTATTTAGAGTGATATAATATTGACTTTTACACAACTATAGTTTAGAATAAACTTATGGTTAAACGTTCAGACGTCAACGAGCGACTTCCTCGATTCCATGAGGCGATGGATGCTGTCAACACTCTAGAGAAGAAGGGTGGTCTTGAGGGCGTTCCTGGATATGTCACAAAATACCTAAGGGGAGCCGTACCAGTCGGATTAGATAATGAGGGTATAGTTGTTCTACCAGATGATTATGCCCCAGAGAATGGCCCACCTGTGCTTATGCTTCGTTCGCAGGAAGTTTATAGAAACTTTGGTCTAAGAGGGTCTGATTCCGAGATAGAGACCGCATATGCAATCGCCTTTCAAGCAAGAGTGAAGCCTGCGAACATTGATAAGGAGATCTTGAATAGGCCATTAGATCTGGATTCAAAGGTAGATTTTCCGGCAGGCGTTAGGAGCAGTAAGATGGTGAGCCCAGCTTTAAGGCGGTCAGGGCGGCCCTCTAGTCATCGGTATAATTTCATGATCCCACGTTTGCTCACTGTAAGTAGTGAAGAGCGCATTGCACCAGATAGATTGGGGGAGGTAATGGCGCATGAGGCCGATCACTGGGATTTCTATCTTAACGAAGCTGGACATTTACAGCGAGATCCAAAGAGACAGCTTAGTCGTGAGGAGATGGTTGCAATTGCCGAAAAGCGTGGGTATGCTACATCTCGCAAGATTAAGGAAAATCTAGGCCACTATGCTCGCTTGGGTTACGACGACCCTATAGAGAGGTTTGCGTCAATTATTCACAAGAGACACCCACGCAATCCAACTGATATTCTAAGATTATCAAGTGAATACACAAAAGACTCCACGGATAATGTTGCAGCACTTGCCGTCTTTGCAATAACGACTGCATTTGGTAAAAAGGGCAAACTGGTGACCAAGAAGGAGCTAGAGGCATATAAGTTGTTAGGCATTGTTGAAAGTGACTAAAGAACGCAAGTCCACTAAAGTAAGTTAAAAATATCCTTTAAACAAAGATCCAGTAAGTATGCACACCACTGGACCGTTTGTTAGGTGCGCATTTCTCTAATAGGCCTAGCGGATATGCGGGCAAAGAAGGCTTTGATCTTAGAATCTTTTTGCGTGCATCCAAGCACGGCTATACCGAGCAATATAAGGAGTGGTCCAGTATTTGGATCAGTGGCTGTCCCGGTGTAATATCCTCCGAGGCTTTGTCCAACAATCCAAAAGCCGAGCGACAAGAGACTACCTAGGATAACGGCGAGCAAACGCACCCAACCTGGGATAATAACCGCAAAGGCAAGAAGTATCTGTAAGAGGGAAATCATAAATAAGATCCAAAACCCGGAGAGTGCTCGACTCGCGGGTCGGTAAACCGTTGTAGGTTGAAATGTTGTCATATCCGTACCTGGCATCCCAGCCATAGAGTCTGACGGGCTATTTGTGGTGCCAAAATTACTGAGGTAATTGATAGTAGCAGTATCAACAGAAGCAAGCCAAGTCGGTGCGCTACTTGCATTGAGAGAGATCATGGAACTCACATCAGCAATAGTATTCTGCCCAGGCATGACCTGATATATGGCTCCCACTACCCATATGAGAATCCATACTATTATTAACCAATAGGAAGGCCGTCTATCTGACATGCTAGTATCATCGGGTATTTTCTCTTTTGGAATTTGAGTTCCCAGTACACCAAGCGCAATAAGAGCATAGATAAGAGCTGCCCCGGGTGATCCCGTAAGCATCATAGCATGACCGCTAGCTAAGCCGCTCAGACCTTCGCCGACATACCAGACGAACAAGCCCCAGATAACAGATAAGATTAGACCTATCCTGGCTGTATGTCTCCATAAAATAAGAATACCAAGCCCAATTTGTATCACCGCAATGCCAAGATTACTGAGCATTGGATTCAATAAAAATATTGATGCAAAAAAGTGCATTGGACCACTAATAAATGATGGCTGGCCTTGAGCGGCTGGTAAGATGACACTATTAGCAAAATCTGTCGTGAACATACGCGGCTGCAATTGAAGTAAGCCATCCAAAAGCCATAGTCCTCCTAGGGCTAGTTGAATTCCACGTCTAGTTACCTGATGTGCCCTGCTCATATAATAATCTTAACACCAAGCTTCACTATACACTGCTCCGCCGCCAGAATTCCTAAAGTGGTATACTAAAAGTATGCAAAAGTTAGCAACCCGGGTATTCATCTATGCTTCACTCAGCTTCGGCGTGATAGGAATATTGGCTGTATTATCAGGATTTGGGCGCGACAAGCCCGACTCAGCCCTTACTGAGATACTTATGAAGCTTCTCGCTATTAATGTGTTTATTATCCTCCCTTCATTTGCTCTTAGTGTTGCCGGCAAATACCTAAACGGCAATTCTAAGTAGTCTTCTTGTAATGAGAACCATACGGCGCGATATAGTTGGCGGATTCATCCTTTCAGAAGATAGTAAAGTTCTTCTCGGCCAAAGCATAAAAGGCGGAGTATACGAAGGAAGCTATTCTGTTCCCGGCGGCGGCATCGAAGACGGCGAAACCAAAGAACAAGCGCTTGCCCGTGAAATGCTTGAAGAAACGGGGATTGATATAACGGCAGGGTCGACAACCGAACTCAATTCCTCGACAGGTGCCCACGAAAAGACACTGAGAGATACGGGCGAACGTGTGTTCGTTGAGATGACCTTTTATAATTACAAAATTGAGTTACCTCAAAAGGCAAGTGAGGTTATTGTAAAGGCCGAGGATGATTGGATAGATCCGCGATGGTTTTCGCCTGCAGAAATTATCCAAGTAAATGTTGCAGTGCCGACCCTAAAGAAACTTCAAGAGATGGGTTTTATTAATTAGTTAACTTTACTAGGAAGGCTCAAGCAAATCATAGTATTTTGTGGTGGAATAAGTTACGCTAAAAGAGCAGGTTATTATTACTTATTTTATGTCTTGGTGTTCGCCTCGCCGACTCGTACGAGAAGCAGAGTATCTCGCTTAACTAAATCCTAACGGAAGGCACACTAATGACAACCAAGATTTTTATTGGAAAACTCTCATACGATACAACCGAGAAAACGCTTACAGAGTTATTTGCGCAGTACGGTGAAGTAGCAGGTGTTGCTATCATTATGGACCGTGCGACAAACCGATCAAAAGGCTTTGCATTCGTTGAAATGAGCGATGTAAAAGCGGCACAGAATGCAATTAAAGAGCTCGACGGCAAAGAAGTAGACGGCCGCAATATTGTTGTGAATGCTGCAAAAGAGCGCGACGACAGCTCGCATAGCCGAAGAAGCTGGTAGGTGGAATGGCTACTCTCTCTGGGAAGCGGCAATTTCTCGCCTCAGAAGAGGCAAGCGTGCTTCGACAAGACTTACAAGCGATGGTTGATGATCCGGCCTATAATACTCAACTAAGATATTCCTATACGACAACTACGGCCGACGGGACGGGATTTGTCGTAAAACACATAGAATACATGAGTAATCATTTGCAGATGAATCACAAACAGTATGTTCTAAACCTGAAGCTTATGACAAAGCGTACTAGCTCGAGCGCTAGATAACCGATAGCCGTAACATAGCAGAGTAGCTCAGCTGCTCTTTTTGCGTGCTGTAGTATGATATGAATGAGATAAACCAAGATAATTTCTTACTAAAAGCATAAGGTGCTATACGAGGCCTATATGCACATGGTCAGTGAGACATTGGCGAAAATAGCCCTATAGTCAGCATTAATTCTGGATACTTTTGCATTATTGAGATGCTACAATAAAGGTAGTAACGAGCGGAGGGGTAATGGGCAAATTTTTACGATCGGTCGCGGGCTGCGCGTATCGACATAAATGGCTGGTGATTGCTGGCTGGATAATTATACTACTTGTATTAGGCATGCTTGCAAAGCATTTCTATAAACAGCCAAGCAGTGCGGTTAGCATTCCCGGAACCTCTGCACAAAAAGCGCTTGATCGATTTGGAGAGTTATTCCCAAGTGCCGGCAAAGGGAGCGGTCGGGTGGTATTTGAAGCCAAAAATGGCGATACGATCACTGAGCATAAAGCTGATATTGAGTCGGCGATTGCCAATATAGCAAAAGTCGAAAGCGTGCGCCAAGTAACCGATCCATTTGCTGTTTCTGGCTCAATCTCGAGTGATGATTCGGTCGCCTATGCTACGGTAAGCCTTGCAGAAGAAGCCGCAGCAATCAGTCCAAAAACTATTACGGATATCTCGAAAATTGGCGAAAATACCCGGTCTAAGAACTTTGCTATGTATCGTGGGGGCGACATCATTAGTCGCGTACCAAGTGATATCCTAGGCCCGGGTGAAATCACGGGTGTTGTAGTAGCGCTCATCGTACTACTCATAATGCTTGGCTCGCTCGTTGCGGCAGGCTTACCAATCATTATCGCCATCGTCACAGTTGCAAGCGGCGCCGCCGGGCTGTTCGCGCTGAGCCAAACCGTGAATATTACTTCGACAACACCAGTACTAGCGGTGATGCTTGGCCTAGCAGTCGGTATCGACTACTCACTCTTCATTGTGAACAAATATCGGCATTATTTGCTCGCGGGCTACGATTACGAAACAGCCACAGGTAGAGCCCTTGCAACCGCAGGCAAAGCAGTATTATTTGCAGCGGCTACCGTAGTGATTGCGCTCTCAGCACTGAGTATCGTCGGCATTCCATTCATGACAAGTATGGGGCTTGCGGCTGCTGGCACGGTCGCAATCGCGGCGCTTGTTGCAACAACACTACTGCCTGCATTATTTGGTATTGTAGGCTCAAAAATTTTTACACGTTCAACAAGGCGAAAGATCACCGCTGCGCAAAAACAAGGCCCACACGACTCACATCGAGCCCCTCGTGGTGTATTGTGGCGAAAAATAGCTGCTGTTTTAACCGACCACCCTCTGATGGTTGTGTTCATTGGTATAGCTGTAGCTGGCGTTATTGCGCTCCCAATTCGCTCACTGAACCTTGGCTTGCCGACTGATGAGTTTGCTGCAAAAAGTACTTCCCAGCGCCATGCATATGATGCACTTAATCGTGGCTTTGAAGTGGGATTCAACGCGCCATTGATTGTCGTTGCCGAGAATATCCCTGCCGTTACTGATGCCGACCGCCAGGTGGCACGCGATCAACTCACAGCCGTGTATAACCAACGCGTAGCTGAAGCCACGGCTGCACAAACCGCCGCGTTCCAAAAGCAAATGGCTAATGCTAAGACCTACATACAGAGGGCGCAGGTGCAGAAGGAAATTGCAGCAGCTCAAGCCGCAGGCCTACAGCAAGAGCAGCAGGCGCGCCAACAACTCGAAATGCAAGTCGAGCAATACTCTGTACGCTACGAGCTTGCCAAAATCGCAAATAATATCGCTCGGCGAAGCGACGTACAATCGGCGATACCTGCGCTGGTGACGGCCGACACGACCAAGGGCATGATCCAAGTAATTCCAAGATCTGGACCCGCAGACGAAGCAACGAAGAAATTGATCGGCGATTTACGTAATAATAACGTGGTAGCAAGTCTAACCGGCAATAATATCACAATATTTGGTGTAACAGGATCAGCGGCACTACAAATGGACATCAACAACAAGCTCGCAAGCGTGCTCCCAGCATACTTAGGAATTGTGGTAGGACTTTCATTTATACTATTAGTTCTCGTGTTCCGCTCACTACTTATCCCGCTTAAAGCAACGCTTGGGTTTTTGCTATCAGTTGGCGCAATGTTTGGCGCAATGGTGGCAGTATTTCAGTGGGGCTGGTTCGGTATTTCTAATGCGCCAGGGCCAATTGTGAGCTTCCTGCCAATTATCGCAATCGGTGTATTATTCGGCCTTGCGATGGATTATGAGTTCTTCTTAGTATCAAGTATTCATGAAGAATACGAACGCACGCATGATGCCGGAGAAGCAATAATCAGGGGGTATACAATCGGTAGCCGTGTAGTATTTGCAGCTGCCGTGATTATGGTCTCAGTGTTTGCGGGATTCATTTCAAACAAAGATCAAGTCATTCAGTCGATGGGCTTCGGCCTTGCCGTAGGTATATGTGTCGATGCATTCATTGTGCGGTTACTCATCGTGCCATCAGTTATGTCGCTCATAGGCCGTGCGGCTTGGTGGATTCCAAAGCGGTTCGAGCGCGTATTGCCTCATATCGATATCGAAGGTAAATAAATACCTGAATACCGGGCGTGATACGCTAGTATACGTGAACTATATTGGGTCCAAGGTTTCGCTGCTCGACTTTATTGATAGCGTTGTTGATGAATTTGCTGATAGTTATAATAGGCGGCTTGTTATTTGTGATGCCTTTGCAGGAACGGGCACAGTAGGCTTCTTTTTTAGACAGCAAGGGCACATGGTGATTGCAAATGATTTGCAGTATTACAGCTATGTAATGAACAAGAACTTAATCGAAAACCCTGTACTAACCCTTGATAAGCTCGATTATCTTAATAACCTCAAACCGGTAGAAGGATTCCTTTACAAAAATTACTGCGCTGGATCGGGTAGTGGTCGTATGTATTTCTCTGATGAAAATGGCAAACGCTGCGATGCAATTCGCCAAGCTATCGAGCAAATGCGGGCAAGCGGGGAAATTAGTGAGAACGAGTATTTTGCATATCTTGCGGCACTCATTGAAGCGGTTGATAAAGTTGCCAATACAGCGGCAATATATGGCGCGTTCCTCAAAAAACTCAAAAGTGCAGCCCAGAGGCCTCTAAAGCTAAAACAAATTCCGACGAGCAATGAAATTGCAGGCAAGGTCTATAACGGCGACAGTAATAGAGTAATTAATGACATCAGCGGGGATGTTTTATATCTCGATCCACCGTACAATATACGGCAATACTCATCAAACTATCATCTGCTCGAGACAATTGCTAGGTACGATAATCCTGAGATTCGAGGTAAAACTGGCCTCCGTGAAACGGCAAGTCAAAACAGCAAATACGCATCCGGCCGAACCGTGGCGGCAGAATTTGAAGATATCATTAAAAAGGCGCGGTTTAAAGTAATCATTGTAAGTTATAGCAACGAAGGGCTAATGTCGGAAAAGCTAATATGTGAAATCATGAGTAAATACGGCACCTACTATCTACGCGAAAGAGAACATCGTAGATTCAGGGCCGATCGAACCCATAAAGCTATATCCACAAACGAGCATCTGCACGTACTCGTAAAACACAATTAGCTGCGGTGCAATGGTAGGGTGTAAAATGGTAATGTACTAACCTGGAGGCAAACATGGTTTCATTCGTCACACCAACAGTAGTAGTGAGTATGGTATTATTGCTTACGCGCGTGATACTTTCTATAACATTCTTTAACGAATGCTATATAAAATTCAAGGACCTCAGGGGTTTCTCAAAACGTGATGGCGTACCATTGCAAGTTGCCGGATTTGTCGCGACGGCAGAATTATGTGCAGCCGTTGGTATGCTCAGCGGCATGCTTGCGCAGTGGGCTGGCATTGGGGTGGTATTACTAATGATGTCGACAATTAGCCTGCATCTGTTCAGAT
>Ga0207674_10004739_pt1 | contig 16307 bp, 12 predicted proteins | sample KBSCornC72_FD_184303 | JGI IMG/M metagenome (GOLD analysis project Ga0207674, IMG submission 184303) | Corn rhizosphere microbial communities from Kellogg Biological Station, Michigan, USA - KBS Corn C7-2 (SPAdes) (version 2) | ecosystem: Host-associated > Plants > Roots > Rhizosphere > Soil ... | reverse complement strand
CGGGTCAATTTCCGTCTCGACAAGGACACGACGTTCGAGGCCGTCAAAGGCATCAGCTTCGACATTCCCACCAATGCGACGGTCGCGCTGGTCGGTGAATCGGGCAGCGGCAAGTCGGTGACTTCGCTGTCGATCCTGGGCCTGCTGCCGAAGGAGAACTCGACGGTGCTGCCGGGCAGCGAGATCGTCTACGGCGGACAAAACCTGGTCGCACTCGGCCAGGACGAATTGCGCAAGATCCGCGGCGCCGACATCTCGATGATCTTCCAGGAGCCGATGACGTCGCTGAACCCCGTGTTCACCGTCGGATTCCAGCTGACCGAGGTGCTGCGCATGCACATGGGCATGGGGCCGGCCGAGGCGAGGAAGCGCGCGATCGCGCTGCTCGCGGAGGTCGGCATTCCGGATCCCGAGTTCAAGATCAATGCGTATCCGTCGCAGATGTCGGGCGGCCAGCAGCAGCGGGTGATGATCGCGATGGCGATCGCCTGCGAGCCCAAGCTGCTGATCGCCGACGAGCCGACGACGGCGCTGGACGTGACGATCCAGAAGCAGATTCTCGACCTGATCGCCGCGCTGCAGAAAAAGCATCAGATGTCGGTGCTGTTCATCACCCACGATCTGGCCGTCGTCGGCGAGATCGCCGATTACGTCGTCGTGATGCGCAACGGCGAGATCCGCGAGCAGGGGCCGGCGAAGGCCGTGTTCGAGAACCCGCAGGATGCGTACACCAAGGCGCTGCTCCTCTGCCGCCCGCGCCTCGACCGGCGCCCGGTCCGCCTGCCCGTGATCGAGGATTTCATGAACGGCCACGGCAAGGCGATGCACCTGACCGAGCGCAAGCGCGGCATCGATCGCGGCGATCCGATCATTCTGGACGTGCGCCATCTCGGCAAGGACTTCTATTCGCGCGAAGGGCTGTTCGGCCGGCGCAAGTTCGAGGCGGTCAAGGACGTGTCGTTCCGCCTGCCCAAGGGCAAGACGCTGGGACTGGTGGGCGAGTCCGGGTCGGGCAAGACGACGGTGGGACTGACGCTAATGCGCCTGCACGAGGCGACGACCGGCGAGGCTTTGTTCGAGGGCAAGGACATCCTCTCGATGTCGCCGCGCCGGTTCATGGATTACAAGCGCCGCATCCAGATCATCTTCCAGAATCCGTACGCGTCGCTGAATCCGCGGATGATCGTCGGCCAGATCCTGACCGAGCCGATGCAGATTCACGGCATCGGCGCGTCGGTGCAGGACCGCACCGAGCTCGCCTTCGAGCTGCTGCAGAAAGTCGGCCTGCCCGAAGTGTCGTTCTACAAATACCCGCATGAATTCTCGGGCGGACAGCGGCAGCGGATCGCGATCGCGCGGTGCCTGACGCTCAAGCCGGACATACTGATCTGCGACGAGTCGGTTTCGGCGCTGGACGTGTCGGTGCAGGCGCAGGTGCTGAACCTGCTGCAGGACCTGCAGGACGAATTCCGGCTGTCCTACATCTTCATTTCGCACGACCTCGCCGTCGTCAAATACATCTCCGACGAGATCATGGTGATGAACCAGGGCGCGATCGTCGAAATCGCCAACTCCGACGACATCTACCTGCACCCCCAGCACCAGTACACGAAGAAGCTGTTGTCATCGATACCGAAGGGCTGGCACGACGGCTCGTAGCGCGTCGCGCGTCGCCGCTGAGCTTCCGACCGAGCGGTGCGGCCGACTGCATCGCTGCCGCTGGCCTTTTGCGCCGCCGGCAGCACGCCGGGGCCCGCGCGCATGCGCGAGCGTGTGACCCTACGGGGGGCTTACAGCGTAAAAGCCATCTCGCTGACCACGGCACCCGGCAGGCGCATGCTGCTGACGCTGCGCGCGCGATAGCTGTCGCCGCTGACGACGAGCTCGCTTTCCGCGGTCAAGCCGACCAGGTGCTCGCCGAGCAGGCGGTAGATGCTGTCGTCGAAGCGCATGACGTTGACCGGCGCGACGATCCGTCCGCGGTCGACCCAGAACGAGGCGAAGCGCGTCATCCCCGTAACGCGGCAGGCGGGACGATCGGAAAAGTTCAGATACCAGAGATTGCCGATGTAAAGCCCGGTATCGAGCGCGGCCAGCGCGTCCTCGCCGGCGAGCACGCCGCCCGCCATCTCGAGCGACTCCGGGCTCTCCGATGCGTTGGCGCCGTTGGTGGCAAGCTCGAATTCCTTCGCGGTGCGCGGGCTCACCAGCGAGCCGACCAGCTTTCCATTCGTGACCAGAGGCACCGACGCGGGGCGCGCAAACCCCTCATCCTGAAACGCGGGGGCGACGCCGCCGGCGGTGTTTTCGCTGAACGATACCGAGGCGTCGAGCGCGGCGGCGCCCTCCTGCATGCGGAACAGACAGCTTTGCCTGGTCGCCAGCGCCCGTCCGGAGAATCCGCCCCAGCACAGCATGCTGGCGATCTCCTCCATCGCCGCCGGCGTGAGGTAGGCGCGATAGCTTCCCGGCTCGAGCGAGCGCGCCGGAACGGCAAGCAGTGCCAGCCGGTCGCGGGCGCCGCGCATTTTCGCGGCGAATGCCTGATCCGACCACTCGAAGCCGCCGTAAGCGGTCTTGACCGCCTTGTCGGCGCGGTGATAGAGACTCCACTGCAGGTTGAAGCTCGTCACTTCGTGCCAGTTGCGCTGTCCGAGCGAATTGGCGAAGCCACGGTAGACCGGTCCCGCGGCATAGATGCCGACGAGGTCGAGGCCGTGCGCTGCGTCGAGGACCGTCGCGATGATGCCGTCGGGCGCGGGTAACGGCGTGCTGCGGACGACCCGGCTCGAATGGACGTCGGTCGCATAATGCAGGTGCGGATCGTCCGGCAAGTCGGTCACCGTGCCGCGCAGCGCGACCAGCGCCTGCAGCAGGGGCTCGCGATCGCGCGCGAGGTCGCCGCAAACGCTCATGCAATGCTGCGCGTGCTTGCGACCGGCGATCAGATGCAGGCGTACATAACGCTGCTCGACGGTTCCCGGCTGGCGGATCTTGCCCCGGTTCATGCGGACGAAGTCGGAAACCTCGGCCTCCAGCGTGCAGCTGTAAACCTCGCCTGGCAGAAGCGCGCGGTCGAGAAGAGCGGCGAGCTCGTTGAAATACGATTCCATCGTCGAGAGCGCCATCAGCTGTCTCCGCCGAACACGTCGACGCCGGTGAATACGCAGGCAGGTGAGGCATGTCCGACCCGGATCAGCTGCGACGGCTCGCCCTTGCCGCAATAAGGCGTACCCAGCACCTCGAAGGTCGTGGCGTTGCCGACCCGCGCCAGGCTGCGCCAGAAGTTCGCCGAAATTCCACGGTAGTTGGGGTTCTTGACGACGGTCGTGAGCTTGCCCCGCTCGATCAGCTGGCCCCATTCGCAGCCGAACTGGAACTTGTTGCGCGAGTCGTCGATCGACCAGGAGCTGTTCGTCGCCATCAGGACGCCGTGCTCGATCCCCGCGATCATGGCGTCGAGATCGGCGTCTCCCGGCTCGATGTTGAGGTTGGCCATGCGGTCGATCGGCGGCCGGTTCCAGCCGTCGGCGCGCGCGTTGGCCACGCCCGCCATCTTGGCGCGCGCCTGCGAAATCGTACCGCCCAGCGGCCGCTCGAGGATGCCGCGCCGGATCAGGAATGCCTTCTCGGCCGGCGCGCCGTCGTCGTCGAAGCCGTAGCTCGCGAGCTCTTCCGCCCGGGTCGGGTCGAAGCTGACGTTCAAAAGCTCCGATCCGTACCGGTAGCTGCCGAACATGTCGAGGGTGACGAAGCTGGTGCCGGCGAAGTTCCTTTCGTCCCCCAGGATCCGGTCGAGCTCCAGCGGATGGCCGATCGATTCGTGGATCTGCAGCACCATCTGGTCGGGCATCAGCAGCACGTCCATTTTTCCGTGCGGGCAGTTCGGCGCGGCCAGCAGCTGCAACGCCTCGTCGGCGATGCGCCGGCCGCTGCCGCGGAAGCCGAACCGGTCGAGAATGGACTCGCCTCCCTGCTGGGCGAGCCCCCGATAACCGTTGAGCGTCCGCGTCTGCGTATCGCCGCCGGCATGCGCGCTGACGGAAAGGTTGGGCATGACGAAGCGGAAAAGCTGGACGACTTCGCCGCCGGCGCTGGTCAGGTAGGTGTGGCGCGCGATGCGCGCCTCGACGCTGGCTTCCCAGTCGACGATGCGCGAGTCGAAGCCAGCCTCGCGCGATTCCGCGGCCAGGAGGTCGTACCATTCGCTGCGCGACCAGGGTCGCGCGGCGGTGTCGGGCGACGCGTATTCGCCGCGCGGCGCGATATTGGGCAAGGCGCGGAAATCGATCAGCGAGCGCGCGGCGCTCGCCCGTGCCCAGCCGGACGCCCGGTCGAGCGCCCTCTGCAATCCGGCCCGGGAAAGATCGCTGGTCGCGGCATAGCCGCAGCCGCCGTCCGCGTAGACGGTAAGCATCGCCCCGCAGTCGGCCGACGTTGCCGGGGGTTGCGGGACGTTCTTGCGCACCGCGAAATTCTCGGCCCGCTCGTCGACCGCGCGCAGCGACCAGAAATCGCCGGTGCAACGCAGATGCTGGAAATCGCCCCTCAGGGATTCGTTCATTGGATGTTGGTGCGGCGGGCGCCGCGGGCAAAAAAGGCCGTCATTATCGCCTGCCGGGGCGACCGGCGCACGTCAATGGCGGTCCCCCGCAGGAAACGGCGCCTCGGTCGCGAGCGCTGCCAGCGCGTCGCCGGTCACGCGCGTGATGCGCCAGTCGGCGAGCACCGTCGCACCGAGCGCCCGGTAAAACCCGATCGCCTGTTCGTTCCAGTCGAGCACCGACCATTCGAACCGGCCGCAGCCCCGCTCCACCGCGAGGCGGGCAAGGTGGACCAGCAGGGCGCGGCCGTAGCCCCGACCCCGGAATTCGGGACGTACGAATAAATCCTCGAGGTAGAGGCCCGGACGGCCAAGAAACGTGGAGAAATTAGGAAAAAAAAGCGCAAAACCGGCCGGTTCGGCGCCTTCCCATGCCACGATCACTTCAACGGTCGATTCCGGCGCGAACAGCGCTTGCGAAAGTTGACTTTCCGTGGCGACGCAAAGATGGGCGAGCCGTTCGAACTCGGCCAGCCCCCGAATCATCGCCAGTACCGCTGGCACGTCGACCGGAAGCGCCGCTGCGATGCGGAAATCGTTCACGCGTCCGCGCCCCCGGGCCAGGTCTTGCTGCAGAGCGCCATGGCAATGGCATAGGCGGCGAGCGCTCGCTGGTGCAGTGCAATAAGCGGCTCGATGCCCGTCGCTCCGGCGCTAGCCACCGTCCGAGCCGGGGGAACAAACGCTTCTTTTATGCGCGCTGGATTCCCCGCCGCGCAGCATCGCCGGAAGGCTTTGTTGGCAGATTTGCAACAGTTCCGCCGCGACGAGTGTAACAACCGCAACATTTCATTGCCGGCCGTTTCGTCATTGTTGTAATGTCGAGACGCTTTCAGAAAAGCGAACGGTCGATATCCCAGGCACAAAGGCGGTTTCCGGCGGTCCCCGTGCAGCGAAATAATCCGTAGGAGCGAGCGTTTACCGTTGCTATTCATATCGGGAATTGTGCGTTTCGGCCAATGCTATTGTAATTGTCTAAACTTTCCATTGGGGGTTCCATGTTGAAAGTAAACAGAAAAAAGCTGCCGCTTGCGGTACTGCAGGCGTTGGGCGCGGGCGCCTTGGTGGGCACCGTAGCTCCGGTGGCCAACGCGCAGGTGCAAACTCAGCAGGCGCCGACGACCACGACGATCACTGCCGAAGAAGTCCAGAAATTTTCAACAACGGTTACCGGCTCACGCATTCCGTCGGCGAACCTGACCAGCACAAGCCCGGTCACCACCGTCGGCGCGCAGGACATCAAGCTCGAGGGCGTCGCCAACGTCGAGAACCTCCTCAACAACTTGCCGCAGGTATTTGCCGACTTCGGTCAAAACGAATCGAACGGTGCGACTGGCACGGCGACAGTCAACCTCCGCAACCTCGGATCGCAGCGCACTCTGGTGCTGGTCAACGGTCGTCGCCTGCCCGCGGGCAGCCCGACCTTCTACCCGACCGACCTGAACGAAATCCCTGCGCCGCTGATCGAGCGGGTGGAAATCCTGACCGGCGGTGCGTCGGCGGTGTATGGCTCGGACGCGGTCGCGGGTGTGGTGAACTTCATCATGAAGGACAATTTCCAGGGCCTGCAGGTCGAGGGCAGCTGGAGCGGCTACAACCACCGCCAGCACAATAGCTTCTCCAGCGTCGTCGCGGCGCGCCAGGCGACGAACCCCGCACAGTTTGCGGTGCCGGGCAATGTCGATCACGACGGCGATACCTCGAACATCAACATCACGATGGGCAGCAACTTTGCCGGCAACCGCGGCAATGCCACGCTGTTCTTCCAGTACAGCAAGGCGCAGAAGGTGTCGCAGCGCGACCGCGATTTCAGCGCGTGCGCCACCGGCGACAGCGCCGACGGGCTGAGTCTGGTGTGCTCGGGCTCGTCGACCAGCTTCCCGGGGCGCTTCCTCGACGCAGGAGAGGGTTCGGCCGACATTACGATCGCCAATGCGCAGGGTGGCATTCGACCGTTCAAATCAGCGACCGACCAGTTCAACTTCGCGCCGTACAACTACTTCCAGCGGCCGGACGAGCGCTATGGCTTCAATGCGTTCGCGCACTATGACGTCAACGACCATGCCCGCGTGTACGGCGAGTTCGGTTTTCACGACGACCACACCGACGCGCTGATCGCGCCCAGCGGCATCTTCGGCAGCGTCATTACGCTGAACGACAACAACCCGCTGCTTTCGCAGGATTTCAAGAACGCGTTCGGCATTACGCCGACAACGCCGGGAACCGTCGTCATACTCCGCCGCAACTTCGAAGGCGGCGGCCGCGACGACGATCGCCGTCACACGTCTTTCCGCGGCGTGCTCGGCGTCAAGGGCGATATCGGGAACTGGGACTACGACGTCTTCGCGCAGACCGGCAAGGTGCTCTACCAGGAGACCTACCGCAACGACTTTTCGAAGGCTCGCATCGTGCGTGCGCTGGACGTGGTCACCGATCCGGCCACCGGCCAGCCGATTTGCGCCTCGAAGCTGAGCGGACTCGACCCGAACTGCGTGCCGTACAACATTTTCGCGCTGGGCGGCGTGACGCCCGAAGCCCTCGCTTACCTGCAAACCCCCGGTCTGCAGAAGGGAACGACCGAGCAGTCGGTGCAGGGCGCGACGATTTCGACGGATCTCGGTACCTACGGCTGGAGAATGCCGTGGGCCAAGTCCGGGATTGGCGTCGCCCTGGGCGTCGAGCGTCGCGTCGAGAAGCTCAACCTGGAAACCGATACCGAGTTCTCGACGTTTGACCTGGCGGGGCAGGGCGGCCCGACGATCGGCCTGTCCGGCCAGTTCACCGTCAAGGAAGCGTTCGCCGAAGTCCGCGTCCCGATCATGGAAAATCAGCCGATGGCGGACCTGCTGAGCTTCAACGGCAGCTATCGCTATTCGGACTACAGCACCGGTCACACGACGAACTCGTATGGTCTCGGCCTGGAGTGGGCCCCCATCAAGGCGGTCCGGCTGCGCGGCAGCTACCAGCAGTCGGTGCGCGCTGCGAACGTGATCGAGCTCTTCACCGCGCAGGGCTTCAATTTGTTCGAGCTGGCGCAGGATCCCTGCGGGGCGAATCCGACGGCGACGCTGGAGCAGTGCCAAAGGACCGGCATTACCGCGGCGCAGTACGGCAAAGCCATCATCACCAATGCCGCGGGCCAGTACAATTACCTGCAGGGTGGCAACCCGAATTTGACGCCGGAAACGGGCAAGAGCACGACGCTGGGCTTTGTTCTCACGCCGATGAGGAACATGAGCGCGTCGCTCGACTACTTCCAGATCAAGGGCGAAAACCAGGTCGGGCGCGTACCTTCGCCCACCATCCTGACCCAGTGCCTGAATGCAGGTGCGTTCTGCGACCTGATCCATCGCGATGCCTTGGGTACGCTGTGGCTGACCGGATTTATCTCCGGCCTGAACCAGAACCTGGCGAACGCGAAGACCTCCGGCATCGACGTCGCATTCAACTACCTGTGGCCGATTCCCCAGAACCGGTGGGGCAGCCTCGCGTTCAGCTTCCTGGGAACCTGGCTGAAGGAATTCAAGCAGACGCCGGTGCCGGGGTTGGGCGAATACGATTGCGCGGGTCTTTTCGGATTGGTCTGCGGCGCGCCGCTTCCCGAATGGAAGCACAAGGCACGGGTAACCTGGCAGACACCGTGGAGCACCGACATCGCGCTGACCTGGCGTCACCTGTCCAAGGTGACTCTCGACAGCACCAGCTCCGACCCGAACCTCAACGCGCCTTTCGCGCAAGTCGACAGGGAGCTTGCCGAACGCGACTACCTCGACCTCGCCGCAACGTGGAACATCACCAAGCAAATGACGCTGTCGGGCGGCATCGACAACCTGTTGGACAAGGATCCGCCGATCGTCTCCTCGTCGATCGCGGGACCGGCATTCGGCAATGGCAATACGTATCCTCAGGTGTACGATTCATTCGGCCGGAAACTGTTCATAAGCTTGCAGTACAGGTTCTGACCGGCGCGCATTGCGTGATGGAACGGCGAGCTCCGGCTCGCCGTTTCTTTTGGCGGCGTTGCATAATGACGGCTGCAATCCGACAAGGCGGATGAAAGCGGCGCGATGAAACTTTTCTATTGGATGCTGTTGCTGCCGGCCGCCGCATCGGCCGCCGAGCCTACGCTGCAACAATGCCGCGTTCTGCCCGACCCGGCGGCGCGGCTGGCCTGCTATGACGCGTTGCCTCTGCCGGCGAACCCGGCGGCCATCGCGACACCGGCACCGGCGCCGGCTCCCGAGCCACCGGCCCGGTTCGGGCTGGTTCGCCAGGAGGCGCCGGCGGTCGAGCTCGCATCGATCGAGAGCACGATTCCCGGGCATTTCGATGGCTGGTACCCGAACCGGCGCTTCCGGCTGGCCAACGGCCAGGTCTGGCAGGTGGCCGACGGCAGTACCCGGTTCTATGACCTCGACAACCCCAAGGTCACGATAAGGCGCGGCATGCTGGGTGCGTTCTACCTGGATCTGTCCGTCGACAACTGGTCGATCCGGGTACGACGAGTGGAGTAGCGCCAGCCCGGCGCGGCCTTGCGACCGCACGCAAGCTTGGTCAGGGGTCGAACGCCCCCGACTCGCCGACGAAGGTGTTCATCCCGGCCATCATCGCCGTGATCATCGCCCGCTCCGGAGGCGTCAGATCGGGGTGCCAGATATCGAAGATCAGGACGACGCGCAGCCTTTCGCTGTCGTTCCACGCCTCGTGCTCGATCGTGTCGTCGAACACCCAGGCCTTGCCCGGCACCCACTGCCGGATGTCGTTGCCGACCCGGAAACGGCAGCCTTCGGGAATGATCAACGGAAGGTGCGTAACGAGCCGGCTGTTGGTGACGCCGTTGTGCGCCGGGATCCGTGTCTTCGGACGCAACAGCGAGAACATCGCCGCGGGCGTTCGTCCCGGCTGATCCGGTTGCGGCGCGTGCTGCAGCGCGCGCATCGTCGCCGGGCACCGGGCGGCGTTTTCCTCGACCAGCTTTCCCAGCTTGTACAGGTGCAACGCGCTCCAGCGCGGTGAATTATTGAGCTCGGCGAACTGGTTCTGCGGAACATCGTCGGGGTAGGTGATGTACGGCGTAAACCCTTCCTCGGTCTGCAGCACGGCGAGGAATTCGTCGCGGATTTGATCGGTCGCCGCCTCGATCGGGTCGAGCCAGGGAAACCTGGCCCGGTCGAAGAACTCGATCGGCGCCAGGTTCGGGTAGTGATAGATCGCCGATTGCGAATCGTAGCGGCGCGCCCTTCCCACCAGGATGTCGACCGAACCGCGGAATCGCTGCAGATTCTCGCCCGCGTGTTCCTTGTAGTGAGCGTCGAGGAACTGGTCGAGAAATGCGGCGAAGTCGCGATCGTATTTTTCCCTGAATGCCAGCGCGTGTGCGACCGCGGGTCGCAGGTTCGGATGCAGCCGCTCGAGCGGCGGCGATACGCTGGTGATCGCGCCGTAGGTCTGCGCGGCCTGGTAGGTTTTGCCCTGGCGCTCCTGCAGATTCGCGCGCAGGACCAGCGCAACCAGCTCGGTGGGATCGATCGTAAGCGCCCGCCGTATCGCCTGCTCTTCCGCGGCTTCGTCTTCGAGCTTTTGGCAGGCCAGCGCGAGGTTGATCCATTGCTGCGGGTTTGCGCCGTGGGCGTCGACGACGCGCTGGAATGCCTTGCGCGCCGATTGAAATTCTCCCTTTTGAAATGCGTGCTGGCCGACGGCAGTCAGGGTTCTGGCGTGGATCGGATCGATTTCCAGAATGCGAGCCCAGAGCCTTAGCGCTTCGGCCTCACGGCCGGATTGCGCGGCCTGCGCGGCCTGCGCTTCGAGCGCACTGATCTCGTCCAGATTTTCTCCTGCATTCTGCATCGGCTCGATTCCTCCGTGGGCCATGGCTGCGGCCTGTCGGCCGGCGGGCGGTATGATGGCGCCAGGCGGACCGATCCGCAACCGCTTTGCCGCAGTGTACGATTCGCATGGCGGCGGGTCGCGCCTCGACGCATGCCTAACGCTGTCGCGCGCGCCGATTCGCGATACCAACCGACAAGAGCCGGGGTGCCAGGTGTTCCTGAAAATCAGCAATCTTCTTTCGGAAACCGATATAGCCCGCCTGACCTCGCTCGGCCGCGAGTTGCGCTTCGTCAACGGCCGCGTTTCGAATCCCGCGAACCAGACCAAGGACAACCTGCAGGCGGATCACAACGATCCCAAGTACGCCGAATCGGTGCAGATCGTCAACGCCGCGTTCGCGCGGTCGCGCGAATTCGTCGATTTCGCCATGCCGAAGCGCGTGGCGCCGCCGATGCTGTGCCGTTACGAGCCTGGGATGAAGTACGGCGCGCACGCGGACGCCGCCCTGATCCAGCTGGGCAACGTCAGCCTCCGCTCGGACCTTTCCTGCACGGTTTTCGTCAACGATCCGGCAGCCTATGAAGGCGGCGAGCTGTCGATCGTCGTGGGCAACCAGGCGATCGCATTCAAGGGTTCGGCGGGTGAAGCCATCGTGTATCCGTCGACGGCGCTGCACGAGGTCGTTCCGGTGCGCTCGGGTCAACGCCTGGTATCGATAACCTTCATCGAGAGTTTTGTTCCCGATCAGCACCAGCGAACTCAGATCTACGAGCTCAACGAGGTGGCCGCGCTCGAAGGAATGACGATGAAATGGGAGAGCCGGGTCCGTCTCGATGTCGTGCGCCAGAACCTGCTGCGCATGTGGTCGACGACCTAGGACGATTCCGCAGCTTCGACGATTTCGGCCGCGGCATCGTCCGATTTTGCCAGCCGTTCCAGCCAGGCCAGTCCCCGGCGGATCTCGTCGCTGTTGCGGCGGCGCGACTCGCGCAACAGCTCGCCGCGAACCTCAGGCGAATAAGCGTATTCGGGCGCCTTCGAATAACGCGTCAGCACCGGGCTGCGCGCCAATCCCTCGAGATGTCGCGCGTCTGCCGGCAGGCCGAAGTGGCCGAGGATGCGGCCGATGCTGGAGCCGACGGCTGCGAGGAACCGGTCGAAGTCGAATGCAATAACCCTGTCGGGAAATCGGTTGAGCGCATCGCGCTGCGACCAGGATTCCACCAGCCAGCTCATCGCCGCGAGCTCGCCGATCGACAGCGAATGCAACGGCGCCGGCGGATGGCCGACGCGCGACTGCAGCCTGCGCATGCGCTCGGGCCCGTGTCCCCGCAGGTCGGCCGGGGAGTTCTGCCCGGCCAGCAGCGTCGCCAGGTACGGCTCGGCGCGAAGGTTGAGATAGATCGCGCGCGAGCCTTCGTTTGCCGAGAGCAGCGTCGGGGCCAGACGTCCGGCGCTGCTGGTCGCCTTGATCACGACACTGCGGGTCGCCGGATAGCCGCGGCCCCACAGCCGCATCAGCAGGACGAGATTCCGATCGAATGCTTCCCGGCTCAGCAGCGCATCGGCCCGGCCCAGCGTATCGTGCGCTTCGGCGAGGCTGCGCAGCGGCAACGGCTCGCGCAGCGACAGCACCGCGCCGCCCTCGTCGAGCAATCGGCTGACCAGCGTCGAACCGACATGGCCGGTGTGGAAGATGAAGCTCACGGGACGCACGTCGACCCCCTTCGACGCGTCGGCGACACTGTCGATGCTCGCCCAGGCCCCTGCGGTGGCGGGGGTCAGGATGCGATCGTCGAGGAAGCTCGCCTGCCGGTAGGCGTCGGGGCCGAATCGCACCAGCAAGACCATCAGGCTATTGAGGTCAATTTTGTGCGGATAAACATCGGGTGACGCAGATAAGCGCGCCAGCATGTCATCGGCAATCGTCGGTGGCCGTTCTACCGTCATAAGGATATGTCTTCGGCGCGGGGCGCAGTTCGGCGTGGAAGTTTAACTGCAAGCGGGCTGTTTACATTCATTGCGGTTCACGCGGGCTTCCGCCTGCCCCCCACGATGCGGAACGGCCTCCGGATGACGATGGTCCTAGCTGCAGGGGACCGACAGTTGCAGCAAGCAAACGCGACAGGAGCGAACATGAAACGGAAAGCCTATCTGGTGGTGATGACGGCGGCCTTGGCCAGCGCCACTGCGCTGGCGGCGCCTTACGGGGCGACCGCGCCCGCGGGCTACGACGGACTGGTCGCGGTGCAGGCACGGAATCTGGACAAGCTGTATGTGCGTCCGAATGCCGACCTCTCGCGATACCAAAAGGTGATGATCGATCCGGTCACCGTCGAGTTCAGCAAGGATTGGAACCGGAACGTCAACGATTCGCGCTATACCACGCGTGTACGGCCGGAGGATGCGCGCCGGATCGCCGATCAGACGACGGCCAACCTGGGCGGCATCCTGGCGGAGGCGCTGACGACGCGCGGCTATCAGATCGTCACGGCGCCCGGGCCCGGCGTTCTTCGTCTGTCACCGCATGTCACCGATCTCTATGTCAACGCGCCGGACGTTTATCCTCCGGGCGTGACGAAATCGTATACCAGGGATGCCGGCGAGGCGACGGTGACGCTGGAAGCGCGCGACGCGAGCAACGGAACGCTGGTGGCAGTCGTCTCCGACCACGCCACGGCGCAGGACATGTTGCGCCTGAGCCGCGCCAACGATGTCACGAACACCTTCTGGTTCGACGGCATGTTCAGGCGATTCGCCGCCAACGGCGTCGACGCTCTGAAGAACCCGCCGCGAACATAAGCGCCGGCGACCGGCCGGACGGCGTCGTCGCTAGATTTCCCACGACGTCGTCTGGCCGCTGTGCTGGTCGATCGCCTCGAACATCGCGCTGACCAGCCTGCGCTCCTCGACGGTCAATTCGGGGCGCCAGATTTCAAACAGCAGGATGACGCGCGTTTCGGCGCTGTCGTTCCAGGCTTCGTGCTCGATCGTATCGTCGAAAATCCAGGCCTTGCCTTCGACGGGAACCCGCGTGTCGTTGCCGACGCGAAAACGGCAGCCTTGAGGGACGATCAGCGGCAGATGGCAGATCAGGCGGGTATTGACGAAGCCGTTATGCGGCGGGATGCGCGTTCCCGGCCGAAGCAGCGAGAACAAAACCGCGGGTGAGCGGCCTTTCACCCTCGCCAGAGGGGCATCGGCCAGCGCTTGCATCGTCTTGGGACAGCGGGCGGCGTTGGCAGCGACGATCTCGCCATCCTTCCACAGATAAAACGCGCTCCAGGCGGGATTGTTCAGCATTCCTGCCTGCTCGTTGTGCGGGCGTTTGGGGTCGCCCTGCACATACGGCCGGAAAACCGACGGATCCCTCATGACCTCGTGCAGTTCGTCCCGGATGTCGGCCGTCGCCGCCTCGACCCGATCGAGCCAGCCGAAGTCGTTCCTGCTGTAGAACTGGATCTGGGGCAGCTCCGGAAAGTAGTAATACCGCGGCTCCTGGAAATAGACGCGCTTCTTGCCGGACATGATGTCGAGCGACTGGACGAAGCGAGGCGCCGCGCTTCGCGCCGCCGGATCGGCGCCGAACAGCCGAGCGTCGAGAAAGGCCTCGAATTGCGCGGCGTAGTGATCGCACATGCCTTGGGCGCGCTCGAGCTCGCGGCGCAAGTCGGACGGAAGCTGGTCGGCGGGAGGCGCGCTCCTGGTCGCAGCGGTGTAAAAAGCCGCGGCGGAGCGGGCGTCGCCCGCCTCGGCGAGGTGATCGGCTTTGAGAATCAGCGCGCGCAGATTGCGCGGTTCGAGAGAAAGCGCCTTGTCGACCGCCGCCAGCGACGCCGCCTTGTCGTTCAGACTTCGGCAGGCGTAGGCAAGCCCGATGCAGGCCGAAGCGTCGGCGCGTCCGGCCGCGACGATCCGCTCGAAGGCTTCGCGCGCCGCATGCGGGTCGCCCCGGCGCAGCGCTTCCACGCCGGACTCACGCAGAGCGCGCGCATCGATCGGTGAGGATTGCATCGGCATCGGCGTTCGAGTGTCGCCGCAGGGCGGCGCGATCCCCCGCGGGATGGCCAGGGCCGCCAATGATCGCGCCCAACGCGCCGGTGCGCAACCCGGCCGCCCGCGGCCCGGGCGGCAACAAAATGTGCTAAAAGACGCGCTGCAAGACGTTCGGCTCCAGCGTCAAGGCGCTTGATCGCAACCGACACCGAGGACCCATGATGAACAAGAAGCTTGCCGCCATCCTGTTCGGCGCCGCGATGATCGCGGCGACGTGCGCATCGGCCGAAGACAAAATCGCCGACGTCACCGACATGCAGGCGTTGCGCAATGCCGTGCGCACCGACAAGAAGGCTTTTGTCGCGTCGACACTCAAGCTCACCCCGGCCGAGGAAAAGAGGTTCTGGCCGATTTACGACGAATATCAGCGGAATCTGGACATGACCAATCGACGCCGCGTCGTGGCGATCCAGCAGGTAGTCGTCGGGGACGCGCCGGAGTCGGAGCTTTACGCCAAAAGGCTCGTCAGCGAGCTGATCGCGGTCGACGAAGCCGAGCTCAAAGCGCGACGAACGCTGCAAAATCGTCTGATGAGAGGTGTACCGACGCGGATCCTCGCACCGAAAAAAGCCGCGCGCTATCTGCAGCTCGAATCCAAGATCCGCGCCATCCAGGCTTACGACGTGGCGGCAACCGTTCCCCTGCTCAAGTAGGGGCAGACTGCAGGCTGCAGTCCTGCGTCGGCATGGCTCAACGGCTCCGGCGCGGCGACGGCGCGGGCGCCCAGCCGCCCCGATCCCTGCGCCTTGGCTTTCGGGGCCGTCAGCTGCGTATGCACCGGCCCCCAGGCGGAGTCGCGCCGGGCGACCACATCGATCCGGATGGGGCCGGAGTCCAGATCGGCCGCCGGGGCGCCCGTCGGCTGCGGCGCGGCCACCGTCTGAATTTCGTGCCTACCCGCATCCATTTTCGCCGGCAGCACGATTGCGAGGCCGATGGTCATCGCCGTAAGCGCGACGGCGAAGGCGCCGAACGCGGCGGGACGGGACGATGGCTTGTATTCGTTCATGTCTGGCTCCTGTTTCGTCTTGTTGCCTGCCTTGGATGCCGCAACCCGGAGGCGCGGATTCAGATTTCGAAACGCCTTTGCGCTTTTGCTTTAGGCGAATCCTAGGCAGATGAAGTGACCGTCTCAAGACGCAAGCGACGAACCCACCGAATTCCGGGTGCCAGCGTACGCGGCGCGCGACGAACTGCATGTCGACGCTTCCCCATCCCAGCCGAAAGCGGTCCGGGCGGAGGGGTTGCGGCATCGTCGCGCCGATATCCGATGTGCGCCTTGGCGGTCTGTCTCACGAGGCCATTATCGAAACCGCCGCCACCGGTCGCAAACGAAATACCTGCATCGCTTGCATGCGGCAGGCGAATGAGGGAACCTGCCGCCGGCGTACTTCCCTGGGGCTGCCAACGCCAAGTCGGAAAGCCCGTGCGAGCGCGTGGAGGCAGACGGCCCCCAGCTTTGCGGCGCAGGGGGCGCTGCCCATGCCGGAAGGCCGAGTGGCCGATTTTCGAGTGGTAGTTTTTGACGCTTTTGTGTAGAATTCCGCGACTTTCTGACGGAAGCTTGGCCCTGCCCCACGGCGGGGCCAACGCGTTTTGGCGTTTACACGTCGGCCCGGGCACAAGATACGACGGATCCCGGGTCGGACATCTCGAGGCCCTTAGTACCGAGCACTGCATGTGGGGAGCCGGGCCAAACGCTGACTTTTCGACTGAATACAACAATTCCTGGAGACAACATGCTGAAAATGACCCGCCTGGCCATGCTGGCCGCGGCCCTGCTGCTTGCGGCGGCCCCCGCGGTAGTTCCGTTCGC
>Ga0207674_10004735_pt1 | contig 16311 bp, 27 predicted proteins | sample KBSCornC72_FD_184303 | JGI IMG/M metagenome (GOLD analysis project Ga0207674, IMG submission 184303) | Corn rhizosphere microbial communities from Kellogg Biological Station, Michigan, USA - KBS Corn C7-2 (SPAdes) (version 2) | ecosystem: Host-associated > Plants > Roots > Rhizosphere > Soil ... | reverse complement strand
GTTCCAGTCATCGTCACATTTTACAGCGGGTTCGCCATACTCACGCAACTGCAACGCCAAATTTATACCCTCTGCCGTACCTAAGTTCCTGCCGGGTTCCAATAATGCAAACCACTCCTCTGCCGGGTGCAGGCATTCAACATCCATGCCGTTGTTGATGACAACTAAGCGGTGGTGGTCGAAGTTTACTGTTGCCCGCAACGATTCAAGCGTCTGTGCAAGATACTTTTCTTTACCATTTTCGGGGGTGCAGTAGGCGCACATTGCAAGAAGCGCACACATTATTCTCCACCCTCCAACCATACCCGAATTTTTTCGGCATTAGAAAATAGTTCGTCCAAACTTTTAACCGGAACATTACAGGCTATATCCAAACACTTCTCCCTTTCTTCCCGCTCGTAACAGTACATATCTATGTCGTCGTCATACCCTTCCTGCGCATGTAACGGAATGATCTCGTACATATCCTCTGTGGACATCGGCGAAAAGAAGCGTTCCATGCCTCCTTTAATAAGAAGTTCGTGCTGTTCTGGTGTTAGTGAAATGATGCTCATAATTTAAAAAATATCGCCCGGCAGCAATTAGAATACAAGATATAAAGCAATATGTCATGAAAATCACAAGTGCTGGTGGCCCGGGCGAATAATTTAAATGTCTTACTGATTTTCACGAATAACATATTGCTGACGTAAATCTACAACTCAAAAACCACATTACCAAATAAAAAAACTCCCGCATCTTTTTTTTGGAGTTTTCAGCAACGAAAAAACGCTATTTAAGAGTACGGGAGCAATTATTTTAAATACTTAAACTTCCAAACATAGCCTCCCGATGATTTATTCACTCCACGTAAGTTTTCGGTTATGGCTGTTCTTTTAATGCCAGTTGCAATCGATGCCGCCGTAGCTGTTTTGTATTCTGCTATAAATATACCATATTTTGTATATTGTATAACTTCTGTGGTGATCCCCTTTGAGCTATCGCTACCATTTTTACCTCTTTTATTTAACGTTTCGGCCATTGTAGCCATTCGTTTTACAATCTTTTCTTTCGACTGTGGCATATATTCTTTAGTATACCTGGCACCGAGCGGGCCTTTACCGCCACCTGAGTTATTAACTAAGTCAAAGCCTTCATCTCTAAATTTAGATATCCAATAACGTTCCTTTTCTTCCCAATTACTTTCATCGCATACTTCAATTGGTTGTATGATTGGTTTCAAAGGCATTAAGCTCCTTAGCCATATATCTCGTTTACTATTTTGTTTTCGTGCTCTATATCCGTGATATAATAACCGTCTTTTTAGTGACATTGAAGTCGCACCAATATACCGTAACTGATCAGTAAATGGGCAATACAGCCCATAGATTTGATAAATTTTCATAACATTTTTTCGTTGCTACTCAAATATAGGCAATCAAAAACGTATTTCAAAATCCCTTATTTTTATATCACATTAAATATTACAAATATGAGCGTTCTTCAATCAGTCCATTTGCTTTCCGTTAACGGTCAGCCAGTGAACACTATCCCAGATCAGAATTTTCCTGGTATAGCACCAACAGCGGCATCACCGTGTCCTATTTTTGGGTTAAGCAACAAGCACATCCAAGGAGTTTCAGTACCGACAGCGGCGCAGGTTGCCTCCTTCCCGCCAGCGCAGGCAGTTGTGTACATTAACTATCAAAACGGTAATCAAAGATTTACAGGAACGATCCTGACTTCTGAGACGGCTGCGGCGATTATATCAGCCGGGGCTTAAGGCTTAGCCTTCCAACTCGCCGAACTCCCCCTGAGCTGCGCCTGAAATAAGCGCGGCATTTTTAATTGACACAACGACACACTCAGGCTCTGGTATTGGTAAACGCAAGTCAAGGTTAGCTGGCGGCGCGCAATCCCTAATAGCTTCAACGATTTGAGGCCCATTCATTCTTCGAGCTTGCCGGTAAGCACGAGCGCAGTTCCCTGATGCAACCGTGTAGGTGTGGAACATGACCTCGAATAGTAACAGCTCCATAGCCGCCTCGTCGGCGAGCGCCAGTCTGTAGAACGGGTGTGATTTGATGTAGGCTATTTGGGCGTTGATGGTCACTTCAACACCCCCTCGCTATTAACATGCGCCCGGATGTGCTGCTCAATCATCTTCTGAATATCATCGGTGGAACAGCTCAGGCCGTACAACTTAACGCCGTCACGAACGAAGGTTAGGTAGGTTCGCTCGTTTTGTAACTCAATTATGACTTCGTTTTGGGGCATAGGGCTACTTTTCCTATAAAGTTAACAATACTGTGCGCACATTTCCAAATAAAATTTTGTGGGGTGGGGTGTGGGGAAAAAATGTGCCTATATGGGGCGGGGAGATAACCGCCCGTGATTTGAGGGGGGTGCGGTGCGAAGATAGATTGAAAAGTATTAACGGGGGTGGGCTATAACTTCCAAAACAAAACTCTGCGCCAACCAAAAAACTAAAATGATTCTGCTGGAACCCGAACAACTGTTTTGAAAACGCAGCAGGAACGCGGGAATCGAACGGGGTGAAAGGGAAACGCGCGCGCGTATGTGCTGGAGAATCGATTGCAGTATAATAGTGTCGCAAACTCACCTTATAAACTAATTAGCGACAAAAATAAAAAAGTACTTGACAAGTGTATATATAAACTATATCTTTGTTATATCAAATCAGATAATAGAATGAAAACGATAAAAACAACCTTTATTATTAATAACAAAACCGAACACTTTTACAACTCATTATCAGAATATAAAGGATATGAGTTATTTCAGTGGCTTAAATCAAATGGAATTATGCCTAAAATAGGCAACGATACTTTAAATGAAAAGATTGATTTTAATATAGCTATTAAGTCAGGTAAACAATTATCTGATTATACATTAGAACCGCGTAAGGGATATAAATTATTAACAATGTTCTTGAATTATTAAAATGAAAAAACTAATAGACATAACAGAATCAGCAGTGCAGGGCATCAACACACTGGCACTAAATGAAGATCGCAGCTGGAAGAACCTGGTTGAGCGTAACCTCGAAGCAATGGGCGCTAAAGGTATCAGTTACCTTGACCTGTGGAAACAGTGTGAAGCCTTAACGGCACAACTGAAACAATTAAGTAACCAATAACGTAAAACAAATATTAAATAATGACCAGTATGAAAACTTTAACATCATCATTTGTATTAAAAGTAAATACTCCTCAGATATTCATCAATTGGTCAAAGGAATTTATCCGGGCTGATTATAAGAATAGCCTTAATGAATATCTTCAATCTAAAGCCCGTGAATACACTGTTAATTCAATTGGTTTAGATCGCGACATTACCTACGATAAAGCCCTTGAAATGCTTCGTATAGCTTCATTAAATGTGAATAAAGGGCTGCAATCTCATTTAAAAAGAGAGATTAGTATAAACCAATTCCAATGGGCTATAAACGAAATTAAAGAAGCTATAAAATACTTTAACAACTAACTCACTTTCACCACCTATTTTAATAATGACCAAAACATGAAAACTACAATTGAAACACCAGTAATGAGGGCTGAACTTTCAGCCAGTGATATTAAACACCTTGAAGGAAGAATATTAAACCACTTCCGTAATAATCCCCGTTTTGACAGGCACGATAAAATGGTTTATCAAACTAAGTCAATGACTCAGCTTAATGATTATTTAGGCTTGGCTTATACTTCGTCATCTTCTTGGGCAGGTCTTTGGGTATGTAATGAAGAGGTGTATTTAGACGATCAAAAGAAATACATCTATCAAGGTTTTGGCATGAACGCGGGAGGGTTTGCAATAGCTTTCTTGCAAGATGTAGAAGAAAACGAACTATACATATTCATTTAATCAATTCGGGATCATGAACACTACAGCGATAAATATCAGCAAAGACGAAGCTCTTAACGATTATGCAGCTTTGTTATTAGACAATGGTTTTACAATCATTGCGCCCCAAAAAGCAAGTACTTACTTCTACTTCTCAAAGGATGGCAAGATAGGATATGTTCAGGCTAACCGATTTGAAGGGTACACTTTTAGCACTGTGCACAAGCCCTGTAAAGAGTGCGGGACAGGCTTCGGGTTTGCTGATCCCTCATACGATACGCTTACAGTTGAAACGGCAACGGATTACGCTAATTGCTTTGCCCCTGATTGGGCAAGACAAAGCGACTGGAAAGCTGTTAGAAAGTATGAATCATTGGACGCATTTATTCATGCTACGCCATTTAGCCACGTGAATGACATTATTTTAACTCCAAACAACTAACTACCGGGTTACTGGTCATTCCCCAGTAGCAACTGCCAGCCTCGCCCTGAAATAACGGCGGGGATTTGGTGGTGTCAGACAATGGAGTTTGGCACAAAATTAATGACCATGAACACTTTAAAAACCGCATTTCGTGCCGTTATCGCTCAAGGCGAAGGCACTAACAGGGACAAGGCAATTGTATTCCTAACCATTGCTACCCCTGCACTAATTATTGTTTTATCGATAGCTAATTTGAGGTAATATGAAAACACTAACACTGATCGCCACCCTCTGCTTCACAGCTAACTGTAGAAGCTCACATAAAGTCCATATCCTGCGCCAAATTACCGACGAACGCGGGCTAACCAGTGTACAATATGTGCAGGACGGGCACGAATACGCACAGGATTATTTAACTAAAACCGAATATTTAAACCTGATAAACCAATGAAAATCACCCCCACAAAATCAGTTCGCGAAGGCTGGAACGGCACAGTTGCCGGAGTCCAGGCACTGGCGAAGTCTCTGGAACGTAACCACCGTTGCCGGAAGCTCACTTACTCAGACCTGAAGCGCATGTATGATAACGCTAACTGGGAACAGTCCTTTCGATGGGATATGGGCGACTTTAAAGAGTCGATACGGTATTGTAAGATAGCCAACAGGTTGTTGCAGGCGATGGGGAATATGCCGGTAGAGAATACACTGAAAGGAGAGCCGACCAAATGAGCAGTATATTAACAGGCATACAGGCCATCGAAGCGTATAAAGAACTTCAAAGCTCTTACCCGCCGGGCCGAATGCCATTAAAACGTGGCTATTTTACCTCAGATGACTATGAGGCTATAGAGTTTTATGACAGTGGAACTATAGTTGCGTTCGATAGCACTACGGGAGAATACTTTGAAGATGTATTTTCAACTGTAAACGAAGCCTTAGAATGGCTATAGCTTTAACCATTTAAACTACCAAAGATGAAAACCAAACTCCAATTAGTAAGGAAATATAAAAAACGTATTAAAGAGTTAACGGAAGAAAACAAATATTCTATTTTCAGCACCGCTTGGACATATAGGCAAGGGGAAATAGATGTTTTAACCGGTGTAATAAACGATATAAATCAATTGCCTACCCTCAACCAAAAAACGAAGTGAAAGACCAACACACCACCCTAACCATAATAGTCATAGTGATTATTTTGGGGTTACTTAGCACACTGTAGATATGTACACCCTCACCCACTACTCAAACAACGCGCGGTATAGATATCAGATGTGGCGCTTCGGCAGCCGTATCGCATACATACATTTGAACTGATATGACAACTCAAGAGAAAATAAATAAAATTCACCATGAGTACTATAACAACTTCAACGGAAGTCTGTTATATGTAAACAAAAACCTACACTCCGAACTAAGGAATTTTTTAGGAGATGATGAATATCTCATATATCTTGAAAATATTATAAAGGAAAACCCCAAACCTATTTATAAAATTCCTGACGGGTTTTATAATATGGATTTATAACCGTTCCCCTGACACTAGTCCCACGTGGAACACACAAGCTCGCCTAACGCGGGCTTTTTTTATGCCCTGTTGGTAGCGGTTCGGGTGATCCAAGAGTACCAATCCGTTGTGTTTTCTAAATTTTTCAGCCACAATCCCATGTTTTTTATGTCAAGTGGGAAAAATGCATCGATTTTTGGCTACTTTTAGTTAAAAGTGGTAAAAAACCTTGCGAAAACAATACTTTTTATGTGTTTATAGGGGTAAAAGTGGGGTTATCTGCCTTAAATCCCCTCAATAAACCCCTAATTTAAACCCCATGCCAAAAACCAAACTTTCGCAGCTGTAACTTAGAGGGGATAAGTAATAAGGTATCCTTAAATAACTAATCATTAACTAATTAAATGAATCGTGTGTTAGTAATATCTAGAATGTAAAAATAAGGGTACAAGGAGGGTACAAGGTAAGGGTGCAAGACCATTTTCTGCCCCCATTAGCTGTAAAGTAACTATTTATTGTACCCTTGTACCCTTGTAACTTATATTGTATTATATATACGTGAGAATAATTAGTACGCAAAACGCAATACACATATATTTATTTTTTTCTATAGTACTTTTAATATGATTTTTGATACAAGACGGTACACGATACACGAAAGTGCATATACGAACTGGAAACGCACTTTTTTATCATGTACCACTCTTGTAACGTGTATCGTGTATGTGTAAATTTCAATGGGGTAGCTCAAAATTTGACGCTGAAACCCGATTTACAAAGAAATGTACTGAACTATTTTTAGTGATTTGGTTGTACTTTCGTTCTCTTACATACCCTAAATTTGTCAAAATCATCCCTACCTTTGTATTGCTCAGGCTTGTTTTTTTAGTGTCGGCTATCAAATATTCAATTATCGAGGTAATAGTAAGCCACTCTCCGGATTGTGTGCTTCCTGGTGAAAGTTTAGAGCCTACCAATTCTTCTTCTGGTGACGACTGTTTAAACTCATCCGTGTTGGAGTTTAGTTGCTCAATATCCTCCCTCAAAACCGTGTAGTCATACCCTGATTTGTACAGCGCGTTGAGTTCGTGTAAGAGCGCCACCTTATCACACTTATTGTAGAGGGTTCGGTTTATCTCACCAATGATATGAACCACCAGGACGCGCCTATTGCCCGTAGGATCAAATATTATTTGCAAGTCGTTGGATGTACCGGCAAACATAGCAAGTCGCCTTAAATCGACGGAAACACGGCCATATGGCTCTCTTACGTTCACCCACTCCTTACTGGTTACCTTCTTCTGCTTAGTATACTCCCGCTTGCTCTTACCTCCATACTCGTCATCCAAAATAATCCACTTACGCGTCATGAGTATCTCGTCGTCCTTCCCTGCGTCCATATCCGACTCGGCGTACAGGGAACGTAGTTGTTTTGGGAGTAAATAGCGGAACCAGTGTGTTTTGCCTGTTCCCTGTTGTTGCCCTGCAAATACAAGCGTCAAGGGGGAGTAGCTGCCGTCAGCACTGGCTATAAGTGAAACTAGCCATTTAGTTACCCATGTTCTGTACCCCTCAGTATTGGTATTGACGCCATCTAATAACATATCCAGATTTGGCGTCCCTTGTGTCAAGTCGTGTGTGTGAGAGTTTAGGAAGTCGCGTATGGGGCTAAATGATTCAAGTCTGTTTGAAAAAATAACAGAACAAACTAAATCTTTAGTAATCTTATCGTTGACACTTTTAAGGTCTATGTAAATTGAATTAACATCGGAGTCATCTATAGGTCTGCCATCCATCTCAATATTACGAGTAAGTAAATTCTTTCTCAGGCGATAGGGGGTCAAGTAAGTAACTATGTCGTCCACAATATTATCCGACTCATATTTTATACCTTTTTCAATAACCTGGCTCACGATTGGAAGTGACTCCGAAACAGGTATTTCTTCAAACTTAAGCAAGTGATCCGCCACTCCAGAAGCATCCTTACCGGATTTAGTTTGATATGCTGCCGCCCTTATTATTTCTTTAGTACGAGAACTGTACGTGGCTATACCTGCCTGCTTGGCATAAAAGTAAATAGACGCAATGGTCGCCGTCTTCGCTTTACCTGCGCTGGAAGTGTGGTTTTTTAAGCAATTGGCGTATTGTCTCTCACAGTCACTAACCCCGTACTTACTTGAAAGGGAGGAGAGGGTGTGGAAGTAAGGAAGGCCAGCTTCTCCGAATTCAGAAATAAGCGCGTAGGCACAACTCACCCAATCCGAATAGTCCTCACATATATTCACACCCCGTTGGTACATTTGAACTACTATCTCGTCAAAGTCACTTTGAACGAATACGATTTGGTTTTTTGGGATAGCTTTCTTTTTAACGGGGTATTTCTTAAATAGGAGAGCCTCCCGGTTAAGTACAAGGTAAGGATCGTAAGACACGAAACGAGCGCGTGACACATTCTTACCAGATTGATCCACTATCAATTGATAGGAATCGTACAAGTAAGAAGCGATACCGTTGAAAGAGTCAAGATGCCTTGTACCGTCTATTTTAAATAACAAACAAAGACCTGTTCCGCTTATAGAAATAAATGCAGCGTATACATACTTGTCACTTGCAATTAGTTCCTTGACAGTGTTTGGGTTTTCAATAGAGTCAAGGTCAATAGCAATAAAGCCGGAATGCTTTCGCAAATCTTTGTCAGACTGCCCACTGAAGCTGCCTGACACGCGAACCAATGGGCATTTTTGTTTTGCGGCAGCGCGTTGCTTATGATCCTGTATCGTTCGGACGGCTAGTACGCGATCCTGCCATTTCCCTTCCTTGATCCCCGTAAGAAAGTCGTCGAGTCCCGTGTCGCGGTCGCGTTTATCTGTTACATTTTCGTAAGCAGATATAAGTATTTTTTCAGCCATTTATTACCCCCGATTCAATTAGATAAGGTTTAACTATTTCTTGGAATTGCTCCAATGATTTGTAAATAAAATAAATATGTCCCAATGCTTCCGCCTGAAGTTGGAAGGATTTTTGAGATGGCGATTGATAGCCCGTAGGTGTTTTTGTTTCAGGTAATAAGCATCGGCCATTTGGAAGAAGTATAACTAAGTCCGAGGCACCGGACATTAGGCCAGTATTAATCTTTTTTTGTGTTTCCCAAGAATTTTCACTTTCGTTAGGAACGCTGTATATAACACAACGCGGGTTATGATGCTTCAGACAAAAATTGTTCCTGAACCACAAAACCGACTCTTGCTGCACTTTTGATTCCGCGACTTTCATAATATTTATTTAATTGTTCTTTGGTTTTGATTAGTAATTGTGCAAGTGTGCGCCTGCCTTTTGTTTGGATGTCTTTCTTTCGAAGGAGAACAAAGTAACATTTTCGTATTTGATCCATAGTTTTTTTATCAAGTTCCCCGGATAGTAACGCATTGTTGTATTGATCGTATGAAATCCTATAAAATTTAAACATATCCACTATTTGGCCAATCATTATTTTAAAGGCAAAATTGATGTCTTCCCCCTGCCGAATAGTGTACTCGTATATCCTTTCCCCGTTCGGAGGTGGAATTGGCCTTATAGGAGCCAAAACTTCATCTGATTCCACTATTTTTTTTATACGCGGCTGAGACTCTGGAATTGAACAACCGCACTCGGTACAGCAGCCGTTAGATTTTGGATATAAAGCACCACATTCAGGGCAATTTTGCACATCCGCTGCATTAATCCTCTTAGCTCTTTCTACACCAACTCCGTTAAACATTTTTACCCAATCACGTGTTGTTGAAGGCTCACCAAACCTTTCAATATTACCACCACCATCAACTAATATATAATTTGGTTTATAAATTTTAATAGAAGACCTACATCCGCGACCAGCAATTTGAATAAATTTAGAAAGGCTTCCAATTGGGCAATTAATTAATATAGCTTGAACTTCCCTACTATTAAATCCTACCGCAAAAACATATACATTTAAAAGTATAGCATCCGGAGTATTGGAGAACCATTCTAACAATTGTTTACGATTACCGCTTTCGGCCGAATTAACACTATCAAACATCCTTACATTAGTGTACCCAGCTTCAATAAATTTATTGTAAACAGCAAGATTGGTTTTAGCTGACGAATTGAAAATAAGGGTTTTTTTACCCATACACAATTCTTCATAATTAAGCAGTACATTGAATACCGCTTTAGAACTTCCATATTCTTTTTCAACTGTCTCTGCTATAAATTCGCCATCTGCGTCTCTTTTAAGGGTTGAGTCATCGGTATAATGTTTTATAAATGAAACTTCCCTAACAATACTACCAAATTCAATTAACTCGTCAGGAGTCGGCCCAATTACTATAAAATCAAAAATCTTAGAAAGAGAGTATGGCCGCGTCCATTCTTCTGTCTCTTCTTCATTACAGCATTGAGTTGGCTCTGTATAGTTGGTTCGACAATATTTGCATTTATAAAAAGTTTCACGTTTACTTACAACAGGAGTGGCTGTGCATCCTAATATTTTTGCATTCTTAAAATAATCGAATACCTTATCATATATAAGCAAATGTGCCTCATCGCAAATCACCAACCCTATGTTTGGGAAAAATAAGTGATTATTTTGCAGTCTTCTGGAAGTCGTTTCTATCATTGACAGGTAAACCCTGCTATGATTTTTAAGTCGCCTGGTTTTAGAAAAGTAAACCTCACTCCCTATCCCCAGCTCAGAAAGCGTTTCCTCTGCTTGGGTCACCAACTCCTCCCTATGCGCTAATACTAATACATTCTGTTTACTCCACGATAAATACCATTTTATGAAAAATGAAAATATAACTGTTTTTCCACCAGAAGTATTAAGTTGAATTATTCCTTTATTATGAATTTTGAAATTAGGAATAATTTCATCAATCATTTTTTGCTGGTATGGGAATGGTTTTAATTTCATTAAGAGCCCAAAAAAGGCGGCAAAAGTTGTCGTAGTAACTTTAAACCGCCCTATGGTTAATGTGTGTAACCTAATTATTTGCAAATATATGCTACGACACATATATCTGCGATTGAACACTAAATATAATTAAATTTTCCTGTAATCTATCATAGATTTCTCACGTAACGAACTAATTTTTTTCTTAACAGAAAGGTAAGAGCGGCCAAGCCTTCGCGCTATATAATCTGCCGTTTTTGTGTTATAATTAGCCAATAAATACAACGTTTCAGCGTTGGTATAGTAGTTATTGGACGAATAAAAAGACTTACACCACTCGCACTCAATATCGTGAGCTAACTTCTCACGGCCACCATTTTCACGAATAAACGCTTCAATCACTAATTCAAGCGTTTCCATACTTTAAAATTTAGCACTTTACGCAATTGTTCAATGTTTGTGGTTATGTTAGGCTTTGGCCTGTTAAAGTATGATAGAACGATACGGTTCTTGGTGAGTTCTCGAATCTGTAACTTCGCCCCGTCACTCACAATTTCAAACATATCATCTATCTCAAATTCGCTACGGTCGCGTGTTTTTGTGCGGAGGCGGATGGCGGGGTCAAACACAGTAGTGCAAGGGGCTGCTATGCAACTCTGTATATGGAAACCTGCATTCAGGAAGTGGGCTACCATTAGGTTTTGCTGAGCTTCTTCTAATTCAGTCTCAGGTACACTTATATGTCGCTCTTTTAAATCTACAGGCCACTTAATTTGCTTTGCTGCTAATTCCCAATAAGACTCACCACGTGAGTTTATAGGTTTCGTAGCCGTGTTCATTGACTTTTTCAATTGTGATGCCATTGTTTTCTAACATTGTTATGGTTTTAGGCTGAATAGTGAGTACCCTGTACTACGGATCGCTCTAAATTCAATTGTGTCGGTTCGTTCTCGTAAGAGGGTGGATAAGGTTTTTTTCATACTGGAATTGAAATGTATTTGTAAATTTCTCGGGTTAATTCTACATCATAGCAGGCATCGTGCAATTTTTCATCGCTTACCTTTATTCCTAAATGAGACGCCACTGTAGATAATTTAAAATCCTTCATGGCTGGCCGCTCTAATTTCAAATACTCCCCTGCCAACACCATTACATCGATAGGGCAACTCCAAAACCATGATCCGAAATACTCATCTTCGCATTGTTTAAAAAAAGCCCTTAAAAATGGGTTGTCAAAAGAAGCATTATTGTAACCAACCAAATAAAATTTATCATTTTTATCGAACTTATCTACGTATTTTGAGAGAAGGGCGCATAGATTCCTATGCACCTCCTTCATTTCAAAATAATTTTCAAGTTCTTTTCTTGTAATGCCAGACACCCCTAACGCGGCGTCATCAATTTCTGCCTGAGGATGGGGTTTTATTTTAAATTCAAAGCGCTCTTTTTCTTCTCCCCCGATCTCAATAATACCCGACAATTGATGAATTGAGTTTTTCCAAAATTTAAGGCCGGTTGTCTCGCAGTCAAAAAATAGGTGCTTGATTACCATGGCAAGTCACTTCCTGCTGCGCTCGTCTGTGTTGCCGCTTCATTAGAAGAACCACCTTCACCCCAACTACTCACATTGCCAAAAATAGGCTGTGCGTTCTTTTCCTCCTGCGTCATTTTTGAGTAGACTTCTTTTGGTAGCGAAATCTTAACCAAATGCGTGTCGGTTTTTCCGTTACGCTCTTTTGGCTCTTTCAACTCAAACGCGGTTGCGTCCAGATAAAGACCTTTCTCGCCTTTGAAAAGGTGATTGGCCTCGATAGGAATTACCAATACTTCAATTTCTCCTGATTTACCCTTCATTTTCTGAACGGTGTGTTGTAAGGCCGCTAAGTTTAGGCGGATTTGCAAATTGTTACTCATGATACAGTGTTGTTTAAATGATATATAAGATTTGTTTTATTTTTATTTTGTCCAGCCAACATTGCCCTTAATGCAGATAATTTAATTCCTGTAGCGATTGAAGCATCTTTTATAGACCTATGAATAATTCCAGTTTTAGTATCTATCACCTTTTTACAATTAATATCCGCTTTAATAAAGGCAATTCTTCTTTTCTCGATCGATTCAACAGACTGCTTTTTGCCCTTTTTTAGAATACTTAATTTTAGCTTTGTTTCTGGCGATGTGGGTATTCCCTTTCTTTTTCCGGGAAACACACCCCTTTGAATATTCCCAAGTTTTATTTTGGTTTCCTCTGTATGTTTTTTACCTAAAAAAGACGGCGCTCTTTTTTTAGCGGATTTACTCATCTTTTTTCTGGTGCATTCAGATATGTGAGTGATTGAGCCAATTAAGTAACAATTCAACCCTTTTCTTGAAAGGCAGTTAAATATATCAATATATTTTAACTCCAATTCATTTAATTCATCCTTTCTACACTCACATACTATTTCAAAAACGTGATTTTCAACCCCATATTTCTTGAGGGAATTATACAATCTACGTTGTGACTTACAGCCCAATCGTTTATAATCGGTAAATCTTCTTCTAATATTATAAGATTGCCCTATATAGATTCTGCCCTTTGGATTGGTTATTTTATAAATTCCTATCATTCAAATGTGAGTTCAGTTTATTACAAATAAATGTTTGATTAAGAAAGTCCCTGTAAGAAGAATATCCAAATTTTTGAGCGGCTAAATCAAGTGCAACATAATGTTGAATCTTTCTTGGCTCGATACTTTTCTTAATTCTTCGGGCTTCGTTTTTAATATGTTTGGCATCCATTATATAAGTGAATTAATATATAAATTACACATTTTTACGCGCTCCTTTATACGGTAATGTACTAAATTATCTTTGAAAAAAGAGAACGTTTTAATACGTTTTTCTGCTGGAATTTCAACAAAATTCAAATTAACTGATGGCGCATACTTACTTCTCATAGCTTCAAAATACTCAGTTGACGAAAAAATCATATTATTTAGTTTTTTTATCCTTTCTTCATCGGTATCCATCCACCTTATTTCTTTTTGTATTTCTATTTCCGGTGCATCGATCAACGTGTACGCCAAAACAGCTTTTTCAACTCCAGCCAATCCCATATATACCTGCATCTGCCATTCATACTCTGGCTTCGGGTTTATGGTATCATACATAGGAAATGTCTCTAAAGACCAACTGGATTTATTATCGTAAACTGTATCTCCAACTAGTAAATCCCAAGTTCCAGTTGAATACTCATTTTCACGATACTGTTCATTTTTGAATACCATTCCTAATTTTAACTGAACACAAAGTAGGGTAAATCCATCTTCTTCTGTAAGAATACCTTTGCGGATATACTTTGATTTTATTTCTTCCTCTCTTTTCCAATTATGGATTTTTAACCATTTCTTACAATATGTTTTTGCGCCCTGTGGTAGCTCGGGATTCGCCAATTTGTATTCATACCCAGCAAGCTCCTCCTCCATATTAGCCGTTAATGCCTTTGCTGTCGGGTCATTCTTACGTTTCTTAAGAGTTTCGTAGGCTTCCTGTTGCTTATCAGTCAACCCAATATTCCCCGCCATTATTTCGCTACACGCGCTTGCTCTGATCTTGAACTTAACGTTTTCCATTTATTATCGAATAAAAGTTGTGATTCTGGTTTAACATGGGTACGTAGAGCTTCGAGGTCTGCTGTGGAAGTAGCGGACTCAATAAGTGCATTAACACGCGTTTGAAGTGGGTCGGGTGCATCTTCTACATTGAAGGATAGAGCATTTTTTCTATTCAAATTAGCGCCGAAAATTGTACCTAAATGGTCACACGCATCTTTCAACGCAACAGTCTTAGCAATTGGAAGCGCCATCGCAACCGCGCCTGGATTAACATTGCTCATGTCCATTTTTAAAGCGCCACTGCCTGATTTGGTCTGCAATTCCTGCGCTCCGACTCCGTCATGAAACATCCATTGTTGCGTAACAGGGTCAAGGAAGTGAACGCGAACCGTAACTTCAATTGAGTTCATTAACATGCCTGTCTTTAACACTTCGATTCGGTATTGCCGAAATATGGATTTCAGGAGAAACTCAACCTTATCAATAGGCAGATAAAAGTGGTTTTGAATAAAAGGATGTTTTTTCACCCACGCTTTGGGCGGCTCCATATTTAAGAACGTCAATAGTTTGTCCTGCGCTATCACTGTAGCGGGATTTTCATAGAGTTTTACTAATTCATTCATAGTTTTTGGTTTTTTATTATTATCTCATCCTCTCCAACCCAAAGTACCATTTAAGGCCCGGGTTGTGCATATCCACCAACTCCACCTCAAATTTAGGAGGCGAAAGCGGTTTCGGTTTCTGCTCTGGCAAGACGCGCGAGGTTTTGAACTCGTTGCGGATAACTTTTAGGTTACTTTGTTTCATGACTGTCTTATTTGGTTACGCTCTTTGTGTGATAGCCCTTATTCGTATGTAAACGAGGGTTATTTAAAAGGTTATTAAATTCTTTAATGGTAATGTTTTTACGTGTTAATTGTGTTTTGCCTTTAGTCGGGTGATTTAAGGCTGTTTGAACTGTCATTGTTGATAGGTAAACTGCCATTTTACATTCGCCATCTCCGATTATTAGTTTATAGGTTGATGGCTCATATTGAATGATACCCCATTTAGAGCCGATAACCGCTTGTGATACAAACAACAAATTACCTCTAATTTTTGGCGGCAAATCTGATTTGTCCCAATTTACTTTCTTTAGTTTTAATGCCATATAATTCATTTCTCAATTTCCGTTAACAATCCCAAAGCAGCCTTTAATGTCTCAATAGCATCTTTCCAAAGCAGGCTCGTTTCACCGATCTTTAGCGCCCGCTCAATCTCATCCCTAATTTCCTGCTCTGCCTGTGCAGCGCTGATTGAGCCTTGTTCAAGTTGTTGGAGGGTGTGCGGGAGGTTCATGATTTTACCAATTTATTTGTGCAGTCCATGTTTTAGTCGATACCGACATTTCGTTAAAGCCTTCAGTTTTATAAGCGTATTGAAAGATGTCACGGCTTACTTCAATTGAAACATCTTCTTCGTCATGAAATTGAGAACGCTTAAATGATTGCTTCGGCAGGCCAAGCCAGCCGTAATGATTAAGTCCAAATCCAAACATATTATCGTTATATGACGCATTTATCTTCAATCCAGTAAAATAATAACGTTTATTGTTGTTATTAATCTTAATTCTGAATATTCCAATTCGTTGCGCAGGAACTTCAATTGAGTTCATGATTTCTTTAAATTGGTCGAATGTTAGTTTTTTCATATCTCTTTTATTTTCCCCTCACTTACTGACCGGGGGTGAAAGGGGGTGTTATTGGTGGTTATTGTTAAGTATAAATTCTGTCCATTGAGTTGCCATTGCTTTTGCAATTCCAGGAAACGTTCTTGATCTTAATTTTGCCCGTTCCTTTTTAGGTAACTTCCATAGATCAGCATACCATGTTGGCATTGATTTACCGCTATCGTATTTAGTTCTTGGCGGTGGTTCAACAACATTAGTATTTTCTAATAAAGGCAATCCTTTGAGCCATAAACAAGTTTTCTTTTCGAATGCATCTCCAAATTGGTATGGTTGGAAAATCTGTGATGGTTTTTTATAAAAAGT
>Ga0207674_10004733_pt1 | contig 16313 bp, 16 predicted proteins | sample KBSCornC72_FD_184303 | JGI IMG/M metagenome (GOLD analysis project Ga0207674, IMG submission 184303) | Corn rhizosphere microbial communities from Kellogg Biological Station, Michigan, USA - KBS Corn C7-2 (SPAdes) (version 2) | ecosystem: Host-associated > Plants > Roots > Rhizosphere > Soil ... | reverse complement strand
GCGATTCATCGTGCCCGACAGCGAGAGGATCGGCATGCGCGAGGTATTCCAGCAGGAACTGCGAGAGGTGCAGGACCGCCTCGTCGAGATCTCGACCCTTGTCGCTTCGTCGATCGAGCGCGCGACCGAGTCGTTCAACGAGTCCAACGTCACCCTGGCCGAGACCGTGATCGCCGACGACCAGAAGATCGACGCGCTCGCCGCCGAGCTCGACGAGCTCGCCATCCAGATCCTGGCCCGCCAGAACCCGGTGGCGCGCGACCTGCGGATCGTGGTCAGCGCGCTGCGCATCAGCGCATCGCTCGAGCGCATGGGCGACATGGCCGAGCACATCGCGCAGCTCGCCCGCTACCGCTTTCCCGAGAAGGTCGTGCCGAAGGGGCTGCGCAGCACCTTCCGCGACATGGGCTCGCTCGACGTCGAGATCGCCAAGAAGCTCACCGAACTTCTCCGCACCGAAGACGTACAGATCGCCGAAGACATCCGCAACGAGGACGACAAGGTCGACGCCCTGCACCTGAGCGTCTTCGACAAGGTGCTCGGCGAGACCTGGAAGGGCGCCGCCGTCGACACCGTGGATGCCACCCTCGCGTCGCGCTACCACGAGCGCTTCGCCGACCACGCGGTCTCGATCGCGAAGAAGGTCCAGTACCTGGCGACCGGCGACTGGGTGCCGCAGGACGCCTAGTCCTTCCGGCCGGCTCGGCGCCGGCGTCATCCGCTCGGACGACCTGGATCGTCCGGGAGGCTGTTCCCCAGCCGCGGCAGCGGTACGTACCGTGGCAGCATGCCGAGCCGCCGCGATCCGCAGCGCGTCCGCATCAGGTCCGTCACCCTGCGGATGGCCGCCATGGGAACCGTGCTCCTGCTGGCCCCGGCGCTCGCGAGCTGGGCGGGCGACGGGGATTCGCTCGCGCGGCAGGAGGCGTCGGACGCCATCCACGCGCTGAGCGGTGGTCTCGGCTCGGCTCCCCGCGAGGCGGACGAGCTGGCGGCTCAGGTGCTGACGACCGGCTGGGGATACTCCCCTCCCCCGGGGCTGCACGTCGGGGTCCTGGGATGGTCCGGCTTCTCCGGGAGCGCGGCCGGGGCGCGGATCGACGTCCGGCTCATCGTCGATCTCCATGACGTGCCTGCCGAGGCCGGGATCTTCGCCCACACCGCCGGCTCGACGGTCGAGTGCTGGCGGGTCACCGTGCTCGCCCTCCGGCGCGACGATCCGGTGCAGGTGGTGAGCATCCCGTGCCCGGCGTCGCCGGACCGCACCCCGCATCCGGCCCCGCCGCCCGCACTCCCGTCCGATGCGCCGTCACGTCTGCGTGCGGCGCTCGCGACGGCGACACCCGCCACCCTCGATGCACGGGTTCGAACGGCCTTTCCGGACCCGGGCCTGAGCATCGACACCCTCGCCAGCGACCGTGGACTGTACGCCGCCGTCGGAGTCCTCGACGACCGCGAGTGCCTGATGGGAACCCGGGCGTCCGACTCGAAGATCAGCGTCTCCGCCGGCCGACTCGAGGGCTACGAGCCGAGCTGCAGCGTCACGCTGTTCTTCGAACCGTCGCTGACCGGCTAGACGGCTCAGACCTCAGCGGTGAGCTCGTAGACCTCGGTGACCGGGTGGCCCGCGCGTTCGTGGATGCGCATAATCGCCTCCTTCGACGGACCCGACGACAGGCAGAAGACCTTGCCGAGCTCCGGGTCGAGCCAGGCTTGCTCGAAGTGGACGCCCTCCTCGCCCTCGATGGCGAGGTCGGCCTCATGTGCGGCTTGCAGTTGCTCGGGGGTGACGCCCTCGAAGCCGTGGTGAACATCCATGTAGCGGGCCATGGCGCCGCTCCCTTCTGTCGGTGATCGATCGGTGGTGATCGATGGCTTCAGCATCCTGATCGGAGGATGCGGCGACATCGGTCATCCGACCGATCTGCAGCGGGGCGGGCGGCTCCTACACTGGGCCGCATGCCGGGGGCTGAACTGGTCGGACGCGACGAGGTGCTCGCCCTCGCCGCGCGCCGCTGGTCGGAGGTGACCGCCGGTCAGGGTCAGACGCTGCTGATCGCCGGCGAGGCCGGGATCGGCAAGAGCCGCATCCTCAACGAGATCGTGAGCCTCGTCGGCGGGGCCCCGGTGGTGCGCGCGATGGCGTGGCCGCAGGATGCCGACGCCCCGGGCGCGCTGCTGCTCGACATCGCGTCCGGTCTCCGCCGCGCCGGCCGAGCCGATGCGGCCGACCGGCTGGCCGGCCTGCTGGACGCCGGGACGGCGGAGGGGGAGACCGCGGCCATCGCTCGGCGCCGGATGGTCGGCTCGGCCGCCGAGCTGCTCATCGAGATGGCACAACGCTCCCCGTCCCTGCTCGAGATCGACGATCTGCAGTGGGGAGACGAGCTCTCATTGGACGTGCTGCAGCGGGCCGCTGTGGCAGCCGCCGACATCCCGCTCCTGATCGTCGGTGGTTACCGCACCGACGAACTCTCTCCCGGCGCGGCGGCCGCTCGGTGGCGTGCGCGATTGCTGCAGAGCCGAACGGCCGAGGAGGCCCGGTTGCCTCGGCTCGATGCCGCGGCAACGGCCGAGCTGACGGCGTCGCTGATCGGTCAGGTCCCCTCTGCCGAACGAGCGGCCGCGCTGTACGCGCGCAGCAACGGCATCCCCTTGCACGTCGAGGAGCTCGTGGCGGCCGGGTCGGACGCAGGGGTACCCGAGACCGTTGCGCAGGCGGTCCAGCTGCGCGCCGCGGAGCTGTCGCCCAACGCACTCGCCCTCGCCGAGGCGGCGGCGGTCGTCGGGCGCGCGGCCGACGCGCGGTTGCTGGCCGCGGCATCCGGACTGGACCCGGAGGAACTGGACGCCGGACTGACGACGCTCATCGACGTGCACTTCCTCGAAGCGGATCCCACGGCAGGCAGCGTGGACTTCCGGCACGCGCTGATCCGCGATGCGATCTCGGAGCGCATCGCCCCGTCCCGCCGGCGCGCGCTGCACGCCCGGGTAGCGGCCGCAGGCGCCGGCGCGGGCCTCTCGGATGCCGAGCTCTCCGATCACTTCGAACGCGCCGGCCTGAATCCGGCCGCCTTCCGCCACGCGCTGACCGCCGCAGCGACGGCGCGGCGCGCGGACGCCCACCGCGAGGTCGCGCGATTGACCGCGCGTGCGATCCGGACCGCCCCTCGCGACCTCCCGGGCATCGAGCTCGCGCGATTGCACGCGCAGCTGGCCCGGGAGCAGCAGACGATCGACGAGAACGCTCAGGCAGCGGCGGAGTTCGACGCCGCCGCCGAGCTGTTCCGCACCGACGGCGACGTGCTTGAGGCGCTCGCCCTGATCCCCGCGATGAACGCGGTGCGCTACCGGCTCGGCGAATCGCTGGAGCAGCGCGTCGAGCGCGCTCGCGCCGGTCTGCGCGAGCTTGACGGCCTGCCCGCCGAGGAGGCCGCTGCACTCGTGCGCAGTGCCCTTCACACCGCGCTCGCCGGGGCCTACATGCTCGCCCGCCACCTCGAGGAGTCGATCGTCGAAGCCGAGATCGGCCTGGCCATGACGCGCGACCGTGCGGAAGAGAGTGCGCTCGACGTGAACCTGGGCTCGGTGCTGGTGTTCGCCGGTCGCACGGACGAGGGCTGGGCCCTGATGGAGCGAGGCATCCAGGTGGCGGAAGCCGGCGAGCCCGGCCTCGAGAGCGCGGCGGCGCGCGGCTACCAGATGCTCGGTACGAGCGCGTCGGTTCTCGTCGACTACGACCGGGCGGAACGCTATCTGGATGCCGGGCTCTCCCTGACGGGGGCCGCCGAGATCTGGCATGAGAACCACTACCTGCACGCGCACCGCGCCCATGTGCGGTGGGCGACGGGCGACCCGTCGGCGACAACCGAGGCCGCCCAGGCGCTCGCCGATGCCGGATCGCAGATCACCGAGATCACCGCGCGTTACGTCCTGGGATATGCGGCGATGGGCCGCGGCGACGCCGCGGAAGCGGTCACCCAGCTGGAGGGCGCGCGCGAACTCGCCTCTGGCATGGCCGAACTGCAGCGGCTGTCCCCCGCTCTGTGGGGACTGGCCGAGAATGCCCTGCTGCGCGGCGAGCCGGATCGTGCGATCGCGCTGACCCAGGAGGCCGCAGCGTTGAGCGCGGCGGTCCAGGATGCGGCCTATCTGTTCCCTCACGTGCTCACCGGCACGCGGGCGAGGTTGCTGCTGCGCGAGCGGGACGGTGCCTCCGCGTGGGTCGCGGCGACGACCGAAGCCCTGCGGCACCGGTCGATCCCGGGCACATTGCCCGCGATCGACCATTCGGAAGGACTGATCGCGCTGCAGGCGGGTCGACTCGACGACGCGCGCGAGCTGCTCGAGCGAGCCCGCGATGACTGGGACGCACTTCGTCGGTTCTGGGAGGGCACCTGGGCAAGGCTCGACCTGGCCCGCCTCGCCTCGCGCGCACGACGACCGGGCGAAGCGGCCGGCCTGCTCGACGAGGTGCGCAGGCGCGCGGTGGATGCCGGCGCTCCGGTCTTCGCCCGACTCGCCTCCGAGGCCGCGGGCGACGGCACGGGCGCGCACCCGGCGTCCGGACCGCTGACCGAGCGCGAGTACGAGGTCGCGCGCCTCATCGCCGCCGGAGCCACCAACCGCAAGATCGCGGAGCGCCTGGTCATCTCACCGAAGACGGTGTCGACTCACGTCGAGCACATCCTCGCCAAGCTGCACGTGGCGCGCCGTGCCGAGGTGGCGGCCTGGGTGGCGAAGGCCGACTAGGCCTTTTTGCCCTGGTTCGCGACCGCCGCAGCACCCGCGGCCGCGGCCTCGGGGTCGAGGTAGCGGCCCGGCGCGACGGGCATGAACGCGTCATCCAGCTCGTAGACCAGCGGGATGCCGGTGGGGATATTGAGCTCGGCGATCGCCTCGTCCGAGATGCCGTCGAGGTGCTTCACCAGGGCGCGGAGCGAGTTGCCGTGGGCGGTGACCAGCACGGTCTTGCCTGCGCCGAGATCCTGCGTGATGTCCGAGTGCCAGTAGGGCAGCATCCGCTCGATGACCAGCTTGAGCGACTCGGTGCGCGGCAGCTCGGCGCCCAGCTCGGCGTAGCGGCGGTCGTGAGCCTGCGAGAACTCGCTGTCGTCGGGCAGCGGTGGGGGCGGCACGTCGAAGCTGCGGCGCCAGGTCATGAACTGCTCCTCGCCGAACTCGGCGAGGGTGGCCGCCTTGTCCTTGCCCTGGAGCGCGCCGTAGTGGCGCTCGTTGAGCCGCCAGCTGCGCTTCACCGGCAGCCAGTCGAGATCGGCTTCGGCGAGCGCGATGTCGGCGGTATGGATGGCCCGCTTGAGCAGCGAGGTGTACTGGATGTCGAGCTGGATGCCCGACTCCGCGATCAACTGCCCGGCCCGCTTGGCCTCGGCGCGGCCCTGGTCGCTGAGGTCGACATCCACCCACCCGGTGAACAGGTTCTTGGTGTTCCAGTCGGAGTTGCCGTGGCGCAGCAGGATCAGCGTGTGGGTCATGCGGCCAGCCTACCGAGCGCGAGAATCGAGTCATGGCGCGCGCGACGGCCCCGCAGGGGCGCATCACTCGCGGCACCACGGGCGTCAACCGGCTCCGCAGGATCGACCGCTGGATCGCGGCGCTTCCGGTGCTGCGAGCGACGCCCGACCCCCTGATCGTCGACCTCGGCTACGGCGCCTCGGCGACGACGACGCTCGAACTGCGCGACCGGCTGGCGGCGGTGCGACCCGACGTGCAGGTGGTCGGCGTCGAGATCGATCCCGACCGGGTCCGGATCGCATCGGCTGCCACCCGCGACGGCGTCATCTTCCGCTTGGGCGGCTTCGAGACCCCGACGCCGGGCGACCGGCAGCCGGCGGTCATCCGCGCCCTCAACGTGCTGAGGCAGTACGACGAGAGCGAAGTGGCCGGCGCCTGGACGACGATGTGCGCGCGCCTGCAGCCCGGCGGCGTGCTCGTCGAGGGCACCTGCAACGAGCTCGGGCGGGTGGCGAGCTGGGTCGCGCTCGGGCCATCCGGACCGCAGACGTTCACGATCTCGCTGCGGCTCGCCTCGCTCGAGCAGCCGTCGATCGTCGCCGAGCGGCTGCCCAAGGCACTCATCCACCGCAACGTACCCGGCGAGCGCGTGCACGAGCTGTTGCGCGAACTCGACCGGCTCTGGGCGGTCCACGCGCCGTTGGCCGTCTACGGCCCGACGCAGCGCTGGATCGCGACCGTCGTCTCCCTGCGCGACGCCGGCTGGCCGGTGCGAGACGGTCGCACGCGCTGGCGGCTCGGCGAACTCACGCTGGACTGGGCGGCGGTCGCACCCCGCTAGCTGCCGGCTAGCGGCGCACCGCTCCGACCCGCGGCAGCCGCGGCACGTTGGCCTCGGCGCCGGCATCGGGAGGCACGATCAGCTGTTGCGCGGCAGTGATCAGCACGCCGTCCGCCATCCGCACCCCGAGCACGGCGTTCGGGTCGGTCGAGCGCTTCAGCACGGCCAAGGCGATCGGACCGAGCTCGTGGTGGCGTGATGCCGCCGTCACCCGCCCGACCACCGCGTCGCCCAGCACGACTTCGTCGCCCGGCGCGGGCAGCACGCCCTCCGAGCCGTCGAGGTGCAGCATGGCGAGCCGCCGAGGCGGATGCCCCAGGTTGTGCACCTTGGCCACCGTCTCCTGCCCGCGGTAGCAACCCTTGCTGAGGTGCACGGCCGAGCGCAGCCAGTCGAGCTCGTGCGGGATCGTCGTGCCGTCGATCTCGGTGGCAGCGCGCGGCCGCCAGGCCTCGATCCGCAGCGCCTCGAGGGCGAGTGTGCCCGCCGCCGGCACGACGCCCAGCTCGTCGAGGCGCGAGCGTTCGACCAACGATTCGGCGTAGTCCCAGCTCTCGGCGGGGTGGACCGGGATCGCCGCGTACTGGAACCCGCCCGCCACGATCGTGCGCCAGGGGTCGTGCCACACCAGCGGGATCCCGTTCCCCTGGGCCGTGGCGGCCGCCAGCGGCGCGGGCACCGAGCCCACGGTACCGATGGTCGCGAACTCCGCCGAGCGGTCGAGCACCTCGACGCGCAGCATGAAGCGCATCTTGGTCAGGAAGGCGAGGAAGCCCGATCCGGTGCCGGCATCCATCAGCAGCCAGGTGGTCTCGCCGTCGTCCAGCACGCGCGCGGCGTACTCGACCCGTCCGCTCGGGTCGAGCAGCAGGGTCTCGGCCGCGGTTCCGGGAGCCAGTCCGATCAGGCGCTGCGAGGTGAGCGAGTCGAGCCAGCTGAGCCGATCGGGGCCCGTGATCGAGAGCACGTCGCGGTCGGAGAGGTCTACGACCGCCCGCCCGGCCGCCAGCTCGCGCTGCTCGCCGAGGGGGTTGCCGTAGTGCTGCGGCGGAGCGCCGACGGCTCCCTCGCGCAGGCTGAAGGCATCGATCCGCACCTCATTCGACGACGCGTCACTCGACACGGGCGAGCCTCCCCGATGCGTGGGTGCGCAGGTCCTGGCCGAGGGCGGCGATGTCCCAGGCCCACAGCAGGTGATCGTCGACCAGCCCGTAGAGCCGGGTGGCGGCCGCGTACTCCTTGGCGGTCGCGGTGCGCACCACGGCATCCGTCGCCAGGTCGATGCGCGGACCCTTCACCTGCCCGAGGTAGAGCTCGTTGACGCCGCCCGGATGGATGATCGACACCTCGACCTCGAAGGCTCCGTCAGCCGTCCGCAGCGATTCGACCTCGTCGGCGGTGGTGAACACCGGCTCGCCGATGCCGGGGAGCATGCCCGGTCCCCCGTCAGCCGCGCCCAAGGGCCGTGCCAGGCGCCAGTAGCCGATCTCGGAGAACAGCGGGGTCGGGCCGGGTGCCGGCGCGTCATCCGGAGCGTCGTCGTCCGCGGTGCCGAACAACCAGGTCGACGAGCTGTACTGGATGTGCGGGGTGCCGTCCTGGGTGAACGCGACGCGCTGCCCGAACTCGTGCTCGCGGGTCTCGTCGCCCACTTTGTATGCGACGATGCCGCTCCCCTCCCAGATGCCGAGCAGCCACGACAGCGGCACGATCTCGGCGGGCAGCGTGGTATCGAGTTCGAACATGCGAGTGCCGCCGAAGAAGGTCAGGACTGGCCGCGGAACAGGTTGTACAGCACCGTGACCGAGACGAAGGCGATGGCCAGCCCCGCCAGCGCGAGCAGGCCCACGAAGAGCAGTTCCAGGGCGAGGATCATGCTCCGAGTCTAGTCGCGGGCACCGCGATGCACCGGCGGGCGGAGTCAGACGAGCACGAGGATGCCGGTCGCCACCGCGCAGATCACCAGCGCTCCGCCGAGGCTGGCCATCATCCGCGTCACGAGCCCCTCTTTGCGCTGCAGCGCCAGCTGGATCGCCATGGTCAGCAGCACCGAGGCGGCCAGCACGATGGGGATCCAGGTGAGCGAGCGCGACGCGGCGAACACCGCGACGGCCACGACCCCGAGCAGGGCGACCACCCACACCGGGACCACACTGCGCAGAGACCAGGCCATGAGGGAATCGTATCGCCGACGGCATCCGTCGAAAGATGGCTGCGGAATCGCTCGATACACTGTGCGGTAGGCGTTTTGGAGGACCTTGTGGCCCAGCTGTTGATCCTGACCGGGGCGGTCGACGGCGACGTTCTGCCCGCGCTCGGGCTGCTGAGTCACCGCGTGCGCTCGATCCCGGCCGAGCCGGCCTCGTTGATCAACGCTCCTGCCGCCGACGTGATCCTGGTCGACGCGCGCCAGGATCTCGCGAGCGCCAAGTCGCTGTGCAAGATCCTCAACACAACGGGCGTCAACGTTCCGCTCGTGCTCGTGCTCACCGAGGGCGGGCTCACCGCGGTCTCGGCCGACTGGGGCGTCGACGACGTGCTGCTCGAGGGGGCGGGGCCCGCCGAGGTGGATGCCCGCATCCGCCTGGTGATCGGGCGCCAGGCCCAAGAGAAGTCGTCGTCGAAGATCCAGGCCTCCGGCGTCATCATCGACGAGGCCAGCTACTCGGCCAAGGTGCACGGCCGGCCGCTCGACCTCACCTTCAAGGAGTTCGAGCTCCTGCGCTTCCTGGCGACGCACCCCAGCCGCGTCTTCACCCGTGAGCAACTGCTCAGCGAGGTCTGGGGCTACGACTACTTCGGCGGCACCCGCACGGTCGACGTGCACGTGCGGCGCCTGCGCGCCAAGCTCGGCGACCTCGAATCGTTGATCGGCACCGTGCGCAACGTCGGCTACCGCTTCAACGTGTACGACGACGAGAGCGAACGGCTGCCGGCTCCCGTCTCATGACCTGAGGCTCAGCCGAGGGCCGCGACCACCTCGTCGCCCGAGAAGCTCGACATCGGCAGCACGCTGGTGCGACGCACGAGGATCCGGCCGTCCTCGTCGACCACGAAGGTGCCGCTGTGCTGCACGGCGAGGAATTTGCCCAGACCGATGTCGGCGTGGTGCTCACCCGACGCCCAGGTGCTCGCCCGCGGGTTCGCAACCCGTCGGGCGAGTTCGGCCGCCGCGTCGCGATCACCGGGAGCGATCAGCACGACGTGCGCGTCGCGAAGCTGCCCCGCCTGCTCCATGCGCAGCAGCTTCTTCACGTGACCGAGGCAGATCGCGCAGTCCGCGGCGCGCAGGAAGAACACGACCGCGCGTCGGGAGTCGAGAACCTCACGCATCGTCGATGTGGTCGACGGGCCGATCAGGGGCAGATCGGGGATGACGGTTCCGACCTCGGGGACGGCGATGGTCTCGGGCATAATGGCCTCCTCAGGCGGTGATGGCGGCCCGTCAATAGGCAACCAAGTTGGGTATATTGTCAACCGGGTTGCGTATTAATGTCAAGGAGGTTGCGTAATGTCGAACGATGACGTTGTCCGCGACTTCCAGACGGCGGCGGTCGACAACCTCGGACGGCTGCTCGACGCGGCATCCACCGCCGTCAACGCCGAGCTCATGGTGCGCCTCGCCGCGGCGGGATTCATGTCGATCCGGCCCGCGCACGTGCCGGTCTTTGCCGGCTTGCAGCCCGGCGGCATCCAGATCACGGCTCTCGCCGCACACGCGGGGATGAGCAGGCAGGCCATGAGCGTGCTCGTGCGCGAGGTGGAATCGCTGGGGTACCTGCGCGTGACTGCCGACCCCACAGACCGACGAGCCCTGCGGGTCGAGCTGACCGAGCTCGGCGAGCGGTTCTGCCGCGCCGCCATCGACATCTCCGCGCAGATCAACGCCCAGTTCGAGCAGCTGTGGACCCCAGCCGAGTTGGCGGCCTTGCGCACGCGGCTGCGCGAGGCCGCCGCCACGTTCTCGGCGGCCGAGGGCCGAGCGAGTTAAGGCTCCATTCACCGCTCGATGCCATGATGGATCGATGGAGAGCGACAGCCCCCTCGGCGATGCCACGATCGCGGCCGATCTGCTCGATGACGACGAGCCGGAACCGGCCATCGTCGATGATGGCACCCTGCCGCCCGACCGGTTCCTCGACCGCGAACTGAGCTGGCTGGCGTTCAACCAGCGGGTGCTCGAGCTTGCCGAGGATCCCAAGCTGCCCCTGCTCGAGCGCGCGAACTTCCTGGCGATCTTCGCGAGCAATCTCGACGAGTTCTTCATGGTCCGCGTCGCCGGTCTCAAGCGCCGGATCGCCACCGGGCTCGCCGTCCCCACCAACGTCGGGCGCGCCCCGCTCGATGTGCTGGGCGACATCAGCGAGAAGGCGCACGAGCTGCAGGAACGCCACGCCCGTGCCTTCCAGGACCTGGTGAAGCCGGCACTCGACGAGGCCGGCATCCACATCGAGAGCTGGAGCGATCTCGACGAGAATGACCGCCTCCGCATCGACGAGATCTTCTCGAGCCAGATCTTCCCCGTGCTGATGCCGCTCGCGGTCGACCCTGCGCATCCGTTCCCCTACATCTCGGGCCTGTCGCTGAATCTGTCGATCCGGGTGCGCAACCCGAAGACCGGCAAAGAGGAGTTCGCGCGCCTCAAGGTGCCGCAGAACCTGCCACGGTTCGTGCAGCTGCCCGACGACGAGCGCGGCCTGCTGCGCTACATCCCGCTCGAAGACCTGATCGCCAACCACCTCGACGAGCTCTTCCCCGGGATGGAGATGGTCGCCCATCACGAGTTCCGCGTCACCCGCAACGAAGACGTCGAGGTCGAAGAGGACGAGACCGAGAATCTGATCCAGGCGCTCGAGAAGGAGCTGCTGCGCCGCCGTTTCGGCCCGCCCATCCGCCTCGAGATCACCGACGACATGGATGACGTGACCCTCGATCTGCTGATGAGCGAGTTGCAGATCACCAAGCAGGAGGTCTACCGACTCCCCGCTCCGCTCGATCTCGGCGGCCTGTTCGAGGTGACCAAGTTGGATCGGCCGGCCCTCAAGTACCCCCGCACCGTCCCGACCACGAGCGCGAACCTGCTGCCGACCGAGCCCACCGAGAAGGCGGATGTGTTCGCGTCGATCGACCGGGGCGACATCTTGCTGCACCACCCATACGAGTCGTTCGCGACCAGCGTGCAGACCTTCCTGGAGCAGGCCGCGGCCGACCCCAACGTGCTGGCCATCAAGCAGACGCTGTACCGCACGAGCGGTGACAGCCCGATCGTCGAGGCTCTGATCGACGCGGCCGAGGCGGGCAAGGCGGTGCTGGCGCTGGTCGAGATCAAGGCGCGCTTCGACGAGCAGGCCAACATCGGCTGGGCGCGCAAGCTCGAGAAGGCCGGCGTGCACGTGGTCTACGGCCTCGTCGGCCTGAAGACCCACAGCAAGCTCGCCCTCGTGGTGCGCCAGGACCGAACCGGCAAGCTCACGCACTACAGCCACATCGGCACCGGCAACTACAACCCCAAGACCAGCCGCATCTATGAAGACCTCGGGCTGCTCACGGCCGACGACACCGTCGGCAAAGACCTCACCCGCCTGTTCAACGAGCTGTCGGGCTACGCGATCGAGAAGAAGTTCAAGCGCCTGCTCGTCGCCCCGCTCCACCTGCGCAAGGGGCTGCTGAAGCGCATCGACGTCGAGGCGGAGAACGCGGCGGCCGGGCGGCCAAGCGGCATCCGGATCAAGGTGAACTCGATCGTCGACGAGGCGATCATCGACGCGCTCTACCGGGCGAGCAATGCCGGAGTCCCGGTCGACATCGTGGTGCGCGGCATCTGCTCGATCCGCCCCGGCGTCGAGGGACTCAGCGAGAACATCCGTGTGCGCAGCATCCTCGGCCGCTACCTCGAGCACTCGCGCATCTTCTGGTTCGCGAACGACGGTGACCCGCAGGTCTACATCGGCAGCGCCGACATGATGCACCGCAACCTCGACCGGCGGGTCGAGGCACTGGTGCGCATCGTGCGCCCCGAGCACCTCGACGAGCTCGCCGGGCTGCTCGATCAGGCGATGAGCGACCGGACCGCCTCGTGGTGGCTCGGATCGGACGGTGTCTGGGTGCGCCACGACGTGTCGGAGACCGGTGAGCCGCTCGCCGACATGCAGACCGAACTCACGCGCCAGATCGCCGGGCGCCGGCGCGGTGGGGCGCTGCGGTGAGCCCGTCCGACACGTCGAGCTCGCCGGTGCTCGCCGCGGGTGCGGTGTGCTGGCGAGACACGAAGCGCGGGGTCGAGATCCTGCTGGTGTACCGCGCGCAGCACCGCGACACCTCGCTGCCCAAGGGCAAGGTCGACCCCGGCGAGACCCTGCCCGAGACCGCCGTGCGCGAGATCGCCGAAGAGACCGGCCTGGTCGTCGCCCTCGGGCCGCCACTCGGCGTCGTCGAGTACCAGCTGCCGAACGGCCGTGACAAGGTCGTGTACTACTGGGCCGCCGAGGTCGCCGAGCTGGCCATCGCCAACTCCACCTTCGCCGCCAATGACGAGATCGAGAGCCTGCACTGGATGTCGCCGGCCGACGCCCGGAAAGCCCTCAGCTATCCGCACGACGTCGACATCGTCGACCGCTTCGCCGAGCTGCACTCCCAGGGACGCGCGCGCACTTTCGCGATCATCGCGCTCCGGCACGGCAAGGCCACGCCGCCCGAGAACTGGGACGGACCCGACGCCACTCGGCCGCTCCTTCAGCGCGGCATCGACCAGTCGCTCAGTGTCGCGCCGGGCATCGCCGCGTACCGACCGGCCAAGCTGATCTCGTCGACCGCCGTGCGCTGCGAGCAGACCATCGCGCCGACCGCGCGGGTCACCGGGCTCGTCGTCACCGAGAAGGTCGAGATCAGTCAGGATGCCTACCGCAGCGACGCAGCGGCCGTCTCGAAGATCATCGCCAAGCGGCTGCGCAAGGGGCGCACCGCGGTGCTCTGCAGCCACGGACCGGTGCTTCCCCAGCTGATCGAGGCGGTCGCACGCAAGACGAACACGCCGGATTCGGGCAAGCTCCGGCGTGCCGCGAGCCTCGCGACGGGCGAGTACGCGGTGCTGCACGTGCCGATCGACCACCCCGAGAGCGGCCTGGTGGCGGTCGAGGTTCACAGCCCGACCGCCTGACCGCGTCGCGTCGCGACCCGTCGAGTTCCGCATCAGTTCACCTTCCGTTCACCGAGCGCCCCGAGGCTGGTCACGCGGTGTTCGTAGCGTCGCCTTCGGCCCGTTCCTGGGTCGACCAAGACAACCCCACATTTCCCGAAGGGAACACAGTGAAGATCACGCGCTCTGGCAGCATCGCTGCCTTTGCACTCATCGGAACGCTGGCACTCGCCGGCTGCGCCGCGACGCCGAGCACCGGCACCTCGAGCTCGCCGTCGGCCTCCGCCGACACCACGGTCGCGGGACCGAAGATCGACCCGTCGCTCGCCGGCACCATCACCGCCGGTGGTTCGAGCGCTCAGGCGAACGCCGAGAACGCCTGGAGTGCCGCCTTCAAGGCGCAGGCCAGCGGTGTCACCATCAACTACGACAAGTCGCAGGGTTCCGGCGGTGGCGTCACCAACTTCCTCTCCGGCAGCTACGACTTCGCCGGGTCGGACGCGGCCCTCAAGCCCGACCAGTACACCGCGGGTAAGACCCTCTGCGCCGGTGGCGCCCCGATCGACCTGCCCGCGTACCTCTCGGGTGTCACGCTGGTCTACAACCTGTCCGGCGTCTCCGACCTGAAGCTGAGCTCGGCCACCATCGCCAAGATCTTCACGCTGCAGATCAAGACCTGGAACGACCCGGCGATCGCCGCCGACAACGCGGGCACCACGCTCCCGTCGACGCCGATCACGGTCGTCACCCGTTCCGACGGCTCCGGCACCACCGCCAACTTCACCAAGTACCTGAGCGACACGCAGAAGAGCATCTTCACGGTCGCGCCGACCAACGCCTGGCCGATCCCCGGCACGAGCGGTCAGCAGGGTGGATCCGGCGTCGTGGCGGCGGTGACCGCTGGCGCGGGCACCATCGGCTACGCCGACCAGAGCTCGGTCGGCACGCTGGCCCAGGCGAAGATCCAGGTCGGCACTGGCAAGGACTTCGTCGCGTACTCGGCCGCTGGCGCCACCGCCGCGTTCGCTGCGGCTGCAAGCACGCAGGCCCAGGGCGACGCCGACATGACCCAGGTGATCGACTACTCGAAGATCACCGACAAGTCGGCGTACCCGATCCCGCTGCTCAGCTACATCATCACCTGCACCGTACACAAGGACGCGACCCAGGGAGCGCTCACCAAGGCGTACCTCGGCTTCCTCGAGAGCACGATCGGCCAGGCCGTCGCCGCGAAGAACGCCGGCTCGGCACCGCTTCCGGACTCGGTCCTGAAGGATGCGCAGAAGAGCATCGCGCTCATCAAGTAGGTAACCATCACCCGGCTGCAGGCCATATCCTGCTGCCAACCCGGTCACGTCGGCGCGACGCACCCTGAGCGAGAAGGAAATCAGTGAGTACTCCTACGACTGGTTCCTCCGCAACGGGTACGTCGCCCGGCGTGACCGTTCGGCGTTCTTCCGGCCGGTCGAAGGGCCGACCGGAAGACCGCATCTTCTTCGGGCTGAGTTTCGGCTCCGCCACGCTGATCATGGTGATCCTCGCCGCGGTCGCCCTCTTCCTGATCGTCAAGGCGATGCCCGCCATCGTCGCAAATTGGCAGACGCCGGACCTCGCCGGCGGCACCACCGCCGGTCACAGCACGTTCTGGGGCTACGTCGGCCCGCTCATCTGGGGCACCGTCTGGATCTCGGCCATCGCTCTGGTCATCGGCGCCCCCATCGCGGTCGGCATCGCTCTCTTCATCTCTCACTACTCCCCGCGCCGACTCGCCGGAGTCCTGGGCTACCTGGTGGATCTGCTGGCCGCCGTTCCGTCTGTCGTGTTCGGCCTCTGGGGCATCTTCGTCATCCGGCCCTTCCTGCTCCCGCTCGAGCAATGGCTGAATGCCCGCCTCAACTGGATCCCGCTCTTCTCTGGGCCGCCGTCAAGCACGGGCTCAACCGTCCTGGCCGGGGCCGTCGTGCTGGCGGTGATGATCCTGCCGATCATCTCGTCGATCTCGCGGGAGATCTTCCTGCAGACCCCGCGCCTGCATGAGGAGGCCGCCCTGGCGCTCGGCGCGACCAAGTGGGAGACGATCCGACTCGCGGTCTTTCCGTACGCGCGTTCGGGCGTCGTGAGTGCGATCCTGCTCGGCCTGGGCCGCGCGCTCGGCGAGACGATGGCCATCGCGCTGATCATCTCGCCGTCTCCGAAGGTCTGGCTCACCATCCTCACCGACACGCAGAACTCGCAGACCATCGCGGCCAACCTGGCTCTCAACTTCCCGGAGTCGAACCCACTGCAGCGCGAGGCGCTCATCGGCACCGGGCTGATGCTGTTCGTCATCTCGCTCGCCGTGAACTTCGCCGCCCGGGGCATCCTCACTCGCACCGGCGGCGCCAAGAAACGGAAGCTGGCCGGTACCCCGCCCGTTGACGCGTCCATCGCGGGCAATCCGACGAGCGATGCCGCTGTCGAATCCATCGTGGCCGTCGAGACGCTCTCGCCCGCCGCACGCGCCAGACGGGATGGTGCGGAATGACCGCCGCCGCCGAAACGACGCCACGCTCACCGCGCTCACCCCAGGGCAATAGCCTGACCAGCGGTCAACTGCCGCGGTTCTTCGAGTTGTACGCGCTGCTCGGCTCGCTCGTCGTGGTGGCCGGCGTCTTCATGCTGATGGGTTTCAACGTCGTCGGCTGGCTCGTGGTCAGCGCGATCGTCAACCTGGTCGCGGTCGGCGTCTTCGCCAGCATCGTCGAGAATCGGCGGCGCGCCACGGACCGCGTGGTGCGCGGGATCGTCGTGCTCGCGTTCCTGCTGGCCTTCATCCCGCTGGTGTCGACGCTCGGAACGGTCATCGTCCGGGGCATCGGAGCG
>Ga0207674_10004732_pt1 | contig 16319 bp, 12 predicted proteins | sample KBSCornC72_FD_184303 | JGI IMG/M metagenome (GOLD analysis project Ga0207674, IMG submission 184303) | Corn rhizosphere microbial communities from Kellogg Biological Station, Michigan, USA - KBS Corn C7-2 (SPAdes) (version 2) | ecosystem: Host-associated > Plants > Roots > Rhizosphere > Soil ... | reverse complement strand
ATCTGGCCATTCCGCCAAGCATGTTCGCGCCAGTGGTCGAGGGATTGGGCAAATCTGGCTGTGCCACTGGCGCGCGCGTGGTTATCGAAAAGCCCTTTGGCCGCAACCTCAAATCAGCGCGCGAACTCAATCAGATCATCGGCTCGGTCTTCTCCGAAGCGGCCATTTTCCGCATCGACCACTACCTGGGCAAAGAGCCAGCGCAAAATATTCTCTACTTCCGCTTCGCCAATTCATTCCTGGAACCGATCTGGAACCGCACCCATGTAGAGAGCGTACAGATCACGATGGCTGAGAATTTCGGCGTGCAGGGACGCGGCAAGTTCTACGAAGAGGCTGGCGCGATCCGCGATGTGATCCAGAACCATATGTTGCAGGTCGCGGCGTTGATCGCCATGGAGGCACCGACCGCGCATGATCCAGAGTCGATGCGCGATGAAAAAGCGCACATCTTTAAAGCTATGCGCCCGCTTGATCCCGCTCATGTCGTGCGCGGCCAGTTTCACGGCTATCGTCAGGAAAATGGAGTTGCGCCCGATTCACAGGTTGAAACCTTCGCGGCGGTCAAGCTCTACCTGGATACCTGGCGCTGGGCAGGCGTGCCGTTCTACATTCGCGCTGGCAAAAATCTGCCTGTCACCTGCACTGAAGTGCTGGTACAGCTCAAAGAGCCACCTCACACGGTCTTTAATGAGAGCGAACCAGCCAACAACTACTTCCGCTTTCGATTGAGTCCTGAAGTGCTGGTTGCGGCCAGCGCGCGCTCAAAACTGCCCGGAGAGGGTATGTATGGTGAAGAAGTAGAATTGATCGCGCGCCATCACGCGGCGAACGAAATGGCCCCGTACGAGCGGCTGCTTGGCGATGCAATGCGCGGCGATCCCTCGCTCTTCGTGCGTGAAGATACAGTTGAAGCCGCCTGGAAAGTCGTTGACCCCATCCTGGATAACGCCACCCCCATTCACGAATATGAACCCCAGACCTGGGGACCTGCTGAGGCCGAAGCAGTCATCAAAGGCGATGGCGGCTGGCACAACCCTAAAGCTGACGCGACTGAGAAATAGAGATGGAATGAAGGGAGAAACTGATGGACGACAATGAAATCTTGCAAAATATTGAGAAGCTGGTCAACGAAGAACACGCGCTGACCCAACAGGCACAACACGGTGGCCTGAACGATGAAGAACACGCACGTATGCAGCAATTAGAAGTCAATCTTGATCAATGCTGGGATCTGTTGCGCCAGCGCCGCGCGCTCCGTTCGGCTCATCTCAACCCGGATGAGGCCAAAGTGCGCGACGCCGATATTGTTGAGCATTATAAACAGTAAGACCAGAAACCTCTTCTCCGAGCGAAAATGTGAATCTACTCACTTTCGCTCGGAAAGCTTGAATATGGATTGGCAGGATTTATGGTGTTGTAGGCAAATATTGCGGCACGCGCCGGGCCAATGTTCCCTGCTCGAAAGCATAAGCCAGCTTGATGAGCGTGGGTTCACTATAAGCTCGCCCCATGAAGAGGACGCCGAACGGTAAGTTGCTTACCACCCCCGCAGGCACGCTAATTCCCGGATAGCCAGCCAGCGCGATCGGCTGCGTTCCAGCACCTGAAAAATGATCGCCATTAACCAGATCAATGCAGCAGGGCAGGCCAATCGTCGGCACCACCAGCGCATCCAACTGATGGGCATCCATCACCGCGTCGATGCCCTCCTGGCGCGCCCAACGCCGATTCTCTTCCAGAGCCGCCAGATAAACCGGATCGGTGAGCGAGCCTTTCTCTTCAGCCTGGATAAAAAGCTCCTGACCAAAATAAGGCAATTCTTGCTCGGCGTGAGCTTCGTTAAAGGCAATCAGATCGGCGAGCGTGCGCACCGGAGAGCTGGCCAGATCGGCCAGGTACGCGTTCATATCGGCCTTTAGCTCATAGAACAGCACCGTCTCTTCATTGCTTGCTTCGCCCATCCGTTTCGCCGTTGGAATATCTGCCGGGTCGACCAGCACCGCTCCCAGTTCGCGCATGCGTTCGATGGCCGCTTGAAAGGCCGCGTCAACTTTGGGATGATAACCAGTGTAGACCTGGCGGGGAACGCCAATGCGCGCACCCCGCAAGCCAGCGCGATCGAGGAACCGGGTATAGTCAGTCAAAAAACGGTCCGCGCTCTCCTGAGTTGCGGGATCGCGCTCATCCACACCGGTAATTGCGCCGAGCAGAAGCGCGGCATCGGCAACGGTGCGCCCAAAGGGACCAACCGTATCCTGACTGTGCGCAATAGGAATCACGCCTGCCCGACTGGTGAGTCCGACCGTCGGCTTGATACCTACAACGCCATTGGTGGCAGCCGGGCTAAGGATCGAGCCATCCGTCTCAGTACCCAGCGAGGCAGCGGCGAGATTGGCCGCAACCGCTATGGCCGAGCCTGAACTAGAACCACAGGGGCTGCGATCTAGTACGTAGGGGTTGAGGGCCTGACCACCGCGCCCGCTCCATCCGCTCGAAGAGGTAGAAGAACGGAAATTGGCCCACTCGCTCAAATTCGTCTTGCCAAGTAAAATCGCGCCCGCCTCGCGCAATTTACGCGCCACAAAAGCATCGCGGGCCACGCGCGCGCCCACCAGCGCCAGCGAACCAGCAGTCGTCTCCATCCGATCGGCGGTCGCGATGTTATCCTTGAGCAGAATCGGAATGCCATGCAGAGGGCCGCGCGGACCACGCGTCCGGCGTTCTTCGTCCAGTTCATCCGCAATGGTCAGCGCGTCCGGGTTAATCTCCAGCACAGACTTGAGCGCCGGACCAGCCTGATCCAGGGTCAGAATGCGCTCCTGGTACATTTCAACCAGGCGGCGCGACGTCAGCGTACCAGCGCGTAACTCGTCCTGCAACTCACTGATGCTCTTCTCTTCTAACTCGCGAAAGGGAATCTGATACATGTTCTTACACCTCGTTTGGGCCAGGCCGGGGAAAAATTTTCCCGCTCCGCCAGAAGGCAGCAGAGGGGAAGAAAGACGGCTCGCCTACTCTACTTTATCATCTACGCCTCTCTATCTCAAGCCCACTATGACCTCTCTAACGCTCACCTTGACACTCATTTAAGCGGCTGTATATGATTGAAAAAGATCAATTTGGTCTGTTTGACATCCAGCTAGAGCTTTCTCCTGGCGAGTAGATTGATCTCAGGGGAGAGCACGCCTGCCAAGCAAGCTGAGTAACCTGGCTCATTCTTTCTTTGCCTTTCACAAAGAGGCGCGCGCGAGAAAAAGACTTCCTCTACCCGTTATTTCGCATCCAGGTTACAGAGCAACTGTGCAGCTTTAGCGGCACCTCCCTCAAGCGCTTGCGCTTCCGGCCAGGGGTCAGGTAGAAAGGTGAGGAATAGCATTCATGCTTGGTCAGCCAGCATCTCCGCTTCTCTGGAGTATCAATGGGGATAGCCCCGCGCAAAGTTCCCTCGCAACCTGGTGCGCGTACACCGGACAGAGCCAGGACAATGTAGAGAGCTGGGGATGGCTTGCCGCCTTGCCACCGACCGAACGCAACAGTGTGCGCGATGCCTGGAACGAGGCCACGCTGGTTCAGAAACCATTTACCCTGACCTACTCCCTGCGCCACCCGAGCGAAGTCTACCAGGCATTCACGGTCCTCCACGTGCCGCTCTTTAGCACGCAACACCAACTGCAAGCCTGGCTGGTCTTCTTTGCCCAAAAGCCAGCCAAAGCACCAGAAGCCGATAAAAATTGGGAATTGCGACTCATTCATGGCATGATTTTCACTCAAAAGGTGCTGGGCATTCTCCTGCTCTCTCTGGATGGCTCGATCATCCGCGCCAATGCCCGCCTGGGCCAGTTCACCGGCTATTCTGAGGAAGAATTGCGTCATCTGACCATCTGGCAACTCTGCGTACCGGAAGATGTTCACCTGCATTTACAGGCCATGCGCGAGCGCCTGCAAAGCGACCAGAGCTATCCGCCGTTTCGCGTGCGCTATCTCCGCAAGGATGGCACACCCACCTGGGGACGTACGACCCAATTTCTCGTACGCCGCCCCTCTGGCGAACCATACTACTTCTTCCATGTCATCGAGGACGTGAATACCCAGGTGCAGTCCGAGGTTGAACGCGCCGAACTGTTAGCTCGTGTCCAGGAGGCGCATAACGAGGCTCTGGCTCGTACTTTGCAGCTAGAAACCATCTTTGAGACGATCACTGACGGCATTCTGGTCAGCGATCGCGACGGATATATCATTCAATCGAACACAGCAGTACGCCGCATCTTCCACCTGGATGCTCACCCGGAATACCTGAAACTCCCTTATCAACAACGGACACGGATTATGACTCTCGTCGATGAGTATGGACAGCAGATTCCACCTGAGGAGTGGCCAATTCCACGTCTCCTGCGTGGAGAACGCTTGCACGAAAGCCGCATGGAGGATATCCGTATGCATTTGCCTGACGGTCAGGAAAATTACCTTAGCATCGCCGGAGCCCCCATTTTCGATCAGGAGATGCAGATCGCTGGCGCGGTCCTGGTCATTCATGATGTCAACGAGCGTCACCTGTTGGAGAGTCGTATCCGCAAGTCGTTCAAAATTCTGCTGGCGCTGGCCGAAGTCCTGGTCGATCTGCCCGAACGCCATCGTGCCACAACAGCGTCCACCAACCAGCTGCTTCCTGGCCCCTCATTCCGGGCAGCCGGTGAGTACCTCGCCGCTCTGACCTGCCAGATGTTGGAGTATCAGGGGGTCAGCATCTCACGAGTCGATGAGGAGATGGTGTTGCACATGGTTGCCATCGCTGGCTCAACGGGAGAAAACAGAAGCGCCTATTATAAACGTTACGCGAATGTTCCGCTCGCCGCGCTTCTCGATGAGGAGGCGATCATCCAGCTCCAGGCCAATGAAGTTGTCGTCAGATCGATCGCCACGCACGTCAGCGCTTCGTCACCTTATACGCTCCTCTTCGCTCCGATGATTCGCGAAGGGCAACTGGTGGGCGTTCTGAGTTTAGAGAAAAAGGAAGAACATCTGCCTTACACCCTGGAAGAAGCAAGCGTGGCAAAGGCTATTGCCAAGTTTATTCTTCTTGTGATGGAGCGCGAACGCATGCAACGCGAGTGGATCGAAGCTCACTCCAGTGAACTCGCGCTGCGCGAGGCCAATCAACGCTTTGACGAATTTCTCAGCATCGCCAGCCACGAGCTGCGCACACCCCTGGCAGGCATCAAAGGCAACCTGCAACTGGCGATGCGGCAACTCAAAGCCTTGAATTCTCATAAGTTATCTGAAATGGAAGAGCTGATGAAAAAACTCGATAAGACCATCGCGTATCTCAAGGAAGCCGAAGATCGGGTTAACGTGCAGAATCGCATGATTAGCGATCTGCTGGATGTTTCGCGCATCCAGGCCAATAAGCTTGAGATGCTGATTGGCCCCTGTGATCTCCACAAGGTAGTCTGTGACGCGGTGAAAGATCAACGGCGCAACACCCCCGAACGCACCATCATTCTGAACGTCTCCTGCGGTGAACCGTTGATGGTCGTCGGAGATGCCGATCGTCTCGGCCAGGTTGTTCACAATTACCTGAGCAACGCACTGAAGTATTCTCCCACCTATCGCCCTATCTCGGTGAGCATAGAAAGGCTGGCCAACATGGTACGTGTCTCCGTTCACGATCAAGGCCCCGGCCTGACCCCCGAAGAGCAAAAGCGCGTCTGGGAACGCTTCTATCGTGTGAAAGGCACCGCAACGCAGGCTGGCTCATCTCCGGGCCTGGGCCTGGGTCTGCATATCAGTCGCAGAATTATCGACGCACATCATGGTCAATCTGGCCTGGAGAGCGCCCCTGGCGAGGGATCGACGTTCTGGTTCACGCTGCCGCTGGAACAAGCTGCTCCAGCCCCATCTGAACAGATACCTGGCTCATTTTCCTCCCATTCGGCCTGACTATCCTGATCGCAAATGCCTTGCTGGCCAGTCAGATCGAGAAGGTCGCTTGATAGAAAAATCTGGACTACTACTCTTGACAATGGGAAAAACGCTCTGTATACTACTACTAAATTCACAATTTCATAAAGAAAGCGCCGATCAGGAAGAGTATATGGCTGACTCGTGGTCTAGAGAGTCGGAACTGGTGGAAACCGATCCAATGCAGTCATAGAATGGGCCTGGGAGCTAGAGAAGAACGCTATGTGCTGTTTTAAAGCGCGTGGTTAGTAATACTCGCCGGAGCGTCCCCCGTTATCGAGGACAGGGTATAGCACAATGTACCTGGAAATGAAGGGATTATCTTTACGATAATCTGAATCAGGGTGGCACCACGAAAGCTTCACGCCTCTCGTCCCTTGCATGGGAAGAGTGGCGTTTTTTTATTGCTCTTCTTCCGCTCTGGCCTTTCGGCCCGAGTGGAAAAGCAGCGGATTTCATCTTTGTATGGAGGTAGAGCGATGGCAGTCGAAACACACAGCTCGGCGGCGGCACAAACGAGCGAGCAGGCAGCGACGAAGAAGCGCGTTTTTTCGGGCATTCAACCAACCGGGAATATCCATCTCGGCAACTATCTGGGCGCGATCCGCAACTGGGTCCAGACGCAAGAGGAGTTTGAGAACATCTTCTGTATCGTCGATCTGCACGCGATCACTCTGCCGATCGATCCCAAAGAGCTGCACTTCAATTCGCGCAACCTGGCGGCCCTGTATCTGGCCTGCGGACTGAAACCTGAATACTGCAATTTCTTTATTCAATCGCACGTACGCCAACACGCTGAGGCGAGCTGGATTATGAATTGCTTCACGCCGATGGGTTGGCTGAATCGCATGACGCAGTTCAAAACCAAAGCGGGCGAACACGCGGATACGGTTGATACTGGCCTGTACTGCTATCCCGTCTTGATGGCCTGCGATGTGCTGCTCTACCAGGCTCACCTGGTACCGGTCGGCGACGACCAGCGCCAGCATATTGAGCTGATGCGCGACCTGGCTCAACGCTTCAATAGTCGTTACCAGGAACAGGTCTTTACGATCCCGGAGGCAAAGATCGGCGAGGCTGGCGCGCGCGTAATGGCACTCGACGATCCAACGAGCAAGATGAGCAAGAGCGCGGATGATCCCAATTCGCGTATCAACGTGCTGGACGATCCCAAGACGATCAAGAAGAAGATCGGGCGCGCGACAACCGATTCGTTGCGCCTCGTGACCTTCGACCCTGAACGTCCTGGTATCACCAATCTGCTGACCATCTACCAGGCGCTCACTGGTCAGACCAAAGAGGCCATTGAAGCCGAGTTCGAGGGCAAAGGCTATGGTGACTTCAAGGCCGTGCTCACTGACATTCTGGTAGAAACGCTGGCTCCGATTCAGCAGCGCCACCGCGAATTGATGGCTGATTTGCCAACCCTGGAGAGTATTCTAAAACAGGGAGCTGATAACGTGCGTCCCATCGCTGAGGCCACGTTACAGCACATAAAAAACGTCGTCGGCCTCGGCTAAGTAACTTATTCTGCTTGAGCAAACAGTTAAAGCACTGTTTTTACTCGCTCAAGCGGGAAGGAGCTAAAGGTCGATGAGACGCGCCGGAAGATCGGAATGATGCCATGAATGTGCACATTTCTAATCTTCCGGCTCGGAGCCGCCCGTTCTCAACGAGCGCGAACGGGTAGACTTCTCCATTCCACGACAACGGCGTCGAAACAGAAAAAACAGCAGGCGCTGTAACATCCACCAACGAGATCTGACGGATTTTATGGAATAAGCAAGCAATGTATGCACTGGCGGTTGTCCAGTCAGCGTGCTGAGTTTAGAGGTAAAAAAACCATGTATCATCCGACTTTTGCTGAGGTAGAGCAAATTTCCGCGACCCTCGCCGCGCACCCGACAAACCCGACGGAGACGCGACGCCCACTGCTCCCACTCTGTAGCGATCTACTGGCAGACGTGGAAACGCCCGTTTCGGCGTATTGCAAAACCGCGCTCGGTCCCTATAGCTTCTTGCTGGAAAGTGCGGAGGGCGGCGAACGTATCGCTCGCTATTCGTTTATTGGCCTCGATCCCTACCTGATCCTGACCCAACGCGGCGAGACGGCCACGCTGCGCTATCTCAATCATGGCAATGAAGTCCGCGTCGAAAAAGTGACCTGCCACGACCCTCTGAATCTCATCCAGGGCGAGCTGGGTCAATATTATCTGGTGCCAATGGAGAAGCAACGCGACGAGTTGCCGATCTTTCACGGTGGCGCGGTTGGCTATCTATCCTACGAGGCAGTTGCGCGCTTCGAGCGTTTACCCGTGCCAGAGAAGGACACGCTGAACCTGCCACTGGCCATCTTCTGTTTCACGGAAACGGTGCTGGTTTTCGATCGTCTCAAACATCGCGTGCGGGTCGTCACGCATCTGCATCTCGACGCGCCCGACCTGACAGCCGAGTATCAGCGTTGCTCCGCCATCCTCTCCGATGTCCAGCAACGTTTACAGCAAGAGTTGCGCTTTCCACCTGAGCCAGAGCAGCACGAGGAGGCCGGTTCAACATGCCTGACTTCGAATCGCACGCAACCGGAATTTAAGGCGATGGTCGAGACAGCGAAAGAGTATATTCGCGCGGGCGATATCTTCCAAGTGGTCCTTTCGCAACGCCTGAACCGCCCGGTCAACGCCGCGCCTTTCACGGTCTATCGCGCACTGCGGGCCATCAACCCGTCGCCCTATATGTTTTTCCTTGACCTGGAGGAGTTTCACATCATCGGGGCTTCCCCGGAGCTACTGGTGCGCGTCGAAGAGAACGAGGTCACAATCCATCCAATCGCCGGTTCGCGCGGGCGTGGCGTCAGTCCTGAAGAGGATGATCGCCTGGCCGCAGAGTTGCGCGCCGATCCCAAAGAGCGCGCCGAGCATGTGATGCTGCTCGATCTGGGCCGCAATGATGTAGGACGTGTGAGTCAGCCCGGTACAGTCGCTGTTACCTCGTGCATGGAAATCGAACGTTATTCACACGTTATGCACCTGGTCTCGAACGTTACCGGGCAGCTTCGCCCGGAGGTTTCGCCCTACGATGCCCTGCGCGCTGGTTTTCCTGCCGGGACCGTTTCAGGTGCGCCCAAGATTCGCGCAATGGAGATTATCAGCGAGTTAGAGGGCGAGCAGCGCGGCGTTTACGCTGGTGCAGTGGGCTATTTCAGCCATCGTGGCAACCTGGACACGGCGATTGCCTTGCGTACGATGGTCATGAAGGATGGCCGAGCGTACATTCAGGCCGGGGGCGGGATTGTGGCCGATTCCAACCCGACTGCCGAATATCAGGAGAGTATGAATAAAGCCGGGGCGCTCCTGCGCGCGCTGGATATGGCGGAGCAGATTGCAGATACCCAGGTGAAACGAGGGCAGAACCATGTTGTTACTTCTCGATAACTACGATAGCTTTACCTATAATCTCTACCAGTATCTCTCCGAACTGGGCGCGCAGGTCGAAGTACGCCGCAACGACCAGGTGACGCTGGAAGAGATCGAACAGATGCAACCCGCACGCATCGTAATCTCACCCGGACCCTGCACGCCCAATGAGGCGGGGATCTCCTATCAGGTTATCGAACGTTTCGGGCCACGCATCCCACTGTTAGGCGTCTGCCTGGGACATCAGGCCATCGGTCAGGTGTATGGCGGGCGCGTGATCCGCGCGCCGGAGCCGATGCATGGCAAAACGTCGCGCATCTATCACCAGGGGCAGGGCATCCTGCACGATCTTCCCAATCCCTTCGAGGCCAACCGCTATCACAGCCTGATCGTTGAGCGCGCAACCCTGCCGGATGCGCTGGAAATCATCGCCGAGAGCGACGATGGTTTAATTATGGGTCTGCGCCATCGCATCTATCCTATCCAGGGCGTCCAGTTTCACCCCGAGTCGTTCATGACGCCGCATGGCAAAGAGCTTTTACAGCATTTTCTGTTTCAGCCCCGAAACGGGTGTGAAAGAGTGAAAATTGATGCTGTTCTGTCTGAGAAGAGTAGAAATCTATAAGCTGAGGAAAGCAAGTAATTCAATATTGGAAAGGAGCATCCGATGATCCGCGAAGCAATTATTCAAGTGGTGGGCAGAGCAACACTGAGCGAAGAAGAAGCGTCCCTGGTCATGGAAGAAATTATGACAGGTACGGCCACACCCTCGCAGTTGGGCGCGTTTCTCACCGCGTTGCATCTGCGGCCAGGTGGCGAAACGGTTGAGGAGATTGCTGGCTGCGCGCGCGTGATGCGTGAAAAGGCTGTGCAGGTCGAATTGGACGTGAAGACGTCTGAAATAGCCATTGATACCTGCGGCACCGGAGGGGATAGAGCTGGCACCTTCAATGTCTCAACTGGAGCGGGAATTCTGGCCGCTGCTGCTGGTGCCTCCGTGGCCAAACACGGCAACCGTTCAGCGACGAGCAAATGTGGCAGCGCTGATGTCCTCGAAGCATTGGGTGCGCGCATCGACCTGGGACCGGAACAAGTGGCGAATTGTGTGCAAAACGTCGGCTTCGGCTTTATGTTCGCTCCTGCCTATCACCCGGCCATGAAATACGTCGGACCCACGCGCGGACAGATCGGCATTCGCACAATCTTTAACATTCTGGGACCGCTAACCAATCCCGCGCACACGCCCTATCAAGTGCTGGGCGTGCCCGATCCTACGCTCTTACGCAAAATGGGCGAGGTCTTGCTCCGCATGGGCTGCAAACACGCGCTAATTATTCATGGCGAGGATGGCATTGATGAGTGTTCGCTGGCCGCACCAACGCGCGTCTGCGAGGTACGCCGGGGCGCGGAGCTACGCGAATACACGATCACCCCCGAAGAGGTAGGGTTAACGCGCATCAGTGATCGTCAAGCCTTGCAGGGGAATGATCCCGCCTACAACGCTACCCTTCTGCGTCGCCTGCTCAGCGAGGATACAACCGGGCCGGCGACTGATATGCTCTGCCTGAATGCCGGGGCCGCGCTCTTCGCCAATGAGCAGGTCGATTCGTTGGTCGAGGGTGTAAAATTGGCGCGTGCCATGTTGCGCGAGGGCAAAGCTGGACGTAAGTTAGACGAGGTGATTGAATGTTCCAACGCACTCAAATAGATCGAGCAATGGTACAGCTATGATTCTTGAACAAATCGTCGCGCGCTCCAGGGTCGACCTGGAGCAGCGCAAACAGGAAGTTCCTTTGGAGGAAGTGCAGGCGCGAGCCGCCGCGCAGCCAGCGCCACGCGACGCGCTGGCTGCTCTACGCGCTCGCAACGCCATCCACGTGATCGCCGAAGTCAAACGCGCCTCGCCCTCGAAAGGGCTGCTGGCCCCCAATTTCGACCCGGTGGCGTTGGCGAAAACGTACGCAGCCAGTGGGGCTTCGCTCATCTCAGTGCTGACCGAGCCGCATTTCTTCCAGGGTTCGCCCGCGTATTTGACCGCGATTAAACAGGCGGTCGCTCTGCCAGTCTTGTGCAAGGATTTTCTCTTTGACGAGTACCAGGTCTACGAAGCGCGTTCCTGGGGGGCCGATCTCATTCTGCTCATTTGCGCAATGTTGGATGATGCACAGCTACGCCATCTCTTACATGTGGCTCACAGCCTGGGTATGCGCTGCCTGGTCGAGACGCACAACGAGGAAGAGGTGAGGCGTGCGGTCGCCGCGGGAGCGATGATTATTGGCGTCAACAGCCGCGATCTACGCACCTTCGAGATGCATCCCGGCCTGATCCGCGATCTGCGCTCGTTGATTCCCGCTGATCGCGCGCTGGTGGCCGAAAGCGGTATTCATAGCGATGCCGATGCACATCGTCTGGCTCGCTACGATATCGCGGCCATGCTGGTAGGCGAGTCGCTGGTCACGTCCAACGATATTCCCACGCAGCTCGACCAACTCTTGCGCGGGGCAAATGAGAGTATCCAGGTGAAAATCTGCGGGCTGAGTGAGGAACGGCATATGCAGACGGCGATTGAGGCTGGCGCGGACCTTCTTGGCCTGGTCTTCTACAAACCCAGTCATCGCTATGCCACGCCAGAACGGGCACGAGAGCTAGTAAAAACGATCTCAGCAGCGCGCGGGAAGGTTGAGATTGTAGGTCTCTTTGTCAACGAAGAGGCCGAGTTTATCAACGAGACAGCCGAGCGTGTGGGCCTGGATATCGTGCAATTACACGGGCACGAAACGCCAGAGTTTTGCCAGCGCATTCGTCGACCGGTGCTCAAGGCAGTGCATATGGGCGAGGCCAGCGATCTGCATAAGCTTCAGGCGTATCGCGAGGCAACCTGGCGAGTGCTGCTCGACACACCAACGCCCGGCTGGGGTGGCAGCGGCGAAGCTCACGACTGGGAACTGGCCCGTCAGGCAGCACGCGAGCAGCGCATTTTCCTGGCAGGAGGGCTAAATTTCGCGAATGTCAGGGAGGCCATTGTCCAGGTCAGGCCCTGGGGCGTCGATGTCAGCAGCGGCGTTGAAACCGAGAAGGTCAAGGACGAAGCAAAAATCCGTCAGTTTATCAAGCAAGTCAGGGCTTTCGCCTGACCGTTCTCAAAAAATCCGAAATGACGTGCTGGAGAACGGTTTTTCAGCCATTGTCCGGCATGCATAATAAGTATAAAGCGATTGCAGCCGTTCAGAGAGAGTAGTACGAGAACATGCAGATACAACACCACCAACCACAGACAACTTATCAACATGGAGCCTATCCCGATGCGCGCGGGCGCTTCGGCGAGTTCGGCGGCAAGTTCGTGCCAGAGAGCTTGATGGCCCCGCTGGCCGAGCTGGAGCAAGCCTATCAGGAGGCACGGCAAGATCCTGCCTTTCAGAGAGAGCTAAATGATCTCCTGCGAACCTATGTTGGTCGCCCGACTTCGCTCTACTATGTGCCACGCTTCTCGCAGGCGGTAGCCCCGAACGTCAAAGTTTATCTGAAACGCGAAGACCTGGCTCACACCGGCGCGCACAAAATCAACAACGCGCTCGGTCAGGGGCTACTGGCAAAGCGTATGGGCAAACAGCGCATCATCGCCGAGACTGGCGCGGGTCAGCACGGCGTCGCCACGGCCACCGTCTGCGCGATGCTCGGCCTGAACTGCATTATCTACATGGGAGCCGAGGATATCCAGCGTCAATCGCTCAACGTCTTCCGCATGAAGTTACTCGGTGCCGAGGTGCGTTCAGTTGAGAGCGGTAGCCGCACGCTGAAAGACGCGATTAACGAAGCCATCCGCGACTGGGTGACAAACGTGGAGACAACTTATTATCTCTTCGGGACCGCTGCTGGCCCCTATCCGTACCCGATGATCGTGCGCGATCTTCAGGCAGTGATCGGCAATGAGGCGCGGGCGCAAATCTTACAATCGGAGGGTCGTCTCCCTGACTACGCGATTGCTTGCGTGGGTGGTGGCAGCAACGCCATCGGCCTTTTCCATCCCTTTGCCAACGATGCCGAGGTGCAATTGATCGGAGTCGAGGCCGCTGGTGAAGGAGTCAACACGGGCAAGCACGCGGCAACGCTGACAGCCGGAACCCCTGGAGTGCTACACGGCGCGTATAGCTACCTCCTGCAAAACGAGGATGGTCAGGTCGTCGAGACACACAGCATCTCCGCTGGCCTGGACTATCCCGGCGTCGGCCCTGAGCATAGCTATCTGAAAGACAGCGGACGCGCAACCTATGTCTCAGCCGATGATTCCACTGCGCTCAACGGCTTACAGGTGCTCAGCCGCACCGAAGGTATCATTCCCGCGCTCGAATCGTCCCACGCGCTCGGCTATCTGCTGGAGATGGGCAAGCAAGGCGGTCTGCCATCCGGCTCGCTGGTCATTCTCAATCTCTCCGGGCGCGGGGATAAAGATATGCTTACCGTCGCGAAAGCGCTCGGCGTAACACTTTAGGATTGCTCTAATTCATCCTGCTTGCGAGGGAACACGCTTGCGCAATCAGGTTCGCAACACAACAAGTTGATGGCTATATGAAAGACACGAACATGCAAACAACAGAGAAAACTTCACCGGTGGGCGCGTCCACGCCTGGTTTGCGCATACGAGCTGCTTTTGATGCAGCCCATGAGGGCAAGCGAGGCGCGCTGATCCCTTATTTCATGTGCGGCTATCCCTCGAAACAGCAGAGCGCCGCCGCAATTCTGGCTGCTGCCGAGGCTGGAGCTGATATCATCGAGCTGGGGATGCCGTTCAGCGATCCTCTGGCCGATGGCCCGACCATCCAGCACGCCGGGCATCTCGCTCTTGAGCGCGGCATGACTATGCGTGGATGCATGGAGATCGCGCGCCAGGTTTCCGCTCAGACTAACGTTCCGCTCATCTTGATGGGCTATTATAATCCGCTTCTGGCCTATGGCCTTGAACGCTTCTGTCAGGATGCTGTAGCCAATGGTGTCTCCGGGCTGATTATCCCCGATCTTCCGCCCGAAGAGGCCGCGCAGATCCAGGAAGCCGCCATACAGGCAGGTCTGACGCTGATCTTTCTGGTTCCACCCACAACGCCATCTGAACGCATCGATAGCATTGCCAAACAGGCCGCGACAATCCCAGGCAGCTTCATCTACTGTGTCTCCCTCAGTGGCGTGACGGGCGCGCGCGGTGAGCTGCCCATTCGCCTGCCAGAGTTCTTGCAGCGCGTCACTGGCTATACGAAACAGCATGGCGTGCCGATTGCTGTTGGCTTTGGCCTCTCGCGACCAGAACACATCTCGACAGTGGTGCAACTCGCCGATGGTGCCGTGGTCGGGAGTGCGCTGGTGAAGCTGCTCGATGAACATACGGAGCAGGAGCAGATAGACGCTGTGCGACGCTACATTGGCGAACTGCACAAAGCAACAGCCAGAGCATAGTGACAAAGACAAAGCGCTATATACGTCCCTATCCAATCGCGATTGGATAAATGGAAGAGAACGTCTAGCCAGTAAGATTGTGCCCCGTTATATGAGCACTCCCGCTCTCTACCGGGGCGCAATCTCAGATGGAGCTGCCATGAGGCAGGGATTTACGAGAAAAAACCAGCGTCCTTGATGATCTGTTTCGAGGGGACACCAGAGCATTTTCATCATCATCGCCTCATCGTCGATCATCTGGGGCGCGAATCTTTGAAGAGATGTTGTCCAACAAGCGCGCAATGGCTCAGTCAGGCGGTCGCGATAGATAGTGTGCCGTTCAGAGACAGGAGCGGCGATAATGGCGCGCGTAGCAGAGAGTGTATCATAGAAGGTGATTTCCATGAGAATTTCCTTTGCTTGATCATCAAGGGACCTCCTTGATGAGCCAAGCCTACACTATGACGTAACGTGAGGGTCAAGCCAGAAAAGAGGGAATTTATAAAAGTCATCACCACCCCTTGACCCTCACGTTACGTCATATTTTATACTCTCCATATGGGTTACACAGTCAAACAACTCGCTAGATTAGCCGGGGTAACGGTCCGCACGCTCCATTACTATGATGAAATTGGCTTATTGAAGCCATCATTCATCAAAGAGAATGGATATCGATATTACGAAGAAAGAGATGCAGTAAGACTTCAGCAGATTCTCTTTTTTCGAGAATTGGATTTTGCGCTGGAAGATATTGTTCAGTTTATCAACGCGCCTGGGTACCAAATGCTGAAAGCGCTGGCAGATCAAAAGAAGCTCCTGGAAATGAAGAGGGCAAGGCTGGACAATTTATTGGAAACTATTCAAAAAACCATGGTAAAGCTGAAGGAGGGTGAAAGTATGAGCAATGAAGAACGGTTCGCGGCTTTTGCTGACGATCATCTTGAGAAGTATAAAGATGAGGTCAAAGCCAGATGGGGAGAGACTGAGGAGTATAAGCAGTCGGTCGAACGAGCCAAACACTGGACGAAAAAAGACATCGAGAGGTTTAAGGCGGAAGGCCAGGACATTACTCTCGCGCTCGCACGGGGAATGGAGAAAGGGATTGCTCACCCAGAAGTTCAGGTGCAAATTGAGCGACACTTTCAGTATATGAATCAATTCTACGATTGTTCATATAGCTTGTATCGTAATCTTGGCAAGATGTACGTCGAAGACGCGCGTTTTGCAGAGAATTACAATAAAGTGGCTCCTCTTCTCGCCGAATTTATGCGCGACGCCATCGCCTATTATTGCGATCAGCACGAAAAGTAGAAACCAGGTTTAATAGTGTAGCCATATCCTAACAAAAAGAAGAGCCATCCCATACTTCTAACAACGGGATAGCTCTTCCTTCTTTGACAAACTACTTTGCAGCGGTATGACACTTACCTCAATTTTGCCGAGACCAGAGCAGAGAAACAGTGGCTCGCCTCCGAAATTGCTTCTCGCGTGACCTTCCTGCTCGCTCACGTTGACTCACTG
>Ga0207674_10004727_pt1 | contig 16326 bp, 14 predicted proteins | sample KBSCornC72_FD_184303 | JGI IMG/M metagenome (GOLD analysis project Ga0207674, IMG submission 184303) | Corn rhizosphere microbial communities from Kellogg Biological Station, Michigan, USA - KBS Corn C7-2 (SPAdes) (version 2) | ecosystem: Host-associated > Plants > Roots > Rhizosphere > Soil ... | reverse complement strand
AGAAACCGTCCGAGAAATATTCCTGCCCGGGGTCGTCGCTAAGATTGGCAAAGGGCAGCACCACCAGCGAGTGGGGATTCACGGCTCTCTTGTCTCGACCGGTCTCGGCCGGCAGAGCGCCCGGTAAACCGGTCAAATAGCTATGGTCTCCGAGTTCGCCAACGATGCGATAGAGCTGGACTGGCTCCGAAATGTTCTTGAGCGTGTGCCCGCCGATATTCGCGCACACGGCGGTGTGGCCCGTATGAGCGATCCAGAGCTTGTTATTCGTATCAAAGAGGCTGTGACAATTCCGGTCATGGCCAAGTGTCGCATCGGCCATTTTGTCGAGGCCGAGATTTTGCAGTCGCTGGGCATTGACTGCATCGACGAATCTGAAGTTTTGACGCCTGCCGATGAGCGCTATCATGTCAACAAACACAATTTCCGCGTGCCGTTTGTCTGCGGCGCGCGCAATCTGGGCGAGGCGCTGAGGCGCGTGGGCGAGGGCGCGGCCATGCTGCGCACGAAGGGCGAGCCAGGCACCGGCGATGTCGTCGAGGCGGTGCGCCATATGCGCACGATCATGGACGATATTCGCAAGCTGCAACTGCTGCCCGAAGACGAATTGATGACCGCTGCGAAAGAGCTGGGCGCGCCGTACGACCTGGTCTGCGAAGTGGCCCGCACCGGCAAATTGCCTGTCGTCAACTTCTCCGCTGGTGGTATCGCCACACCCGCCGATGCTGCTCTGATGATGCGCCTGGGTGCTGAGGGCGTTTTCGTAGGTTCGGGCATCTTCAAGTCGGGCGATCCGATGAAACGCGCCAAAGCCATCGTCAAGGCCACCACGCATTTCCAGGATGCCGCGATTCTGGCTGAGGTTTCACGCGATCTGGGCGAGCCAATGGTTGGGCGTAACGCCAGCAGCCTGGCGCCTGAAGAGCAGATGGCACCGCGTGGGTGGTAGCGATGACTGTAACCCAACAAGACTCTAGTACGTATATACAAGGACGGAGGAAGCTGCGCATCGGTATCCTGGGTTTGCAGGGCGATTTTGAGGCTCATCTCAAATCCCTCGCGAAAGCTGCGGAGGCCCTGGATCTTGATGTGGAGGCTGTGATCGTCAAGCTCCCTCAGCATCTGAGAGAGTTAGATGGTATAATACTACCAGGTGGTGAAAGTACCACGATTGGTAAACTGATGGAACTGTACGATTTGAAAGAGCCGCTACAGCAACTCATCAGTCAAGGGGTTCCCGTTTGGGGAACGTGTGCAGGGTTAATTTTATTAGCGCGGGAAACGGATAACGCGCTGGCGGGCCAGCCATTGCTAGCCTCGCTGGACATTCGCGTTTGCCGCAACGCTTTTGGCAGTCAGCGGGAGAGTTTTGAAACTGATCTTTCTGTGCCGGAGCTAGGAGAAGCGCCATTCCACGCATTCTTCATTCGCGGCCCCTCAGTTCTTGAGGTTGGCTCAGAGGTGGAGGTGCTGGCAACGCTCGACGATGGGACGATCGTCGCGGTTCGTCAAGGCTCCTTATTAGGAACGGCTTTTCACCCGGAGGTGGCAGGAGACCCACGTTTTCACGATTACTTCCTGCGTCTAGTACAGAGCGCCAAGAAGTAGGGGACTACTCATAGCGTCTGAGTCCTCAAGCGAGAGGACTCAGACAAGGCCGATCAGCCCCCTGCGTAGCGCGGGAGCAGCGATGATACGACCGGTATTATACGTAGACCTGCCGGGCATCATCTACGCAATTGACCGACGTACTCGGAGCAAGCAGCACGAATTCGCGAATTTCGTCTGCTGGTTGGAGCCGGTAGAGAATCGCGTGCCGCTCGCACCTATCCTGAAGAACGTTTTCCCCGTTAACCCTGCGTCGCGTACCTGGATTTGCGAAGACCACTGGCGTTTGCTTGGTTTCGCTCAGATGCGCGAACGTCCTTCTCATCTCACCTGGGATCTGGCCTATCTAGCTTCTATGGCCAATCGCGAGACCGCCGAAGAGGAAGTTTTGAGCGCTTTGCTCGAATATGCTTTGAGCGCGGCTTCGATGCATGGCATCCTTCGTATATTTGCGAAGGTCGAGGATGATCTGCCGGAAATGGATCTTTTCCACAAGGCAGGTTTCCAACGCTATGCCCGGCAACTGACGTATGTCTTTGACCCGGACAAAGCGTCGCTGGATACGAATTCCAGCCCGCCTTCGTTAAATCGCTGGCATCGCCACCACGCATGGGGATTGCACCAGATGTATCGCGCCATCACCCCGCAACGGGTGCAGATGGCGGAACTTCTGGATAACAGCGAAGAATGTGCTAAACTTCACGTTGGCTCACTGCGTTCACTGCCATCGCTGCTCTCGCGGGGCGATGAAAGTTTCGTCTGTGACGTTGGCGTGCGTTTAGGAGCATGGTTACGGCTCTGTCGAGGGCATGGCTCGGCACCCCACCAGCTCTCTTTTATCGTCCATCCTGAACACGCCGACCTGGCCAGGCCGCTCCTGCAGTTCGGCGCCCGTCGTCTCCTTGAGGCAAGCGTACGCCCCATCTATTGTCAGGTGAGGGAGTACGAAGCCCCCGTTATCGATGCGCTACGTTCCAGTGGCTTCGAGCATGTGCTCACCAGAGCTTTGCTTGTACGCCATATAGCCCTGCTCGCTATAAGCCCTCGTGGGGTCCCCACTCTGGAACATCGCGCAGTTTATGGTGTGAAAGGCCTGGGGACGGTCAATTCGCAACCAATAACGAGGTGATAAAACTGCCTATGCAACACACGATCACTGATGACCTGGAGGCTCTGTTAGTTGCGCTGCCGCCCGCCATTCACGCAGCGGTCAATCAACTTGACAATCGGAGCGAGCTACTGGAGATCGTTATGGACCTTGGACGTTTGCCTGAGGGCCGTTTTCCAGACGGGGAGGTGATCCTAAGTTCTCAGCCAGTGACCGATGCTGATCTCCAATATGTGGTTGAACACATCGGTGAATTTGGTGACGATAATCGCGCCGGTATCGAACGCACGTTGCACCGTATCAGCGCGATGCGCAATCGCAAAGGGAAAGTTGTCGGCCTGACCTGCCGCATTGGTCGAGCGGTGCTCGGCAGTATCGCGTTGATCCGCGATATCGTTGAGCAAGGCCAATCCATTCTAATTCTTGGTCGTCCAGGTGTGGGTAAAACCACCCTGTTACGTGAAATAGCGCGTGTCCTGGCGGACGAAGCCAATAAACGGGTGGTGGTGGTGGATACCTCAAACGAAATCGCGGGCGATGGCGATATCCCTCACCCCGGAATCGGGCGTGCTCGTCGTATGCAAGTGGCGCGCACGGCTGAGCAACACGCGGTTATGATCGAGGCGGTGGAAAACCACATGCCTCAAGTCATTGTCATCGATGAAATCGGTACCGAACTGGAGGCCGCTGCTGCCCGCACAATCGCGGAACGTGGTGTGCAACTGGTGGCGACCGCTCATGGTAATTCGCTCGGCAACCTGCTGGTCAACCCGACGCTCGCGGACCTGGTTGGAGGCATCCAGACCGTGACTCTGGGTGACGAGGAGGCGCGCCGCCGTCACACGCAGAAGAGTATTCTGGAGCGCAAAGCTCCGCCTACCTTCGACGTGGTGGTGGAGCAGCAGAGCTGGCAGGAACTGGTTGTGCATCGCGATGTCGCGGAAACCGTCGATATCATGCTGCGCGGCCAGACTGTTGTGGCGGAAGAGCGTTTGCGCGACGAGGAGACTGGTCGCGTGACCGCGCGCCGCGTCACTTCTGGCGGCATGGATGTGCCGACCTGGGGCATGACTGAGGGCATCGGCGTGACAGCACGCACGTTTGAACGCGGTGAGCGTGGCGAACGTGGCGAGAGGTTTGGTCGTGGTGAACGCGGTGAGCGTGGTGATGGCGGTTGGAACAGCGGCAATATGCGCCGGGTTGGCGGTGGAGGCGGTGGCAGTGAACGCGCACGCGGACGCAGCCAGGTCCAGGCCCCCTATCAGGTACGCGCGCTGGCTCCCACCGGCACAGCTCCTGGCGACATGAGCGCCCAACGTGGAGCCGAAGTCATAACGCTGGAGCGTTCGATCCCGGTCGAAGAGGGCATCTATGTCCCTGAAGGCCAGTCCGAACATGTGCCGCTCATGAAGACCTTGCGCGTTTATCCTTTCGGGGTGAGCCGCGACCGTCTCTCAGAAGCTGCACGCCAGTTGCGTGTGCCAATTATCGTCGCGAAAAATCAGTCGGACTCTGACGCGGTGGTGACGTTGAAAAACTACTATCGTCGTCAGCCCGACCGTTTGCACGAAGCTGAGCAGGATCAGAAACTGATTATCATTCTGAAGAATAACACCATTGCCCAGATGCAGCACGCGCTGGCGCGCATCTACAATCTGCCGACCGATCGCCTTCCCGGCGAGGTCGAGGAGGCTGAAGAGGGTAATGATGGTATGCCGACGGATGAGACGACGCGCGCGCTGCTGGAGACGGAGGACGCCATTCACCGGGTTCTCAACAAGGGCCTGAGTACGGCTGAACTCTCGCCGGCCAACGCGCATATTCGCCGCCTGCAACACCAGATGGCGACGCGTTACAACCTCAGCTCGCGGAGCTGCGGTAAAGAGCCGACGCGCCGCGTGAAAATCTTCCGCACTCACGACTAAACTTCTGTAAAGGGAGGAAAAAGCGAGTCAGTTTTGCAAAACTGACTCGCTTTTTCCTCCCTTTGTGCCCTCAACGCCTAAAAAAATATATAAAGATGCACAATAAGCAAGAGCGAGTCTCTGGCTTTCTGCCTATCTATATCCAAAAATTCTAAATCTAGACAATGTTCATTAGATATGTTAAATTTGTGGAGATATATTTGCTTTTCGTTTACCCCATCCATACAAGCCTATCATTCTCGCATGGAAAATTGTGAGATGAAGAATAAAAAGACACAACTACTTCAACCATGAAGATATACGTATAGAGCAAAGGATAGTGTCGTGGGTAAAGACGGTCTGGATGCCAGCCTTGGCCTGGCTTTTAGCCTGGAATTATTTAAGCGATACCGTCAGAGCGGCGTGCTACAAGCTGAAGTCTCGCGTATACCTGGTATACGCGGGCGCTGTACCGCCTGCTTAACGTTGGCCGAGGGTGAGATTAGCTCGATTTACCTGGAAGATAGGCAGAAACAGCGTTATTCTTCGGACAAAGACACACTCTGTCGTCTTGATAAAGAGAGAGGACCGTTTGAGTGGAGATTTTTTCCCTTAAATCCTGACTCCAGTCACTCTCTGTCTACCTCAAAGACCTCACCGCTCGCGGCAGATCCACTTGCTCATGCTCTGCAACGCGTTTCTATTCCCAGAGTGATCGCGCCTTTTCCCTGGGAGCGGGTCACTGGCTGGACGGTGCAGCAGCGCGACGCCTTATATAGTTTGCTCATCTCGATTAATGGCATACGCACGATTGAACAGCTCAAAACGCTGGTCCCGTTGCCGCCAGAGTTGATCGACGAACTTTTGCGTATTTTGCTTGATCTGAACGTAATTACCATTACCCAATCCTGAACAGGAGGAACCTGAAACTATGAGCGATGCCCTTTTACCCAAAAGTGCCCCCGCAGATCAGGGCTGGCGGCCAGGGGAGATGCTTGAGACCAGACCGGATCGCCAGGATCGCCTCCTGGGCTGGTGGTATACTCTGACAGCTGTGCCTGAGCCGCCCGCCAGCGCCAGTTTTGTCAAGCGCGAGGCCGCGCGCCGCTTGCGCCTGTTCAGCGCGGTGAGTTTTTTCTATTTGATCGTGCTGCTTATTTTCTTGCCCGCTAGCGCCTTTATGCCAAATCATCTGATTATTTACATGGATGGTCTGCTGATCCTGATTACGCTCTTTACGCTGTTTCTCAACCGTATGGGCAAGCCGTTGCTGGCCGGAGTCGTGCTGGTCGTGTCCTCTGAGATTGTGTTGGGCGTGGTCATCATCACGACTATGCCCCTGGATGAGATCAGCATTCAGCTCTACTATCTCTTTGTGGTGGTCGATTTGCTGGCCGTTTCGCTGATTCCGCCGCAATCGATATTTGTGCTGGCGGTTATCAATTCGGTATTCATTTATTGCGACATGGTGTATCAGCAACAGACGCCTATTCTGGCTCACGACCTGGCGACCCAGTTTATTTCTGTCCTCGCGCGACCAATCGGCGTTGAAATTATCGTGGCCGGGGTCGCGTATGTCTGGGTGCGCAGCTCAATGCGGGCGATTCAGCGCGCCGATCGGGCCGAGATGATCGCCAATCTGGAACACACCATCGCGGAAGAGCGGGCCTCCTCCGAACTGGCCAGGGCGGAATTGGAGCAGAGCATCGAGCAATTGACTCAGGCCCATACCGAAGCCCTGAACCGACAGGTCATCGCCAAGCTCCCCTATCCGCCAGAGGCAAAGTTGCTCTGGCCGCTGATCGAGGTTATCAACTCGCTCTGGGAGCGTCTGCAACGCTCTCGCCAGGCGGAGTATGAGCTGTACCAGTTGCGGCAAACCATCGCGGCCTATACTGAACTGCTGCAAAAGGCCGCGCTCACGCCTCGGCAGCCGTTGCCTCTCTATCAAACAAAGACTGATCTCGACTCGCTGCTTCTCGCTCTCGGCAATTTGCAGCGGGTGCTACGCGAGCGCTGAGCGATTCGCTCAGGAGGCCATCTCGCCAGGGGCCACATATTTGAATTCGAGCGCGGTCGCGCCGCAGTTTGTGCATGTTTCGGGAAGAATGTGCGTATGCGCCGTCCCACAGTTGGGGCAGCTCCAGTGATGTGCAAGCAGCGCGGCCTGGGTCGCACGATCGAAGGTATAAGCGGCTGAATCGAGCGCGTGATGCTGATTCGCATTGACGGAAGATTGTTGTGGTAGGTTGTGGTTCATCATCGCATGCCTCCTGAGAAAAAGGGAGAACCTATAAGCATTTTACGATATGCTCTAAGTTTACCTGGCGCAACAAGCTCTTGTCCATGTATCACGATAACTCTTCTCAATGGTATGTATAAGGATTTAGTTATTCTCTGAAAGAAGCGCATAGCTGCCCGGATGTAGTTAGATAAAGCGGGAATACTCACGTTGACAACCACCTGCTCATCCTCTATGATTACGGCAGAGTAAATCGCAATAGAACATGCAAGGAGGCCCACTCGTGAACGTTGTCATTCTCATCGGACCTATTCTTGTCGGCATATTCTTGTTTCTGATCATTATGGAATGTATCGGCATTTTCCTGCTCCGCCACGCGAAAAAATATCGCTCGGCAATCACTCTCTATACATGGCAACTCAAACTGCTTCCCTTCTCTAGCACAAGTTATACCAACAGAAGCTGGGCTTACCTTCGCCTGAAGGAGTACGCGAAGGTTATCGCGGATTGCAACAAGGCGCTGAAACTGAATCCCGACATATCGATGGTCTACAATAATCGCGGTGCTGCTTACCTTCATCTCAAACAATATCCGCAAGCCTTGCAGGATCTCAATCATGCTCTCAAACTCAGACCGAATTTTGCTCCAACCTATGCTTTTCGCTGTAGCCTCTACCTGCTTTTGAACGATCAACAAAGTGCTCTCCAGGACGCTGAACGACTCATTGCGCTCAAGCCAAAAGATGCGCCATCCTACTTTATTCGTGGCCTCATCTATGCGTCTCTCAAACAAGAGTATCAAGCTTTACAGGACTATAGTCGTGCGATTGAACTCAAACCAGATTATGTTCAGGCTTATAGCGATCGCAGTAGCCTCCATCTCCGCCTGAAAGATTACCAGCGCGCGCTTCATGATGCAGAACAACTCGTCGCGCTCAAGCCAGAAGATGGTATGTCCTACTTCAATCGTGGCCTGGCTTATCTGCGCCTGAAAGACTACCAACACGCCCTGCAAGACTTTGACCAGCAAATATCGTTAAATTCAACCGCTTGCACTGGCTATCATAATCGCGGCTATGTATATCTCTCCCTGGATAATTTTGGACAAGGTAGGGCCGACATTCGCAAAGCTTGGGAACTGCATCCCGAAGGTGGTATACATGGGTGGATGGTCGAATTTTGTCAGATGTGTGTGGAGAAGCCGGATCTGGCGACAGTCGAGCGCCTGGAGAAGCTGAACAACCTTAGCACAGAGCATGGGGGTACCCATCTTGTTCATGTGTATCGCGGTGTCGCTTTATGGATACGTGGTCAGTATCAGGAGGCGCTGGTGGAATTGAAGCAGGCTCAGTCGTTAGAGCCAGACTCCGAAGGTACCTGCTTCTGGGTAGGCATGGCGTGCGCTTCGCTTGGTTGCTACGAGGAAGCCCGGCAGGAGCTGGATCACGCGCTGGAATTGGGGTTTCCGCGTGTGCTGCTGGCCCCGCTCAGGCTTTTGCAGGAAACACAACCCGCTTTTTGCGAACAGAATGGCGACCTCTACCACTGAGAAGTCGCCATGTTATAGTATCCTTACTTCCTACGCTTCGATCTCACCCACAAACTTGAATTTCTCTACCGGCGTCTCGTCATAGCGCCCGGCGAGCAGGTCGCGGAAGCTCTGGATGGTCTGCTCGCACGTCAGGTAGGTGCCAGGAATCTCGGTATAGGCTTCGGCGACGAAGAAGGGTTGTGTGAAGAAGAGGTTGATCTTCTCACCACGCGCCAGGATTTGTCGCTCTTCCGCGTTGAGCGATGAGCTATCGGCGCAGTTGCGCAACTCGTGGTAACGCCGCAAGGTTTCACGCACACCTTGAGCGACCTGTTGATGCTCGGTTGGAACCGCCTCACTGGTCAACAGGCGCGAGTTGGAGGCAATGGGATCGAGTGCGGGCCACAGATACCCCCTGGCTCGTGCCTGGCTAAACCAGAGTTGCGCGTCAAGTTCGGCGAGCAGGGCGCGATCTTGTGGCTGGTGCTGATCGTCCACCGGCACAAAGACCAGCGTGGTGATGCCACGCGCGTTGGCAAATTGGCGCACGCCGGCCAGCACATTCTTGCTGATGACCTGACTATCGATCAACAGCAAGACCTCGCGTCCATTCTCTGCAAAGTGCGCGGCAGCCGTCATCGCGGCGTGCAGGAGGCGCTGACGTACGGCCTGATCCTCAGTCGTTTGCTCGAAAAACATCGTAATCCGATCTTCAAGCTCGCCTTCGCGTACCATCTCGTACAGGCTGCTGGCATCATAGGTCGTCTCGCGCATCCCGGCGATCACTCCGATGGCCTGGCGTCTGGTGAAGAGACGCTGCATGATCTCTTCGGTCACAACCTCCATGCCTACGCCGTAGCCCGCGATCAGTCCAACGATGCTCCCATGAGCCAGGGGAGCCACCAGGTCAATAGTTTTGATGCCCGTCTCCAGCAAGCTCGTGGGCGCACCTTGCGTTTTGCTCAATGCCTCCGCTCTGGCAAGCGGCACGCGCGTGGCATTTTCCAGTGTATCTTTCTTATCGATCGGTTCGCCGTTCGCGTTGAGAACACGCCCCAGGATGGCGTCGCCTACGGGCAGCGTGATAGCAGTGTTCATGAGTGTTCAGTCCTTTCCTTGCAACATGGCAACGATTGCCGTGTGTCCTCTGGAGATGGCCCAGGCGATGGGCGCTTTACCCGTTTGATCGCAAAGCTGTGGATTTGCACCGTGAGTGAGCAGGAGACGCACGATTTCGCTGTGACCTTTGAGCGCGGCCCAATGCAACGGTGTGCGCTCGTGCTGGCTCAGGCAATCGACGGTTGCGCCATGCATGAGCAAGAGGCGCACCATTGCGAGATCGCCATTCATCGCGGCCAGATGCAGAGCCGTCAGGCCGTTCTCCATCGGCAGATCGACATCGGCATCGTGCGCGAGCAGAATGGCGGCGCTGGTATAGCAGCGATACATCACCGCGCCATGCAGGGGCGTCATACCTCCACCCGTGCGCGCATCAATGTGCGCGCCATAGGCCAACAGTAAAGCGGCCTCCTGCGCGTGGTCGTGCATCGCGGCCTCGTGCAGCGCGGTAATACCCGTTGCGATAAACACGGCGGGACGTATCCCGGCCTCGTCGCGTCCCATCTTCATATTCAGCAAGCAGGGGCTTTGGTCCAACAGTGTCTTCACTGCGTCCAGATTGCCAACACGCGCGGCAATCAGTAGACGAATTTTCGTCGGAAGCTTGTTGACGAGCGAGGGGCGCTGCTCTTGCAAGACATCACGAATCACATCGATCAATTCGTCCTTGAGTTGCTGACGCGCGTCATAGAGCCGTTTCTTGATCGTAGTCACGGGTACTTCCAGGAAAGCCGCGATCTCCTTTAGCGCGTAACCTGTGCCATAGAAGAGCAGAACGACCAGGCGCTGGCGTTCGGGTAGTGCGTTGATGGCGTTGCGTACGCACTGATTCGCGGCGCGCGTGTCAACCAGTTCGCTCAAATCTGGCTCACTTCCCGGTACCTCTGCAGCGGCCTCCAGAGGGCTGCTGGTCAGACATTTGCCGCGTGTGAGTCGATCCACCTGCTTGAAGATGATGAGGCGAAACCAGCTCAGAAAAGCCGCCGGTTCACGCAACTTTTCCAGCGTCAGATACACCTCGATGAACGCCTCTTGCGCGGCATCCTCGGCGAGTTGCCAATCTCCAAGCATGGCGTACGCGCTGGCGCAAGCCATATCCTGAAAACGCTCGACCAGCGTGCTGAAGGCCTCCCTATCCTCATGCTGGGCCGCTCTCACAAGCGTATCGAGTGTTTCCATTGTTCTATCTTTGCCTTTCCGCGTCGTTTGCTGTTTCTATAGAAAAGTCCCAATCTAGAGGAAAAAGGATACTGAAAAATCTTCAGAATCAAACTGCCTGTATCATCCACCAGGCGCAGTTCGCGTGCCTCACCCGCATTAATTGAGGGCAAAGATGTGTGTGCGAGCCACAAGGACGCAGACAAGCAGCCGTCCCTACTATGGTACGGGATTTCGTTCGGTGGCAAGAGATTCGCGTAAAATCAATCTGGTTGTGCTGATACAATGTTTGATTTCACGTGACCATCTCACCATACAACGGATTCGTCCATAGTAGGGACGGCTGCTTGTCTGCGTCCTGGGTTACAATCGTTCGATCACCGTCGCGATACCTTGCCCGACGCCGATGCACATCGTCGCCAGGCCGTAGCGCCCGCCGCGCCGCTCCAGTTCATAGAGCAGGGTGGTCATGATGCGCGCGCCGCTACAGCCGAGCGGATGGCCGAGCGCGATCGCACCTCCGTTGACGTTGAGCTTCTCTTCGTCGATCTCCAGTTCGTGGACACAGCGCAAAACCTGGACCGCGAAGGCTTCGTTGAGTTCGATCAGGTCCATGTCGTTGATGCTCAATCCGGCGCGTTGCAGGGCTTTGCGTGTGGCGGGAATTGGTCCCAGACCCATATAGGCGGGATCGACGCCCGCGACGGCACTGGAGATGATGCGCGCGCGTGGACGCAAACCGAGCTGTTGGGCGCGGCTGGCGGCCATCAAGACGAGCGCGGCGGAGCCGTCGTTGATGCCCGATGAATTGCCAGCGGTGACGCTCCCGCCTTTGCGAAAGGCCGGTTTGAGCGCGGCCAGCTTCTCCAGCGAGGTATCCGCGCGCGGCTGCTCGTCCAGCGCAACCACCAGCGGCTCGCCCTTCTTCTGTGGCACGCTGACGGGCAAGATTTCCTCGGCCAGACGCCCTTCGCATTGAGCCGCGATGGCACGCTGGTGGCTACGCAGCGCGTAGCGGTCCTGATCTTCGCGGCTGACCGTGTATTTCTCCGCGACATTCTCTGCCGTTTCGCCCATACCATAGGGATGATGCATAGCGGAGAGTTTGGGATTGACGAAGCGCCAGCCGAGTGTCGTGTCCTGTAATTGCAGATCGCGGCCAAAGGCTGTACCTGACTTGCCCACAACAAAGGGAGCGCGTGTCATGCTCTCGACGCCGCCTGCCACAAACGTCTCGCCCGCACCGACCGCGATAGCCTGGGCCGCGCTATTGATGGCCTGCAAGCCTGAACCACAGAGTCGATTGATGGTCTGACCGCCGACGCTCGTGGGCAATCCGGCCAGCAATAGAGCCATGCGAGCCACGTTGCGGTTATCTTCGCCCGCCTGGTTCGCGCAACCCAGAATGACATCCTCGATACTCTCGACATCGATGCCCGCGCGCTTGACTGCTTCAGTGATCGTCAGCGCAGCCAGATCGTCGGGCCGCACATCCTTGAGGCCACCGCCATAGCGTCCGATCGGCGTGCGCACCGCTGAGAGGATAACCGCATCTTCCATTGTTTTTTGCTCCTTTGCTAGCTGAACAAACCATCGGCGGCGTTCAACCAAGATTCTTTCCAGTATGAAAGAAGACCGCTTCAGCGAGTCTTCTCCGGCTTCAGCCGGGACCCCGAACGCCTGCAAGGCCGCTCCGAAGCGCAAACGTGTACGACGGCGCGCGTCCCGGCATCAGGTGTTGCGTCGTGGCGAGATGCCTGGCTGTGCGGCACACGTCCCGGCTGAAGCCGGAGAGAACTCGCTGAAGCGGTCCTCTTTCGCAAGCTTTAGCGCCCCTCAAATTTGGCTGGACGCTTCTCGATAAAGGCTTGCATCCCCTCGCGCATATCTTCGCTGGCAAAGAGGATGAAGAAATTCTTGCGCTCACGCTCCAGGCCCTCTTCGAGCGAGGTCTCGAAGGCTGCCTGGACCGATTCTTTCGCCAACCGCAAAGCGAGCGGTGCTTTGGCCGCGATCTCTTTGGCCAGCTTGCGCGCCTCGTTGAGATGCTCGCCCTGTGGCACCACACGATTGACCAGCCCATGCGCGGCCATCTCTTGCGCGGTAAACATCTTGCCTGTCAGCACCATTTCCATCGCGACGAACTTGCCGAGCGTGCGCGCCAGGCGTTGTGTGCCGCCCGCGCCTGGAATAATGCCCAGATTGATCTCCGGTTGCCCGAAACGCGCGTTCTCCGAGGCCACGATCAGGTCGCAGTGCATGGCCAGCTCGCAGCCGCCACCGAGCGCGAAACCACCGACCGCCGCAATCACCGGCTTGTGCAGGCGGCGCAGCTTTTCCCACGACTCGAAGCCGCCTAGCATCATCGAAATCGGCGTTTTATCCGCCATCTCTTTAATATCAGCGCCAGCCGCGAAAGCTTTTTCGCCCGCGCCGGTAATCACCATACACCCGATACTCTCATCGCGATCAAACGCATCGAGCGCGCTGGCCAGTTCGGCCACGATCTGAAAATTGAGCGCGTTCAACTGTTGGGGACGATTTAAGGTGACAATTCCTACTCGCTCATCGCGTTCAACCAGAATATACTGATAGTTCTCCGACATTGCTTTCCTCGCCTCAAGCCGTCTCCACTGACGGCTGTTTATTCTCTTGTTTCAAATAACGAGCGCGCTGGCACTCGCCTTAGTATATCATCTTCGCAGCCCAAGATTTTTGCCGCCGAAAAAATTGGCACTTTTTCCTCTTGACTTTAGACGGAAGCTTTACTATACTCTGAAAAGATTTTAGATAGTATAGTTTGCATCACTATATGATCTATAGTTTCGCGGGGAGGAGTTAAGATGCCCGCAGCTAAATTTGAACCGGGAGAAAGAGGAGGAAAAGCTCGTCTGCTCAAAGCCGCGCAGCTCCTGGTTCAAGATCGCTCCTTCGATGAGATTACGATCGAGGAGATTATCCAGCAGGCCAAACTCTCGCGGCCAGCCTTCTATTATCACTTTGCTGGTGGCAAAGAAGCGTTGCGCCAGGCACTGGTGGAGCAGGGAGTTCTGGCGGAAATGCCAGTGCAGGACGTACGCCGGGATGTGATTAGAGCAGCTTTGCGCATCTACGCGCGGTCGGGAATCTCGGCGGCAACATTGGACGATATCGCTGCCGAAGCAGGGGTTAGCAAAAGCACCCTCTCCTGGCATTTCCATAGCAAAGAGGACTTGCTGGTTTCCATTATCAAGGAGTTTGGCCCGGCTCAATCGTTGAGAGCAACCATCGAGCAACTTGTACTCGATCTAAATGACAACGCGCTCTCGAATTATGAAACGATCTTTCGCAGGTTGGCAGAGGTTTTTTACGATGCCTTTGACCGGCAAAGAGACTATATCCGCCTGGCCATGTTGATTGTCTATACGCACCCTGAAATTGCTCAGATATTGGCAGGAAAGATTATCAGCGGGCAGAATTACCTGACCGAGCAGGTGCGCAGGTGCCAGGAAGCGGGTCTTTTTCGGCGCGAGATCGACCCGGCTTTCTTGACTCAGATGCTGGCCGCGACCTTTGCGATGAGCGCGATTGGTCGCGGGTTGTTTGACAGTCAGACGCTCTATCACGATCCTCCGCGCGAGGTGATGGTGAAGCAGATCGTATCATTGCTGCTCTATGGCATCGTGCGCCGGGAAGCGCAGCCTGAGAGCGACTAACGCTTTTGGCCCTATGACTGTTCCTGGCACGATTGTATTTTTAAAGAGGAAGGAAAAGAAGCGCATGCAAGCAGATATACAGGCGAAGCAGCGCAGTGAAGGATTATCATATAAATGGATTCTCACGATGGTCGTTGTGCTGGGCGCGTTTATGAGCGTGCTGGACTCGACAATCGTCAATATCGCGCTTCCACGCTTAGAAACGGCTTTTGGAGCGAATGTCGATAGTGTACAGTGGGTGCTTACCGGTTATACTCTGGCTCAGGGCGTCGCGATCCCCCTGGCCGCCTATATGGCCGACCGTTTTGGCATCAAACAGTTCTACATTTTTTCGCTCGCTTCCTTCACTCTTGGTTCGGCGCTCTGTGGACTCTCTACGAGTTTGCCGATGCTGATTCTCTTCCGCGTCATTCAGGGTTTGGGCGGTGCGGCGTTGATGCCACTTTCGCTGACCCTACTCTTCCAGGTGTTTCCACATGAAGAGCGCGGCGCGGCGATGGGTGCGTTTGGGGTCCCGGTCCTGCTGGCTCCGGCGATCGGTCCAACGTTCGGCGGCTACCTGGTGACGTTCTCCGGCTGGCAGTTGATCTTCTATATCAACGTCCCGATTGGTATTCTGGCAGTGCTCCTCTCAACGATCTTCATTCGTGGGAGCCGCTCGGAGAAACGCCCACGTTTCGACGTGTTGGGCTTTATCTTCGTGGCCGTCGGCCTGGCTACTGGTCTCTATGGCCTGTCATCTACCAGTTCCGATGGTTGGGGTTCGGGAACCGTTATCGGCTTCCTCAGTGCTGGCGTTGTTTCGCTGATCATCTTTACGATCATAGAATTGAGTATCAGCAAGCGCGGAGGTCAGCCGCTGTTGAAATTGAACTTGCTGGGAAATGGGCCGTTTGGGGTCAGTACCATTGCGCGTATCCTGATCACCTTTGGTCTCTTTGGAAGTCTCTTCCTGCTGCCGCTCTACCTGCAAAATATCCGTGGTCTGAGCGCCTATCAAGCTGGCCTGGTTCTTTTGCCGCAAGCTCTCGCAGCCATGGCCTCAACGGTAATTGCTGGCCGCCTGGTTGACAAGATCGGCGTGAAAGCGGTAATGATCCCTGGTCTGCTCATCATTTGTGTTTCGATGTGGTTTATGACCTTCATCGATAGCCACACTTCTTACGGCTGGTTCCAGGTCTTGCTGATTTTGAACGGCCTTGCGCTGGGGAGCTGTATGCAGCCATTGAGCGTGGCGATGATGATCGATATCCAACCGCGTGACCTGGCTCAGGCATCGGCGCTGAGTAATGTGGCCCGCGCCGTCGCGAGTTCACTGGGCATCGCGGTACTGGCAACGGTGGTCTCAAGCCAGACGACGCTTCACTACGGCCACCTGGCTGAACAGGTCACGCCATTCTCGAAGCTCGGAGGCATGATCTATGCTTTCCAGGCGTACTTTGTGGCGCATGGGGCCAGTCTACAGGCTGCCCACGTTGCCTCGTTGCAATATGTCTCGCTGCTGCTCAAGAGCCAGGCCTTTATTCTTGCCTTGCATGATGCGTTCCGCATCACCATTGTGGCGATTCTGGTAACGATCGTGGTCGTTCTGCTGATTCGCACAAAGAAGAAACCAGTCACCGGTGAGGCTCAAGCTTCGCCAGAGGAACAGAAGAACATGGAAGAGGCGCGGGTGGAAGCGATGGCTGGCTAAATAACCCGTTCGAAGTTTCGCACCGAGAAGAGCATTTCTCGGATTTGATGCATATTATAAGGAGTTATCCCATGATACGCAGGATTTTAACGACTGTTTTGACTTTTATTGTCTTGCTTGGTATCGCTAGCGGTATAGGCTATTTTGTTTATAACAACTATATGTACTATAATACCGACGATGCTCAAGTGACCGGACCGGTTCTCAATATTAGCTCACCCGCCTCCGGCGAACTCACCAGCCTCAATGTGAGCGTGGGAACGACAGT
>Ga0207674_10004724_pt1 | contig 16330 bp, 17 predicted proteins | sample KBSCornC72_FD_184303 | JGI IMG/M metagenome (GOLD analysis project Ga0207674, IMG submission 184303) | Corn rhizosphere microbial communities from Kellogg Biological Station, Michigan, USA - KBS Corn C7-2 (SPAdes) (version 2) | ecosystem: Host-associated > Plants > Roots > Rhizosphere > Soil ... | reverse complement strand
TCTCGTGGATACGGTTGGCAGACGGCCAATCACTTCTTCTATGAGGGAGCCAAGGTGCGAGGGCTTCCGGCCAATCGGCGGGAAGATTCATGGCTACGCCTTGATGAGCCCGTGGGCAAGGAGTACTGGGCCTATCACAATTCTGCGGCTAACTATGCCATTGCCAATCGCCATATCATTGTGGAAGGCGTCCAGGAGGCTCTGCAGGAAGTTTTTCAAGCGGACTCGGAGGTTTTCTACGAAATCAGCCACAACCTAGTCCAGGAGGAAACCTTGGTCTTGCCGGACGGTACTACCAAGAAGGGCTACGTTCACCGTAAAGGGGCGACGCGAGCTTTCCCAGCCGGTCATCCGGACCTGGCGGGCACTTCTTGGGAGAAGACAGGACACCCCTGCCTCATTCCAGGGTCGATGTACGATGGCGCGGCCATCCTGTTTGCCAAGCCGGGTGCGTACAAATCTGCTTGCTCGGTCAATCACGGCTCCGGCCGGAAGATGGCCAGAGGTGAAGCGAAGCGTAAACTTGAGCACAAGCAGGCTCGTATTGATGACGAGATGCGCAACGTCAAGCGGACCTTCAATGGCGTCCAGATTGAGGGTATCGTGGGGAACCACAAACATACTCCACTCGATGAATGCGCACATGTGTACAAGGACTTGGATGAGGTCCTGCACACATTGGAAGCCAATGGTATCGCAACGGTACAGAGTCGACTGTACCCAGTAGCAAATCTGAAGGGCACGGACTGAATGGCCACTACCAAAGAAGACTTGAGCGAATGGTTTGATCAGGGTGTCCAACGAGGGGCCACGCATATGATCGTTGTGTGTGACACTTTCGACTACGAGGATTACCCGGTCTATGTCACTCCTCAAGAGGATGCACGCGAAAAGAAGGAAGCCTACGACAAGGGCGAGCATCCAATGCAGAAGGTAATGGAAGTGTATTGTCTGACTAGGGACAAGGCATCTCAGTTGGCTGAGCACAGATCTTTCAATTTCGAACCGTAGTACCAACATGAAAAATTGTGATGTAAGAGAAGCTACCCATGTCAAGGTGAATGGCCAGTATGAACTCATCGTGAGCAAGCAAGGTATTCGCAGCGACGGATCCTTGGCCCGCGTATCTGAAGGTGGATTCTCCGTCACAACAGAGAGCGGCCGTACTGTGTCTATGTGGCAAGCTAAGGCCTACGGAAAAGCAGACTCTGATCAGGAGTAAAGTTGAAAACTGTAGGCAGGACATCGGACGGCAAAATAGTCGTGACGGAGGTCTTCAAGTTCTACGAGACGGAAGGACTACCGCTCGACGTGATCTTGGAGACACTCCGTGTACGAGATATGGTGCCGGACTGGCTGGCCTTCGTGTTTGAAGCTACGAGAGCCGGCATGAAATTTGAGCGCATTCTGTCGATGCTTGATGCGGCCATTTCGGACTCGTACGGGTCTGAGCTTCGAGACGTGGTAATTTCGCGTCTAAATAAGCCTCCTTCGTAATCCTTGGCGGTGTAGTACTCCGCACCATGACAGAACTGTACGTCAGCGTAGACATTGAATCCGACGGCCCAATACCAGGACCCAACTCTATGCTGAGCTTGGGTGCAGCCGCTTTCCTCGAATCAGGGGAGATGGTGGGCACCTTCGAGACCAACTTTGAGACGTTGGAAGGAGCCAGTGGGCATCCGGAGACGATGGCTTGGTGGGCAAAACAGAAGCCCGAAATCTGGGCGGCCTGCCGTAAGGATCCTGCGAATCCGAAGAAAGCCATGGAGTCCTTCGAAAGCTGGATAACCAAGACGGCTGGGGACTCCAGTGCAAAACCTGTGTGCGTAGCCTACCCAGCAGGCTTCGATTTCACGTATGTACACTGGTACTTCATGAAATTCCTGGGCAGAAATCCTTTCAGTTTCGCCTGTATCGACATGAAGACTTATGCCATGTCTGTTTTGAACAAGCGATTTCGAGACACCACCAAGAATGCCATGCCGAAGGCATGGTTCGAAGCTCTTCCTCCCCACACACATAGAGCTATCGATGACGCCCTCGAGCAGGGCTACTTGTTCATGAAAATGAGGGCTCATCGGTCTAACCTCTGATGCTAACGGTAGAAGAAATAACTGCCTGGACCACGGAAGAGATCCTGGCCGAAATACGGGAACGCCTACCCAAGGGGTGGCTGGCGGAATGCTCGTGGTCCAATGAGAAAGGTTATTGGACCGTTCAAGTCTTCAAGCCGAATGAAGAAGGTCAACTGGTAGTCGAGCAGGAAGAGTCCAATATGGACGAGCGCCTGGCTCTGTTAAATACATTTGGAGCTTTCTGGTTCAAGAGCCTGCCAAGTCCGGCGTCCGACTCCCCATGGATCCGTCGATCTGAAGTGACTGTACAATCTGTCACCCGTAAAGCTACGCAATCTCCGGATCCTGAGGATCTGGACCCCCAAGAAATTCAAGATATTCTCAAACAGAGCACAGGAGACTAGATGCCGATCAAATATGGAACTACCGCCCGAAAACTACTCCTCAATGGGATCAATCAGCTAGCTGATGCTGTGGCGATCACCCTGGGCCCACGTGGCCGGAACGTAGCCCTGGAGAAGACGTTTGGAGATCCGTTAGTCACCAAAGACGGCGTCTCGGTTGCCAAGGAAATATCTCTTCCAGACCCGTGGGAGGACATGGGAGCCCGCCTCCTAATGGAGGTCGCCTCAAAGACCAGTGACGATGCTGGAGACGGCACAACTACTGCTACGGTCTTAGGACGATTTCTCAGTCAGCAAGGAGTGGCTCTGGTCGAGGCGGGAATGGCCCCCATTGCGCTCAAGCGGGGTATGGACAAGGCGTTGGCGCTCATCACGGAAGAGATCATCGCTATGTCTATTCCGATCAAGGGCCAAGAGGACATTGAAAATGTGGCCACTATCAGTGCCAATGGTGACCGTAACTTGGGTAAAATTGTGGCCGATGCGGTCGCAAAAGTAGGCCGAGACGGCGTCGTGAACATCGAAGAGGGAAAAGGTACCGGAATCGAAGTCGACGCGGTAGAGGGCATGCAATTCGATCGAGGTTGGGTTAGCGCAGAGTTCTCCTCGAACGGAATCGACGTGGTCTACGAAAATCCGTACATTCTGGTAACGGACCATAAAGTCTCGGCATGCCGTCCCCTACTGCCCCTTCTAGAGGCTGTGATGGCGGATGGTCGCCCGTTGATGATCATTGCTCCTGAATTTGAGGGTGAGGCTCTCCCCTTGTTTGTCCAAAATCACAAGCAAGGCGGCTTGAAGAGCATATTGGTGCGTGCACCTGGCTTCGGAGCGACCCAGGGCCCCATTTTGGAGGACATCGCCATTCTGACAGGGGCGCAACTCATCGCCAAGGACCTGGGCATGACCTTCGAGGACTGCTTTAGTGAAGGAGACCCTCTAGCTTGGGTCGGCTCGGCTGAGAAGGTCATCGTGACTGCAAAAAACACGACCATCTTGGATGGGGCGGGGGCTGAAGAGGATATCGACGCCCGTATCGACCGCATTCGGGGTGAGATTTCTAGGTCTGCCTCGGAATATGATTCGGACAAGCTCCGGGAGAGATTGGGCAAGCTTCAGGGAGGGGTTTGCGTGATCAAAGTGGGCGCGCATACCGAGGTCGAGATGAAAGAACTCAAGGCCCGTATGGAGGACGCCTTGTTCGCCACCAGGGCTTCGATTGATGAAGGGATTGTGCCAGGGGGCGGCACCACGCTCATTCACGCAGCTCAACGTGTCCAGGCTATATTGCAGGATATTGAGGAGATGTACCCGGAGTTCACTCCCATCACGGACGAAGAAGTGGCGGGCTTCAAGCTAGTCCTCCGAGCGTGTGAACAGCCCCTCTCCAAGATTGTGGAGAATGCCGGCTACAATGGCGGCGTTTGGGTCGACAAGGTCAAAGAGTCGTTTGACGATAGTGGCACCCTGGGGCTCGACGCAACCGACATGACGATCAAAGACCTCATTGTGGCGGGGGTGATCGACCCAGCGAAGGTAGTCAGGAGCACTATCATCAACGCGGTCTCGGTCAGCAGCACCTTGATCACGACGGAAGTTCTCATACGTAAGGGTACTACCGCCCAACTGTAATCTGTCGGCCTGACAAGTAGGGAGCCCGACCTTTTTACTTGTCAGGCCTTACAGGCGTGGACAACCGACTCTTCAAGATTTGGGGGCTTAGGCCCGTTAGCTTGCGGAGGGAGGACTTGCCTGAGGTCGCCCGCGGTATTGTTTGCCTGTACCGCGGTAAGGCCAAAGTCACAATAGGCACCACCAAAAATGTCCCATACGTATTGATCTCGGGTCGGGGCCTAAAGGTTCAGATTCTTGCCGACGATTGGGCCAAAATCACGCCATATATTCAAGATGGCTCTTTCGACCAGATGATTTTGGTGACGGAACAGCACAATGTGTACGTCGACCCCAACACGGCCTATGACCCCTCCTTGATAGACCGTACGGACATGCCGTACTACTTGTATGTGTTGGGCATCCTACAGGGCATTTTTTCAGAATCCTTCGAGAAATAAGGTATCAAAATGAGCATCGATCAAAAAGGCACGAGTCCAGGGCTGACCACAGGGGCGAAGGTTGAAGAGAAAGTACACAATATGCGCTGCAAAAATGAGCGCTGTGATTCGATGGAAGCTATCGAAATCAAGATAGATGCGCCTTCGCACCATGGTCAACGAGTCTATCGTTGCGTCAAGTGCAGCCAGCCCGTGTCCTTGAATGTCGGTGGTTCCATCAACATATGAGGCCATCGTGAAAGTAACTGTTGACACCCTAAAACGTTTTGAGAGTCGACTCCGAGAAGAGGTCCCAACCTTCAAAGTCGCGTTTAAGGATCAGGCTTGGTCACAGAGGCTTATGGGCTTTTTTGTGACGCCGTTCAACCCTACTTTCAGTACAGACTTCATTACAACAGTGCGGGACACTGTGTATTTCCCCACTCAAGAGTATTACGAGAGGGACCCTCAAGCTAGTCTTGTGACTCTCGCGCACGAGTTTGTTCATGTGTGGGATTACAAGCAAACCCCCTGGTTCCGCTTATCCTATATTTTCCCTCAGATCTTGGTGGTCGTGCCTATTCTTGTGTACGGCCTATTGGCCGGCCGAAATGCTTGGTTATTGGCCATCCCAATTATAGGTTACGCCCTAGCGTGTTTCGTGGCCAAGAAAACCAAGATCGGCTTCTGTATGGTTCTCGGGTTGCTGTTCGCATTGCTTCTGGGACTAGGTTGGGAGTACACAGGTTGGCACCTACTAACCCTATTGGGGTTGGTTGTGGTGGCGCCGTGGCCCGCTCCTTGGCGGACTAAATGGGAGTTGCGCGGCTACGGTATGAGTATCTCGATGTACCAGTGGTTAGGTGCTGGATCCTCAGACCTTGGAAAATTGCGCGGCATATACACATCTTACTTCGTAGGCCCAGCTTACTACTTTATGAGTTGGACCGCCGAATCCGTGGACAAGAACCTGGAAGCCACTCGACAGCAGGCTGAAGCGGGCGCGCTACAAACGATCGCACCGTACTCGATTGCCTATGAATTTTTACGCAGCAGTGGCCTAAATACATGAGCGAAAACGTCGGTGTCGTTCGGTGCCCTCGGTGTAGTAGCTACAAGATAGGTCGTTCAGGGAAAGATCTCTGTCGATTTCAGTGTGAGTCGTGTGGCCAGCATTACATGATGGTAATGCAAATGGTACCCGTTGACGACGATCCTCAAACTACGCCAATATTGGAGTCTCTGAGTGCTGACCGAGGTGAAGGAACAGGATAGGGGTGTCGCGTACCTTCGAAAGGTGATTGAAGGTGCTTGTACTACGCCTCTATTGCTCGTTGGGGACGAGGGCACTGGACGCAAATTCTCCGTGAAAGAGGCAGTGAAGGAAGCCTTTTCAGAAGGAGACCCGAAGAGCAATCAATGTATGCAAGTGGATAAGGGTATTCACCCTGATTTCATCTTGCTGGCGTCTGAAGACGATAAGGCGATCGGGATTGACTCGGTTCGAGAAGCCATCGCTTTTTCGTACCAGTATCCAGCAGTGGCGCGGAAGCGTTACGTGCTCATTGACGGTGCGGACCAATTGACCAACGCAGCTGCGAACGCACTCCTCAAGACCTTAGAGGAACCGCCAAAGGTCACGCAATTTTTTCTGCTAACTCAGTCGAAAGAATCTGTCATTCCCACGATAGTTTCTCGATGTGGAGAAGTGCGGTACAATCGCTTGAGTGAATCATTTATCATCAGCGCTTTGAGCCAGTTCACGGACGACCCGCGGAAGGCACATGTATACGCTAGGCTGTCAGAAGGCTCAATCGGCCGCGCCATCAAGTATCTAGGCTCAAACAGATTGGGCCTTCGAGACCGCGTGGTGAATGTGCTCAGGTCGAGCCTGACTGGTGATCTGTCATCGATGTTTTCTGGTGTCGACGGGCTCGAGAAGGAGCTTCGGTTGGCTTTACGATTTCTGGAGCATGTCCTGTTCGATTTGATCATGCTGAACTACTCCTCTACAACCCTTACCAATGTGGATATCGTCGAGGATATGCGCCAGCTGAGCCAGCAAATAGGGCTGAAAAAAGCCGTCCTGTTGCAGAACAGTCTTCAACAAGTGATCCGTCGTTCGCACACCAAAATCAATCTCTCCTTCCATGTCAAGGCGTGTCTCGCCACAGCCTTCGTTACCGGGTGACCTCGAATGGCTGGACGGCAGGTATCGCTGATTTTGCTATATGGGGATGAGGATTTCCTCATCGATCGAGTTATCTATGAGCGCCGCGCCGCGTGGCATAAATATGACTTGACTTTGATGTTCGGGGACAAGGTAACGGAGGTTGACGTGGTCTCTCTTTGCGAGACACGGTCGATGTTCGACAGCTCTACCCGAGCGATCATCGTTGACAGTGCCAACGAAATGAAACTGGGGGAAGACCTCAAGACATACATCGAAGAGCGAGACCCTGATGATGTGTCTTCTTTGCTCATGCTGGTGTTGCGCAACCCTACTATTCCAGCTCCTTGGGCCGCTATCTCTAAAAAGGCACACATCCTTCAGTGTTTGAAGCCCAAGCCTTGGGAAGCCGAAAAAATACGTAAGGCGGTCCTCGAGGAGGGTCGCCTTCTCAACCTGAAATTGGAAGATTCAGCGGCAGACGCCCTGATCAGTTTGGTTGGGTACAACCTTCGCACAATCGCCAACGACCTCAAGAAGCTCTCGTATCTTGTGCCAGCCGGTACTGCTGTGACGAGGGATCACGTCATGCAAGTGGTCTCTCGTTCGGCGACGATTGAACCATATCAAGTCGCAGAGGCGGTCTTGGCTAAGAATCTCAAGCTAGCTCTGGCGAGGATCTCACTCATCTACAAGAACATGGGGGATGAGGCTTCAGTACCTATTACAGCGGCTCTGATCAAACAGGTTGAACGGGCTGTGTTGGTCCGATACTTGTTGGACAAGGGTGCTAGCGCTGGGGATATCGCTAGACGCATAGAAATGAATGAGTTCTCGTGCAAGAAGAACGTTTTGCCGGTAGTCCAAAGGCATACGACCAAAGCACTTCTTGGCCACTTGAACGGCTTATGCAAATTGGAATCTGACGTTAAGGGCGCAGCTCGTTCTAAGAGAACCTTGGTCGAGCTGGCTGTACTGGATATTGCTTCTGCTTGAGAAAGCCTCTCACCCTATTCACAGGTATTCGCAAAGGATCGATGGCATGACGACGAAGACATACACTTACGATGACGTTAAGGCAGCCTCAGTAACCTACTTCAATGGGGATGAACTAGCGGCCGAGGTGTTTGCAGGCAAGTACGCCCTACGAGACACTTCGTCAAACATCTACGAACTGACTCCAGATGACATGCATCATCGTTTGGCAAAGGAGTTCGCGAGAATCGAGCTGAAGTATCCTAGTCCGATGCCCGAGGAGGAGATCTACGGACTACTGTCTTCCTGGAAAATAGTGCCACAGGGCAGCCCGATGTCGGCCATTGGCAACCCCTACCAGTACCAGTCTTTGAGCAATTGTTTCGTCATTGACTCTCCTCAGGACTCCTACGGTGGGATACTCAGAGCAGACCAAGAACAGGCTCAGATCATGAAGCGCCGAGGCGGCGTAGGCTTCGATGTGTCGACCATCAGGCCCAGAGGATTGACCACCTCTAACGCAGCCCGAACGACAGATGGCATCGGGATCTTCATGGAGCGCTTCAGCAATACCTGTCGTGAAGTCGCTCAAGGGGGGCGCCGTGGCGCTCTTATGTTGTCTATTTCGGTGCATCACCCAGAGATCCGGACCTTCATCAACATAAAGCGTGATCTGAAGAAGGTCACAGGGGCCAACATCTCAATTCGATTGACTGACGAATTCATGCAAGCAGTCAAGGCTAATACCAAGGTTCAGCTGCGGTTCCCTGTCGAGAAGGATGTCTCCCACATTGTTGAGGAAGATGTCGAAGCGTCCGAGCTGTGGGGTGAAATAATCGAAGCCGCTCATCACTCCGCAGAGCCCGGCTTGTTGTTTTGGGACACTGTCACCCGAATGGGCCCGGCTGACGCTTACGCTTCTGTTGGGTATGGATCCACGTCAACGAATCCGTGTGGAGAGATCACTCTATCGCCCTATGACTCTTGCCGACTTCTGCTCGTCAATCTGTACGCCTTCGTCAAAGATCCCTTTGCCCCACAAGCTGCGTTCGACTACGAGGACTTCAGCAAGACTGTTTACAAAGCCCAGAAACTGATGGACGACCTGGTCGATTTGGAGCTTGAAGCCGTCGATAGGATCATCCGTAAGATCGAAGCCGATCCTGAATCGGATGATGTCAAGAGCATCGAGCTTAAGCTTTGGCAGAAAATACGTACCGCGGCCGTAGGTGGTCGCCGTACTGGCCTTGGCATCACTGCTTTGGGAGATGCTCTCGCAGCAGTCAATGTCCGCTACGGCTCTCAGGAGTCAGTCGATGTGACGGGCGAGATCTATAAGACACAAGCATTGGCGGCGTACCGATCTACCGTTGACATGGCGAAGCAACGCGGCCCGTTCCCTGTATTTAGTAAGGATTTGGAAGAGGGCCATCCGTTCATTGAACGCATATTGGAGTGTGACAAGGATCTGAGGGCTGACTACGTCAAGTATGGTCGTCGCAATATCGCCTTGACGACAACAGCTCCTGCTGGGTCCGTTTCGATTTTGACCCAAACCACTTCAGGCTGCGAACCTGCATTCATGCTGTTTTACAAGCGTCGTCGGAAGATCACAGCCAACGATGGGGACGCCAGGGTAGACTTCGTGGATGACATGGGAGACAAGTGGCAGGAATACATGGTGTATCACCATGCCTTCAAGAAGTGGATGGCCGTGACTGGCTTGACTGAGGCAGATGTCGAGAAGTCGCCTTATTGGGGGGCCACTAGCAACGACATCGATTGGGTGAAGAAGATTGATGTGCAGGCGGCGGCTCAAAAATGGATCTGTCACAGCATCAGCAATACAACCAACATCCCGAACGCAACTTCGGTTGAGGTTGTAAAGCAGATCTACTTACATGGTTGGGAGACCGGCTGTAAGGGCGTCACCATCTACAGGGATGGCAGCAGGGCGGGCGTGTTGGTCAACACAGAACCCAAAGAAGTCAAATTGGATAAGGCTGGTCAGCCCGAGGTCATCGTCGACAGTCATGCCCCGAAGCGTCCCAAGGAACTCCCTTGTGGGATCCACAGAGCAACCGTCAAGGGAGAGACCTATCTGATCCTAGTCGGGCTACACAACGACAAGCCTTATGAGGTCTTCTGCGGTTTGCAACAGCATGTGGAAGTACCGAAAAAGATCAAATTCGGTACCCTAGTCAAGAATGGCAAGGTGGATGGGATTGCCACGTACAACTTGAGAATCCCTCTGGGGGACGAAGATGACCTGGTCTTCAAGAACATCGTAGAGTTGTTCGACAACCCAATATACGGTGCTCTGACAAGGACTATCTCTTTGGCTCTGCGCCACGGGGTCCCTTTGCAGTATCTGATCGAGCAGTTGAGGAAGGACAAGCATAGCGATATTATGTCCTTCAGTGCGGGCATCTCTAGGGTGTTGAGTAAGCACTACATCCCCGATGGGACCAAGGTCACCTCTGAAAAAACTTGTGCCGATTGTGGGGGGTCTCATCTTGCCTATATGAGCGGATGCGTGACTTGCTTCGACTGCGGCAGCTCGAAATGCGGCTGAACCCTAGGAGATACCATGTCAGCTCTACCTTCAGTACTAGGCCATATCCTTGAGGGTGTGGTTGAGTTGAACCCTATGACCGAGCACTATCAGATCAGCTCCATGGAATTGGACGGCAAGGTCAAGACGATAGACCTCCATGAACTGCTCGCCCAGTTTCAGGGGAAGGAGGTCAGGTTGACCCTGGCCTCCTTTGAGGCTCTAGCCGAGATTGCTAAAATGGTCGAGACTCAAGGAGGGGGTGGCGTCTACGGGATTCAGCCTGAGCAATTACCTACAGTACCCTTCAATATCAGTCGAAAATAAGCGCTACTCGGTGTAGATAAGGGGGTGAACCCCTCTAGCAAATTAGGTCGTTTGGGTGAGTTAACGAAAAAGCTTGCCCAAGCTCGAATCGACTACACTAATGGCACGCCTACGGTCTCGGACGAAGTCTTCGATGCTTGGCGAGATGAGGCTATGGAACTGTCCAAGGAGTTCCAGGAGGCCAGCGACGCTGTATTTGGGGTGGGGTCTCCTGTAGACGAGTCTTCGGAATGGCCGAAAGTCCGGCATTCCACAATGATGGGGTCCTTGGATAAGGTACAAATCCCGGATCAGATGACGGCTTGGGTGGGCAAACTGTCTCGCAAGCCCCATGAGTCGTACTTGGTGACGGAGAAGATGGACGGCATTTCCATCAATCTTCGGTATGAAAACGGTGTCTTGGTTCAGGCCACCACCCGTGGTGATGGCGTCATAGGAGAGGATATCACTCCAAACGTCCTCCGAATGAAGGGTCTTCCGAAAGACCTGGAAAGTGGTCTCAATATCACCATTCGTGGCGAAATCGTGCTTTGCAAGAGTGACTTCAAAGCATACTTCCCGGATAAAGCTAACCCAAGGAATACCGCAGCCGGCGTATCGAAACGTTCCGATGGCAAGGGTTGTGAACACCTCACTGTCATCACGTACCAAATCCAGGAAGGTTACGACTCCGCTACAGAGTACGAGCAATTCCATCATATGGCCTCATTGGGGTTCACCCTCCCCAACTTCTCTGTAGTGTACGACGCCGCTGGCGTGAATTCGGAGTGGAATCGCTATCAGGCCGGATTCCGGGACTCCTTGGATTACGAGATCGATGGGCTTGTCGTCCGTTTGAACGATTTGCCGTATCAGTATTCTTTGGGCGAGGTGAACGGGTGCCCTCAAGGAGTGATTGCCTACAAATTCACGCCCATCGCCAAAGAAACCACGATTCGTGAGATCATTTGGCAGGTAGGGAGCATTGGCCGGATCACTCCTGTTGCTGTTTTCGACACGGTGAACCTTCTGGGGGCGGAGACCTCCCGTGCCAGCCTTTACAACTTGAAGTACGTCGAGGACCTAGGCGTAGATATTGGGGCTAAGGTCTTGGTGATTCGGGCCAATGACGTTATCCCTCGCGTTCACCAGGTGGTGACATCTACGGGAACACTTACGAAGCCTCCCCATCACTGCCCTGTCTGTAAAACTGAGACCGTCCGTGACGGGGAGTATATTGTCTGTCCGAATGTGTCGGAATGTCCTGCTCAGGTGGTCGGTCGGATCAAGCAATGGGTGGGTGAGCTAGGGATCCTCGAATGGGGTGAGGCTGTAATCCAGAAGTTGGTTGATGCGGGGTACGTGACTAACGTTGCGGACCTTTATCGCCTCAAGCAGGACCAGGTAGCTGCTCTTGACCGGATGGGCGATAAGTCCGCCAAGAACGTTCTGAAGACGCTCTGGGCGGCTTCAAACATGCCTTTGGAATCCCTTCTGGGAGGTCTCAGCATCCCGCTATGCGCCACCTCCACCATTCGCCTGCTGGTGGACGCTGGTTTGGACTCGGTGGACAAGATCGCAGGCGCGTCGGTTGATCAGCTCCAAGCCATCCCTGGCATGGGCCCTAAACGAGCTAGGGCTTTGGTCGCTTGGTTCAAGAAGCATCGGTCAAGTGTGGACGACATTTTGTCCGTGGGCGTAAAGGTTGTCGCTAGGGCCCAAGGCAGTCTCACAGGCAAGTCTGTGTGCTTCACAGGCAAGTCAACCCGTAAGCGAGCAGAACTTGAGCAGATGGCGACCTCGGCGGGAGGGACGGTCAAGAATTCTGTCGGAAAGGGATTGACATACCTCGTGCTGGCGGACCCTGACTCCACTTCCTCTAAAGCTGTGGCTGCTCGCAAGAACGGCACGACTTGTATCTCTGAGGAAGCTTTCGTTGCTATGTGCGGGGCTGTATGAATCGCAAAGCTTGTGAGGTGTGCCATAAGGTATTTCGTAGGCCTTACAACATGCAGATAGCGCGTTTTGCCAAGCAACGTTATTGCTCGACCCAATGTCGGAATGAAGGGGCAAAAGGCCGAGCTTTCAAGTTCAACCCCACTCCAGATGGCGGCATGACATTTGAAGAGATAGCCAAGGAGATGAAGTGTAGTCGGGGGTGGGTCCAAAAGGTCTACCATAGCGCTCTACAGAAACTTCACGGAGAAGTGGTGCAATTCGATGAGCGCTGATACTGAGATTCTTGTGGGTAAGGTATACTCTGTGGTCTTCAATCAGGAGGACTACTACATCTTGAACTTCGACGCTTTAGGGCATCGTTCAGTAAAGGTGAAGGGGAACTTCCACGGCATCCAAAGGGTAATGCCGAATGTGCCGATCAAGCTCATTGGCAAGTGGAAGCAGAACAAAAAATACGGCAAAGAGTTCTTGATCCAGACTTGGGCGCCCTGGGCGGAGAACGCTCAAGACTTCAAGGTGTTCTTGAACGTGTGCATTCCTGGTTTCGCGGACCTTCGCTTGGTAGACGCCATTGTGGACGCCCATGGGTTGAGTACGATTGAAAAGCTCACTTATGACTCGGCCGCCATCTTGAGCGCCACATCGGGCATCGTTGCGAAGGAGACGGTAGAGCGAGCCCTGTATGACTGGGACCGCAGCATTGCTACCAGGGATCTCTCCGGGATTCTTCGTGAGGGTGGGTTAGGGGCCACTGATGTCCAGATGGCTTTGGCTCGTTTTGGGTCTGACGCCCCGAAAGTGATTTCAGATAACCCCTTCCGTTTGATGGAGATCCTAGGATTCTCCTTTCCCAAAATAGATAGGCTGGCGTCGTATCTGGGGATCAAGCCTAATGATCCACGTCGAGTCCAGGGTGTAGTCCTGTGGACCCTTCAGGAGGCTTCCAAGCAGGGGCATCTCTATCTTCGTCGAGGAGAATTGGTGGCGTCGATCAACGACCTTCTGAACAAGGAGCGGCTGATCCCAGTCAACATGGGAGAAGACCCCGCCAAGACATGCGATTGGGCTGTATCGGAACTTTTACGGCAAAAAGCTGCTACTCTCGATGCAGGAGCTGGCTTGTATTTGACTCAGCTTTACGAATACGAACGAAAATCCGCCGATTATCTCTCAAAGCTCCTGACGCCAGCCCCTCCTATCGATGTGGACACGAAGGCGTTCATTGAAGAGTACGAGAGGGCACACCACATCAAGTTGTCTGACGCTCAGTGTGCAGCGGTGGAACTTCTGACGCAGAAGCGAGTGTTAGCCATTACGGGATTGCCCGGCACAGGCAAGACTACCGTCTTGAAGACCTTCGTACGTTTGCTTGAGCAGGCTGGTATCTCGTTCTCATTGACAACCCCGACCGGGATAGCTTCGAAACGGTTGGCCGCTGTAACGGGTCATAACGCTATGACGATCCACCGAGCTTTGCGCTACGATGGAAACGCTTGGGGTCTCAACGAAAACAATCGTTACGTTACCGATGCGGTAATCCTTGATGAGGCCAGCATGATGGATCAGGAGCTGTTTTATCGGCTCCTATGTGCCTTGAGACCCGATACACGCTTGGTACTAGTGGGTGACGCCGCTCAGCTGCCCTCGGTGGGCCCGGGGAATGTCCTCAGAGAGCTGATCGACTGCAAGAGCGTACCCCATGTGCAGCTCACAGAGATATTTCGACAAGCCGTACAAGGGGAGATCGTTGTCAATTCTCATCGGATAAATTCGGGCCAACTGCCGTTTTTGGACAACAGTAACCCAGACTCGGAGTTCCGGTTCGTTCGCATCAGTGATGAGCAACGTATCGTGGACCTCATCGTCCAGATGGCCATCAAGCTGAAGGCTCGAGACGCTAATTTCCAGGTGTTGTCTCCCAAGTATGACGGCACGGTGGGGGTGGATAATCTGAATGAGAGACTTAGGGAGGTACTGAATCCTCCGGGCTCAAAGGAGTGGGCTCAAGGCTCGCTCCGTTTTCGAGAGGGCGACCGCCTGATGGTGGTGCAAAACGATTACAAGCTCAATGTGTATAATGGGGATGTGGGCAAATTGACTCACATTGGGCGAGATAACCTGGTTGTTAAGATTCATGGGGTCGGCGCTAACGCTATGAATACCGATGTGGTATTCACGAATGAGTTGGCAGAGCGTAAACTAAAGTTGGCCTATGCCATCACCGCCCACAAAAGCCAAGGGTCAGAATTCGATACGATCATCATACCCATTGTCAATACCCAAGGGCGTATGCTTCAGCGCAACTTGCTCTATACAGCTGTGACTAGGGCAAAGAAGAAGGTATGGCTCATCGGGGAAGAAGCCGCCATTCAGCGCGCCATCGATAACAACAAGGTAGTGAAACGAAACACGGTCTTGGCCAGAGCTGTGACCGATAGTCTAGCCGTCGTCAGTGTGACGGCCAATGGAGTGTCCAATGAAGCCCGAGCGGATTGAAGAGATCTACAACGAAATAGGCAGCTACTCTATCGAGCTGCACCGAGACCCGGCCTCTCTAGGTCCAGCGTACCTTCAAGATCTAATCTCGAAGACGCGAGGCTACATCAATCAGGTGAGCCTTATCATCCAAGAGATTCATCGGGAAAAGTCGAGCCTCGAGACCGAGCTGGACGCCTTTGAAGCGGCGTTCTTGATGTCGTCCGACAGTCTATTGGCCGAGGATCACCGGGTCACACGTCTCCCGAACATCGACGATCGAAGGGCCATGATCAACATGCTTCTTAGGGATGAGCGCTCTAAGATTCTAGGCCTGAAGAATCAGGTCAAGAGTTTGGGCTACATCGATAAGGCGGTTCGACATCGTCACAAGGAACTCGAGAACACGATGAGCGCTATTCGTATGCAGAAGTCGCTGATTGAAAGCGAACTGCGAACTGGCGCCTTCTATGGGGATGAAAGCGACGCCTCCCGTAAGACCTCTGGTTGGAAGAGCCAGTCTAGCGTCCCCAAGGGTTACGGCTTTGACTTGGATGAGGGGACAATGTCGTCCTTGTTCGACGATACGCTGCTGCAGACCTCTGCCGCTGCAGAACCATCAGCGGCAACGTCCGATGAATCCCCCACTGAGCCCGCGCCACCACCCGTTGACACTAAACCCCAAGATGTAGTTATACCCATCAAGCAAGAGCCCAATTCTGACTCAGATACTGAGTTGAACGACTTGGTAGCTGTGGAGAAATTCTTCGAAGGGGATGATTATTCTGACGTATTCGACAATCTCTGATCAAAGCGTCGGTGTAGCTAATAGATGTCAGTACGTCGGTCACCACCCTTTACACAAATTGTGGTCTGACAGACGTTACCTACAACACACAGGAGAAACAAGCCATGGAAGACGAATTGGATTTCGAAGGATACGAAGGCGATGTTGGTCTTACTCAGGAGGACAAGAAGCACGCTCGCTCGAACCAGCTAGAGTGGTTCAAGGGAGAAAAGGGGCGCACATACCGTGCCGCTCTCGTGTACTTCAATCCGATGGAAGCGACCATCATCAAAGCAGCCAAGAAGAAGGGCATCACGGACAAGGCTGAAATAGTGGCGCTGATTCAAAAAGCCGTCGCTAAGCGAGCTGAGGACCTGCACAAGGCAGCCGATCAACTAACGGCGATCGACAAGCTCGATACCTTGAACGTGCGTTTCAAGAAAATAGACGCCCACTACAAAGAGGGTGTCGGCTATTGCATCTCACGTTTGGGTAAGGATGGCCCAGAAGCAGACAGTGTCTGGAAGACGATGGGAGATGTGAAGACCTACTTCACAACAGCGCTCCTCAT
>Ga0207674_10004723_pt1 | contig 16331 bp, 17 predicted proteins | sample KBSCornC72_FD_184303 | JGI IMG/M metagenome (GOLD analysis project Ga0207674, IMG submission 184303) | Corn rhizosphere microbial communities from Kellogg Biological Station, Michigan, USA - KBS Corn C7-2 (SPAdes) (version 2) | ecosystem: Host-associated > Plants > Roots > Rhizosphere > Soil ... | reverse complement strand
AAGATTCAACCTGCATACGAAATGAAACCAGGCCCATGCCTGGTAGGTAGCAATTCGATTTACACCGATGTCTTGTTCTTTCGCTGAGCCGGCGCCCTCAGATTAAATTTTTAACGCGCGACTGCGTGTTCTACTTTAAGCGATTCCGTCAAGTAGTCCATCGCTGTTGCCACGCCGCCTTTGCGATAAGGAACGCCGGCGATCTCCAGACCCATCTCGACGCCACTCAGGGTTCCCGCCAGCATCAGATCGTTGAAATCGCCCAGGTGCCCGATACGGAAAACCTTGTCCTGCAGCTTGCCGAGGCCGGTGCCGAGCGGCATGTCGAAGCGCTCCAGGATCACTTTGCGGAGGCCGTCAGCCGAGTGCCCGGCGGGCGTATAGATGGCCGTCACGGAGTCGCTGTATTCTCTCGAATCGAGTGCCACGTTTTCCAGGCCCCAGGCCTTGACGGCGCGGCGCGTGGCTTCGCCATGGCGCCGGTGCCGCGCAAACACGTTCTTCAAGCCTTCCTCGCGCAGCATGTGTAACGCCTCTTGCAGGCCATACAGCAGATTGGTAGCAGGCGTATATGGGAAAAAACCAATGGCGTTTTGCTTGATCATCGGTTCCCACTCCCAGTAGGCCCGGGGGAGTTTGGCTGACTTGGAAGCCGCCAGTGCCTTTTCACTGACTGCATTGAATCCCAGGCCCGGCGGCAGCATCAAGCCCTTTTGCGAGCCGGTCACCGTCACGTCCACTTGCCACTCATCATGTCGGAAGTCGATAGACGCCAGCGACGAGATGGTGTCGACCAGAAATAGCGCCGGATGATGCGTCCGGTCGATGGCCTCGCGAATGGCGGCCACCCGGCTGGTGACGCCGGTCGACGTTTCGTTGTGCACCACGCAGACGGCCTTGATCTTGTGGCTGCGATCTTCCGCCAGCTTGGCTTCAATCACTTGCGGATCGGGGGCGTGGCGCCAGTCGGTCGGCACCACGTCGACGTCCAGGCCCAGTCTTTGCGCCATCTGTATCCACAAAGTGGCGAAGTGGCCGCTTTCGAACATTAGAATCTTGTCGCCGGGTGAGAGGGTATTCGTCAGCGCGGCCTCCCAGGCGCCCGTGCCGGAGGAAGGGAAGATCACCACGTGTCCCTTGGTCTGGAAAACCTCCTTCAGCGCCTCCAGTACCTCCAGCCCCAGCCGAGCGAAATCCGGTCCGCGATGATCGATGGTGGGGCGCGCCATCGCGCGCAGAACACGCTCGGGTACGTTGGTGGGACCCGGAAGCTGAAGAAATTGACGGCCGCTTGAGTAGGACATAGTTTTATTCCAAACGATTAATTGTACATCGAGCAGGGAGGTCTGTGGATTTCAACCGTGTTGCCTTTGCTGCGGTTTACCCGGGAGGTACGCGCCGCCAAACCCAGGAGTAAAGGGGCAGATCGATCGCGGTCAGATCGCGACTTCCAGAACGATTTTTCCTGGCTTATGCGGTGCGCCCGCGAGCATCCGATGGGCGGCGCGAACTTGTTGCAAACGAAGCACGTTGCCGACGTGAGGCAGCAGTTTTCCGTGGTCAAACAGTTCGGAAATAGTCGCCAGTCGCTCGCTAGTTACTTCAACATAGAAGAAAACTGTTCGCACGTCCGAACGAGTGGGCAGGGAACCGGTGGACACCACCGACACCAGGATCCCTCCGGGCTTTAGAAGGGCGATCGAGCGTTCCTGCATCTCTCCGCCAACTGTGTCGATGACGACATCGAAAGGAAAAAGATTGTCTTCCGATGTCCCAAGCGGATCGTTGACGACGCTGTGGGCGCCGAAACTTCGCACGAACTCACTGTTTTCTGCTCCGGCGACTCCGACGACATGAAGCCCAGCCCTCGCCGCCAACTGCACTGCATACGCGCCCACATTTCCAGCCGCACCCAAAATCATGACCGCCTGCCCGGCGACGGCATGCGCATAATCGAAAAGCATTTGCAAGGCCGTCACCGCCACCACTGGCACGGATGCCGCTTCGATTTCGCTTAGGCGGCGTGGCTTGGGGGAAATCATTTTGGCGGAGCAGATCGCGTACTCGGCATTCGCTCCACAGAACTGCGGGTTTGTCACGCCGTAAACGGAGTCGCCTTCTTTGAATGGGGCCACCCCCGGTCCCACTGCTTCCACGACTCCCGCTAGATCCGAACCAAGCGTCAGCGGTGGTGGCGGACTTACCTTGCTTTGACCCTCACGAATAATCGCGTCCCACGGCCCGACTCCTGCAGCGGTTACACGCACCAGTATTTCTCCGGCCGCGGGAGCCGGACAAGGCACTTCTTCGACGACAATCACATCCGGTGAGCCGAATTTATGGATTCGCGCGGCTTTCATCCCTCGTTGGCCCTACCGCCGAGAATAATTTTACTTCTTCCCCTGGCGGTATGCGCCAGGATTGCCGGCCTCCTCCGCGGCGGACTGGCGCCCCTGCAGGAGCGGCGCGTGAAAGAACTTATGAGCGCAACTTTGAACCTGCTGCGCAACCAAGCAGTATCTGTCTTTACGGCAATGATAGGTGTGAGCCCGGGAGCATGGCGCCGCGTCAACACATAGCCGTTAGGATATTCGGACTTGCCGCTGCCCGGTACCACTGTTCGAAGCTGATTTTACGCTAGGGCAGGATGCGAGGCTGGCCACCTGCTATCATCTAATTTCACCCCAACGCATGTCGCTCCCAGCTGAAATTGTTTGTGCCCATAGTCCGGACTCTGATGACGCTTACATGTTTTACGCACTGGCTACGCGTAAAATACGATCGAACCTGGTGCAGTTTCGGCATGTTCTGGACGACATCCAGACTCTGAACCAGAAGGCCCGTGCCGGTGAGTATGAGCTGACGGCGATTTCCTACCACGCCTATCCGTATGTCGCCGACAAATACCAACTGATGGCCGCCGGGTCGAGCATCGGCGACGGCTACGGCCCGATGGTGGTGGCGTCGCATCCCATGTCGGTCGAAGAATTGAAGGGCAAGCGCATCGCGATTCCCGGGCGGCTCACCACGGCCTACCTGGCCCTGCGCTTGATGCAGCCCGACTTCGAAGCAGTGGATACGCCGTTTGATAAAATTCTGGATGCGGTCGAGGAACGCAAGGCGGATGCCGGCCTGATTATTCACGAGGCTCAGTTGACCTACTCAAACGCAGGCTTCCACAATGTCGTCGATCTGGGCCGCTGGTTCAAGGACACCTACGATCTGCCTTTGCCGCTGGGCGCCAATGCGCTGCGGCGCGATCTAAGTCCGGAAATGGCCAGCGAGTGCTGCCGCCTGATGCGCGAGAGCATCCAATATGCCATCGATCACCGGGAAGAAGCTCTGAACTACGCGCTGCAATTTGCCCGCGATATGGACCCCGCGCTGGCGGAGAAGTTCGTGGGTATGTATGTCAATCACTACACCGTGGATTGCGGGGAGATTGTGCCCAAGGCCGCGCAGAAGCTGCTCGATATGGGCTATGAGGCAGGTCTGATCCCGCACCGCGTTCAGGTCGAGTTTGTGCGGTGAAACCTATACTCCTTCTGTGTTTTGCGGCGGTATTCGCGCTCCTGCATGCGCAGGATGCCGACGTCAAGCAGCGCACCCGAGCGGTGCGCGATCTAGCCAAGCAAGGCGAAGACGCAATTCCGAAGATCATGCCCTACGTAAGCGACCCGGACGTAGGAGTGCGCGTCGAGGCTGTCAAGGCGCTGATCCAAGTTGGCGGTCCCAAGACGCTGGACGGACTGGTGCGGGCCGCCGGCGACAACGACGCGGAAATGCAGATCCGGGCGACTGACGGCTTGGTCAATGTGTATTTGCCGGGTTATGTGAAGACCGGACTGAGTGGGCACCTTTCGCGTGTTGGCTCGTCGGTGACCGGCAAGTTTACCGATAACAACGACCAGGTGATCGACCCCTTCGTGCAAGTGCGCCCGGACGTGATCGTTGCGCTGGGGAAACTCGCGCGCGGCGGCGCGAGCCTGGATGCGCGTGCCAATGCGGCGCGGGCGGCAGGTGTGCTGCGCGGCCGTGCGGCGATACCGGATCTGATCGAGGCACTGCGTTCGAAAGACGACAAGGTGATGTATGAGTCGCTGGTGGCGATCCAGAAAATTGGCGATCCCGAAGCCGCCCCGCGCATCAGTTTCCTGCTGGGTGATTTAGAGGAGAAAATCCAAGTCCAGGCGCTGGAGACCACCGGCCTGCTGCGCAATCGGGAGGCCGCGCCGAAAGTGCGGGACGCGCTGGAGCACGCGCGCTCCGTGAAAGTGCGGCGCGCGGCCCTCGAAGCGCTCGCCATGCTCGCCGATCCGGCGGACCATGCCATCTTCCTGCAGAACCTTTCCGACAAAGACGACCTGGTTCGGGCGGCGGCGGAGGAGGGCTTGGGGCGGCTGAAGAATCCGATGGATCGAGCGGCGCTGAATCAGGCGTTCGAGACCGAGCATGGAATGAATCCACGCCTGTCGGCAGCCTTCGGACTGGTCCTGTTGGGTGAGTTGAAAACCGACCGGTACGGGCCCTTGCAATATCTGCTGAACTCGCTGAATCAGCGCGCCTGGCGCGGAGTGGCCAGTGCGTTTCTGATCGAATTGGCCCGCGAGCAGCCCATCCGGCAGACCATTTACGGCATGCTGGGTACGGCTACCAAGGACGAGAAAATTCAGTTGAGTGTCGTGCTGGCGCGATCCGGCGACAAAGACAGCGTTCCGTCGCTCGAAGCGCTCTCGATGGATCCCGATCCGGATGTGGCGGCCGAAGGCATCCGCAGCCTGCGCACACTGCGGGCGCGGCTGCCATAGCAGGCAAAGCGCGAACTTATTTCGCTTTCTTCTGTTTCTGCTGGCCGACGCGGACCTTGAACTGCTTCTGTTGGGCTTCCTGGTACGCTTTCCAGTCGAACCTCTGGGCGGCCTCCGACAGATATTTATTAACGTCGATATCTTTGGGGAGCACAGCCATCAGGCTGGCGGACATGGTGCCGTCGGGACTGGTAATGCGGTACCGTTTCACGTTCGGGATGGACATAACCCATCCAGGATAGCATCTCCGCCGCCACGGTGGGCGTGCGCGGATAGCGTTTCCGGTGCAATGGCTTGTGTGCGCGATATACTAATACTCCAGGCGGACCAATTGGAGGGTCACCGAATGAAACGCATCATCCCTATCGTTCTTGGCGTGCTGGCGGTCGCAGCCGGCGCCTTCGCGCAAACTGACGCGGACGCCGTTAATCGTGCCTTGGCCGCCGCGCCGGCCCAGCAGAAAGAGGGCGCCACGGTTATCAAGTGGAAGGCCGACAACACCTACGACACCCTCAAGAAAGGCACGAACCGGCTGGTCTGCTACGACCGGTCAGGCGAGCTCGGACACGCGCCGTTCGCGGTGCAGTGCACCAGCATCGGCAACCTGGAGCGGGTGGCTCAAAACCGGAAGTTTGAGGCCATCACCGATAAGGCCGCAAGACAGGCGGCGATCGATGCCGCCGAGGCCAACGGCTCGCGCGTGAAGCCCGAGTACGGATCGGTGTGGTACATGCTGAACGGGCCCGACCAGGCGACAGCGCGGCCGCACACCACCGTCGCGTTGCCCGGCGCCACCGCGCAATCCACTGGACTGCCGGACAATCCCAAGCAGGGTGGCGCGTGGATCATGAACGCGGGCACCTCCACGGCCCATCTCATGACTCCGGGCCACTAGAATGTAATGAAGCTTCTGCTATACAGCCTGCTGGCAATTGCTGCGCTGGCGGCGGCACCGGCCAAGCAGACGTTCAGTGGCGTCATCACGGACAGCATGTGCGCCCGCGGCGATCATTCCAAAATGCAAATGGGTCCGAGCGATGCCGAGTGCACGATTGCCTGCATCCGGGAGCACGGCGCCACCTATGTTCTCTATGACGGCAAGCACGCCTACGACTTGAGCGACCAGCAGACGCCGGAAAGGTTCGCCGGTAAGAAGGTGACAATCACCGGCATCCTCAACGCCAAGACTTACACGATCCAAGTAGATTCCATAGCCGCCGCGAAGTGAACCGCCGAAACGGCGCGGCATCGGGGCGCGTCCCACCGCCAAGCGCAAGAATAAGAAGATCGCAGTGAAGTTCAAATCCTTACTTCCATGGTTGGCGCTGGCTCTTGCCGGCATCTCTACTGTGCCTGCCCAGGACGGCGCTGCGCCCGATCCCAGTTTCTCGAGGGTGCCTTTCGAGCGCTGGTTGGCGGAAGGTGAGCCCACCGGTCTCCGCTGGTCCGTGCGCCTGGGCGGGGCCGAGCTCAACAACCATCAGCGGCTCCAGACCAGCGTGGAAATTCAAGTGGATGGCAACGAACTTATCAGCCGCCGCGGGCATGGCCAGTTGGTCATCATGATTCAATTCGAGGACAACGCCAAGCGGTTGTACCAGACTCACGGAATGCTGGATCTGCAGGATGTGAAGGAGGAAGTGGGCAAATCCAATATCCAATACCGTCAGGACGCCTTTGTGCTGCCCGGCGATTACCGCGTGGGCGTGGTGATTTTCGACGCGAAGACCGGCGACCATTGGGCCGAGCAAAAGACCCTGCACGTGAATCCGCTGCGCAACGACCCGCTGCCAGGCGCATGGAAGGATCTGCCGGCCGTGGAACTGCTCCGCGCACTGGAGCCACCCGATAGCTGGTACATCCCCTATGTCACCTCGCCTTTGCAGCTGCCCGTCGCCGCACGCCGTCCGGTTCGCGTCGAGGTGCTGATGAATGCGTCGCCTTCCGGCCCCAGCCGCGGGTTAAACACGGGAACCGCCAACAACCGAAACCTGGCCAATCTGGTGCCTGCGTTGAAAGTGTTTTCGCAGATGGAAGTGGCGGGCGGCAGCCTGCATGTCACGCTGCTGGATATTTCCAACCGGCGCGTCATTTTTGAACAGGACGCTGTGCGCCAACTGGACTGGACACGCCTGCGCGAAGCCTTGACCCAGGCCGATCCCAACAAAATCGACGTCCGCTCGCTGGAACATCGCGAGCAAAACGCGCCGTACTTCGTACAGCAGGTACGAGAGCGCCTGGCGCCTTCCGGCGGCGGGGCGGACGCCAGCGAGCCAGTTCGTGTGTTGATTGTTCTGGCGGCGCCAATGACGCTCGATTCCGCGGAGAAAAGCCGCCCCATCGAGCTGGAAGCCAAACCTCACGGCCTGCTGTACTATGTGCGGTACCATTTGCCGCCGGAACGCATGCCGCTGGGGTTCGAAGCGTTTTCGAGGATGGGGCGGCGCAACTATCCCGGGGGCATGCAGCAGCCCGCGGCGCAGCCGGAGGCGTTCGATTCGCTCCAGCCCCTGTTAAAGCCGCTGCAAACCCGCCTCTATGAGGTGTATTCACCCGAGCAGTTTCGCAAAGCGCTCAGCAGCTTGCTGGGCGAGATCGCGCGGCTTTGAAGAGTATGGCGTCCGGGTTCCCGACGGCGCTAAGGCACCGGGGTGGCGATGGGCTTGCCCTTGTCGACCACATAAATTGCGGCCAGTTTGACCGGCCGCGTGCCGGTGTTGCGCGCATCATGTTTCATGCCGGCCTTCACCACGAAGCCGTCGCCGGCTTTGAACTTCAGCGGCGGCTGCCCGTCGATCAGCAATTCGCCTTCGCCTTCGATAACGTAGGTGATCTCATCGCCGGGATGCGTATGGCGTCCGGCGTTTGCTCCCGGCGCGATATCGACCGAGGCGATTCGGGCTTCGCGGCCCGGGACCGATACATCGCCCGTGTACACAACCGTGCGCTTGATCCCGGGGTTCTGGGCCCGCAGACCGCCGGCCGCCGCAACGAATCCAACCATGACAAGACCTGCGGTTAGCAAGCCGCCGACAGACCACTTCTGAATCGATTTCATACTTTGCTCCTCACTATGCTTATTGATTGACGCAGATACGATCATTGCATGATTTCGGATTCAACGGTTCTCGGCACATCGCGAAGTCCGGCTACTTCGCCAGCGCCGGCAAAGTCGTAAATGTGTGCGCGGCTCCGGTCGGAATACGGATGCCAAGCGCACCGATTTGACCGTTTGGCGGCTTGTCGAATTCGATGGTACCGCGCATGGTGGCGGCCGCCTGATATCTGTCGCTCCCCAGCGCGAAAGCATCGTCCGGCAGCTAAGCCGCGTTCTGAGCCAAGGCCGGCCGGTCGCGAATTCCGGCAGCCTGTTCAAACGCGTGGGCCATTTGCAGAACGCCCCAGTCATCCTGGTGGCGTCCGACAATCTGCAGGCCCACTGGCAACCCCTCCGGCGTAAAACCCGCTGGAACCGAAATCGCCGGCAGCGCCGTGGTGCTGATGAAGTAGCAGGACCGCATCCAGTCCACATAAGTCGCCAGGCGCTGGCCTTCGATCTCCGTCACGTACTCCTGATCGATATCGAACGGCGGAACCTGAACCACTGGCAACACCAGGAAATCGAAGCGGGCCATGAATTCGCCAATGCGCGCGAAAAGCAGCGAGCGCAAGGTTTCGGCGTGCGCGATCTGCGGACCCGTCAAGCGCGCTCCGCGCTCGATCTCATCCACCACGGTGCGCTTCATTTGCGTGCGGTGCGGCTCCAGAAGCGCTCCGTGCTCTTGATAGAATCCCAGCGCGCGAAGAGTCTTGAAGGCTTCATCGGCGCCTGAGAAATCGGGATTTGCGTCTTCGGTGACGCAACCCAGCGCTTCGAAGGTGCTGCGCCGCGCCTTCACCACGGCACTGACCCGGCTATCGAAGGGCAAACCTGCGAACTTATCGCACCAGGCGATGCGCAATCCTCTGCAATCGCGCGTGAGCGGTTGGGCGAAGCGCGAGCCCGGCTCATGGATCGATAAAGGAGCCCGCGGATCGGGTCCGGCGATCACTGAAAGGAACAACGCCAGATCCTCGACGGTGCGCGCCATGGGGCCAACCACGTTCAGCGTATTCCAGCCGTCGCGCGAGGGAACCTTTGGGACTCGCCCCGGCGACGTGCGGAAGCCCACCACGGAACAAAAGCTGGCCGGGTTGCGCAGCGAGCCGCCCAGATCGCTGCCATCGGCGATGGGCAGCATTCCGCAAGCCAGCGCGACTGCCGCGCCGCCGCTTGAACCGCCGCAGGTCTTTGACAGATCCCAGGGATTCTTGGTGCGCCCGAAAATAGGGTTGAAAGTCTGCGATCCGGCGCCGAACTCGGGCGTGTTGGTTTTGCCGATCGTGATGGCGCCCGCGCCCTGCGTTCGCTCGGCCAGAAGCGTGCTGAAATCCGGCACATAATCTTTGAAGATCGGCGACCCAAAGGTAGTGCGCACGCCGCGGGTCTCGGTCAGGTCCTTGTACGCGATGGGAAGGCCGTGCAACGGCCCCAGGAACTCGCCGCGCGCCGCGCCTTCATCCGCGCGCAAAGCCTGTGCTCGCGCTTCTTCCTCGACTAGCGTTACGATGGCGTTCACTTGCGGATTCAGCCGCGCGATCTGCGCCAGGTGCGCTTCCAGCACCTCGCGCGCGGAAAGCTCTTTGCGGCGCATGCGCCGGACCATTTCGGTGGCGTTAAGAAAACAGATGTTGTTGTTCAACTCGTCGCGAGTTTAGCACGGCCGATGCGGACGGCGCGGGCCCGTCGCGCGCGGCGCCCGCGTCCCGCAGTTCCCCGCGACTAAGGCCGCCGCACGCGGGACCCGCTGCTCCGCTTCCCTGGGCTAGGCCTGTCAGCGGCGTGAACGTTTGGTCGAATTCACGCGAGAATAGAGAAATGCGTTTCGGATTCCTTTTGCTTCTTTGCGGCGCGGCCATCGCGCAGGCTCCGGTTTATAAGCCGGCCCCAATCGGCACCCTGAAGCAGGTGATGCGCGGAGTGATACTGCCGAATTCCGATATCGTGTTCAGTGTCGCGCAAACGCCTCCCAAGAACGATAAGGAGTGGGCCGTGGTTCAGGACAGCGCCATCGCCATTTCTGAGGCGGCGGCATTGATCTCCATGCCGGGCCGCCTGCTCTCGAACGGACAGAAGGTGCCGCTGGAGCGCGCCGATTGGATCAAGTTCACGCAGGAATTGGTGGACGCGGGCGCCGCAACCTACAAAGCCGCGCAGTCCAAAAAGCAGGATGTGGTGGTTTTATCGCTCGACCGGCTCAGCAATGCCTGCGACAGTTGCCACGAAGTTTATCGCGACAAGCATTGATCGCGGCCATGGCGGGCTAAACCATCTTCTGTTCGAGCTCGGCCCAGCGTGCGTAGACTGCATCGACCGCGGCCTGAGCTTCTTCCACTTCGCGATACGCCTGCTCGATCAGCCGCCCGTCTCTAACAATGGACGGGTCTTCCAAAGCGGCCCGCTTTTGTTTCAGGACGTGCTCGGCTTCATGAACCCGTTGTTCGATGGATTGGTACTCGCGGGCTTCCAAATACGACGGCTTCTTTTTTGCGGGCGCGCCGAGCGGCCCCGCGGCGAGGGAAATCGGCGGTCGCCCTTCCGCCTGAGTCTTAGGTTTCGGCTGCTTGCGCTGCTCCTGCCACACATCCCACTGGCTGTAGTCGGCGAAGCGCTCGGCACGGCCTTGTCCGTCTAGACCTAGCACCAGCGTCGAAACGCGATCCAGCAGATAGCGATCATGCGTCACCAGCACCAGCGCACCGGAGAATTCGAGCAGACTTTCTTCCAGAATTTCCAGCGTAGGAATGTCCAGATCGTTAGTGGGCTCGTCGAGCAACAGCACGTCGGCCGGTTCCAGCATCAGATTGGCGATCAGGACCCGGGCGCGCTCGCCTCCCGACAAGCGGCCGACCGGCTGATTGAGCTGCTCGCCACTGAATAGAAAGCGCGCGGCCCAGGCAGCCACATGAATCACCCGATCGCGGTAGATCACGGAATCGCTATCCGGCGCCAGCGCCCGCCGCAGCGTGACATCGGGATCCAGCTGGCGGTTCTGATCGAAGTACACCATGCGCAGTCCGTCGGCGCGCTCTATCGTACCGCGCAGAGGCGCCATCCCTCCGCGCGTCTCCCCGAGCAACAATCGCAGCAGTGTGGTTTTCCCGCTGCCGTTCGATCCCACCAATCCCACGCGCATGCCGGCGGTGATGGTGAAGTCCAAATCGTCGAACAACATTCGGCCATCGAAGCCGTAGGCGACACCTTCCAGATGGATCAGCCGCTTGGTCTTGCGGTCCGTTCCTGCAAAATCGATCTCCGTGGCGCTGCTGCGGCTGCGGGAGCGGAGATCCGCCAGTTCGCCGATCATCTCGTGGGCCGTATCGATGCGGGCCTTGGCCTTGGTGGCGCGCGCCTTTGGCCCCCGGCGCAGCCATTCCATCTCAGTGCGCACGCGATTCTCCAGCGACTCCTGGCGTTTCGATTGGGCGTGCAGAAACTCAGCCTTCTTTTCGAGGAAAGCGCTATAGTTGCCGGCGACGTAGAGCAGTCCGTCGGGATAGACGCGATTCAGCTCCGCAACCGCAGTGGGCACGTTCTCCAGAAAGTAGCGGTCGTGGCTGACGATCACGCTCGCGAAGGGCGCGTTCTGCAGCAGCTTTTCCAGCCACTCGATTCCGGACAGATCCAAGTGATTGGTGGGCTCGTCGAACAGGACGATGGCGGGATCTTGCACCAGCGCCTCTGCGATGGCCAGCCGCTTTCGCCATCCACCCGAGAGCGATGCCGCCTCCGCATCGAAATCTTCAAAACCGGCGCGGCCCAGCGTTTCACCCTCGCGCGCCTGCCACTCCGATTCCGGGATCGCCGCACGCTGCAGCCTACGGCGAATCACCGTGCGAATGGTCTCCCCCGGCGGAAATTGTGAATCCTGCGGGAGGTACGCCGGACGCGTGCCCTTGCGCAAGGCGACTTCTCCGGTATCCGGCTCTGTGCGCTGCGCCAGAATCTCCAGCAGCGTGGATTTGCCGGAACCATTCGGGCCGATGAGGCCGATGCGGTCGCCTTCCCGGACGCTCAGCGAAACATTGCGAAATAGAAACGCAGCGCCGTAGGACTTCGCCAGAGCTTGAGTATTCAGGAGGAGCGCCACAGGAGGGTCTGCTTCCAGAATATCAGCCCCTTATAACCAAGAGCACTAGACAGCGCACCCGCGCGATCCGCCGTGGCGAGCGGTTAGCGTGAGGTGGGCTTCACGCGGATGACCAAATACATTTTTTGGGTCTCTTGAGTCCGCAATATATCCCAGTCGCTCGTGCAATTTAGGCAGAGATCTCCCCGGCTCTTGAACCAGAGATACGTCTCATATCTGTCAAGCGAGTTTACAGCGTCGCTATCCGCCTCCCAATATTGCGCGTAGTTCGGAGATAGCGTTCGATAGTGAAAGGCCGTCGGGCGCTGCGTTGCGTCGTACGTAGCCCGGCGAATCAACCGTACGGGAAGCGTGTAACATGCCTCGAACGCTAACGACTCGCGAAGACCGATGCTTGCCTTGATGAGCTTGCCCCCAACATCGAAGTCCCTATAGGGCCGCGAATGATAGCCGCGAGCGGCCAAAGGCGAGACCCGCCAGGCGGGCCAGAGCAAGAGCAGGCCATTTGGTTTTAGAATGCGGCGCATCTCGGCCAGTGCCATCTCCGGATTCGGAATATGTTCCAGCACCCAGATACTCCAGGCGGCGTCGAAGCTGGCATCCGCGAATGGCATCGCGCGCGCATCAGCTTGCACAAACGGTTTGTGGAAATAACGGCGGGCCGTAGCCGAGAGGTCCAGCCCCGTATAATCATGTAACTCATCCTGCAGCAGCCCGCTTCCCGCGCCCACCTCCAGAACATGGGCGCTCTGCAGATGGTAAGTTTGGACGAAACTCGCGACGTTCTCCTCGACGCGAGCTTCTTGTGCCGCCAGCCTGGCAATTTGTACGTACTTTAACTGGCGTTCGTCCTGCGTATAGGTCCGGTCATAGAACTCTTGATCGAGCGCCGCAGGTCGGAAAGTGATTTTTTCCGGATGATCCGTATGGTATGGGAACATCGCCAGGACTAAAATGGCATCCAAAAGGAATGCCGCTGCGGCGATGGCTCCAACTGCGCCGAGAGCCTCTTTAGCCGCGCTTTTGAGGGTTTCCAAGCGCTTCCAAGTTTACAGCACGCCGGGTGTTCCTGGCCGCAGCGAAAACAGCCGCCCAGGCCTGCTATCGCCACGTACGAATCCAGCGTGAGCTACTTGCGGACGGTTGCGTTCGCTTCATGCGCCGCTATATTCCTGGCATCTTCCGCGGTTTGCGCCGCCTGGCGGGCCAGCGAAATCACGCGCTCGCTGTTGACCTTGCGATCCGGGATCTGTTCGGCTTGCTGCGCCAGGCGTTCGGCTTTCTCCAGGGTTCCCTGCGCTCGGGCGTCCACGCCTTCCGCCTTGGCAATCTGAATGGCGTTGCGCGCCTGGTATAGCGCCAGAGTCGCTTCATATTCGCGTTGCGAAACCATCGGCCCGTTTCCAGCGGCTACCCCGGGCGACTGCAAATTCACGGTATAGTTTTCCGCTCGCGGCAACAATTCGTATTTCGCAGAAACTTGTTCCGACGCCCCCACCGTATCCGGCCGCAGCACGTTTTCCATCACCACGACTGGCCCAGGTTTCGACACTGCGAAGTATGGCTCGGCGGTCACCAGCAACCCGAAAGTCTGGAGCGAAGTCGTGACGTCCAGCTTGGCGTCATCGCTGTGATTAGTGATAACCTCACCCAGGCGCTCGGTTTGGCCCTCCGGACTGATGGCCCACAGCACATACGTCAGATATTGCGGGCCAAATTTCGCCGGCGAGTCGAGTCCTGCGAACTTAGCGTGGATCCCCACTGCACCCGCCTTCGCTTCGACGGTGGCGCTGCCGCGGGTCTCCGGAGCCAGCACGGTGCCGCGGAAATCGATCTTCGTGGGTCCCGAGCGGCGTCCGTAGTTCACTGCGGAAAGCGACCGTTGAACCACGGTTATCCGGTAGATCGGCGCGTCGCTATCCGCGGCACGGACCACTGGAGAATTCAGAGCCAGGATCAGCGGCACTGCGAACCAAAAGTGCGATTGGAATTTCATAACGGTCTCCTTTCGAGAGTTTCGGCCACGCAGCACCCGCCGCTGGCTGGGTCTATTTCTCCTTGAGCGCTGCGGCTGGTGGACGAGCCATGGAAGCCGTATCGCCCAATTCCGACTTCTTATACTTCGGCTCGGAAATGTACCCCTGGATCTGGTCCTTGCCGATCTGGTTGACAACCAACTGCACCGGTTGTGGCCGGTCGTCCAGATTGATCCAGATAGGCTCGAAAAGATTGATGCTTTTCTTCTGCATCTGGTTATCGTCGACGAACAGCGCCAGGTCGTAGGACTTGCGCTTGGTGTTCACCTTGCGCAAAGAGAGGCTCAGCGGCCCGATGCGTTTGAACTCCTTGGATTTGGTGAGCTGGAACTCGTAATAATTCCGCTCCCCTCGCTTCTGCAGCGCTACCACATCGTCGTGCGTGCGGCCGATGGAGCCGTTGAGTTCATCTTTAGTCGAGGCCAGCGAACCGGACAGCTCGTCGCGGGTTGAATCCAGCTTCCCTTGCAAATCGTCGCGCGTCTTATTCAGGTCTTCGCGCGTACTGCTGAGTTGCTTTTCCTGATCCGCCAGGCGAGCCTGCATCTGCCTGAAGCGCGGGTCGACCGCGGCTCGCGCCACTGTGCGAGGCTGCGAGCTGGAACGCGGAGCGCCTTCGGAGACGATGCGCGCCGGGGGGGCGGGTGGAGGCTGGCTAAGCTTGTCCGCCATTACCTGCATTTCGGTCTTGAGCTGCGCGATCGAAGAACTCAGCGACTGATTGGTGGCGCTCAATTCGTTGAGCTGCCGCCGCTCCCGCGAAACATAGGCGAGACTGATGCCGCCAACCATGAATAGAGCCAGCACCGCCAGCCCCAACCCCCAGCGCAATCCCGAATTATCCCGATCGACGTTCCCACGACCCTCCGGCGTTTCCATTCGCAAATCTCCTTCCAGGAAAGCGCAGCAACTGAATCTCCAGTTCTAAGCCATTGAATCAACAGGGATTCCTGACGCAGCTGAAGGGAAGATTTGCGCAATGCCGTAAACCTTACCAGGGAGATCCCGCCCGCGTTTACTATAGGACCAATGGAACACGTTCCTCGAAGGCTGGTGCTAGTCGCTCTGGCGATCCTGTGCACGCTGGCGTTTGGAACGGCGGGCTTCGTGATCATCGAAGGCTATCCGGTCTTTGACGCGTTCTACATGACGCTCACGACCGTGACCACGGTGGGCTACGGCGAGATTCGTACGCTGAGCCATGCCGGACGGATTTTCAATTCCTTCCTGATCTCCTTCGGCGTGCTGGTCATCTTTCTTGCAATCGGGGCGATGACGCAGACCGCAATCGAACTTGAGCTCAATCAATTTTTCGGAAAGCGACGGGTCAAAAATATGATCGAGAAGCTGGAGGGGCATTATATCGTTTGCGGGTTCGGCCGCCTGGGCCGCGGCGCCGCCGATGAGCTTCGCCGGGCCGGCGTGCCTTTCGTCGTGATCGATAGGGATGAAGAACGGGTGGAGCGAGCCATGAAGCTGGGGATGCTGAGTGTTGCCGCCGACGCCAGCAGCGATGAAACCCTCCGCGACGTCGGCATCGAAAGGGCCAAGGGCTTGATCGCCACGCTGGCTTCCGATGCCGACAACCTGTTCCTGATTCTCTCCGCTAAAGCGCTCAACTCGCGCCTGCATCTGGCGGCGCGTGTCGACGCGGAAGCCTCCGAGCAAAAGATGCGGCGGGCGGGCGCGGATTTCGTGTTCGCTCCCTACTACAGCACCGGCCATCGCATGGCGCAGGCGTTGCTCAAGCCGCACGTGCATCAATTCATTAATTTTGCGACCCAGGACGCGGGCCTGGATGTGAATATCGAGCAGGTACAGGTGAGCACGCGCAGTTCCTTCGCGGACCGCACCCTGGCGGAGATGCACGTGCGCCAGGAACTCGGAGTGATTGTGTTGGCCATTCGCAAAGCAGCCGGTGAAATGCTGTTCAATCCGCCCTCGGAAATGAAGATTGTGGCTGGAGATCATTTGATCGTCATGGGCGAAGCCGGCCGCCTGCAAAGACTGGAGCAACTGCTGAGGGGACACTCCGCGTGAAGGTTCTCACCGCACAGCAGATGCGTGAGGCCGACCGCCGGACCATTGCCAGCGGCACGCCGGCGGACGTGCTCATGTCGCGCGCCGGGACAAGAGTCGTCGAGTTTCTCGAATCTGAATTCGCGCCGCTGGGAAGCCAGCGCGTGGTCATTTTCTGCGGCTCGGGGAACAACGGCGGCGACGGGCTGGTCGTGGCGCGTCTGCTGAAGACTCGTGTCGCCAGCGTTCAGATCGTGCGGGTGACGGACCCGCCTGGG
>Ga0207674_10004721_pt1 | contig 16335 bp, 17 predicted proteins | sample KBSCornC72_FD_184303 | JGI IMG/M metagenome (GOLD analysis project Ga0207674, IMG submission 184303) | Corn rhizosphere microbial communities from Kellogg Biological Station, Michigan, USA - KBS Corn C7-2 (SPAdes) (version 2) | ecosystem: Host-associated > Plants > Roots > Rhizosphere > Soil ... | reverse complement strand
ACAAGCGACAAGGTCTATGACGCGGCAGACAGCGTCAAGCCGTATGTCCAACGCGCGATGCACGACGAGAAGCTGCGCGAGGACGTGCTGAGCGCGTTCTCGACGGCGAAGGACCTCTACACCGAGCTCGTCGGCGGGCGGAATGCCGTCACGCTGGCGCAGCGCGTCGCCACCGACGACGACGTGCGCGAGAAGTTGCGCACCGCGATCGACGACCTCCGCAGCGCGGCCGACCGCCTCCAGGGGCGGAAGAGCCAGAGCAAGAGCCACACAGGGCTGCTCGTCGCGGGGATCGCGCTCGGCATCCTGTTCAACCCGGTCACCGGCCCGGAGACGCGCCGCTGGCTGAAGGACATGCTGACGGGCGGCGGCGACGACTTCGGAGACGACTTCCCGTCGTCGTCGAACGGCGGCACCGCCTAGAGCAGCCTAGGCCTTCCCCAGATCCGCGGTCGGAGCGACCGCGGTCGGGACGAGGGTCTGCATCAGCGACGAACGGTCGACGGGCGCGAGCGCGGCTTCAAGCGAGCCGGGGTCGAGCCCGTCGGCCGTCGAGATGTCGTGCATGCCGAGCAGGATCGCGCCGGGCTCGGGCGCGGCAGGGCCGAAGCCGGGGATCGGCGGGACCCAGCCGCCGGCGATCGGGAACGGCAGATCCTGCTGGTGCTGCCAGGCGTCGAGGTACGGCGTCGGGTCGACGGCGCCGTCGTAGCCGAGGTACAGGAACGAGACCGGGTGGACCTCGAAGTGCAGGTGATAGGGCGTCCCCTCGGCGTCGCCCGTGTTGCCCATGAAGCCGATCACCTGCCCCGCCTTGACGTGCGCGCCGTTCACGGCGTTGATCGCGAACGCGGAGAGGTGCGCGTAGTAGAACTGATTGCCGCCCTTGTCGACGATCCAGAGCCGGTTGCCGCCGATCTTGTTGAAGCCGACGGAGAACACGATGCCGTCGGTGCACGCGACGAGCGGCTGCCCGAGCGTGCCGAAGATGTCGTCGCCGTGGTGGTACGTCACGTCGGCCCGCTTCGCGCCGAACGTGTCGATGTACGACGTCGGCCCGTAGACCGGGAACACGTAGCGGTCGGCCGTCAGCTTCGGCTGCACCTTGAGCGGCTCCGGCTTGGTCTTGCCGCCGCTCCTGGGACGGAGATTCGGCGCGTCGCCGACCGAGGGGCCCTGGTCGTCGCCGCTCGAGGTGGTGTCGGTCGTCGTGGTGGTGGTCGTCGTCGTCGTCGTGGGCGCCGCCGTCTGGACCGCGGCGAGGGCCGTCGCGATCTGGATCTCGGTGCCGGCCGGCAAGCCGCCGTGGTCGGCGGTGAGCTTCAGGTCGAGTTCGGTGAGGGCGGTCTTGTAGCCCTTCGCGCCCGGCGGCGCGCTCGTGTCGACGGACGATCCGGAGACGGTCAGCTCGCCCCAATCGCCGACGGACGCCTTCCCTCCGGTGACCTGTTGTCCCTCGACACGGAGGTTCACGACCGTCGTCCCGTTCGTGTTGCCGCCGGCGCCGGAGTACCCCGTCCCCGCAGAGACCCGCGCCGTCACGGCGTCGGCCGTCACCTCGCCTTTGAAGAGCGAGAGCTGCGTCACGTCCGCCTCCGCCTTCGCGGACGCGTTCTTCGCGACGTTCGTGGTCGACGTCGCGGTCGTCGACGCGGCGCTCACGATCGATCCGTCGGCTGGATAGCTGAACGTCGACGTGGTCACGGGCGCAGCAGCCGGCGGCGACACCGACGTCCCCGTCGCGGTCGCGGGTTGATTCGGGACGGCGATCCGGATCGCGTACGCGCTCGCATTCGCACCGGGCGAGCCCGTGCTTTCACCCGCGCTCGTCGAGACGAAGACGAGCAGCGCGAGCACGAGCGGCAGTGCGAGGCGGCGGCGCACCTGCCTGGATGATGCCAAGAAGCCCTGCTACTAGCGGAGCTGTTTCTTGGCGAACTCGCGGAACCGGGCGCGGGCGTCGTCATCCGGCCCGATCGGCTCGCCGTCGGCATACCGTGGATCCGCGGCGATCTCCTCGGCGACCGACCGCAGTTCCGCGACGACCGCCGTGCGGTGGCGCTCCTCCCGGAGCAGCGACTCGACCCACGTCTCGGTGCCGTCGTACTCCGGCACGTCGTTGTCCACGAGCAGCTGCCCGAGCAGGACACCGACGCGGATGTATGCGAACGTCCGGAACGCGAGAATCCGGCCCGGGCTCGAGACGAGTGCGTCGATCTCGGGGTTCTCGCTCTGCAGCTGGTCGACGATCGAGCCGATCGGCTCGTCGACCAGTGGGATCCAGACGTCTTCCGCCACGACCTCGGAAGTGTTCCCGATCTCCGCCGAGTCCGCCAGACTACGGTGCGTGGACCCGCTCGCCGCGCTTGCCGCCGAGCCCACGCGGGCGGCGCTCTTCCTGGACGTGGACGGTGTGCTCGCGCCGATCGTCGAGCGGCCCGAGGACGCGCGCGTGCCTCCCGAGACGCAGGCCGTGCTGGGGCGGCTCGGACGCACGTACGGCCTGCTCGCGTGCATCACGGGTCGCACGAGCGAGCTCGCCCGCGAGATCGTCGGCGTGGACGGGCTGCGCTATGTCGGGCAGCACGGGCTCGAGCTCGAGCCGGCGGCCGTCGCGTACGCGGACCGGATCCATGCGTTCGCGGACGCAGAGGGCTGGGCCGACCTGGAAGTGAAGCCGCTGACGGCGGCGTTCCACTACCGGCGCGCAGACGACCGCGACGCCGCGCGCGCGACGCTGGAAGGCGTCGCCACCCGCGCCCTCGCGGCCGGCTTCCGCACGAAATGGGGACGGTTCGTGCTCGAGGTGGTGCCGCCGGTCAACGCATCGAAGGGCTCGGCCGTTCGCGCGCTGCTCGCGGAAACGGGACTACGCCGGGCGCTCTACGCCGGCGACGACGTCACCGATCTCGACGGCTTCCGCTCGCTGGACGGACTGGAGCTCGCCGTCCGCGTGGCGATCGCCTCGAGCGAGGGCCCGAGCGAGCTGGGCGAGCTCGCCGACCTGATCGTCGGCTCGACCGAATCGTTCCTCGAGGTCCTCAAGCGACTCTAGGCCCCGGCCGCCGCGCGGATCGCAGCGAAGTACCGGCGCGTGACGCGCTGCTGAAGTCGTCGCGCGAAAGGGGAGCCGAGCCGCGCGAGCAGGGCGGCGCGCTGCGAGAACGACGTGATGCGGAAATCGACGGAGCCGTCGGAAGCGATCGCCAGGGAGAACGCGACCTCACCACGCTCGGGATGCCCGGGCAGCGTGCCGTACGCGAAGGCGAACGCATCCGCCTGCTCGTCGACGTAGACGACCCGGCACGGCGCGACGGCGCAGAGCACTGCGAAGCGGATGATCAGGAGGGCTGTCTCGCCATCCTCGACGCGCGACGCCTCGGGAAAGACGTCGACGCCCGCGCCCCGTTGTGCGTCCCAGCTCCGGAGCGCGCGGACGGCGCGGTCGAACGCGTCGCGTCCGGTCCCGACGACCATGTGTGCGTCGTCGTGGAGGTACGACGGTGGACGCGCCCCGCGGGTCGCACCGACCTCGCGGTAGGTGAGCTGCTGCGACCGCGCACGATCCAGCAGCTTCCGGAGCTCCTCTGGGGCCGGTCGGCGGACGCGGAACACGACGCTTTAGAGCCCGAGGCGCTCGCGGACGTCGCGCGACTGGCGGCGCGAGACGTCGAGCTCGGTGTGCGCCTCGTCGGCAAGCCGGAGCCGGAAGCGATCGGATGCGCGGCGAACGCCTGTCACCTTCGCGAGGTTGACGATGTACGAGCGGTGGATGCGCGCGAACCGCGGCCCCAGGCGTTCCTCGAGCTCTCCGAGCGACGAGGTGCACAGGTAGGCGCGGTCGTAGGTGTGCACGCGGCTGTAGTCGCCTTCCGCGTGCGCGTAGTGGATCTGGTCGGAATCGAGCAGCTCGGTCCGGCCGCCCGCGACGACGGGCACCTTGTCGACCGGCGCGGCGTGCTCCTGCGAGCGCTCGCGCAGGCGCTCGACGACGCGCGCGAGCCGCTCCGGGTCGACCGGTTTCAGCAGGTAGTCGAACGCCTCGACGGCGAACGCGTCGACGGCGTACTCCGCGTGCGCGGTCACGAAGACGATCGCGGGTGGGTCGCGCCGCTCGTGGATGTGAGGCGCGGTCTCTAGACCGGTCGCCCCGGGCATCTCGACGTCGAGGAAGACGACGTCGTAGGCGAGCTCGCGCGTGAGCGCGACTGCCTCGGTCGCGCTCGCGGCCTCGCCGACGACCTTCACGTCGGAGTGCGCCTGCAGCAGGTACCGGAGCTCCGACCGCGCCGGAGCCTCGTCGTCGACGATCAGCGCACGGACCGTCATTCGGGCACCTCGAGCATCACGATCGTGCCGAACGGGAAGGAGCGCAGCTTCACGCCCTCACCGTAGTGGGCGGTCAGGCGGAGGTTGACGTTGGCGAGGCCGATCCCGGTGCCCTCGCCGACACCCGGTTCGAGCACGCGCTCGATCGCCTCGCGCGCGATGCCGCGGCCGTCGTCGCGCACCGTGACGCGCAGACGGCCGCGCCGCAGCCGCGCGCGCACGATCAGGTTGAGCGGACGGTCGGTCTTGCCGTGCTTGATCGCGTTCTCGACCAGCGGCTGGACGAGCAGCGGCGGCAGACGGACACCGAGCGTGTCGGCGGGCGCGTCGACCATGACACGTAGCTGCGGCCCGAAGCGCGCCTGCTCGAGCTCGAGATAGCTCTGCACGTGCCGCAGCTCCTCCTCCAGCGTGATGAGCTCACCCGGCCGCGCGAGCCTGCTGCGCAGGTGATCGGCGAACGCGAGCACGAGGCGCCGTGCGCGCTCCGGCTCCGTGCGGATGAACGCCGCGATCGTGTTGAGCGCGTTGAAGACGAAGTGCGGCTCCATCTGCGCCTGCAGCGCGGTCGTCGTCGCGGTGTAGAGCTCCGACAGCTGCAGCTGCGTCGACAGGTGGCGGCCTACTTGCTCGAGCGTCCCGACGGCGACTTCGTCGAGCGGCGAGCCGGAGGTGGCGTACGCGACGACGGCGCCGACCGGGCCGTCGTGCAGCCGCAGCGGCACGACGGCGGCCGCCCCGAGCGGGCACGCGGGGTTCTCGCACTCCGTGCGGATGGCGAGCGGCGCGAGGAGCGGCAGGTCGCGCGACGTCGCCTCGTACACGGGGCGGATGGGCCGGTCGCCCGCACCGTGGTGGTCGGCGCCGGCGCCGACGAAGGCGAGCACCTCGTGCAGATCGGTGACCGCGACCGCCCCGTATCCGAGCTTCTCGAACAGCTCGTACGCGATGCTGCGGGCGGCGCCCTCCGTCAGCCCGTGGCGGAGCTCGGGCAGCGTCGCATCGAGGAGCTCGAGCGCCGGGACGCGGCGGCGCCTCACGGCTCCTCGCGAACGTACGAGTAGCCGACGTCGACAGGGTTCGGCGGGAACGGCACCACACGCGTATCGCCGTTCAACCGCCAGCCGCGCTTCTCGTAGAAACGCCGCGCTCGCCGGTTCTCGGTCAGCGTCCAGAGTCGGAGTTCCGCACAGTCGGACATCGCGGCGAGTGCCGCGTCGTGCAGCTCGTCCGCAATGCCGCTCCCCCACCACTCCGGGAGGACGTAGAAGCCGTGCAACCAACACGCCTCCACGCCGGCAATCCCGACGACGGCACCGTCGCGCTCGGCGGCAAGAACGATCCCGCCGAACTCACGCCATCGCTGCAGCACGTCCTCGTCGGGGAATGGGTACTGCCGAGGTGGGAAGATGTGGCCGAGGCCCGCGAGACATGCCTCGCGCTGGATCTTCCAGTGCGTCTCCGCCTCGTCTGCCCCCGAGCGCCGTATCACCTGCGTGTGATCTTGACGGCCGTGCCGTAGGCGGTCGTCGTGATCAGCATCGCTCGAGCACCTCCAGCACCTCGGGAATCGATGTGACGCGCAAGCCATCCCACGTCCGCACCTCCGACCACACCGGATCGCGGCCGGGCTTGTGGATGAGGACCGGCAGGAGACCGACGCGCCGCGCGCCCTCGAGCTCGTCGTTCGCGCCGTCGCCGACGAACAGCGCGTCGCGAGGGTCGACGCCGAGCTGCTCACAACACGCGAGGTAGATCCGCGGGTCCGGCTTCGAGAGGCCGACCGCGTTGGAGAAGATCTCCGCGTCGAAGAGACCTGCGAACTCCGACTCCGGCCAGAGCAGCTCGACGTCCTCGGTGCAGACCGTGATCAACCCGACCTTGAGGCCACGTGCCCGGAGCTCCTCGAGCGTCTCGACCGCGCCGTCACGCGGTACGAGGCACGTGCGGACGAACTCGGCGCGGTAGGAGAGCACCTCGTCCATCGCGTCGGCTGGGACGCCGACACCCGCGAGCACCTCGCGCACCGGCACGGTGTAGCGCTCGTTCGCGCGGTTCCACCGCTCGTGGAAGTCGAAGCCGACCCGCTCCTGCACGCGTGCGTGCATCAGCGCGTTCGCGTCGTGGTTCCAGTCGATCAACGTCTCCCAGAGATCGAAGATCACCGCGCGCATCTACCCGCTCCCGGCACCGGCAGATCCGGCGCCTTCCCTCCTCGGCGGCTCCGTCGAGCCTACGGCGCTCCTGAGCACCTCCCACGCCTGCAGGATGTCCGCCTCGGTCGTCCGCTCGTTGCCGATCGCGAGCCGGATGATCGTGTCGCCGCGCAGCTTCGTCGTCGCGACGAACACCTCGCCGGTCGCCGTGGCCGCACGGGCGATCTCGTCGTTGTCGCGCTCCACGTGACGGAAGCACACGGTTGAGAACGGGTGCGGCGCGACGACCTCCCACCCGGGCTCCGCCTCGACGAGCGACGCGAAGAGCTCCGCCAAGCGCACGTGCTCACGGATCAGCGCCCGCAGTCCCTCCGCGCCGTACCACCGCAGGACGATCCAGAGCTTGAGCGCGCGAAAGCGGCGGCCGAGTGCCGGGCCGTAGTCCTTGACGTCGATCGCCTCCGGCGTCGCAGCGAGATACTCCGGGACGTACGAGAACGCCTCGTGGAACGCCTCCGGCCGCCGCGTCCAGAGCGCCGAGCAGTCCATCGGGGTGAACAGCCATTTGTGCGGATTCACGACGACGCTGTCCGCCTCGTCGACGCCGTCGAGGCACCAGCGGAACTCGGGGCAGACGGCAGCGGAGCCGGCGTACGCGGCGTCGACGTGGAGCCACACGCCGGCGTCGTTGCACCGGCGGGCGAGCTCGGCGACGGGATCGACCGACGTGGTGGCGGTCGTGCCCGCGGTCGCGACGACGGCGGTGACACCGTCGAGGTCGAGGTCCGCGAGCATGCGGAACGCGTCGTCGACCGGCGCCTTCCGGTACTCGAGACCGACGAGCCGCGCGGCCTTCTCGACGCTGAAGTTCGCCTGCTCCGAGGCGACAACCGCCCCGCCGGGGCGCCGCGTGCGCGCAGCCGCGAGGGCGGCGATCGTCGCGGTCGACGCCGTGTCCTCGATGTGCCCGTGCCACCCGCGCGGAAGGCCGAGGAGCTGCGCGAGCCAGTCCATGACGGTCACCTCGAGCTCGGTCGCCGCCGGCGACGACAGCCAGGTGAACGCGTTGACGTTCAACGCGGCGATCAACAGCTCGGCGAGGACTCCCGGCTCGGAGCCGGTGTTCGCGAACCACGCGAAGAAGCGCGGGTGGTTCCAGTGCGTGAGCCCGGGGACGATCAGCTCGTCGAGATCGCGGAGCATCGCTTCGAACGCCTCGCCCTGCTCGGGCGGCGAGCCCGGCAGCGTCGCGCGGACGTCGCCGGGCGAGACGCTCGGCGTGACCGGGAGATCCGCCACGCGCTGGAGATAGGCGTCCGCCCAGTCGGCCGCGCGGTCGAGGTCGTCGCGGAACGTCACCGTTTCTTCTTCAACTTCTGGATCTGCGCCCAGGTCCGCGTGTTCAGCACGTCGTCCTTCGTGAGCCAGGCGCGGCGCGCCTGGCCGACACCCAGCTCGACGTAGTCGAGCGCGCCGACCTCGTGGCCGTCGGAGTCGATCACGAGCTTGAGACCCGCCTCCCGCGCGGCGCGCGCGTGGACATCCGTCAGGTCGAGGCGGTCCGGCTGGGAGTTGATCTCGAGGAACGTGCCTGTCTCGAGCGCCTTCTCGACCACGCGCTCGATGTCGACGTGCGACGGCGAGCGCTTGCCGATCTTCCGGTTCGTGAGGTGCCCGATGCAGTCGACGTACGGCGACTCCATCGCCGCGAAGATGCGCTCGACAGGGGCATGGTCGAACCGCGAGTGAACCGACGCGACGACCCAGTCGCGGGTCGCGAGATCTTCTTCGTCGACATCGAGCGACCCATCGGGACGGATGTTCACCTCGATCCCCTTCAAGATGCGCAGCGGCTTCACGAGCTCGTTCAAGGCGGCGATCTGCTCCGACTGGCGCAGCAGCAAGTCACCGCGCAACCGCTGGGAGTGGTCGCAGATCGCGTAGTAGTCGTAACCCCGCGAGACGGCGGCGTCGACCATCGCCTCGAGTGAGTCCTTGCCGTCCGACCACGTCGTGTGCGTGTGCAGGTCGCCGCGCAGATCGCCGAGCTCGACGAGCGTGGGCAGCTCACCCTTCCGCGCCGCGGCGAGCTCGCCGCCGTCCTCGCGCAGCTCGGGCGGGATCCAGTCGTACCCGAGGAGGCGATACACGTCTTCCTCGCGCGCGAAGTGGTGCTCCTCGCCGCTCTCGACCTCGGTGACGGAGTACTCCGAGACGGAGAAGCCGCGACGGACTGCGTCCTCGCGCAGGGCCACGTTGTGGTTCTTCGAGCCGGTGAAGTGCTGCAGCAGATTGCCGTAGCTCTCCGGCGGGACGACCCGCAGGTCGAAGCGATGGCCCTCGTGCGAGACGACCGTCGCCTTCGTCGACCCCTTCGCGGCGACGTCGACGACGAACGGCAGCGAGCAGAAGTGGTCGACGAGCGCCTGCGGGTCGGTCGCCGTCGCGATGATGTCGAGGTCGCGAACGGTCTCGCGCATGCGCCGTGCCGAACCTGCGAGCGAGACCTCGACCGACGCCGGATGCTCGCGCAACTCGTCGACGACCGCACGCAGCTTCGGCAGCGTGGTTCCGAGGAGCGACCGTCGCGGCCCCTGCGCCGCCTGCGGCTTCGCAAGCGCCGTTGCGATCTTCTCCTCGGTGCCGGCGCCGATCCCGGCATGGCCGCGCAGCTGCTGCGCCGCCGCAGCGGCCTTCAGCCCGTCGACCGTGGTGATCCCGAGCTCCTTCCAGATCCGCCGGGCCGTCTTCGGGCCGAGGCCCGGCAGCCGCATGAAGGTCGCGACCTCTGCCGGCACCTCCGCCTTCCGCTTGGTCAGCGCGTGGATCTCGCCGTCGTCGACGACCTCCACGATCTTCGCCTCGATCGTCTTGCCGATCCCCTGCAGCAACTTCGCCTTGCCGTCGAGCGCGAGCTGCGCGACCGACGACGGCGTCTCGCGAATCCGGGCCGACGCCTTGCGATACGCGCCGATGCGAAACGAATCAGCTCCCTCGAGCTCCATCAGGTCGGCGAGCAGGTCGAACTGCTCCGCCAGCACGTCGTTACGCGGCAGAGCGGCCATTGCCGCGATCATAGGCGGCATGCGCGAGGTGACCGACGCGACGTTCGCCGACGAGGTGCTGGCCGCGACGCAGCCGATCGTCGTCGACTTCTGGGCGCCGTGGTGCGGGCCGTGCAAGGCGATCGAGCCCGCCCTCGAGGAGCTGGCGCTCGACGTGGTGAAGCTCGACATCGACGCGAACCCGGCGACGGCCTCGCGCTACGGCGTGCTCTCCCTGCCGACGGTGATCCTGTTCGCCGGCGGTGAGCCGCGCGAGACCGTGCACGGTGCGCGCCCGAAGAAGCACTTCGAGAAGGCGTTCGCCGCCTACCTGTAGGTGCCGGGACGAGTGCCTGGCACCTTGTCGACGCACCGGGGTCAGTCCCCCCGGAAGTGCTCCCACCCCGGGAGTGCATACGACTCGCCGCGCAACACCAGCTCGACTCCCTCCCCTTCCTCCACATGCCCGATCGCCGAGAACCGGCCCGGGTCGCCGAGAGCTGCGAGCAGCTCGAAGTCCTCGCCGAAGCCGAGGTCGTCCAGTGTCGCGCCCTCCGCCAGCGGGACGCGTTCGAGCTCGACGACGCAGCGCACGCCGGACCGGCGGGCGATGTGGCCGAGGTCGGCCGCCAGGCCGTCGGAGATGTCCATGAGCGCGTGTGCGGTGCGCGCGAGCTCGCTCCCCTCGTCCACGCGCAGCGGCGGACGGATGTAGCGGCCGTCGCGGAACGCCGCTCCCGCACCGCCGAGCGCGCCGGTGACGACGATCGTGTCGCCGGGCTGTGCGCCGTCGCGGCCGGGGACACGCGCGCTTCGGCCGAGCGCGGTCACACTGATGCAGGCGACGGGCGCGGCGGTCGTGTCGCCGCCGCGGACCGGCACGCCGGCCTCGGCGATTCCCTCGTAGAGCGCGAGCACGTCGTCGGCCTCGGTCTCGCCGGGCAGCGCGAGGCTGACGAGCAGCGCCTCGGGGACCGCGCCGGACGCGGCCAGGTCGCTGATGTTCACGGCCGCAGCCCGGAACCCGAGCTCTCGCCAGGTCGTTCGATCGAGTAGGAAGTGCACGCCCTCGACGAGCGCGTCCTGCGTGACCACGAGCCCGCCGACGACGGTCGCGTCGTGCTCGACGCCGACGATCAGTCCGCGCCGCTCGAGCTCGGCGAGGAGCGCGAGCTCACCCGTCTCCGAGAGCTTCGTCAACGGCCCTCCTCAGCGCCGGGTCGGTCGCCGCGCGCATGACGGCGACGCCTGCTGCGCCCGATTCGATGCACGCTGCGGCGCGGGAGGCGTCGATCCCTCCGATCGCGACCACGGGAATGTCGACGGCGGCGCATATGCGGCGCAGCCCTTCGAGCCCGATCGGCGGCCCGACGTCGGTCTTGGACGGGGTTGCCCATACCGGGCCTGCGCCGAGGTAGTCGGCGTCGGCTGCAAGCGCCTGCTCGACGGTCGCCACCGAGCGACCGATCCACAGGCCGTGCGCGCGGGCACGCTCCGCGCCTTCGTCTGCCTGCCCGAGATGCACGCCGTCGGCGTCGAGAGCGATCGCCGCGTCGACGGCGTCGTTGACGATGAACGTGACGCCGAGCCCGATGAAGCCGCGGCCTCGCTCGACGACGACGGCGGTGGGCGCCTTGACACGCAGCTGGATGACGGTCGCGCCGGCGGCAACCGCCCGCTGGGCGGTGTCGAGGTCGTCGACGATGGCGTGCACCTTCATGTGACGTGCGCCCTCTCGTCGAGAGACTCCGGATCGAGCGCGGCGAGTGCGTCGTACAGACCGACATGGAACGAGCCGGGCCCCTTCGCCTCGAGCGCGGCGTCCTCGCCTGCGACGCCGAACGCGACGAGTGCCGCGACCGCCGCCTCGAACGGCTCGTCGACGGCGAGGAAGCAGCCCGTGATCGCGCTCGACATGCAACCCGTCCCGGTGACGCTCGCGAGCAGCGGGTGGCCGTTCGCGATCGCGGCGACTCGGCTGCCGTCGGAGACGTGGTCGACCGGTCCGGTGACCGAGGCGACGACACCCAGCGTCGCCGCAGCAGCACGGGCGATCGCGGCAGCGTCGTCACCGGCCGCAATCGACTCGACACCGCGAACCTCGGCGTCGACGCCGACGAGCGTCGCCACCTCGCCCGCGTTGCCGCGGAGCACCGCCACCTCCACCACGTCGAGGATGCGCTTCGCGGTGTCGGTGCGGAACGACGTCGCACCGGCGCCGACCGGGTCGAGTACGACCGGCACGCCGGCCTCGTTCGCTGCTGCTCCGGCGATCAGCATCGCCTCGATCCACGGCGGCGAGAGGGTGCCGATGTTCAACACGAGTGCGCCCGCGAGGCGAACCATCTCGGCGACCTCCTCGCGCGCGTGCGCCATCACCGGCAGCGCGCCGAGCGCGAGTGTGGCGTTGGCCGTCTCGTTCATGACGACGTAGTTGGTGATCTGATGGACGAGCGGCTTGCGCTCGCGCACGAGGCGCAACGAGGCTCCTGGGTTCACGTTCTCCCTTTCACGTTGAGGACGTCGACGGGACCGTCGCCCGCGCCGAGCTCGGGCAAACCGTGGCGGACCGCCGCGGCGGCGGCGCGAGCCGCGCCGCGAGCGGCCTCGACGAGCGGCAGTCCGCGCGCGAGCAACGCGGCGAGCGTGGCCGAATGCGTGCACCCCGCGCCGTGCGTCGCCGGGACGTCGAGCCGCTCGACGGGGATCTCGAAATGATCGCGGCCGTCGAAGAGGTGGTCGACGGCGTCCTCACCGTGCCCGCCCGTCACGATCGCGGCGCGCGTGCCGAGCCCGACCAGGCGCGCTGCGAGCTCGCGGCGTGAGCCGTCGCCGACGAGCGCGCGCGCCTCCATGAGGTTCGGCGTGATCACGGCGGCGAGCGGGAACAGCTGCGACACGAGCGCGCCGACGGCATCGTCCTGCAACAGGCGCGCTCCGGACGACGCGACCATGACCGGGTCGACGACGAGCGGCACCGGATGCTCGCCGAGGTACGCCGCGACCGCCTCGATCGCGGCCCGCGAGAAGAGCATCCCCGTCTTCGCCGCGTCGACGCCGATGTCGGAGAAGACCGCGTCGAGCTGCGCGATCACGAAGTCGGTGGGCAGCTCGTGCACGGCGGTCACCCCGACCGTGTTCTGAGCCGTCAGCGCGACGATCGCGGACATGCCGTGCACACCGGCAGCGGCGAACGCCTTCAAGTCGGCCTGGACGCCGGCGCCGCCGCCACTGTCGGAGCCGGCGATCGTCACTGCTCTTGCTACCACTGCACTCCCTTCGCCGGTACGAGCCGGATCAGGTTCGACGGGTGTGATCTCAGCCCCCGACGGGGCACCCCGGTAGGGCGAAGTTAGCATCGTCGCATGTCGGTCGACGTGCTCCGGTGGGAAGGGCTGTTGGAGGGCGAGGAGCTCGCGCATCTCGCCGTCGAGGCCGCCCGCGACGCGCGCTATGCGCCGCTCCCGGAGACGCTCGCCGCCGCGGTCAGGGTCGACCGCCTCTACACGCACCAGCGCGCCGTCTGGGATGCGGCCGGTCGCGGCGAGCACGTGCTCGTCTCCACCGGCACCGCGTCGGGGAAGACGCTCGCGTTCAACCTGCCGGTCCTCGACGCGATCGCGCGCGACCCGAAGGTGCGCGCGCTCTACCTCTACCCGACGAAGGCGCTCGCGCAGGACCAGTTCCGGACCCTGTCCGGCTCTGCGGTGCCGCGGTTACGGCCGGCGATCTACGACGGCGACACGCCGACCGAGCAGCGCCGGCAGATCCGCACGTGGGCGAACGTGATCCTGACGAACCCCGACATGGTCCACGTCGGCCTCCTCCCGAACCACGACCGGTGGGGAGACGTGCTCGCGAACCTCCGCTACATCGTGGTCGACGAGGCGCACGTCTACCGCGGCGTCTTCGGCTCGCACGTCGCGAACGTCCTGCGCCGCCTGAAGCGGCTCGCGCGCATCTACGGGTCCGACCCGCAGTTCCTGCTCGCGTCGGCGACGGTCTCGAACCCCGGCGAGCTCACCGCGGCGCTGCTCGGCGAGCGCGTCACGGTCGTCGGTGAAGACGGAGCGCCGCGGGCCGAGCGCACGATCGTGCTCTGGAACCCCGCCTTGCAGGACGCCGACCTCGGCCTGCGCAACTCGTCGCTCGCGGAAGCAGCGAAGCTGCAGGCGGCGTTCGTCGAGCGCGGGTTGCGCACGCTGACGTTCGCGAAGAGTCGCAAGGCCGCGGAGCTGATCCACCGCTTCACCGCCGACCGGCTCGGTGACGACGCGCACCTGTCCCCCTACCGAGCCGGGTACACCGCGCACGAGCGGCGGGCGATCGAACAGCGGCTGCTGGACGGCGACCTGCTCGGCGTCTCTGCGACGAACGCGCTCGAGCTGGGGATCGACGTCGGCCTGCTCGACGCGGTGATCAGCGTCGGGTTCCCGGGCACCATCGCGTCGCTCCGACAGCAGTGGGGGCGCGCCGGCAGGCGCGGTAGCGGCGTCGCCGTCCTCATCGCCACCGAGGACGGGCTCGACCAGTTCTTCATGCGCGAGCCGGACAAGCTGCTCGGCCGGCGCGTCGAAGCCGCGTTCCTCGACCACGCCAATCCACGCGTGCTCGCCGGCCACGTCCGTGCCGCGGCCTACGAGGCGCCGCTCGGCGGCGGCGACCCGCCCGAGTACCTCGCGGCGGCGCACGCAGACCCCGAGCTGAAGGAGACGCCGGCCGGCTTCGTCTGGGCCGGCCGCGAGCACCCGGCCGCGCGCATCGCGCTCCGGGCGACCGACCCGGACGCGTTCACGATCGTCGACGCCACCACCGGGGACGTGCTGGGCCTCGTCGAGCGCTCGCGCGCGTACACGACGGTCCACGAGGGTGCGGTCTACCTGCATCGCGGCGAGTCGTACCTCGTGCGCGAGCTCGACCTGACAACGCTGCACGCAGTGGTCGAGCCGTTCTCGGGCAACTGGTACACGCAGGCGAAGGAAGAGACGATGACGTCGATCGTCGAGCCCCGGCGCGTCGAGTGGCGCCTGGGGATGGAGCTCGCGTTCGGCGAGATCGAGGTGACGGAGCAGGTGGTCGCGTACGAACGGCGGACGGTCACGGGCCAGGAACGGATCGAGCTCGTCGAGCTCGTGCTGCCGCCGACGACGTTCACGACCGAAGCGATCTGGTACCTGCCGGAGGCGGGCCACCTGGAGGGCCTCGAAGCGATGCCGCGCCTCCTCGGGACGCTCCACGCAGCCGAGCACGCGATGATCTCGCTCCTGCCGCTGTGGGCGATGTGCGACCGCTGGGACATCGGCGGCCTGTCCACGAACATCCATCCGCAGACCGGCCGGCCGACCGTGTTCATCTACGACGGGCACGCGGGCGGCGTCGGCTTGACCGAGCGCGGGTTCGAGGAGTTCGAGGGCTGGGTGCGCGACACAGCCGAGCTGCTCGCCGGGTGCCCGTGCTCCGACGGTTGCCCCTCCTGCGTCCAGAGCCCGAAGTGCGGCAACCTGAACGACCTGCTCGACAAGGCGGGCGCGTTGTCCTTTCTGCAGCGAGCTGTCGATTTCGCCGGCGCTCGTTCGTCGTAGGGTCGAAAGCCACGAAGGAGGCGAACGTGAAGTACGCAGTTCTGATCTACAGCTCCGAGGAGGGCCGGGCCGCCCCGGCCGATCACGAGATCTACATGCAGCTCTCCGGGCGGGAGACGACGGTCGGCGGCGCCCAGCTGCAGCCGGTCGCCACGGCGACGACCGTCCGCGTGCGCGACGGCGAGGCGCTCACGACCGACGGCCCCTTCGCGGAGACGAAGGAGGCGTTCGGCGGCTTCTACCTGATCGACGTGCCGAACCTCGACGACGCGCTCGAGTTCGCGGCGGCCATCCCGGCGGCTCGCAACGGCGGCGCGGTCGAGGTGCGGCCCTTGGTGGAGAGCTGACGGAGGACGTCTTCCGCGACGAGTGGGGTCGCGTCGTCGCGAACCTGGTCGGCTTTCTCGGCGACTTCGACCTCGCCGAGGATGCCGCCCAGGAGGCGTTCGCGGTCGCAGCCGAGCGGTGGCCGCGCGAGGGCATTCCGTCCAACCCCGGCGCCTGGCTGACCACGACGGCCCGGAACCGCGCGATCGACCGCATCCGGCGTGAGCGGACGTTCGCCGCGAAGGCCCACCTGATCGCCGCACCGGACGCCGTCGAGGACGACATGGACGAGGAAACGACCTTCAGGGACGAAAGACTCGAGCTGCTCTTCACGTGCTGCCATCCTGCGCTCTCGCTCGAAGCGCAGGTCGCGTTGACGCTGCGCACGCTCGGCGGCCTGGCGACCGACGAGATCGCGCGTGCCTTCCTCGTCCCGGAGCCGACGATGGCGCAACGGCTGGTGCGGGCGAAGCACAAGATCCGCAGCGCAGGCATCCCGTTTCGGGTACCGCCGCCCCATCTGCTGCCCGAACGGCTCACGGCCGTCCTCGCAGTCGTGTACCTGATCTTCAACGAGGGCTACGGCGGCCGGCGCGACCTCGCTGCCGACGCGATCCGGCTCGGCGCGGCGATCGCCGAGCTGATGCCGGACGAGACCGAGGCGCACGGGCTCGTCGCGCTCATGCTGCTCCACGACGCGCGGCGCGCGGCGCGCTTCGCGGGCGACGAGCTGGTGCTGCTCGCCGACCAGGACCGGTCGCTGTACGACGAGACGAAGATCGCGGTCGGCCGGGAGTCGCTCGACCGGGCCCTCGCGCTGCATGGGCGCGGCCCCTACGTCCTGCAGGCGGCGATCGCCTCCGTGCACCTCGACGAGCCGACCGACTGGCCCGAGAT